>JAABUU010001064.1_pt1 | contig 50383 bp, 45 predicted proteins | sample 5559301 | NCBI WGS metagenome assembly JAABUU01 (sample SAMN10711884, study PRJNA513360) | rock metagenome | isolation source: Antarctica rocks | place: Antarctica: Victoria Land, Richard Nunatak white | reverse complement strand
AGGTCGAGCTGCTCCACCTGGAGGGCCGAGTCGAGCGCTGGGTGCGCTTCGGCCGACACGCGGGCGAGCGCATCCTCGATCGCCGCCGCCGCATCCTCAGCTTCGCGCCCGACACTGTATTCGCCTTTGTGCGCTGGGCCGGCAACGACTACGGCACCGCCGTCAGCCGTATCGACGTATTGCGCGCGGTCCGCCCGAACAAGGCGTTCTCGACCGTGCCCTTCGTGGCGCCCGGAGCAGAGATCCTGCTGCGCATCTCCGGCTGGCCGAAGGTCGAGCAGGTGCTCGCCGCTGTGGACCAGATCGAGGCGCTCGGCGTGTCCGCCGAGGACGCCTGCCCGGACCATTGGCGGCACGTCCACAACCGAATCACCGCCGGTGAAAGTCCGCGTCCGTACGCGATCGGCCGGCATCAGGCATGGCTCCTGCGCCGGAGGATCGAAGCATGACGTTTGCCTGGAAGACGCTGCTCGCAACGTTTGCGGCCACGAACGCTGTTGCGTTCACCGCGATAGCACCAGCCACGCCCGCGCTGGTCTGGAACGCTACCGCCAGCGTGCCGGTGGGACCGTACCGCGTGCAGCCGGCCGCACGATTGAAAGTCACCGATCTGGTCTTGGTGCGGCCGCCCGAGGAGCTGGCGCGCTTTCTGGCAAACGGCAGCTATCTCCCGCGTGGCGTGCCGCTCCTGAAGCGGGTCGCCGCGCTGTCAGGGCAGCTGGTTTGTCGCACAGGGCTGACCATCACCGTTGACGACGTACCGTTCGGCGAGGCGCTCGAGCACGACCGCCGCGGCCGTCCGCTGCCGGTCTGGCAGGGCTGCGAGGTGCTCGGGCCGGATCAGGTCTTCCTTCTTAACCCAGACCGTCCGGACTCGCTTGATGGGCGCTACTTCGGCCCACTGCCGCTCGCCAGCATCGTGGGCCAGGCGCGCCCGCTCTGGACGAACGAGGAGCACTGAAGGTGGGCGCCTCGCGTCCTTTACGGTCATGCTTCCGTCGGCGCATTCGTTGTCGCACTGCAGCCCTGGTGATCTTGGGCGTGCTGGCGACCGGCAACGGAACCACCATGGCAGCCTCGGCCCCGCCCGCCCGAGTAAGCTCTTCTGAACCCAGCGTCACGACCGCCGACGTGATCCAAGAGGCATCTCGCCGCTTCGCCATACCCGCGCGCTGGATCGCCGAGATCATGCAGGTCGAGAGCCGTGCCCGCGCAGCGGTGGTGTCGCCTAAGGGCGCGATCGGGCTGATGCAGGTCATGCCGAGCACCTACGCGGCTTTGGCCGCGCGCTATGGTCTGGGCGCCGATCCCTGGAACCCGCGCGACAACGTGCTGGCAGGCGCGGCCTACCTTCGCGAGATGTACGACCGTTATGGCGCGACCGGGATGCTGGCGGCCTACAACGCCGGGCCGGGACGCTGGGAAGACCATCTGTCCGGCAGGCGACCGCTGCCCGACGAAACCCTCCGCTACATCGCCCGACTCGGTCCCGTGGTCGGCGGCAACGTCACTCCCTTGCCGGCGTTCAACGACCGCGCGGTTAAACCAACGCCGATCATCGCGCCGATCTTCGCCATACTCAGCGGTGCCATGATGCCTGCCAAAAGCGCGGCCGAGCACGAGCGAATCGCACGCATCATCGTCGCCAACGCCACCCTGATCGGACATTCAGCCAAGCTCTTCGAACCGCGGTCGCTCGAAACGGACGCGTCAGCGAGCGAGTTGCATGCCGACCGTCGAGCTGCGGATCGAAGGCAATCGGATCGGGCGCCGTCGGATGCTTCCCTTGCCGTGGTACCGTCTTCAGACCTCTTGTTCGCTCCTCGAACCGGTGCAGGAGAGCGTCCATGAGTGCTGGGAAGCCTCGGTGGGCTTTGGGATACTCTGGCGGGGGTTCGGCCGGGAAGGAGGCACGGTGGGCAGGAACGGGGGATAGAGGGCGAGATAAAATGGCTGCCAGCCGCCGGTGTTTGGGTGGGGTGAGACGCAAGCGGAATCAGAGACTTGCGCCGTCCAAAGCCGCCAGACAATCCGCCAAGCAGACTGGCTCCGATACCAAGAAGCTGCGTCACATCAGTGCTTTGCGCGCCAGCACAGCGCTCGGGCTATTCGGGGCCACCCCATGACCACCCGCGATGACGAGCTGCGCGTCCGCCCCGGCCGGGTCAGGGATGATGGCCGCGGCAGCGGCAGGCCGCAGAGCTTCGTCGGTCAGGTGATGCGCGCCGCCCGCAAGGCCGGGCACACCGGCCCCGGGCTCGGATCCGGCGCTCGCCGGAACGGATCCGGCTTCGGGCGAGGCCGCGCCGCAGCGGCAGCGATGGCGCTACGCTCGCCTCACCGCCGCGTGTTGATCAAGGCGCGGGTCGTGCGCCAGCGCGGGAGCCGCTTCCGCTCGGCACCGCTCGCCAAGCATCTCAGCTATCTTCAGCGCGAAGGCGTGACCCAGGACGGGGAGGACGCCCGCATGTTCGACGCTCGCGCCGACGCGGTGGACGTGGGCGCATTCGCGCAGCGTTGCGACGGCGACCGACACCACTTCCGCTTCATCGTTTCGCCGGAGGATGCGCCCGAGATGGCCGACCTGCGCGCCTTCACCCGCGACCTCATGGCCCGCGCTGAGCGCGACCTCGGGACCAAGCTCGACTGGGTCGCTGTCGACCACTGGAACACCGACCAGCCCCACGCCCATGTGCTCGCCCGCGGCGTCGCCGAGGACGGCTCCGATCTCATCATAAGCCGGGAGTACATCAGCCGAGGCCTGCGCGGCCGCGCCGAAGAGCTGGTCGGGCTGGAGATCGGGCCGCGCTCGGAGCAGGCAATCAGATCGAGCCTGGAGCGGGAGGTCGGGGCCGAACGCTGGACCGGCCTCGACCGGGCCCTCCGGGCCGCGGCCGACGACGGCACCGATATTGTGGACCTTCGGCCGGGAGCGCCGGTGCATCCCGACGCGGAGCTGAGGCGGTTGATGGTCGGGCGCGCGCAGGCACTGGAGCGGCTAGGCATGGCCGAGCCGGTCGGACCCGCGCAGTGGACGCTCAAGCCCGACATCGAGACGACGCTACGCGCCCTGGGGGACCGTGGCGACATCATCCGCACCATGCACCGGGCTCTCAGCCGGGGCGGCCGAGAGTCGGGCACGGGCGACTTCGCCATCCACAACGAGGACACGCCCACCGTGCTCGGGCGCCTCGCCGACCGCGGGCTGAACGACGAGCTGAAGGGCTCGGCTTACGTCGTAATCGAGGGCGTGGACGGGCGCGCGCACCACTTCCGGTTCGGCAGCCTCGAGGCGACCGGCGACGCCGCGGTCGGCGGGATTGTGGAGGTCCGGCCGTTCACGGGCGACGACGGGCAGCGGCGGGTGAGCATCGCGGTCCGCTCGGATTCTTCGCTGGCGGAGCAGGTGACCTCGCCGGGGGCGACCTGGCTCGACCGAGCACTGCTGGCTCGTGACTCGCCGCCGCTCGCCGCCGGCGGGTTCGGGGCAGAGGTGCGAGAAGCACTCGAACGACGGACCGAAAACCTCGTCGCCGCAGGGCTGGCCAAGCGGCAGGGACAACGGGCAGTGTTCGCGCGCGACCTGCTCGGCACGCTCCGCCGGCAGGAGCTCGATGCGGCAGCGGGGAGACTCTCGGCCGAGACGAACCTGCCGCGTCAGACCGCAGCCGAGGGCGAGCATATCGCTGGCGTATATCGCCGGCGTGTGCAGCTGGCCTCCGGCCGGTTCGCGATGATCGACAATGGGCTTGGCTTCGAACTGGTGCCGTGGAAACCGGCGCTGGAGCCGCACCTCGGGCGACAGGTGTCGGGGGTGGTGTTGCCAGGGGGCGGGGTGGACTGGAGTTTCGGCCGGGGGCGTGGGCTCGGCGTTGGATGATCTAAGTTCGTCAGAATGACTGATGACCAGCGCAGCTGATCCGTCCCGAGCGTTCAGCTAAGCCCGGCTGGATGGTTTGAGTTAGCCGACAAGAGAAGGTCCGGTGTCCGGTGGGCAGAGCGATATGCAGACCTTCAACGATGTGCGCAAGCCGACCGACCCGCGCGTAGTTCACGATAAGATGTTCAGGTTTGCTGGGGCGATTGCAGACGGGCTTCCCTGCGTCGATGTCTCTTTTCCGAGCCGAAGACCAGCCCCGGGTGTGCAGGCCTCACTCGAAAGCAGAACCCCACGCCTCAGATGCCCTGCTTCCGAAACTCTGAGATACATCAGTCAATACTAATTACAGACGAATGAGGGCTCACTCTCCCGGTGTCGGTAAATATCATTACGTCTTCCATCGCAAATGGAACTTCGATTAGTTCGAAGGGATCGTGCTTCAGCCCGACATGTTGATCGTGTTGTAATGCGAAGCATTCACGGAGACCGGCCGCCCGTCCAGCCGAAGCTCCGCGCAACGTGGGGCCGACCGCGCGATGACGCGACCGGACCGGATGACCGCAAGACGTGCGGCCTTGAGGCGAATTGCTTCGATCGGATCGCTAGCCTGGAGAAGTATGAAATCGGCCCGGTTGCCAACCGCCAGCCCATAGCCGTCGAGCCCCATGGCTTTGGCCGCGTTGGTCGTCACCATGTCAAAGGCGCCGCGCATCGCCGCACGCGAGGTCATGGGAGCGGCATGGATCGCCATATGGGCCACCTCGAGCATGTCGCCCGAGCCGAGAGGATACCAGGGGTCCATCACGCAGTCGTGACCCAACGCGACGTTGACACCGGCGGCCTTGAGTTCCGGCACCCGCGTCATTCCGCGGCGTCGCGGATAGGTATCGTGGCGGCCCTGGAGCGTGATGTTGATGAGGGGGTTGGCGACCACATGCACGCCTGCCTCGGCGATCAGGGGAATGAGCTTCGAGACGTAATAGTTGTCCATCGAATGCATCGAGGTGCAGTGTGACCCCACCGCCCTGCCCTGCAGGCCATGGCGCACCGTCTCGGCGGCGAGCGTTTCGATGTGGCGCGAGAGTGGATCGTCCGACTCGTCGCAGTGGAGGTCGATCGGCAGACCTCGATCCGCCGCGATCCGGCAGAGGGCGGCAACGGAGGCGGTGCCTTCCGCCATGGTGCGCTCGAAATGCGGGATGCCGCCGACGACGTCGACGCCCCTGTCGAGCGCCTGTTCAAGCGCCGCGACGGCGTCTGGCGCGCGATAATAGCCATCCTGAGGAAACGCCACGAGTTGCAGATCGACATAGGGCTTTACCCGTTCGCGCACATCGAGCAGGGCCTCGACCGTGAGCAGCCGCGGGTCGCTGACGTCGACGTGGCTGCGGATGGCGAGCAGCCCCTGCGACACCGCGAGATCGCAATAGCGCAGGGCGCGTTCGACGAGCGCCTCGCGGGTCAGCATTGGTTTCAGTTCACCCCACAATGCAATGCCCTCGAGCAATGTCCCGGACTCATTGAGTCGCGGTAGGCCGAGCGACAGCGTCGCGTCCATGTGAAAATGCGGGTCAACGAAGGGCGGCGACACGAGCTGCCCTTCCGCATCGATCGTCTCGCCCCCCTCGGCCCCCATGTTTGGGGCGATCGCGGTGATGCAACCGCCCGCGACCGCGATGTCCTGGCCCGTCCGCCCGTCAGGCAGCGTGGCGTTGGTGACGAGGAGATCGACGCTCATGGCTGTGCAGTCTCCGGTCAGGACACCTTTGGCCCGAGCGCCAGCGTGCTCTCGAGAAAATCGCAGAACTTCTCGCGGTCGGCCGTGAAGGCGACGTGGCAGTTAGGGTCCCTGAGATTGCGGTAATGCGTGTCGATGACGGTGCGGCCGACCGTCAGCGTGCCGTGGCATTCGACATCGACATGACGGAACAAGGTCGTGACCACCGTCGGGTCGAGCATAAAGTTGACGCAAAGCGCGTCGTGCACCGGGCAGGCGTTGCGCTCTTCCATCGGCTGGTTGTCGTCGTAGGCGCGGATGCGCTGGTCGATGAAGCGCGAGGCGGCCAGGCCCGCCGTCGTGCCGAGGGCTTCGAGCTTGCGCGACCGCTCGCTGGAGACGAGCGCCTTGTGGGTCGCGTCGAGCGGTAGCAGCGTCACTTTCTTGAACCCAGCCGCGAAGACCTTGGCGGCCCCTTCTGGGTCGGCCCAGATATTGAACTCGGCCGAGGGCGTCACGTTGCCCTTGTGATGGGCGCCGCCCATGATGATGACTTCGGGCACGTATTCGACAAGCTTCGGGAAAACCGCCACGGCGGCCGCGATGTTCGAAAGCGGCCCGACGGGCATCAGCACGATCTCGTCAGTGGCGTTGCGGTAGGTCTCGATCAGGAAGTCGACCGCCCTCGTGTCCTGCTTGCGGAGTGTCGTGTCGGGAATCGGCAGTTCGCGACCGTGGACGCCGTTGTCGAACTTGAGGGCGCGCGGGACGGGGAAATCCGGCCGGGCCAGGGGAGAACTCAGGCCCTCGTAGACCGGGATATCGCCACGGCCGGCGAATTCAAGCGCCCGCAACGTATTGTTGGTGCAATATTCCACCTCGACATTTCCGTTCACCGTGGTGCAGGCGACGAGGTCGAGGTCGGGATGCAGGGCCGCGCACATGATGGCGACGGCGTCGTCGGTCCCGGTGTCGACGTCGAGAATGAGCTTACGTTTGGACATGGTGTTTCCTTCCGAAAGGGTGGGGTGGAGCGCGGTCACCGTCAGGTGTCGAAGCGCCAGCCGTTCTGGGTCGAGGTCCGGTTGGCGCGGATGCCGACGATGACCAGCGCGATGATGGTCGCAGCATAGGGGATGATCTGCAGCAGTTGCGGCGCGGTGCCGGTCATCTGCGGCAGGCGCACCGCGAGTGCGGTGGCGACGCCAAACATCAGCGCGACCAGGGTGGTGGCGGTAGGGCGCCCCTTGGCGAAGAAGATGGCCGCAAGCGCGATGAGACCGCGTTCGTCGGTCATCTGCTTGGCGAAGAGTGAGACGTAGCCGAGCGACAGATAGGCCCCGCCGAGGCCGCAGAAGAAGCCGCTGATCACCATGGTCTGGAACTTGATGGCGTCGACGTTCACGCCGGCCGCGAGCGCGGCATCCTCGGCCTCGCCGATCATCCGAACCCGCAGGCCCCACCGCGTGCGATGAAGCGTCCAGGAGACAACCGGGACGGCCAGATAGGCAACATAGACCAGCAACGTGTGGCCGCTGAGCAGCGGCCCGAGCACGGGAATGTCGACCAGCCCGGGAATGCGCAGGATCGGGAACACCGGAATGGCCGCGGAGGCGAACACCCCGTCCTGATCGAAAATCGCCTTGAGAAGCAGGGCCGTCAGCCCGTAGGCCAGGAACGTGACCGCGATGCCGGCGATGAAGATGTGGGCGCGAAATCGGAGGTTGAACAAAGCAAGTACGGCGGCGAGGGCCATCGAGGCAAGGACGCCGGCGAACACCCCGACGGTGAGACTTCCCGTAGCAAAGGCGGCGCCCACTGCTGCAAAGGCCGCGACGATCATGAAGCCGTCGAGCGCGATGTTCAGGATACCGGCCTGGAAGGTGTAGAGGCCGCCGAGCGCCGCGAAGACCAGCGGCGTGGCGATGCGGATCGAGGAAAAGGCGATATCCGACAGCATGGCTCAGGCCTCGGTGGTGCCCTGCTCGGCACGCAGCGTGCTCGGCAAGGTGACGGCGGGCGCGGAGGTAGCGACGGCGCGCCGCCACCCGCGCCAAGAGAAGGTGAAGCGCGCCGCGAGGATCAGGACCACGATGAACTGTAGCACTTGGACAAGGTACTTGCTGATGCCGAGCTCCATCTGCAGCACGGAACTGCCGCTGTTCAGCGCGCCGAACAGGAACGCGGAGAACAGCACGCCAATTGGGCTCGAGTTCGCCAGCATGGCGACGGCGATGCCGTCGAAGCCATAGCCGGGCGAGAAATTGTCGTAGAAGGCCCCATAGACGCCGAGGACCTGCTCGGCCCCCGCAAGTCCGCCGATCGCACCGCTAACCAGCATCACGCCGATGACGTTGCGGCGCACCCGGATGCCGCCGTAGTTGGCGAAGCGCGCATTGAGGCCGATCAGCTTCCACTCGAAGCCGCGCACCGTGCCGACGTTGAACAGCGCCATCAGGGCGCATGCGGCGAAGGCGAGAAAGATGCCGGTGTTCAGCTGCGAATAGAGAGTGAAGTTCGCGAGACGCGCGGCGTCGACCACGTCGGGCAACTTGTTGGTCGGGCCAGGCGCCTTGAGGACGCGGGCCGACACATAGCCCGTGAGCAGCAGCGCAATCGGGTTCAGCATCAGGCAGAGCACAAGCTCGTTGACACCGATATAGGCGCGCAGCAGTGCCGGAATGGCCGCCCAAGCGGCTCCCCCCGCCAGTGCCGCCAGAACACAGGCCGGCACCATCGACCAATCGGGGAGCGGCGCCGCATAGCCGACAATGCCCGCCGCCAGCGCTCCCACCAGCATCTGACCTTCGACGCTGATGTTCCAGATGCCCGAGCGAAACGCGACCGCGACCGCCAGGCCGGTGAAGACCAGTGGTGTCATGAGCTGCAACGTGACAGCGAGATTGGGCCAGCCACCGAGGCTGCCCGCAAGCAGCACCGCATAGACCGTCAACGGATTCTTGCCGAGCGCCGCCATGAGCAGCCCACCCAGGATGAACGAGACGCCGATCGCAAACAGCGGCGGCCCAACCGCCCGAAGCAGGCTAGGGAGCACGGGGCGGGGTCGCCGGGCCGCGCGATCCGTCATGCGTGCGCCCCCTGCAGTGCGGAAGCATGATCGGGGGTGTTTGAGCCGCCCATGAGGCGACCGATTTCCTCGACGTCCGCGTCGACGGCTCCGACGTCGCCGACGATGCGACCCCGGTAGATCACGAGGAGGCGGTCGCAGAGAGACATGAGTTCATCGAGGTCGGCCGAGATCACGAAAACGGCGCGGCCTTCGTCGCGCATGGCGACGATCAGGCGATGAATTGACTCGATCGCGCCAATGTCGACACCCTGCGAAGGTTGTTCGGCGATGATCAGCCGCGCGTCGCGCGTCAACTCCCGCGCCAGCTGGACCTTCTGCTGATTGCCGCCCGACAACGCGCCGGCCGGCGTCGCCTCGCCCGCACCGCGGACATCGAAGCGCTGGATTAGGTCCCGGCACCGGCGTCGCGCCGCGGCGGCGGCGAGAAACGGCCCCTTGCGGAAAGTCGACAGGTGCCCAACCGCCATATTTTCCCAGATGGCGCTCTGCAAAGACAGCCCGACATGGGCGCGATCCGCCGGCACGTAGGCGAGGCCGGCACGGCGCGAGGCGACAGGATCGCCTTCGGCTGGCATCGAGCCGCAAATCGCGATCCGTCCCGCCGTCAAGCGGCGGATGCCGGCGATGCTTTCGACGAGTTCGTCTTGACCGTTGCCCTGGACGCCGGCGAGCCCGACGATCTCACCGGGACGAACTGCCATGGACAGGTTCTCGACCGCCGGCGTACCACGGTCGCCGAGGACGGTGAGATTGCTGATCTCAAGCGCCGGACTGCCACTCGGCTTGGCTTCGGTCTTGGCGACGCGCAACAGGACCGCGCGCCCTACCATCAAGCTCGCGATCTGGTCGGTCGTCACCCCGCTGTTGTCGAGCGTCGAGACGATACGGCCCTGCCGCATGACGGAAATGCGATCCGAGGCAGCCAAGACTTCACGGAGCTTGTGGGTAATGAACACAACCGAGCGACCGCTTTTCGCCAGCGACCGCATGGTCACGAAGAGTTCCACCGTCTCCTGTGGGGTGAGAACGGCCGTGGGTTCGTCGAGGATCAGGATCTCGGCCTGACGGTACAGCGCCTTCAGGATTTCGACCCGTTGGCGGAGGCCGACCGGGAGCCTACCGACGATGGCACGGGGGTCGAGATCGAGGCCGAACTTGTGGCTCAGATCAGCGGTGTCGCGCTCTGCCGTGCGGATGTCGAGGCGCCCGCCCGAGAGTTTAGGCTCCGCCCCCAGAATGATGTTTTCCGCCACTGTGAAGGAAGGCGCGAGCTTGAAATGCTGGTGCACCATGCCGATGCCGGCCGCAATCGCCTCGGCAGGGCCACGGAACGAAACGGGCCTTCCGCGCAGCCAGACCTCGCCGGACGTGGGCGGCAACAGCCCGTAGAGGATGTTCATCAGCGTCGACTTCCCGGCGCCATTCTCGCCGACAAGCGCATGCACTTCGCCCGGCTTGACGTCGAGCGTCGCGTCACGGATCGCGACGAGGTCGCCGAAGTGCTTGACGATGCCCCGCATGGAGACGAGGGCGTCGGTCATAGTCGGGCCTCCTTCTCCCGTTGAGGGGAGAAGGGAGATGCCGGACCGATCACTTCTTGTCGGCGATCGAGGGCGGGGTCGCCATTGACGGGGTGCCCATCTCCTTTTGACCCGGCTTCAGGTCGAAATAATTGGGAACGACGATCTCGCCCGAGATGACCTTGGCCTTGAGCTCGTCGACCTGCTTCAGAACGGCGTCCGAGATCAGGCCCTTGTTATATTGGTCCATGGCGGCGGCGACGCCGCCTTCCTTGAGACCGTAGTAGAGGACGGTGCCGCCCTTGAAGGTGCCGTCCGACACAGATTTGATCATGTCATAGGCCTGGGTATCGACGCGCTTCATCATCGAGGTCAGCACGAAGCCGGGCGCCAGATAGTTCTGGTCCGAGTCGACGCCGATCGCGAAGGTTTTGGTGCTCTTGGCGGCATCGATGACCCCGGCGCTGGTAGCCCCCGCAACGGCGAAATTGATGTCGGACTTCTGATTGATCAGCCCGAGCGTGTATTCCTTGCCGGCGGCCGGATCGGTGAAGGTGCCCGAATAGCTCTCGAGCACGTTCACCTTCGGGTCGGCCATCTTCGCCCCGTAATAATAGCCGATGTAGAAGCGGTGGATGATCGGGATGTCCTTGCCGCCGACAAAGCCGATCGTGCCGGTCTTGGTGGTCTTCGCCGCGATGGCGCCGACCAGGAACGAGCCTTCCCAGTCCTTCGTCACGCTGCTCACGACGTTAGGTGCGATCGGGTCGGGTCCGACGTCGACGAGGCCGAACTTCTCGTTCGGGAAAGCCTTGGCCACCGCCTGCATCGGCTTGATCATGTCGAAGGACGAGCCGACGATGAAATCGAAGCCCTGGCCAGCGGCCCGCGCCAGCGTCGACTGAAATTCGGAGATCGAACGCGGCTGAATGACGTTGAACTCAATGCCGAGATCGGCCTGCGCCTTCTTCATGCCTTCGTTCATCATGTCGTTGAACGACTTGTCGCCGAGCCCCGATTCCGAGGTGATCATCGCCACCTTCATCTTGGCTTCCGCCGCCGTGCTGGCGATGAACGCTACGGCGACGATCGCCGCGGTGCTGAGGGCAGAGAATACCTTTCGCATGACCGACTCCTTTGGTGACGAGGTGGATTGCTTCATGGGGCGGTCCGCGGAACGCGGGCTGCAGCCATGAACGACTGGACCTTGGCGGGATCGAAGCGGCCGAAGGCCGTGTTAGAACCCTTCAGGGATGAGCTGACGATGGTGCCGTCCGCGACGGCATTGACGTCCGCGACATTCTCTTGAGTGACGCCGCCGCCGACCAGGATCGGGACGGCACCCACGACGCAGCGTGCGATGGCGATGAAATCGTGGGTCTGCCTGTAGGACTTGCCCGTCAGCACAAGCGCATCGGCGGCGCCGAGGCGAACGGCCGCGTCGAGATCACCCTCGAAGTTGTCCGGCACGAGCGGCACACCGGTTCGGTCGTGCACATCCGCCAGGATGGCGACACCGTCGGCGCGCCATTCGGTCCGCGCGCGGATCGCCGCGAAGGCCTGGGCGGTCTCCACGCCGAACGGCGTCACCATGGCGCCGACATAGATCTTGATGCGAACGAAATCCGCCCCGCAGGCCGAAGCGACCGCAAACATCGCCTCGGCGTCGTTCTCCAGCATGTTGAGCCCGACCGGCACGCCAAAGCGCTGCCGGATCTCGGTGGCGACGCGCGTCATCCAGGTCGCCTGGACCGGGGTGACCCTGGTGTCGACCGGGATGTCGCCGAGATTCTGCACCAACATGGCGTCGATGCCATTGCCAGCAAGGATCTCGGCCTCGGCCAACGCCGGCTCGAGCACGTCATGGATCGTCGCGCCGCGATAACGGCTGCCGCCCGGGAGGGCGGCAAGCTGCACCATGCCGACCACCGGTTTCCTGCCTGCACGAAGGGCCCGGAGCAACTCGCTCATCAGATCGCCACCTACGGCGCGGCCTTCGCCTGCGCGGAATGAAAGATCTGGCGGAAGTTCACTTCCTGCCGCCGCTTGTTGTCAAAGCCCAGGAAGGCGATGTTCTGCTGATCGGCGATGTGGCAGGACAGGTATTCGAAGGGCAGCTTATAAACGAAGGGCGTCAACGCTTCGGGCAGGTCGGGCATGGCGAAGTAGATGTCCGAGGCGCCTTCCGCATCGGCATCCTCGACGCGGCCGATGATGATGACGCGCGAGCCCATGTCGCGCGCCGCCTGCGCCTGTTCGAGCCCGCGGTCTCGTCCCGCGCCGGGCGGCAGCAGGATGATCGTGTCGGTCTTCTGGTCGGTGAAGAAATACTGCTCGTGCGCCCATTCCTCGAGCTCGGAGCAATGGCAGGGGCGGGTCAGCGCCTCGAACCATTTTGCCATGCCGAAGTAGGCGGTGGCGTAGTTCGGGCCGGCGCCCAGGATCACCGTCTTCCGGTCCTTGGTGAAGGTGCCGGCGATCTTGGGCGCGAGAGCGCCGACGGTCGCGTCGGCCGTCGCCATGGCGTCGGGCACCGCGCGAAGCTCGCTCATCAGTTGCGCGACCCGGTCTTGATCGAGATGTCCGACGCGTTCGCCGAGCGCGATCGCGGCCGTGAACAGGCCCAGCATGCTGGCCGTGTACGTGACGCTGCCGGGCGTGATGACCTTGCTGCCGTCCGGCTGCTCCTTGATGTTCGGCGGCGCGTTCACCTTGACCAGCGTCTCAGCGGCGCGGGCCAAGTTGGTGTCGGCGCTGACCGTCACGGCGAAGGTCCAGGCGCCGCGTTCGCGGGCCAGCCGGATGCCTTCGATAGTGCGCGACACCGTGCCAGAATTCGAGATGCCGAAGACAAAGCTGTCGGGCGGCAGGTCGTCGACGAGGTAGCGCGAGAATTCGAGCGCTTCGACGGGCTCGATGAAGCGGCCCGTGGCCTTCATCATGTAGGTGCGGGCCGCGAGCGCCGCAGAAAAACTGTCGCCGCAACCGATCATGAATCCGTGACGCAGCGTACCGGGTTCGCGGCCGGCGACCACTTGGCGCATGTAGGCGAGCATCGGGTCGATGTTGTCGCGCACGAAGCCGGGCTGGAGCGCCACCTCCTTCAGCATCACCGCTTTTTCGTTCTGCACGAGTGTTGGCTCCCTTTCGTCTCTGTGTCTGGTCAGGCCGCCCGGAGAGCGACATCGTTGCGGACTTGGGCGAGGCGACGCTCGGCAATGGCAGACGTGCTGTCGAGCAACCCGGCGCAGCCGACGGCTTCGACGCAGAACGAGGCCGAGACCGCACCGTGGAGGAGAGCCTTCAGGGGATCCCCGGTGCGGGCATAGCCAATGAGGGTGCCACCGCAGAACGTGTCGCCGGCTCCCGTCGCGTCCACCGCGGTGACGCGAAAGGCCGGCAGTTCGATGAGGTCGCGGCTGCCGGCAGCGTGGGCGACGCAACCGTCCGCTCCGCATTTCAAGGCAATCAACGCCGTGCCGGGCGAGAGGTCGCGCAAGCGCCGCACGGTGTCGACAGGCGAAAGGTCCGGGAAGATGGCGCGGCCATCCTGCCGGCTCGGCAGGAATAGATCGACGCTGGCCATCAGGCGGGCCACGGCGTCGAGAGAAACGCCCCCGAGCTTGCGGTCATCGAGATCAATCGACAGAAGCGTCGTGCCGGCAGCGCGCAGCGCACCCACCAGATCGACGTGACGTTCCCACGGAAGAGGGGCGAGGTGGGCAGCGCCGATCCCGGTCATCACGTCCGCAGCGCGAGGGCTGAAATCATCCCAGTTTCGCGTGGTGCTGCGGAAGATGAACTGCCGGCTACCGTCCTCCTCATAGAGGCCCCAGTCCCGCAGCGTCCGTGGAATATGCGGGCACTGCGACAGGTCCAGCCGGCCTTCGAGTTTGGAAACGGGATAGTCGGGGCCGAAGGGCGCCACGACGCTGGGGCGCTCGCCCCACACCGCCATGCCAAGTGCCGCATAGACGGCGTTGCCGCCCGGGACCGCCCATTGCGTCGTGCCATCGACGAAAACCAAATCGTCGATCGACAGATTGCCGAACGAGGCGAACGAGGGGGTCACGTGCGCACCCCGGACCGCACGAGAGTGAGATCGATGACATCGCTGTTGTGGTGATTGACCGAATAGAGGACCCGACGCCCATTCTCGCCGAAATGGATTTCGCGCATCAAGAGCAGAGGCGCTCCAAGCTTCAGCGCCAGGAGACGAGATTGGTGCGCCGTGGCGTTCACCGCCGTCACAGCCATCTCGCTCCGCAGAAGCGCAAAGCCCAGCGTCTGCGTGAGAAAGCCGTAGAGGGATCCGCCGCCGAAATGATCGAAGACTTCGAGGCTCACGGCGGGCCCCAGCGGCACATACTCGTGCGCAAGCCCGAGGGCACGGTCGTCGATCAGACGGATGCGCTTGATCCGGATCACGCCCGATTTCGGAGGAAGGGACAAGGCCGCGGCTACGTCGCGTGGCGCCGCGATCTCCTCGATCACCAGACCCCGTACACGCGGCTCGCCCCCAGCCGCACGGATCGAGGCCGAAAGCGACAACATGGAGTCGAGCGGACTCGAGAGGTGTCGCGGCCCGGAGGCCACGAAGGTCCCGACGCCATGGCGGATCGTCAGCACGCCTTCCTGCGCCAGCACGCGCATCGCCTCGCGCAAGGTCGGCCGGCTGACGCCCAGGCCCTTGGCGAGTTCGGTCTCGCTGGGAAACCGTGTGCCGGGTGGGATGTCCCGCGCCCTGATTTCGCTGCGCAGCGCGCTCGAGACCCGCGCCACAAGATCCTCCCGCCGAGGCCCCTCGGCCTCGAAACGTGCGCTCAAGGCGGAGATCTGCAGCGCAGTCACGGCGCGGCCTGCCCCGCCAGAATCGCAGAACGATAGGCCGCGAGGCCGGCTTTCATCCTGAACCGTGGCGACCAAGCGAGATCACGACCAATGGCCGACACATCGAAGCGGGTCTGCACGTCCGGCACGTCATCCACACCCGGCACGAGGCACGCCTGCAATCCGGGAAGCGCAGGCGCCGCCTCGTCGAGCAGCGCCGGCATCGTGAGCGGCTCGCCCGAGCCGACGTTATAGACCCGCTGCGGAAGATGAGGGGCTTCCAGGGCGGCGGCGATCGCCTCGGCGACATCGTCGGCATAGACGTAATGGTAGACGAAATCCGGGTCGCAGGGGATCGCGGCCGGGCGGCCGGTCTCGGTGTTCTCGATCAAGGTCTTGAGATGGCAGTTGGCCCGGCGATAGGGGCCGTAGACGCGGGCAATGCGAAGGCTCACCCCCTCAAGGCCGTATTCGACTGCGAAGCCCTGGATCAGTTGTTCGCAGGCCACCTTGGTGGCGCCGTAGACGGAGGTGGGACGCAGCGGCGTTTCCTCTGTGATGGTCGACGTGCCGACATCGCCGTAGACGCTGATCGAGGAGCAGAAGACGAAGCGGCGCATGCCACGTCGGCGGGCGAGATCGAGCAGCGCCGCTGTGGCGTCGATGTTGACGGCCACGAGCTTCAGCGGGTCGCCCTTGGCCATCATCGGGCCGGAGATCGCGCCGCAGTGCACGATGGCACCGACCTGATGATGTTCGACCAGCCGCTCGAAGCCAGCGATATCGTCGAAAGCGATAGTGGTCAGACCCGGGAGATCATGGTCGAAGCTGGTGATGTCGGTGGGGATCACCCTGTGGCCTCGGCCCTCCAGGGTCGGGCGCACCGCCATGCCGATCAAACCGGCGGCGCCGGTGAGGAGGACGTTCATGCCGTGCCTCCTCCGTTGGTGACTCTCATCACAGTGCCACCATGCCGCCGTCAACGCCGATGTCGGCTCCGGCCATGAAGGACGAGCCGGTGGAGCAGAGGAACAGCACCACGGCGGCCACTTCCGGCGACGCCGCAAAGCGGCCGATCGGGGTCAGCGGCAGGAAGGCGGCGCGCTGCTGCTCGGTCACGTCCTTCTGCAGGCCGGTCATGGTCGTTCCCGGGGAGACCGAATTGATCTGCACGTTCTGCGACGCATATTGCACGCCGGCCTGCCGGGTGAGGGCCAGCACCGCACCTTTCGAGGCACAATAAGCCGCCGCGTCGCGCAAGCCGATATGGGCGGCGGTCGAGGCCACGTTGACGATCTTGCCGCTCTTCCTCGCCAGCATGCCGGGCAACACGGCTTTCATGCCGATCCACACACCCTTGGCGTTCACTTCGAGTATCCGATCCCAAACCTCTTCCGACACCTCGGCAGCCGTGTCGCCCGGAACTGCAATGCCTGCATTGTTGACCAGGATGTCGATGGCGCCGCGCTTCGCCGTCGTGTTTTCCACGAGCCGTGCCCAACCGGCGGTGTCACGCACGTCCATGGTGAAAGCCTCGGCCTCGGCGCCAAGTTCGCGGGCTCGCGCCGCCGCCCTTTCCGCACCCTTGACATCGAGGCAAATCACATCCGCGGCACCACGGGCCAATCCTTCCACGGTTGCGAAGCCAATCCCGTCGCCCGCGCCCGTGACGATCGCCAACTTGCCGTCGAAGCGGTAGTCGGGCGGGATGATGGCGTCGGTCATGTGGCACTCCGGCTATCGTTGTGAGCGGCGGTGCCGCGCGGCGGCGACACGCCACGGTAAAGGTTCATCAACTCGCGTTGGAACGGCGGTTCGGTTTTCCAGCGCGTGCCGTCGACGGGGTTGGCCCCCGCCAGCATCGTGTCGGTGGCTCGGCGGGACAGCTCGACGACGAAGCGCGCCCGCTCGGCTCGCCGCGCTTCGACGCGCGCGGGAACGACGTCCAGCGGCTCGCACCCCGCAAGCGCCAGCCTGATCTCGTCGAGGGTCACGCAGGCGTCTTCGCAGGCCTGCGTTGCGCCCTGCCCGAGCGTCGGCACCATCGGATGCGCCGCATCGCCCGCCAGCAGGATGCCGGCCTTCCGCCCGTAGGTGACGGCGCCCTCCTGCAGCCGCGCCCAATGGATACGGTCCCTGTAACGCACGATGGAGTCGATGAGGTAGGCCGCCTCGCGCGACGGAGCGCCCTCGGCAGGCAGGTAGGCCTGTCGCAAGGCCGCCGGCTGTTTCATGGCCTCCGGAATATGACCGCCGGCCGGGATCGGAAACGAGCCGGCGCAATAGACGAAATCACCAGGCACCTTGTAGGCGAGGAGACGGTTCGGCCCGTTGAACCACTGGCCGTAATCGTCGATCGGACAATCCGGCCCTGCCTGGAACAGCACGCGGTAGAGGCAGACGTTAAGGAAATCCGGCGTCTCGGGGCCACCCAACACAAACTGACGGATCGCGGAATAGCGGCCGTCTCCGGCGATCAAGAGGTCGATCCCGTCGAGATGGTGCGCGGCGCCGCTGGCGCGATCCATCCAGGTCACGAAGGTGCCGCCCTCTGCCTGACCGCAACCCGTGAGTTCGGCGTTGTAGACCAGGATGTCGCTCAACGGTTGGCGCAGCAGTGCGTAGAGCTCCGCCCAGCGGATGCGGATGCCCGGATTGTCGGCCACGGCATCGAGCCGCAAGTCCATCAGCACCTGACCGTTCGTCAAAGAGGTCCTCCAGACGCTCCACGGCAGGCTGTTGCGGACGATCATCTCCGCCACGTCCGGCAGATGCCATTGCATGGCCTTGATCGCATTCGGGCCAATGTTGAGCCCAGTGCCCGCTTCGCCTTGTTCGTGCGGCCCGACACGTTCGAGGCAGATCAGCTCGCAATCCGGGCGGCCTCGCAGGCCCGACGCAATGAGACTGCCGGCGATGCCGGCGCCAGCCACCACGATCTTGGGTTTTCGGTCCGGTGTCGACAAATCATGCCCTTGCCGCGGAGGTGCGGCACTTCAGTGTTGTAAGACGTCAGACGATCATGAAACAGTTCGTCGCGCAAGGCGGCCTGACAATGACGATGGCGCGCTTGCAAGGGAATTGCCCAAATTTTGGCCTGCCGTGTCCAAGCAGACGAGGCGTTCGACGGGTGCCCGGTCAACGCAGCTAGCACGCAACACATGCCTTTCTTACGTCGGAAACGACGATTTCGTGCAGCTTGAGGAAAAGACGCGCGATCCCGATCAAATTACAGGCTTTGAAAACGCGAGATGATTGCGCAGTCTTCTGCCAGATCGCCTTCACGAGAGCGATCGAGGTCGGTCGTGACGACTGTCAGCAACATTCTGGCCGAGCCTTTTAGACGAACGCATCGGCTGATCCCGCGCAGGCGGCTTGGCCGAGTGCAGCTGTCACTTGCCCCTTGCTGACGGACGAGCGTCTTCTACGCGGAGAGGTCCCATGAGCATCGGTACCCTATATTTGATTGTCGCCATCATTGCTGTCGCGCTTGCCGCGGTGGCGTTTTTCACCAATCGCGGGAATGGCCGCGTGATGGTGGGCTTCACGCTCATGGAAATCGTGATCATGGCCGTGATCGGCGTGATCAACGGCGTTCTCGGCACACCGAACGCCATGCTGGGTCGGCTGTTCATGACATTTTCGGGCAGCTACGGCTTTCTGGCGTTTGCCGCCATCTGCGGCGGCTTCTATATTGCCGGGCCGCTGTGCGGCTACATTGTCCGCAAGCCCGGCGCGGCAACCCTCGCCGAGACCATGAACGGTGTGGCGCAGGTGCTGTCCGGCAACCCGAACGGCATCATGGTGCTCGCGGCAGGCTTCCTGCAGGGCTTCATGTCGGATGTCGCCTTCGCGTTCTACGGCTACCGCAAGTGGACGCTTTCGGTGCTGGCGCTCTCCGGCGCGCTCGCCCCCATCCTTCAGCAGATTCCGGAGGTGTATTTCTTCGGCGTCGGCGACATGGGCATCAGCTACAACCTGCTCGCCCTCATCATCCGTATGGGCAGCGGCGCTTTTTACGCCATCATCCTGGTGAAGCCGATCGCCCTCGCCCTGCTGCGGGCCGGCGTGCTCCGCGGCACCCAGCTGGCAGCCGATGAGCGCCCGCTCGCCACCACGACGCAGAAGCTCGCCTGAGCGTGACGGCCGTGACGATGACCGATGTGACGACACCCGCGACCGTTAAGCAATCCGCGTCGCCGGTCGTCGTCGATCTCCGCTCGATCTCCTATACCTACGAGGGGGAGGCCGAGCCGGTTCTGAACGACATCACGGTCCAGGTTCATGACGGCGAGTTCGTCTTGATCCTTGGACCGAGCGGGTGCGGCAAGAGCACCCTGCTGCAACTCTTCAACGGCACGATCCCGCACACCCTCAAGGGCACGCTCGCCGGGGAGGCGGCGATCGGCGGCCGCCCGCTGGCGACCACGAAGGTCGCGACCTTCGCGACCGACGTCGGCATGGTGTTCCAGGATCCCGACGCCCAGATCATCTGCACCCGGGTCCGGGACGAAGTGTGCTTCGGCCTTGAAAACCTCTGCCGCCCCGCCGCCGAGATCATGCAACGCCAAGCCGAGGCCCTGCGGCTTGTCGGCCTCGACGGGTTCGGCGACCGATCCATCTTCGACCTGTCGGGTGGCCAGAAGCAGCGGGTCAGCATCGCGGCCGTTCTCGCGGTCCGCCCGCGTCTGCTCGTGCTGGACGAGCCGACCGCCAACCTCGATCCAGCCGGCATGGCCGACGTCTTCGCGCTGCTGCACGCCCTGCACAAGGCCGGCACCACGATCGTGATGGTGGAACATCGGGTCGACGAATTGGCGGACCGCATCTCTCGCGTGGTCATGATGGATCGTGGCCGCCTGACGTTTGACGGCGCCCCGCGCGAGGCCTTCTCCCGGCCGCGCGCGGCGCGATCCGAAGAGGGCGACGCAGTGCCCGTCAGCGCCTGGTTTCCTCAGGCAGCGGAGTTCGGGCTGGCGCTTGCCGCGGCGTGCGGCGTGCCCCTTCCGGCACGGGACATGCCGCTCAATGTGGCCGAGGCGGTGTCCCTGGGCGAACGCTTCATCGGCGTGGCGCCCATCATGCCGGCCGCACCCGCCGCGCCGATGCGGGTCCCGGAAACGACACCGCTGCTGCGCGTCAAGCACCTGTCGTTCGGCTACGACCGGGCCGCACCGATCCTCGATGACGTGACCTTCGACCTCGGTCGCGGACGCTTGGTGGCTCTCTGCGGCCGCAACGGCTCGGGCAAGACCACGCTCGCCCGTCTCGTCGTGGGGATCAACGACGCCCCGCGGAAGTCGATCTTCCTGAACGAAAGAGACCTGAGCGCTCTCGGCGCCAAGGAGATTTCCGCCGAGGTCGGCTACGTGTTCCAGAATCCCGACCATCAGTTCGTCACTGACAGGGTCTGGGACGAGGTCGCCTATGGCTTGACCGTGCGGGGTTATGCGGAAGATGCGATCCGGACGCGGGTCGACGAGGTGCTCGGCATCGTCGACCTCGCCCGCTACGCCGAACGCTCGCCCTTTAGTCTCAGCCTCGGCGAGCGCCGACGCTTGAGCGTGGCCACCATGCTCGTTCTCGAGCCGCATCTCCTCATCCTTGACGAGCCGACGATCGGCCAGGATCATGAGAGAGCTCAACTGCTCATGGGTCTGATGGTGCGCTTGCGCGAGCGCTACAACACCACCGTCCTGATGATCACTCACGATGTCCGGCTCGTGGCGGAATGGGCCGATCGCGTCATGGTGCTGAGCCGCGGGCGCTTGTTGTTCGACGGCACGCCCGAGACCATGTTCGCCGACGAAGCGCTGCTCGCGGAAGGTGGGCTGCTAACCCCACCTATATTCGACATCAGCTGGCGCCTCGCTGCCGCTCACCCCGCAGGGCCGGTAAGGCCCACGCTCTCGGTGCCGGCGCTGGTGAATGCCATCGCGAAATCCCGCAAGGTGGCGGCATGAGGCGCTCGGCGGTCTTCCAGTTCCGCTCCGGAACCTCGTTCTTTCACCGCCTCGATCCGCTCAGCAAATTTGCCTGGCTGGTCGGCATCTCGCTGCTGGCCTTCGGCGCCTATATCGCCTGGGTGCAGATCATCATCACGGCCATCGTGCTGTTCACGGCACTTGTGCTTGCCCGCCTGTCACCCGTCGAGATCTGGCGCGGCACCTGGCTCTTCGCGATCGCCTGCTCAAGCTTTCTCGTCATTCAGACCTTGACGCTGCCCGGCGCCCATGTGGCCTTCCGCATCGCCGGACATCCGATCTACGCCGAGAGCTTCGACTACGCGCTTGCCTCAGCGCTGCGCATCTACACGATCATCCTGTCGTCGCTGGTCTTTGTGCGGACCACCGATCCGCGGGAGCTCGCGATCGCGCTTGTGACGCAGATGAAGGTGCCCTACCGGATCGCCTATGCGTTCTTCATCGCACTGCGGATCATCCCGACCATTGAGGACGAGATCAAGACGATCCGGGCCGCCCAGGCCGTGCGCGGCGTGGCGCGGCAGGGCGGCATCGCAGGCCGCATCCGCGAGATGAAGCGCTATTCCATGCCGTTGCTGGTCGGCAGCCTGCGCAAGGCTTCGATGATGGTGATGTCGATGGAAGCCCGCGCCTTCGGGGCCTTTCCACAGCGCACCTTTGTCGAGGCGCCCGGCCTGACGACCTCGGGCGTGGTCGTTCGGGCCATGACGATCGCGGCTGTCGTCGCGTGGTACGTCGCCCTGGCGACCGGCCTCGTCCACACGATGTATGTGCTCGCGCCGGCTTGACCGTATGATCGGCGCCGCTCAGAAAGCTGAAGTGCCCGAGCCATGTGTCCATCGGATCAAGCACGGGCTTCACCGCTCGGGGCCTGCCGAGGCCATCGCCGGAAAGGCCCAGGCAGGGCCAAAGGCCGTTTCAAACGTTCGGCCGAACGCCAGCAATCCTAAGTCGCTTCCGAACCGGCCGATGAACTGTCCGCCGAGGGGCAGCCCTGTATGTGAAAACCCGAGAGGCAATGCGAGGCCGGGATTGCCGGCGACGTTAACCCAGCCGGTGTAGATCGCGTGGCCACGCGGCCCAACGGGCCGCCCGTCGATCTCCGGCGGGAAAGCCTCGGCGGCCGGCCAGGGCAATGCCGCCGCGCTCGGTGTAAAGATCAGGTCGTAGTCCCGGAAGAGGGCTGCGACCCGACGGCGGAAGCCCGCAATCGTCGCCAGTGCTTCGGCATAGTCGGCCGCCGACAGGCCCTCGCCTTCCCTAGCCATGGCCTGAATCGAGGGGCCTCCGGCGCCGCGCAGTCGGTCGCCGGCCACGCGAAAGGCACGCGCCACGCCCGCCCGCCCGATGATCCGCCATGCCTCGTCGATCGTCGGCCGGTCGAAGAAGATGCCGCCCGTCTCGACCGCATGGCCCTGTCCGGCCAGAGCCGCCGCTACGGCATCGGTCGCGGCCGCGATCTCGGGATCGAGCGGCGCGTCGTCGAAACGCGGCACATAGAGAATGCGTAGCCGATTGAGATCGGGCGCAAGCGGAACCGCGATCAGCGCCGAGCGCGGATCGCGGTGGTCCGGGCCGCCGAGAACAGAATCGAGCAGGATGGTGTCGGCCACGGACCGCGCCAGGGTTCCGACGACCTCGCAATCGGCTAAGGTCTCCGGAAAGCCGTCGCCCCGGGCGATGTGGCCGATCGATGGTTTGAACCCCACGAGCCCCGTATGCGACGCCGGCCTGCGGATAGAGCCGCCGCCGTCGGTGCCAATGGCCGCTGGCACAAAACCGGCCGCCACGCTGGCCACCGCCCCGCCGCTCGAGCCCCCGGGCGTGAGGGCGGGATTCCAGGGATTGCCCGTCGTGCCGAACAGGCGGTTCGACGTGTAACCTTCGAGTGTCAGTTCGGGAACGTTGGTCTTGCCGACGATGACGACGCCCGCCCGCCGCAGCCGCTCGACCGGGATCTCGTCATGATCCGGCACGAAGTCCGCATAGGCAACGCTGCCCCAGGTCGCGCGCAGGCCGCCGACCAGGAGATTGTCCTTGATCGTCATAGGCACGCCGTCGAGCGCGGAGTGCGGCGCGCCGGCCTTCCAGCGCGCGACGCTCGCGATCGCTGCCTTTCTGGCGCCCGCCGCGTCGAGCGTGACTACGCTGTTCAACGACGGGTCCAGCCGCGCGATGCGTTCGAGGCAGACGTCGAGCACCGCCCTTGGGTCGAGGCGGCCCGCCCGATAATCGGCGCCGAGCTCGGCGACCCCCTTTTGCCAGATCTCCGTCATCGTGCCGCCTCCGCAATCACCGCCACCAGCCCACCCCCATCCGGGCCCTGGTGCTCGGCGCCACCGGAGACGAAGATGCGGCCGTCTCCAATCACGGCACCTGCCACCCCGCCCAGGGCTGCACGGATGTGGCGCTGGGCGTTGATGTCGGTGTCGTCGAGCATGGTGTGGCGAAAGCCGCGGATGCTGCCGCTTGGGTCCGGCATGCCCTTGACGAGAACGGCTTTGATGCGCGCGCGATCAGCCTCCGCAACGGTCGGGAACGAGGGGATGCCGAGTTCGTCGAGCGTGGCGTGCAGGGCGCCGATGTCGAGCGCATCGGCCATCGGGCGATGCGCGATCCGCAACGGCCCGCTCCAGCGTGAAGAGTTCCCGAACGCGATAATCTCGGTGCGGGTGATCTCGATCCCGGAGGACACGCTCACCCGTGACGAGAAAAGGGCCACGTCCTGGCCGATGGCGGATTCCGCCAGCACCCCGCGCGCCACATCGCCGAGCGCCAAGGCCGCTCCGAGCGCGGCTGCCGAGCGGGAGAGAGCCATGGCGCGGTTGGTATCGGCGGTCACGACGTTTGCGCCGCGCCCCCGCGCCTCCTGTACGCGCGCCGAGGTGAGACCGGGTGCCTTGACCTGGACGAACTCGACCTCGTCGATGCCCAGGCCCGCCTCGGCTAGGGCGACCTCCACGGCCCGCGCGGTCGCTTCGAGCTGCGCCATGCGGCCCACGGACTCCGCCGGTACTGCCTCCGCGAAGGCGACGCCGACGGCGAGCGCTGGCGCGCCCGGAGCCTGCGTGGCCGGAACACGGGCGAAGATCGTCATGTGCGGGCTGAGCACTCCCTCGGTGCCGCCCGACAGCACGCAGGGCACTCGGAGCAGCGCCTCGTCCGGTGTGATACCAAGCCGATCGGCGAGCAGCAGCATGAGCGATTGGGTGAATTAGCCCCGCGTGAAATCATTGACGCCGCCGTTGCCCTCCGTCTTGCCGATCACGGTCACGACATGACCGGGATCAAGCTCGCGGGCGTCGAACAGATGCCGCAAAGCCGAGACGTCGCTCGGGCCTGCCATGCCGAGGCAGAAGACCCGCGTCTCGAAGTGTGTCACACCCGCACCAGGGCGGCGATGGGCGCTGCGCCCGGCGCGCACTGGTGCTCGGTGCCGCCCGACACGAAGATGGCCGGATCTCCGGTCACGCTTGCGATCACGGCACCGAGCGCAGCGCGGGCGTGCCGCTCGTAGTTGATGTCGGCGTCCGACAGCATGGTATTGCGACGGCCCCGGATGGCTCCGGTCGGGCTCGCCTCCGCCTTGGCGAAGACGGCCGCGATGCGGGCCGCGTCGTCGCGTGTCGGATTGCAATCGAACGGCAGACCCGCGTCGTGCAGCGCGGCCCTGACCCCGTCGGCGTCGATGGCATCGGCCAGCACCGCGTGTCCGATGCGGAACGCGCCCGAGGCCGAGGCGGAATTGCCAAACAGCAGCACCTCGCAATTCTTCAGCTCCCCACCCGCCGAGGTCGATGCGACGGACGAGAAGAGGTCGAAACGCTTGGCGATGATCGCGTCGGACAAATCAGCCGCCTTCACCTCTCCAAGGCCGAGCGCGACGCCAAGTGCGGTGGCGCCGCGGGCATAGGGTTTCGAGCCGTTGGGGTCGCGTGTCACCAGGGTTTTGCCCCGCCTGTCGGCATCGGCGATGCTGCCCGGCGTGAGCAGTGGTCCCTTGACCTGGACGTAGTGGACATGGGCCGGGTCGGTGACGCTCGTCGCGGCGAGACAGCGTCTGACGGCGGCCGCCACCTCCTCGACCTGCGCCATCGTCCCAACCTCTTCCGGGCGAATGTCGCGCGTCACCTCGATACCAAGCGCGAGCCGACCGTCCGGCAGGCCGCCGGTGCCGCCCGTCGTGCGGGTGAACACCGTCGCGTGCGGGGACAGCACGCCCTCGCAGCCGCCTGACCACACAAAAGCGATGCGCCGCCCCACCTCGTCCGGCGAGCAGCCGAGAAAGCGGGCAAGCAGCAGCTGATAGGACAGGGTCGCGAAACCACGGGTGAAATCGTTGGCGCCGCCGTTGCCCTCGGTCTTCCCGATCAGCGCCACGATGGTTGCGGGATCGACCGTGCCGGCTTCGATTAGGCGCTCCAGTTCGGACACGTCGCTCGGCGCGTTCATGGCCACCTTATGCACGCCGATTTCCATGGACGTTCCTCTCTGCTTCGCCGCGTCAACGCGTGCGGTCGGATGGCAAGGCCGTTTGCGCGCCGGCGGTCCCGAACGCGGCCTCGATGACGGGCTTCTTGCCGTGCATATGGGCTCGCATGAGCCGCGCCGACTGGGGACCGCAGCTGCCAAGCATCAGGACGATCATGCGCTCAGGCTCTTCGACAGCCCTGCGACACTGCGCCGGCGTCTCCTGCGCGATGTAGCGGGCGCGCGCCACACGGCGACGATGCGGGTCATCACGGTGTCGAGCAGCACCTTGCAGCAACCGATTGATGATACAAGATCCAGAGATCCCGACAAGCTCTGGACGCTTCGATTTCACGTCACGCTGGACGACACTTCCTGCGGATTCGGGGCCGACCAACGTGCCGCTGCTCATTCTGGACGCCATCGCCCGTCCGACGATCGACTGTCGGAGGCCGGAATTCCAAGTGCTTGGACGAGCCGTGCTCGACGGCATCAAGACCATCTTCAAGACGGCTTCGCCAGTGATCATCTACCCGGCCTCCGGCACCGGTGCGTGGGAAGCAGCGCTCGTCAACACGCGGTCGCCGGGCGATGCCGTGCTGATGGCCGAGACCGGCTGGTTCTCGACGCTGTCGCAGCAGATGGCGACCCGGCTCGGGATCGAGACGATCGTGCGTCCGGGCGGTTGGCGTTATCCGGTCGTTGCCCGGTGATCGGCGCGCGCCTCGCCGAGGACAGCGCACATCGCATCAAGGCGGTGGCCGTGGTTCACAACGAGACCTCGACGGGCGTCGCGTCCGACATCGCCGCAGTACGGCGCGCCATCGATGAGGCTCGGCACCCTGCCCTTCTGGCGGCGAATGCCAACGCGCGAACTCGGCGCGGCGCTTGCATTGCTGGCCGGGAACACGCCCCCTCTTGACGGATAGCCGATGACTGGACCAACCCCCTCGATCGCCATCGATGCGCGATGGGTCGAGCGCCTCGTCATGGAGCTTGCCGCCTTCGGGGCCTATGCGGACACGGGTGCCTGGCGGCCGGTCTACACGCCGGAATGGGTGGCGGCCGCCCATTGTTTCGAAGGATGGTGCAAAGAGGCCGGGCTCGCGGTGCACGGTGATGCGGTCGGCAACATTTGGGGACGCCTCGAGGGCCGCAATGAGGGTGCATCGATCGTCTCCGGCTCGCACTTAGACACCCAGTGTCCGGGCGGCCGTTACGACGGCGCGCTCGGCGCCATCGCGGCCCTGGTCGCCATCAAGGCGCTGAAGGATCAGTTCGGGCAGCCGCGGCGAACGCTCGAAGTCCTTGCGCTCTGTGAGGAGGAAGGCAGCCGGTTCGCGACGGCGGGCTTCTGGGGCTCGCGCGCCATCATCGGTAAGATTGCGCCAAGCGACCCTGAAACGACGATCGGCCGCGCAGGCGAGACCATGGCGGACGCCATGCGGGCGGTCGGCCTCGATCCGGCCCGCATCCCGGAGGCGCGCCGCACCGACATCGACACCTTCGTCGAGCTGCATATCGAGCAGGGTCCCATCCTGGAGCAAGCCGGCCTCCCGGTGGCCATCGTCGATGCCATCACAGGCATGCGGCACACCGAATATGTCCTGACCGGCGTCGCCAATCACGCCGGGGCCTTCCCGATGGACCTACGCAACGATCCGATGGCTGGCTTTGCCGAGATCGCCAGCGGCGTCATCAACACCGCGCATCGCCTAGGCCGGCCAGCCGTGACCACCGTCGGCCGCGTCGCGGTGGAACCCAACGCTCCCGCCATCATCCCCCGCGCCGTGACCTTCACGGTCGACGCCCGCCATCCCGATTCGGCCAAGCGGGCGGTGCTCTATGAACTGCACGAGGAGCTCATCAGCGAGGTTGCGGCCCGACGTGGCCTCACCGTCGAGAGCCGCATCCTCTTCGATCACGCCCCATGCCTCAGCGATCTCGGCCTCCTCGAAACGTTGAAGAGGGTCGCAGCCGAGCAATCCATTTCGACGATGGTCATGGCCAGCGGCGCCGGCCATGATACGCAGCAGATCGCGGCAGTGGCCAAGCGTGTCGCGATGATCTTCGTGCGCAGCAAGGACGGCCGCAGCCACACGCCCGAGGAATTCTCGACCTTGGAGGACATGGTGGCGGGCATCAAGGTCCTGGCCGCCGGGCTGTATGCCTTGGCTTATGGATGAGATTGGGTTCCACTGCCCTCATCCTGAGAAGGCCGCGAAGCGGACGTCTCGATCGGTCGAAGACTGAACGTGTTGCCGACGCTTCCACAAGCCTGCTGCGCAGGTTGCTCGGCATGGTGGTTCGAGGACGTAGGGTGAAACTGGATGAAGCTGATCGGGGTGGATGTCGGCGGCACATTCACGGATGTCGTCTACGGTGACATGGCGACCGGGGCTGTCGCGATTCACAAGGTCTCAACGACCCCCGCCGATCCGTCACAAGGGGTGATGACGGGCGTGCTGGAGTTGTGCCGCGCCCAGGGCGTCGACCCGGGTGAGATCGCCTATGTGCTCCATGGCACCACCACAGCCACCAATGCGGTGCTGGAGCACAAGGGCGCGCGCGCCGGGATGATCACCAACGAGGGGTTTCGCGATATCCTGCACATTGCCCGTCACCAGCGGGTCGAACACTATTCGATCCGACAGGAACTGCCCTGGCAGAGCCGGCCGCTGATCGAGCGGCGCTACCGCAAGACGGTGCGCGGCCGCCTCGTGCCGCCGACCGGCGCGGAACTCGAGCCGCTCGACGAGGCCGGCGTGCGGCGGGCCGCCGAGGAGCTGCGAGCCGAAGCCGTCGAATCAGTCGCGGTCTGCTTCCTGTTCTCCTACCTGAACCCCGCTCACGAGAATCGCGCCGCGGCCATCGTGCGCGAGATCATGCCGGACGCCTTCGTCACAACCTCGGCCGCCGTGTCGCCGCAGTTCCGCGAGTTCGAGCGTTTCACCACGGCGGCGCTCGCAGCCTTCATCGGCCCCAAGGTCCGGCGCTACGTCGACCACCTCGACGCCGCGCTGAAGGGCGCCGGCCTGGCCGGCGAGCTGCGCATCATGGCTTCGAACGGCGGGGTCGCCACCGCGGCGATGGTGGCCGAGCGGCCGGCGCTCAGCCTGCTGTCCGGCCTCGCCGCCGGCGTGCTCGGCGGCGGCTGGATCGGCGAGCGCGCCGGCCGCAGCAAGCTCATCACCTTCGATATCGGCGGAACCAGCGCCGATATCGGCATCATCCGTGACGGCGAGATCGCCCAGACCGACGCGCGCTCCACCTCGATTGCCGGTTTTCCGCTGCTGATGCCGATGATCGACATCCACACGATCGGCGCAGGCGGCGGTTCGATTGCCTATCGCGATCAGGGCGGCGCCTTCAAGGTCGGCCCACGGAGCGCCGGCGCGGTCCCGGGACCGGCGGCCTATGGGCGCGGCGGCACCGAGCCCACGGTCACCGACGCCAATCTCGTCCTCGGCCGCCTCGATCCCGGCGATTTCCTCGGCGGCGGCATGCGGCTCGACCTCGAGGCGGCGCGGCACGTGATCGAGACCTTCGCCCATGACATGGGCCTCGATCCGTTCGAGGCCGCCGACGGCATCCTCCGGATCATCGACAGCAACATGGCCAATGCGGTGCGCTCGCGCACGACGCAGAAGGGGATCGACCCTCGCGACTTCGCGCTCGTCGCCTTCGGTGGCGCGGGTCCCCTGCACGGGGCCGCCGTCGCCGCCATGCTGGAGATACCGGAGGTGATCGTGCCGCCTTACCCCGGCATCACCTCGGCGATGGGGCTGCTGACCACCGACCTCAAATACGATGCGATCCGCACCCAGTTCCAGGTGAGCGGCGGCGTCGATCTCGATCGCCTCAACGCCGATTTCGCCGCCATGGAAGCAACCCTGGCGGAGCAGTTTCGCGCCGATCGGATCGATCCGGGTCAGGTTGCCTATAGCCGCGCCGGTGATCTGCGCTATGTCGGCCAGGGCTACGAACTGCGCGTCGCGGTTCCGGAGAGTCTGCTCTCCATCGGAGATCTCAACGGAGTCTTCGCCCGTTTCCATGCGGCGCATGCGGCCGAATACGGTCACGCTTTCGAGGCGAACCCGATCGAGATCGTCAACGTCCGCGTCAGCGGGGCCGGCCAAATGCCGAAACTGACCACTCTTGCGGCCCCCGCCGGCGGCTCGCTCGCGGCGGCGCTGATCCGCACGGAGCCGTGCCGATTCCGGATCGACGGCACGCTTCAGTCCGTACCCACCGCCTATTATCGGCGCGCGCGACTTCCCGTGGGTGAGCGCTTCGCCGGGCCGGCCATCGTCCTGCAGACCGACAGCACGACCGTGATCCCGCCGGGCATCACAGCGATCGTCGACCGAATCGGCAATCTCATCCTCGATCTCAGGAGCTCCGCATGAACGCTCCCCGTCGTCCCGGCGCCAAGACCCGCATCGATCCCGTCAGCGCCGCCGTCATCCATGGCGCGCTCGAAAACATCGCGGTCGAGATGGGCCACAAGCTCATGCGTATGAGCTATTCGTCGATCATTCGCGAGTCGGAGGATTTCGGCACGGCTCTGACCGACGCCGAGGGCGGCCAGCTCTGCGAGTGCCGGATGAGCACGCCGCTGCAATCCGGGCCCATTCCCGGGTACATACGCGGTATTCTCAAGCAGTTGAAGGCGCGAGGCGAGACGCTCGGACCGGGCGACGTGATCATGCACAACGATCCCTATGCGGGCGCTTCGCACGGGCCGGATGTCGGGTTCTGCGTGCCGGTGTTCCTCGACGGAGCGCTCATCGGCTTCTCGGTCACGACGGCGCACCATCTCGACATCGGCGCCCTCACGCCCGGCAGTTGCGGCATCGTCGATGCGGTCGACACCTATGCGGAAGGGCTGCAGTTCAAGGCCATCAAAGTGTTCGAGGCGGGCCGCCGCAACACCATGGTCTGGCACATGCTGCGCGACAACATCCGGGCGCCCGATCTCGTGGTCGGCGACATGGAGGCGCAGATCAAGGCCGCGCAGATCGGCGCCGACCGTTTCCTCGCACTGGTGCGCAGCTATGGCCTCGACACCGTCAAGGCCGCCTACGAAGACCTGATGGATTATTCGGAACGGCTGATGCGGGACGCCATCCGGGCCTTGCCGGACGGCCGCTATGCCGCCCTCACCCACATCGACGGCTACCTCGACGACTCGGATCCGAGCCGCCGCGAACTGCCGATCGCGGTCACGATCACGGTCGAGGGCGACGCGTTGACCGTCGATCTCACGGGCACGGCGCCGCAACTGCCCGACAAGCCGATCAACATGCCGCTCGAAGGCACGGTCGATTGCGCGATCTGGCTAACGCTGCGCTCGATCCTGCTCGACAGCACGATCTACGGCAACATCCCGCAGAACAGCGGGCTGACGCGGCCCATCACCATCGTGGCTCCGGCCGGCACGCTGGCGAATCCGACCTTCCCAGCCCCGGTGATCGCCCGCTTCTGCCCCGGCAACCAGTTGGCCGACACGGTGATGAAGGCGCTGGCGCAAGCCGTGCCGCACCAGGTCAGCGCCGGCATCGGCAACCTGCGCGTCGTCGCGATCAGCGGCCTGCACCAGGGCCAGCACTGGGTCCACATGGAGATCATGGAGGGCAGCTACGGAGGCCGGTACGGCCTCGACGGCATGGATGCCGTCGACACCCTCTACGCCAACACCCGCAACAACCCGATCGAGGACATCGAAAGCCATCTGCCGCTGCGCGTGAACCGCTATGAGTTGCGCCATGACGCGGCGGCCCCCGGTGAATGGCGCGGCGGCATCGGCGCGGTGCGGGAGTTCGAGTTTCTCGAGGACAGCGGATTCTCGTTGGAAGGCGACGGACACCGTTTCAAGCCGTGGGGTTTCGACAGCGGCGCGGACGGATATACCGCGTCGCTCGTGTTGCACGATGCGGCGAATGCCGCCGAAACGGCACTTCCCTCCAAGGTGCCGTACCATAAGGCGCGGGCCGGTGATCGGCTGACGTCGCTGGGACCCAGCGGTGGCGGCTATGGCGATCCGTTTGACCGCGACCCCACCCTCGTGCTGGACGACGTGATCGATGGACTTATCTCCGCGGAGACGGCGCGAGAAGCTTATGGCGTGATGATCGCGGGCCGTGCGGTAGACGAAGTCGCCACGCAAGCCCTCCGTCGCCGCCATGAATGACCGCATCGAATGGGTCCGCAGCAGCTGCCAGCTGCTGGCGAGGATCGGCCGGGAGTTCGAACAGACGCAGCCGTTCCGAGGTTTGACGATCGGTACCGGGATCCATCTCGAACCGAAGACCGTGGCCCTGATCCTCGTGCTGCAGCAGGGCGGGGCCGAGGTAGTAGCGACCGGCAATCTGAACACCACGCAGCCGGCCGCCGTGGATTACGTGCGGGCACGCGGCATCAAGGTGATCGGCCAGCCGACGAGCGACCCAGACCAACACGGCTCCTATCAACGGCAAGTGTTGGCCGAAAAACCGGACCTGCTGCTCGACAATGGCGGCGATCTGTTCGACCTCTTCCGGCAAAATCGCTACGACGGACTCCTGGGCGGGTCCGAGGAGACCACGTCGGGGCGCATGCGCCTTGCGCCGCTGCGGGACGAACTCCGGATGCCGATCCTGGTGATCAACGACAGTCCCATCAAGCAGTTTGCCGAGAACGAGCATGCCGTCGGCCAGAGCGTGCTCGAGTCCTACATGCGGATCACCAACCGTGTCACCAACGGCCAGTGCGTGACGGTGTTCGGCTATGGCGCCTGCGGCCGCGGCGTCGCGGCCAATTTCAAGGCCGCGCATTCCAGGGTCAGCGTCATCGACCGCGACCCGGTCAAGCGGCTTCAGGCTCATCTCGACGGCTACGCGACCCCTGCCCGCGACGCGGCGGTCGCAAGCGCCGATCTTATTGTGACGGTGACCGGTGCGCCGCGCGTGCTGGACGCACGCGACCTCCTGCTGTTCAAGGACAGGGTCTTGCTGGTCAATGCGGGACATTTCCCGTGGGAGATCGACCGCGCCGCATTGATCGGCAACCCGACCACACTCGAGGCGAAACGCACCGGAGACGGTATCGAGAGCCTGAGGCTGACCAACGGGCGGGTCGTCCATCTCCTGGCGGAGGGCCACATGGTCAACCTCGCCGGTCCGCGACCTCTCGGCAATTCGATCGAATCAATGGATCTCGGCTTCGCGCTGCAGGCGCGCTGCCTGGAAGCGGTGGCGCGGGGCGAGGCCACAGCCGACGCCTGCGTGGTGCCGGTTCCCCGCGCAATCGACGAGCGCGTCGCAGCAGCCTATCTCGATCTCTGCTACCCGCCTGGGAGTGCGGGGCCGTGAATGCCGGGCGAAAACGTCGAAGCCGAACCGACCTCGCCGGCCCAGGCCGGGAGAGACGCCTTGCGTCGACACGATTGGCGAGGCTTGGCTTCGCGTCGCCGGCCTGACCCTCGAAACCAAACGCCGAGCCACTGGGAAGGCCTCCCTCCTTCCCGAAATTCGAACGCACGACGCTCGACATCGCTCGGCCGTGATCGGCACGGCAGGGTTATCGGCTATGCCGCGATGAGCACGTGTTCCGGCAAGGGCACGAATTGTTCGTCGGCGGCCGTGCCGTCGATGAAGGTGAGCGCTACGAAACGACCCACCCGTTCCAATGCCGTCAGCGGATGGTGCCAGGTGTCCGCCCTGTAGTTAATGCCGGTGTCGCCTGGCACGCGAAAGGCGCGGAGCTTGCCGATGTCCGGCAGGTCGTCGATGCCGTGCGGCGCGACGAGTGCGAGGTAGCTGGCGCAATCGAGCGGCACGAAAACCTGCGAGGAATGCACATGGCGCTCCATCTCGACGGCCGTCAGGGGAAGCGCTTTCGGCTCGAGCGTGGCGAGGCTCAGGCGCGGCTTGGCACTGGCCCGCCCGTTCTGCAAGTCCTCGATCAGATCCCGGCGGGGCCGGCCAGGCGGTTGCGGCGCCAGCAATTGGCCGAAAGGCGCAAAGGCTTCGGCCGTGATCAGCTCCAGCTTGAGATGCATCATGGCGTTGCCTCGCACGGATGTTCGGCCAGCCAGTGCCGGGCGATGTCCAGGCGCTTGCAGATCCAGACGTCAGGCTTGCTTTTCACGTAATCGAGGAACCGGGCAAGGCCGGAGGCACGGCTCGGATGACCGAGCAGGCGCATGTGCATGCCGACGCTCATCATCTTCGGCGCGGTGCGGCCCTCCTCATAGAGCATGTCGAAGGCTTCGCGCAGGATGTCGAAGAAATCCTCTCCGCTGCCGAGGTTGCCGGTGCCCCACTTCAGGTCGTTGTTGGTCAGCGTGTAGGGGATGACCAGCTGCGGGCGTCCCTCCGCCATTACATAATAGGGGAGTTCGTCGGCGTAGCTGTCGCTGTCATAGAGGAAGCCACCTTCCTCCATCACCAAGCGACGGGTGTTCACGCTCGGCCCATAGCGGCAATACCAGCCGAGCGGACGCTGGCCGACGGTGCGCTGCAGGCTCTCGACCGCCTTAAGGATGTGCTCTCGCTCTCCTGCCTCGCTCAACTTGAAGTGTTCGACCCAGCGCCAGCCGTGGCAGCAGATGTCGTAGTTCGCAGCCTTGATGGCGGCGGCAGCCGGAAGGTTCCGCTCAAGCGCCAACGCACAGGCGTAGACGGTCATCGGCAGGTCGCGTTCCCGGAACAGGCGCAGGAGGCGCCAGAAACCGACACGGCTGCCGTATTCGAACATGCTCTCGGCCGCGAGATCGCGCTCACCGCGCGGCACTGCGGCAGCGGTCAACTCGGTCAGGGCCGCGTCGCTGACGCCGTCCCGGTCCATCATGCTGTATTCGGAGCCTTCCTCGTAGTTCAGCACGAAGTTGAGTGCGACCCGGGCGCCTCCGGGCCAGCGCGGATTGGGCGGGGTCGAGCCGTAGCCGACAAAATCGCGGTCGAGCGAACGGGGAATCATGACGGAAACTCCCTAGAACTGCTGCTCCTGCCGTCCCCGCACAAGCTGCGAGAGACACACGGCCACCACCAGGGCACCGCCATAGAACATCTCCTGAATGAACGAGCTGAAGCCGAGGAACACGAGGCCGGTGATCCCGGTCACGAGGAAATACACCGCGACCGTCGCGCCCCACGGGTTGAAGCGCCCTGGTACGATGCTGGTCGAACCCAAGAAGGCGGCAGCAAAGGCGGGCAATTGGTAGGAGACGCCGGACACCGGATCGGCCGCGCCCTGAGTGCCGGCATAGAGCACGCCCGCGAGCGCACCGAACAGGCCCGACACCATCAGGCAGGCCACGCGAACCCGATCCGTGTCGATGCCGCTCAGCCGCGCCACCTCGCGGCCGCGCCCGACGAAGAGGATTCTTCGGCCGAGTGCCGTATAGTCGAGCAGATACCAGATCAGGAACGCCAACGCGATCGCGTAGTAGAACTCGAGCGGGATGCCGAACAGTCGGTCGATGATTACGGCGTTCATCAGACTCTGCGAAATGCCGCTGATCGTCATCGAGTCGCTCATCCACAGCGTGAAACCGTGCAGAAACGTGCCGGTGCCGAGCGTGACGATGAGGGAATGAATGCGGAACACGGTGATCAGGATGCCGTTGATCAGTCCCACCAGGACGCCAAAAACGAGCGCCATCAGAACCGCCCAGCCGATGCCGATGCCATAGTTCACGTTCAGCACCGCCACCATCATCGACGAGAGCGTCATGACGAAGGCGATGGAGAGGTCGAAATCGTTGGCCGTGAGGGGAATGATCAGGCCGAGCGTGATGACCACGAGCACGGCCTGCGAACCCAGAATGGTCGACAGATTCGGCCAGGTGAGAAAGGTGTCGGGCCGCAGGGCGCCGAAAACCGAAATCAGCAGCAGCCAGACCACAATGAGCCCGAATTGCTCGGCACGGCGGAGCAGCTGGCCGGAGCCGCGCTTCTGCGGCGCGGCCTCATCGAGCGGCCTATCCTGTGACATGAAGCGTGCCGTCCTGGCCTATGCCACCGAGACTGCGCTCGGCGATGGCCTGCTTGCTGATCTCGGCGCCTTCGAGCGTCGCCACGACGCGCCCGGCCACGAAGATCAGCACCCGGCTGCAGATCGCGGCAAGCTGCTCGTAGTCGGAACTGGCGCAGAGCACCGCCGCGCCTGACGCCGCCGCCGCCGCGATATGGCGGAACACGGTCTGCCGTGCCCCGATGTCGACGCCTTGCGTCGGTTCGTCGAGCAGGACCAGCTTCGGGCTCATCTGGAACCACTTGGCCAAAACCACCTTCTGGGCGTTGCCGCCGCTGAGCGAGGCGATCGGCAGGGTCGCATCGGCCGGCCTCACTTCAAAGCGGCGCCCCATCTCTTCGGCATGAGCCACCATGGCGCGGCGGTTGAGGAGCCAGGGTGCGAAGCGGGTGCCGAGGCTCGGCATGGTGACGTTGTCGCTCACCGGCAGCGGGCCGATGACGGCCGCATTCGCCCGGTCGGCCGGAACCAGGACGACGCCGTGGGCGATCGCCGCCTCCGGTGTCATCTCGGAAAGGGGCGAGCCGCGTCCGGCGAGATCGAGCGAGCCGCGTTCGGCGCGTCGCGCGCCATACAGCAGATAGGGGATCTCGTCGTAGCCGGAGCCGATCAGCCCCGTGAGCCCGACCACCTCGCCGGCCGCGACGTCCAGCGAGAACCCCTCGATGCTGCCCCCAGAAAGATCATGGACGGTGGCGTGACTGCTGCCGCGCGCCGGCGGCGGCACGGGCGCCGGGGTGGCGGCAAGGCGGCGTCCCACGATGGCCTCGATGAAATCCGTCTTCGAAACCTTGGTAGTGTCGAGGGTCGCGGCGACACGACCGTCGCGTAGCACCGTGGCCCGGTCGGTGATCTCCATCACCTCGTCGACGTCGTGCGACACGAAGATTACGCTGGCCCCACCGGCGATCACACCGCGGACCAAACGGAACAGCTGGTCGACATCGCGCCGCGGCAGAAAGGGTGTGGGCTCGTCGAGCACGAGCAACCCATTGCCCGTCCCGCTCTCCTCCTGCATCTCGCCGACGGCGCGCACAATGGCGAGCAACGCCCGCTGGATCGGCGCGAGATCGGCCACGCGCGCGTCGGGGCCGATGGCGATGCCGTATTGTTCGAAGCGGCGCACAGCCGAGCGGCGCTCCGAAGCCCAGCTGATGGCCCAGCTGTGACGTTCGGCGAGCCGGCCGAGCAGCAGGTTTTCCAACACCGTGAGGCTCGGGATGAGGCCTAGGTGCTGGTGAACGAAGCTCATCCGGTAGTGACGGAAGGCGCCGGGCGCGAGGGGCAGCGGCACGTCGTGACCGCAGATTTGCAGCCGGCTGCCCGGATCGGGCCAGTGATAGCCGGCCAGCACCTTGATGAGCGTCGACTTGCCCGAGCCGTTCTGCCCGAGGAGGCCGTGCACCTCACCCTGCGCGACGGACAATGAGGCGCTATCGAGCGCCTTCTGGCCGCCGAACGTCTTGCTGAGATCCCACAGGTGAAGGGCGACCGGTGCGGCCGCCGCTTCGAGCCGCGCGGGCGTCACTGCAGCTTCCACAGGTCCGCGTAGCCCTTCACATAAGCGTCGCCATAACCCTGCGAGAGTTGGGGAGGCGTGCCGGCATCCTTCGCATTGTCCTTGGTGAAGAGATAGAAGGGGATCTTGGGATCGGCCACCAGCGGCAACCCGCAGATCCTGCGAATCTCGGCGTCGATCAGCGCATGGCCAATCCAGTCGAGGTTCTCGCCGACGTCCATTTGCACCTGACCCTGTTGGACGAGGCCGAGCACGAAGGGGGTGCCGTTGAAGGCGTCGATCTTCACCCGGTCCTGCGAGCCCGTGATGGTGACGGCCGGCACCACGAATTGGCTCATGCTGTCATAGATCACGATGATGTAGTTGATGGTCGGATCTGCGAGCAGAGCTGCTTGCACGCCGGGCGTGATGCGCGTGCCCCAGTCCGGCACCGCGAAATTCATCACCTTGGTCTTGCAGTCGCTGCAGTGCTTGAGTTCGGCGTCGATGCCCGACATCATCGAATCGGTCGACAGCGGGCCGGTGGCGATCAGCTCCAACGCGTTCATATGGCCTTTGGTCTGCACGATCGCCCAATCGGCGAGCAGCGCACCTGCCTTGGCGTAGTCGATAGGCACGTCGCCGTCCGCGTATTTCTTAACTTCGGCCGTCTGCTCCACGCCGTTGTAGTGCGAGGCGATCACGGGGATCTTCGCGGCCTGCGCAGCCTGGACCTGCGGGACGAGGACGCGCGGGTCGGTGCCGGCCAGGAGGTCGATGAGGTCGACCTTCTGATTGACCGCCGTGTTCATGCCCTGCACCCACTGCGAGCTCTGGCCCTGGTTCTCCCAGGTGCTGAACTTGAAGCCGACCTTCTTGGCCGCGGCCGCCATCGCCTTTTCGATATTGGCGGTGAACGGGTTGGCGCTCGACACCGGAATCGAGAGGATCGACTTGCCCTTCATACACTGCGCGGCGTCGAAGGCCGGACCGGGCGCCACGAAGTCAGGCTTTTTGGTGAAGGGTTCGATCTGCTTTTCGAAATACGAGAGATCATCGGCGCTGGCGGTCCCGCTCCACGCAGCAGCGCAAGCGACCAGAACCATGGCGAACAAACTCGATCGAGACGTCATGATATTCTCTCCGGAAGATGAACCTTTTTCAGCAAGTGCCGTGCCATGGCGCCGCCGCCGCAATTGCTCGTGTGGTCAGCCGGCAGCCGAACCACCGGCCGGTACCGCATAGGGCGACAGCCCGCGCCGTAGAAACTTGCCACCGGTGGGCGCGCCGAGAATGCGGCCCTCTTCCATCACCACCTCGCCCCTCAGCACGGTCATCACCGGCCAGCCGGTGACGGCGAGGCCTTCGTAGGGCGTATAGTCGGCACCGTGATGGAGAATGTCCTGCTGGATGGTCTCCTTACGGTTCGGGTCCCACAGAACAAAATCGGCATCGAAACCCGGCGCGATCGAGCCCTTGCGCGGGTAGAGGCCGTACATCTTGGCATGGTTGGTCGAGGTCAGGGCCACGAATTCGTTGAGGCCGATCCGTCCCTCGCTGACGCCTTTGCTGAACAGGATCGGCAGGCGGGTTTCCACGCCCGGGATACCGTTCGGCATCCAGCGGAACGAGGTGCGGCCCTTGGCCGACAGCTTGCCGTTCGGATCATCATAGCGGAACGGACAATGGTCCGACGAGAAGGTCTGAAACACCCCGCCGCGCAGCCCTTCCCAGATGGCGTCCCAGGAAGCCTCGTCACGCGGCGGCGGCGAGCAGACATATTTGCCGCCTGTCTCGTCCATGTTCAGGCCCTTCATGTCGTCGGCCGTCAGTGCAATATATTGCGGGCAGGTCTCGCCATAGACCTTGAGGCCGCGCTGCTGCGCCAAGCGGATCTGCTCCATGGCCTGCCGGCCGGAGACGTGGACGATCATCAACGGCACGTCGACAAGTTCGGCATGGCTGATCGCCCGGTGCGCGGCTTCACGCTCCACCAGCTCGGGCCGCGACACGCCATGATAAAAGGGCGCCGTCTTGCCGGCGCGCTCCAACCGCTCGACCATGAATTTGATCGCGTCGTGGCCCTCGCAATGGACCATGACGAGGGCGCCGCAGCCGCGGGCGCAGTCGAAGACGTCGAGCAGCTGGCGGTCGTCCAGCACCATGTCGGCATAGGTCATGAAGACCTTGAACGAGGTGTAGCCGTCGGCGACGAGCGCGGGCAACTCCTGGCCGAGCAGCGTCGGTGTCGGGTCGCTGATGATAAGGTGGAAGCCGTAGTCGCAGTAGCTCTGCCCCTCGGCCTTGGTGTGGTAGTCCTGCACGACGGCGCGGAGGCTCTGCCCGCGGGGCTGCACCGCGAAGGGTATCACCGTGGTGTTGCCGCCCGCGACGGCCGAGCGCGTGCCGCTCTCGAAGCCGTCGGCCATGACGGATTCGCCCGAGGGCTGGGCCAGATGGACGTGGCTGTCGATGCCACCGGGCATCACTAGCAAGCCCGAGGCATCTACGACCTTGGCGCCGCTCTCGAGCTTGTCGGCCACTGCCACGATGACCCCATCGCGGATGCCCACATCGGCCCGCACGGTGTCGGCCGCCGTCACCACGGTGCCGCCTTTGATGATCAGATCGAAATCAGCCACGGTGGATCCTCCTGGCGTGCAGGCGGTCGCATTTGGACGTTCCGCTCCTCATCCTCGTCGTGAGCCGGCTTCGAAGAAGCCGAGTCGAAGCATCGGCTAATCCTCAGGCGGCTATCGATCATTCGGCTCGGCCGCTTCGCGGCCGGCTCACGACGAGGCTGAGGAGGCCAATGCGATCGCCATGCCTCGCTTAGACGCCAGCAAAGGCCGTTCCACTTTGTCTCTAGCTGTGGCGAGCCGCGCCTCTCCGAGTGCCCGTTCTCCTGTTTGCCATCAATCCCTTGTGCCCGTCTGGGCCAGCAGCGGCCGCAGCGCATCCGCCTCTTCAAATCTTGCACAAGCATGAAGTCCCCGGCCCGGCCGCCGTCGCGGTCGGCGAGCACCGCCGTCAGGTCCTCGTGTTCGGCTATCGCCTCCATTCGACGCACCTGGAGTCGAGGGCGTCGTGGCGGCCGCGGCGGGCGCGGGCGATGAGGCCGGCGTGCGTTGCGGTCAGCGTGGTATTGCCGGCCAGCGCCACGGGGCCAACGTGGACCTCGTGGTTGAGGTGAGCATAATCACGGCGCTCGCCCGCCTGGTGGCAGGCCGCCATCCGGTCGTGCAGCTTCTTGAGACGCTCGAAGTCGCGATCGGTCATTAGAAGGGCTGCGAGCTCGCAAGCATGGCGCTCCAGGCCAGCGATGACTTCGACCAGGGCGATCTGGGTCTCAAGCGGTAGGCGGCGACGCGAGCGCCACGCCCAAGCATTAGATCCACCAGACCCTCGGTCGCGAGCAGTTTGACGGCCTCCCGCACGGGCGTACGGGACACGCCGAGAGCCTCGGCTAATTTGGCATCGTGCAAGCGCTCGCCGACCTCGACCTCGTTGTCGAGGAGCATATCCCTCACCCGGTCGACTACGGGTTCATGCAAGGGTCGGGGACGCAGGGTGGCCACCGCCTCTTTGTGTTCCGGGCCGTGAGCCTCACGGCAGCATCCAGAGTCATCGCATTCGATCTCTGCCGCGGCCGACCGGATGCGCAGACACTAACCGCATTGTCGGTTTGGCATGCAAAATGCAAAATTGATCTCCTGACATGCGATCCTCCAGCCTCTCGCACCAGGCTGTGCCGATCGACTGGAGCAAGCGTTGCACCGAACGGGACGCGGCCAGATGTCGGCAGTGCGAGGCGAATGGCACGAACGATGCTCGAACGATCACGATTCTCGACCGACGCCCGCGTCGGCCCATCCTGAGCGACCACCCGAAGAGGCGACCGCCATGCGAAATCAGCACTCTGTTTCAGCTTGGCGGCCTCGGCTCGCCACCGTTGCCGCTTGTCTCGCGAGCCTCATGGCCTTCCCCGCGACCCCATCGCGTGCCGAAGACCGCTTCGTCCCGGCCGCGCCGGAGCCGGGGATCGACATTCCGGCCGCCACCGTCAAATTCGGCATGCGGCCCTATGCCGACAACACCTTCTACATCATCGGCATGAAGAAGAATTGGTTCCAGGATGTCGGGATCAGCTTCGATCCGGCGCCCTACGGCCTCAAGGCCAACGATTCCAACGTTACGACGCTGCTGCTGAACGGCCAGCTCGACGTCATCTCGGAATTCTGCCCGTTAATGCTGCCGACCTACAAGGATGCGACCAAGCTCAAGTGCATCGGCTTCACGGACAATTTTCTCGCCAACGCGATCCTGGCGAACCCTGCCCTCAAGCTGAAGAGCTTCAAGGATTATACTGCCGAAGGCAAAAGCTTCGAGGACGCGCTCAAGGCGGCGCTCGAGCCCATGAAGGGCAAGCAGCTCGTGGGCGCGCCCGAACTCAGCGACCGGGCCTTCGAGGAATATATCAACAAGGTCTCGGGCGCCGGCTTCACCTTGCAGGTGCTCGATGACGCGAAATCGCTGGTCCTCGCCAAGGCGGGGCGCGAGAACTTCGTCAACCCCGAGGGCGCCCCCATCGTCTACACGCTGCGGCAGGCGGGCTGGACCGACCTCGTCGACATCGACGACCTCATCAAGCACGGCCCCGGCGGCGTCGAGTCGCCGATCGAACCGCTCATCGGCATCGTCGGCATCGGCGCCAATTCCGATTACGTAAACGCCCACCAGAACACGGTGCTGCGCTTCATGTCGGTGGTCTGGCGCATCATCGACGAGACCAAGAAAGACCCTTCGCTCTACGACCTGCAGGCCCCCTATCTGAACTCGATGGCCGGCACCAGCCTCGACGGCAAGGGCGTCGACGAGACCGTGAAGATCCTGCATCCCTTTACGAGCTTCGCCGACGACAAGCAATACTACGACGACAAGGCGGGGACGACTTACTACGCCAATATATGGTCGGCCATCATCAAGGATTTCGAGGTCCACGGCATCGTCCCGAAGGGCAAAATCTCGCCGGACGACGTCGTGTGGGGCGGTCCCATTTGGCACCAGATGGTCGAGTACAAAGCCAAGACCGACGACCTGATGAACCAGATGAAGGGCAAGCCGCTCGCGACCGACAAGCAGGCGTTGGCTGACAAGGCCAAGAGCTTCTACGCCGGCTACGACTACCTCGACAGCTACCGTCTCGCCCTCGCGGCGTCCATGTAGCCGACAGCGCGTGAGCGGGCCGGCATGACTCCCGTCGCGGACAGCCTGCGGCCTCGGTTGCGGTCGCATCGCTTCCGCACGGGACTGCGATCGGCTTGGCTCGCGCTCGATCCCCTGCGGCTTTTCGGGGTCGCGCTCCTCGTCGGCCTCTGGCAACTCTGCACGCTGGCGCTGCCGCCGATCATCATGCCGACGCCGTGGGGCGTCTTCAGTCGGGTCGCGGCCGATTTCTGGTCTGCCCCCGCACTCTCGTACTACGGCGTCAGCGAGGCCAATCTCTACGGCAACCTACTCTACACGGCTGAGAACGTTGTCATTGCCGTGGTGATCGGCGCCGCGATCGGCATCCTGTCCGGCTTGCTCTCGGCCGGTTTCGCGCTGTTCCGCGCCGTGGTGGACCCGATCATGATGACGGCCGGCACCGTGCCGATCCTGATCGCGGCGCCGTTCCTACTGATCTGGTTCGGCGTCGGCCGGGCAAGCGCCGTCTGCCTCGTGGTCTTCTATGTGGCCGTCATCCTCTACATTTCCGCCGGCCGCGCGGCGCGCAACCTCGACCCGATCTACGAGCAATCAGCCCGCACGCTCGGCGCGACATCCCGCCGGATGGTGCGGGACATTCTGATCCCCGCCACGGTTCCCGAAATCCTGGGCGGCTTACGCATCGCGCTCGCCGGAGCCTGGGGCCTCGAGGCGATCTCGGAACTCCTGGGTGCACAATCAGGCATGGGCAAGGTGCTCGAGGTCCTGGCCGGCGCCACCGATCCGCAGGGCATCATGGCCACGCTGCTGGTGCTCGGCCTGACCGCCATCGTGGCCGATGGGCTGATGGCGCTGGCCGTGGCCCGCATCGCGCAATGGAGCGCGCCCGGACGATGAGGAGCCGCGCATGAGCACCCTCGGCAACCGCCGCATGATCGAACTCGCGAATGTCCAGCGCACGTTCAAGCGCGGCGACGGCACCACCGTCCAAGCCATCTCGAACGTGTCGCTCACGGTGCCCGAGGGCGAGTTCGTCTGCATGATCGGCACATCCGGTTGCGGCAAGAGCACGCTTTTGAGCATGGTCGCCGGGCTGCTCGAACCCTCCGCCGGCTCCATCGTGGTCGACGGCCGCGAGATCGACGGACCGGGCCGCGAGCGCGGCATGGTGTTCCAGAAGGACAGCGTGTTTCCCTGGATGCGGGTGATCGACAACGTCGAGTACGGCCTCAAATGCCGCGGCGTTCCCGCCGCGGAGCGCCGCGGCATCGCTCGCACTTATCTGCAACGCGTTGGGCTCGGCCCTGTCGAGACGGCGTGGCCGCGGGAGCTGTCAGGTGGCATGCTGAAGCGCGTCGCCATCGCCACGGTCTTCGCCAATGGTGGCAAGGTTCTGATGCTCGACGAACCGTTCGGGGCGCTCGACTACGTCACGCGCCACCAATTGCAGGACGTGCTGCTCGACCTCTGGGACGAGACCGGCGGCAAAGCCGCCCGCCGCACCATCCTGTTCGTCACTCACGACGTGGATGAGGCCCTCTCGCTGGCGGATCGAATCCTGGTGTTCGGCACCGGCCGCCTCGTCGACGATCTGCGCGTCGATGCGCCCCGGCCGCGCCGCGCCGACAGTCTGCTGCAGCCCGAGATGGTCGCCACTAAGCACCGGCTGCTCGGACATCTCGGGCTGGAACGCTCTGCCCCGCGTGCCGCCGCGCGAGGGACGGCGGCATGAACGCCCTGCCGCACCATCGCAACCGCTGGATCTCACTTGGCGTGTTCCTCATGCTGGCGCTGATCTGGCAGGCCTTGTCGCTCGTCTACACCGCCGAGGCGCAGCCGGGCGAGCCGATGGTGGCCGGTTGGCAGGTGTTGTTCACCCGTACCCTCTTGAGCCTTTCGGACTACTGGCCGGGCGGCTGGGGCGTGCCGGCTGTGTCGGAGGGTGCGCCGCGCTCCTACCTGGCGGCGCTTCTGTCGATCGTGGTCCATTCGGCCGATACGATCGGCCGGCTCGCGGCCGGCATGGCGCTCGGCGGCGTGGGCGGCCTCCTGCTCGGCCTCGCCATGTCCTGGTCGCGCTGGACGCGGCGACTGGTCGACTTGCCGATCCAGTTCCTGCGCACCCTGCCCCTGCTCGCCATGGTGCCCTTGTTTCAACTTTGGTTCGGCACCGACTACGTTGGCGAAGTGATGTTCGTCGCCTATGGCATCGGCGTTATCGTGTTCGCTGGAACGGTTAATGCCGTGCGCAACGTTCCGCCGATCTATCTCGACAACGCCCGCGCTCTCGGCGCCTCGCCGCCGATGCTTTATCGCACTGTGATCCTGCCCGCGATCTTCCCGGCCATGCACTCGGTTATCCTGCTCAGCCTGGGGGCGGGCTGGGGCGCGGTGCTCGGCGCCGAGTATCTGGGGGCACAATCGGGCCTCGGCTATATCATCGTCTACGCTCAGCAGTTCGCCTTCTTGGACCGCATGTTCCTGGTGGCGCTGCTGTTCATCCTGTACACGTCGGTGAGTTATTGGGGCATCAGCCGCCTGTCGGCCCGCTTGCTCGCCTGGGCGCCGCTGGCGCAGCGGCAATGACGGAGCCGCTGCACGACTCGACGGCGCGGCAGCCTGTGCGCGCGATGGCCGATGGCGTGGTCAGCGCGGTCGAGGTAATACGGGCGCAACTCGATCGCATCGCGGGGCTTGAACCCTCAGCGCACGCTCGGGCCTATCTCCATCCCGAGGCCGCCATCGCGGCGGCGAAGGCAGCCGAGGCAATGCATGCGGCGGGCGAGCCTTTGCCACCGCTGCACGGCCTGCCGGTCTGTCTCAAAGGCATTACCGACACGGCGGATACGCCCACCACTTACGGCACGCGCGTTCACGCAAGCCGCCGCCCAGCCCAAGACACTACGCTAGTCGCGCGCCTTCGCGCGGCGGGCGCCATCGTGGTCGGCAAGACGGTCATTAGCGAATATGCGCTCGACCGTCCGGCCAGCCTCGTTCTGCGACATCGTCGGCCACAAGCCGAGCCTCGGCCTTCTGCCGCGAAGCGGGCTCCTCCGGCAAGCCGCGATCCTCAACCAACCGGGGTTGATGGTCCGAAGCGTCGACGAGGTCGGGCTTCTCGCCCAGACTCTCGGCGGTCACGACGAGACCGCCAAACAGAGCTACAACGCAGGGTCTGTGGCGGAAGGCGATCAGCACGCACTCCGCATTGCCGTCGTCCGAGGCCCCCTCTGGTCGCGCGCGGACCAGGCCACCCGCGAGGCCCTTGGAGCTTCGTCGATAATTCCGCCGTTCCGATCGAAGACTTCGAGCTGGCATCAAGCTTCACGACAGCGGCCGCAATTCTGACCCCCATCATGGAAATGGGCATCGCCGAAGTCATCCGAGCGGATGCCGAAACGCTTCGCGATCTCATGCCGGGCGTCGTGCTCAAGACCATCGATCGGGGACGATCACGATCCGCCGTCAACTTGCTTCGAGCGCTGAAGACCCACAGCGATCTGCGCCTGCCTTTCGACGCCATCACGGCGCCCTACGATGCGCTGATCGCCCCTGCCGCCGTAGGCGTGGCGCCATTGGTGGCCGGTGGCACCGGCGATCCCATCTTCGCCACGCTGTGGACTCCCCTCGGCTTCCCATCCATCAGTCTGCCCCTCCTGGACAGTGAAAACGGGATCCCGCTCGGCCTGCAACTGGTCTCCGGCTCGCGAAACGACGCGACATTTCTCCACGCAGCCGCACGGCTGCTGCTGTCCCCATCCGTCTGAAGTTCCGCCTGTGCCGCGCATCTTGCTCTTGAATCCCAACACCACATCGTCCGTCACGGCACTGATGGTGGCGGTCGGGCGGGCCGTCGCGAACCCTGAAACCGAGCTCGTGCCGCTCACAGCCCCACGCGGCTTCCCCTATATCGCCACCCGTGCCGAAGCCCAAGTCGGCGGCGCGGTGTTGCTGGAAATGCTCGCCGAAGCGTACGATTCGGCTGATGCCGCTATTGTGGCCGCTTTCGGCGACCCGGGGCTGCTGGGCGCGCGCGAGCTCTTCGACATCCCCGTGATCGGCGTTTCCGAGGCGGCCATGCTGACTGCCTGCATGCTTGGCCAGAGATTCGCCATCGTGACGTTTACACGGGCCCTGTGCCCCTGGTTCCGCGACTGCGTCGATCTGCATGGACTCGGCGGCCGCTGCGCTGGCATTGTTGCGCTCGATGGGCCGGTGCCGTCGATCGACGCGGTTCAAGACCAAAATGAGCACCGCCTTTTGGCGCTCGCGGAGGAGATCGTTCGCACATCGGGGGCGGACGTGCTGATCTTCGCCGGCGCGCCGCTCGCGGGTCTTGCGGCCAAGGTGGTGGGCAGGCTGCCGGTTCCGGTCGTTGATCCGGTTGCGGCCGCGGTCAAGCAGGCCGAACTGCTCGTCGCGCTCGATCCGCGTAAGGCTGTCGTCGGTGAGTCCGCACGACCCGGCCCGAAATCCTCTATCGGGCTCCCTGCCCCGCTCGCCGACCGCATGAGCCACGCCGATGCCCAATCCCGATCCCGCCATGCTTGAAACCGGCATGATCGTCCTCGCTGGACGCCGCTACACGGTTCAGCGCAATTTCGGGGATCTGCCAGCGACGATTGCGCCGGCTCGGGTCAGCATGGTCGCGGTCGATAGCCATGGGCGCGTTCACGTGCTGCGCCGCGGCCCCGTGCCGGCCGTCGTCTTCGATGCGGACGGCACGTTCCTGTTTTCCTATGGTGAAGGTCATATTTTCGATCCCCATGGGATCACAATCGACCACCAAAACCGCATCTTCATCGTCGACCGCGACGCCCATCAGGTGCTTTGTTTCCGTCTGGATGGCGCCCTCGTCTTCGCCTTGGGCGAGCGCCATCGGCCGTTGTGGGAAAGGCCGTTCAATCATCCGACCAAGGTCGCCGTGGCATCCGATGGCGACATTTATGTCACGGACGGCTATGGCAACGCCCGCGTGCACCGCTTCGACTCCGGTGGCAGCCTTCGCTCCTCCTTCGGCAGCATCGGCCATGGCCCGGGCGCCTTCATGACCCCGCATTCGATCCTCATCGACGGCCAGAACCGCGTCCTCGTATGCGACCGCGAGAACAATCGCGTGCAGGTGTTCGACCGCGACGGGGTCTGGTTAGCCAGCTGGGATGGTCTCTGCCGCCCGATGGACCTCTGTGCCCTGCCTGACGGCACGATCCTCGTTACCGACCAGGTCCCGAGCCTCATCGCGTTCTCCCCCGACGGCGCCCGCCTCGGCCGCGCCCGCCCCTCGCTCAACGGAGCCCATGGGATTGCGGTCGACCCGCAAGCCTCCCTCTACCTCGCGGAAGTCGACCCGACCTCGATCGCCAAGCTGACGCTTGTCTGACGTCGAAGCCGAGGAGCCCGAAACCGATCCGGACTTTGTCCGGACGTAGCTTCGACATAAACCTTTAGCGGGGGACGCGTCACCGGCGCCATCCATCGAGTCCAGTAGCGTATCCGTTTAGACCACCTTGAACCTGCAAGTGGCCGGGCACCAACCCACCTAACCCGGTCATTGCACGCCATCCTTCGCCAGCGTGCGACGCCCGTCGGTTCGCTATAGCGTTGCCCACGGCGAATGGTCCCAGTCACGCCCCGTTCTCCGACGGGTCACACGTGAACGCAACTCGCATCCTCTGGGGCCAGGTCCTCACCGTCTGCTCGATCGCACTCGCCTTCCTCTGGCCGCAACTCAGTGGACGGCGGCGCAACTCGGCTTTCAGGCGCAGCTCGGCCATCCCTGGTTCATGGCCGGGTCTTACCCCGTCTATCATCCGCCAGCCTTCTTCTGGTGGTGGTTTGCCTATGACGCCTACGCCCCGCACGTCTTCGAGCACGGGGCCTACATCGCCGCCGCGGGCGGGTTCGCCTCCGTCGTGGTGGCGATCGCCATGTCGGTGTGGCGGGCGCGGGAGGGCAAGACCGCCGAGACCTACGGCTCCGCCCGCTGGGCGACCGAGAAGGAGGTGCGCACCGCCGGCCTGCTCGGGCTCGACGGCACCGTCCTGGGCCAGTTCGGCAGGGCCTACGTCCGCCACGACGGTCCCGAGCACGTGTTGTGCTTCGCGCCAACCCGAAGCGGCAAGGGCGTCGGCCTCGTCGTGCCCACGCTGCTCACCTGGGCCGGCTCGGTCATCGTCCACGACATCAAGGGCGAGAACTATGGGCTGACGGCCGGATGGCGGGCGCGGTTCAGCCGCATCATCCTGTTCGATCCCACCAACCCGGACAGCGACGCCTACAATCCTCTGTTGGAAGTGCGCCGCGGGCCGAGCGAGGTACGCGACGTCCAGAACGTCGCCGACATCCTGGTCGACCCCGAAGGCGCCCTGGAGAAGCGCAACCACTGGGAGAAGACCAGCCATGCCCTGCTGGTCGGTGCCATCCTGCACGTGCTCTATGCCGAAGCGGACAAGACCCTGGCGGGCGTTGCAAGTTTTCTCTCCGATCCCAAGCGCCCGATTGAGACGACGCTCCGCGCCATGATGACCACCGCGCACCTGGGCGACGCCGGAGTGCATCCGGTGATCGCCAGCGCCGCACGCGAGCTCCTGAACAAGAGCGAGAACGAGCGCTCGGGCGTGTTGTCGACCGCCATGTCTTTCCTCGGCCTCTACCGTGACCCCGTCGTCGCTCAAGTGACGCGCCGTTGCGACTGGGGCATCCGCGACCTCGTCGACGGCGCGCGGCCCGTCAGCCTCTACCTCGTCGTGCCACCGTCCGACATCTCGCGCACGAAGCCGCTCGTGCGCCTGATCCTAAACCAGGTCGGACGGCGGCTGACCGAAGAACTGGACGACAAGCGCAAGCGTCACAAGCTCCTCCTCATGCTGGACGAGTTTCCGGCGCTCGGCCGCCTCGACTTCTTCGAATCGGCGCTGGCCTTCATGGCCGGCTACGGCATCCGCTCCTTCCTGATCGCACAGTCGCTGAACCAGATCGAGAGGGCCTACGGCATCAACAACGCCATCCTGGACAATTGCCACGTCCGCGTCTCGTTCGCGGCCAACGACGAGCGCACGGCCAAGCGGGTCAGCGACGCGCTGGGCACCGCCACCGAGATCCGTGACGCCAGGAACTATGCCGGACACCGGCTCTCGCCCTGGCTCGGCCACCTGATGGTATCGCGACAGGAGACGGCGCGCCCGCTGCTCACTCCCGGCGAGATCATGCAGCTGCCGCCAACCGACGAACTTGTGCTGGTGTCGGGGCTGGCCCCGATCCGCGCCAAGAAGGCTCGCTACTATGCCGACAGGCAACTCGCAACACGCGTGCTGCCGCCTCCGGACCGCAGATCGGCAAGGAGGACGGTTCCTGCACCCGGTGACGACTGGAGCGGGCTGAAGCCGCTCGCCGCTCCCGCCCCGGTCTCGACCGGGGCGGCTCAGCCGCTCCAAGACTCGGCCCACACCGAGGACCCGGCCAACGCGGGAATCCGCCGCGAGCCCGAGCTGCCCGAGCACGAGGCGATCGCGCCCGAGACGCCGCGGCATCCATTTTTAGAATTCGAAGACCAGGACGACGAATCCGAGGGCGATGCCGAGGCGGAAGCGGTCAAGACGCGCGTGCTGCAAGCCCGGGCCTCCCGAGGTCTGGCGCGGCAGGTCGCGCTCGACCCGGGCGACGGCATGGCGCTCTGAGCCATGGCGGCGCGCGGCAAGTACACGTTCCGGCTCTCGACCGACCTCGCGGCGCAGCTGGCCGACTACTCCGCCCGGCGGCGCGTGCCGCAGGCGCAAGTCGTCGAGGCCGCGCTCGCCTCGCACCTGTCCCCCGACGGCGCGGACCGGCTCGAGGCCGCGCTGGCTCGCCGCCTCGACCGGATAACGCGGGCCATGGAGCGCCTCGAAAGGCACGGCACGATCGGCAATGAGGCGGTGGCGCTGTTCGTGCGCTTCTGGCTGACCAGCGTGCCGCCGCTGCCCGACAGCGCGCAGCCCGCCGCCCAGGCCAAGGGCCGCGAGCGCTACGAAGGCTTCGTCGAAGCGCTCGGGCGCCGGCTCGCCAAGGGCAAGACCCTCGCTGACGAGGTCTCGCGCGACGTGACCCCCGAAGGTTCCGCACCCGAATCCTGAGCGCACCCGCCCGCGGGTTTCTCTTTCTACGCCAGGGCGCGACACTTCCGACGCGCT
>JAABUU010001063.1_pt1 | contig 50433 bp, 59 predicted proteins | sample 5559301 | NCBI WGS metagenome assembly JAABUU01 (sample SAMN10711884, study PRJNA513360) | rock metagenome | isolation source: Antarctica rocks | place: Antarctica: Victoria Land, Richard Nunatak white | reverse complement strand
CAAGCTGCCTGCGCGCACGCGCCGCGCGGGCGGCAGCCCGCGCACAGCCGCCGCGCCGCGCGGCCGCGGGCGCGGCCGCGGCCGCCGGGCCGCGCCGCTGCCGCTATTCCCCGACGAGATGCTATGCGACCTCTCGTCTGTGAAGGTCGAGCGCGGCCCTGCGCCTGTGAAGGCCGACCACGCGGGGTCCCAGGGCGCGCCCGCGGGCGCGGCGCCGCCCACCGGCGGCGCGCTGTCCCATGCGGCGCCGCCCATGCCTTGGTGGGAGGTCCAGGCTGAGCAGCGCGGCGCAGCGCCGGTGCCAGGCGCGCCAGCGGCGAGCCGCGGTCCGGCCAGCGCGAGCGCGCCGCAGCCCTGGTGGGAGCCGTTGCAGGCTGGGCGGCCTGCGGGCGCGCCAGGGGCGTCGCAGGCGGCTGGCGCGGCGGCCACGCCCGCGCAGGCTCCCCTGGGCGGCGCTGGGCTCTCCGTGGGGGCTGCTGGGGTTTCGCTCAGCCTCGCCGGCGCCCCCCCGGCCGTCGCATGCAGCGCAATCCCATCGATGCTGGACATCGCCCTGCTGGGCGAGGACTGGCGGGCGCTCGCCGCGGCTGCGCCGGGCCGGCCGGCGCCCTGGGCGGCACCCACCGCGGCTGCTTCACAGGTACACGTCACCGCTTTGCTCGTTGCATGCTCGGTCGAGCTAGCACTGAGCGCTGCCTCCTGCCGCATGCGCTGCGAGCGTGCTGGCGTGGGTTGCCCAGCCTGCATGAGCACAGCCGCAAGGTCGCGCAGCACTTGCACACAGCGCTGGTGAGATGCGTGCGAAAAGCCTGGCAGTCGGCACGCCGCTGCTCAACTATGCCCGGTCTGTGCAGGGCCAGGCGGCGTTGGCGCAGGGCGGCCCCGGCTCCAGTCCGCCCAGCCGCGCCGGCGCAGACGCTGGCGCAGGCAGCGCCGCCACCGGAGGTGCAGGCCCTCAGGGCGGCGCCCAGGCAGCTGGCGGGTCGGGCGGCGGGGCCAAGGCGGCGGCCACTGACGTCAGGAGCGGGCGCCTGTATGCAAAGTTCGCGCATCTGATGAAGAAGAAGCCGGCCTAGCGACAAAGTACATTTCTGAAGGGCTGCGCACGCATGCAGTTCTAGGCTGCCTGCGGCCTTGTACAAGGTCTATGTGCCCCGAGTCTCACAGGCGAATTTTGTCATAGTAGAGCGCCCCGTGGTAGAACGCCGGCGGGGATGGCCTGTAGCATGTACACTACGTCTGGATGCCTGTGTATGTGTGCTTTTACATGCGTGTGTGCTGCAACCGCGAGACTCACAGGCAGAGTTGTCATGCTAGAGCGCCGGCGTGGTAGAGCGCCGGTGGGGTGGCCCACTGCATGTACACCAACTCCGGATGTCTTTGCATGTGTGTCTGCATGCGTGTGCGTGAAACAGCCACATGCACTGCTTTTGCAAACCTGCACAGGAGACATTTACAACCGTGTGTCAGCCAACTTGGCTGCTTACGGCCGCAGCCCTACGGGCTACGCAGCGATCAAATCAACTTCATGCTGAGCATGCGAGGATGCATTTGGATACCGTGTGGAAATGCCAGATGTGAAGATGTCTCATCTCATGCCAGTGCCCTGCAAGCCCTGCCCCAGCCCTTGCAGGTGACACTGGTCCTCGACACTCCGCGGCTACCTGCTGCAGCTTCTGTTGCTGCCTGCTGGTTCGTGGATCTACGTCTCGCAGACCGGCCAGCACTCGGCGCAAGGAGGCGGCGGCGTGAGCGGCTGCGCGCGCGGGAGTTGGCGCGGGGAGGGCAGCCGGGCCGAGGCGCAGACCGTGCTATGGCGTCAAAGCGCATCTCAAAGGAGCTGCAGGTGTGTCCTGACCGACCCGCCTGGGGTCACACGCTTCACGCTGCGCCCGCTTCATCCACCCGCGACGCTCCATCTGCGTCCGTGCCCGCAGCGGCTGGCTTGGACGGCCCTGCAGGCCAAGCACGCCGCAGGACATGAGGCCTGCCACTTTTTGAAGTCTGGCTCGCGGCCTGATGCTCCGAGGCCGCCTGGTTCTCGCAGGACTTGCAAAAGGATCCGCCGACCTCCTGCAGCGCCGGGCCCGCCGGCGACGACCTCTTCCACTGGCAGGTCCGGCCTTGATGGCGCGTCAGCGCGGCGTGATAGCAGCCTGAACCAGGGCGTGCTTCGCAGTCTGTTAGATCAGTCTCGTTTGGTGGAGAGGAAAGTCTGTGCTGCCTTGCCAGTGGGCGTGCTGGCACAGCAAGTGCTGCTCTCGTTTGGATATGACTGCAGGAAGGCCACTTCTGCGCTTTGCGTTCCTTCTCGAAGAGCAGTGCTGTGGTCATGCTTCACTTTGCGCTGTAGTAGCGCTGGGCACTGAGAAGCGCCGCGCGGCGCTCGGCAGGCGACCATAATGGGCCCGGGCGACAGCCCATACGCCGGCGGCGTGTTTTTTGTCAACATCCACTTCCCGCCGGACTACCCCTTCAAGCCGCCGAAGGTGCAGTTTCAGACCAAGGTGTGCGCCGCCGACGCATATGCTTTGAGGGCTGCGCACGGAGTCGCAGAGTCAGCGGGCGAGCAGGAGGGGAGCTGAGCGGGCGGCTGCGCTGCGCAGGTCTACCACCCCAACATCAACAGCCAGGGCAGCATCTGCCTGGACATCCTGAAGGAGCAGTGGAGCCCCGCGCTCACCATCTCAAAGGCGCGCCCCGCAGCCCGGCGCCGCGCTGCACCTCACGGCCATCCTGCCGCAGGCCCGGGCGGCAGCTCCAGCGGCTGTCGCGCGCGGCGCAGGTGCTGCTGTCCATCTGCTCCCTGCTGACGGACCCCAACCCAGACGACCCGCTCGTGCCGGAGATTGCGCACATCTACAAGACCGACAGGCAGCGGTATGAGGAGACCAGGCGCGCTCCCAGGCCTGCCCGCTGGCATCACTTGGTTCAGTGCGTGACGAGCTGCATCGCGGTGCGAAAGAGGAGCGCAATGTTTTGTGCTTGGTGGTTAAGCGCTCTTGTGTGAGTGCTGTCCTGTGACCCTTTGGGAAGTGTTTGTGAACGTGCTGCGTGGGAGCCTGTGAGAGTCTCGTGTCAAGATAGAGCGCTGCCCGAGTCCCGGCCTTTGGTGATAAGTGCGCTAGCGCCGCCTGCCCGCAGCCGCGAGTGGACGAGGAAGTACGCGATGGGGTGACGCGGCGGGGGAGCTGGGAGCGCGCTGCTGCGAAGCAGCAGCCGCCCTGCGGCCGCAGCCGCCCTGCGGAGCTGCGCCCGCACCTGCACGGCGCGGCGGAGGCTGCTCGGGCGGCGAGCGCGGCCGCTGTCACGCGGGCCCGGCGGCCCGCCTGTGTGGCCGCCAGACAGATAACAGCCCTGTTAGTCTTTCAGGCCGCTGTGCAGTTCAGGCCGGGGAAGAGGTGGTCCTGCAGGCGCTGCAAGGGCGGGTGCGCGTGCTGCGGTAACGCTGGGCGCTGGTCGCTGCCGCAGGTGGGTTCTTTGACGGTGTGGGAAGGTGCGCTGGCCGGCAGCAAGCCTGGCGCATGGCGCAGGCATGCAGGCTGCAAAGCGGGCCTGCGCAGCAATGGCCGGGCGCGCGGCAAGCGGCTTTGCCTGGAGGGCTTTGCTGTTTCACGCCCTGTTCTGCTGCGATGGTACGGCTGGGGCAGCACGGCCAGGGCTGGCGTTGCCTAGCCGTGGGGTGCCAGTGATGCGTCTGCGGCCACATGCGAACTTCCGCATGGTGCATGGCAGCGTGTGCACCAAAACTCGATTGAAGTTGCACTCAGCCCATGTCGCTCGTTCCCATGGGGCTGGAGGGTAAGGGCATGCATTTAAGTGTGCGCTGGGAGGCAACCATCCGCATTGAACATTTGGTGTGCGCAGACGATGGGATTGGGATTGGGGATGCGAGGCAGAATAGGACTGGGCATGTGCTCCAATCAGGCTCTGATTAGGCTGCTGGAAGCCTTTGCTGCAGGGTCCTCTGAGGCCCTCTTCTGCTTGCTGGGGCGCCCCATGCACAGCACCTTGGGTGACCGGCCACAGTTGCTGCGCGCTGCGGGGAGCTCAGCATGCCAGCGCTCCTGCCTGAAAAGCGCAAGTGGAGCGCGAGCATGGCTGCTTCTCTTTGCCCACGCAGCATGCGGTCCAGGTCCCTGTGACGCAGACTGTGTGGCATGCGCGCTGCGTGACATGATTGCACATCTGCCGTTTTTGCAGTCAGAGCCAGTGCATGTGGCTCTTTCAGCCCACAAGCACACACACACGCATACAGAGCATACACACACGCATACAAAGCACACACAAACGCGTACAAAGCATACACACACGCATACAAAGGCATCCAGGTTAATTGGCATGCAGCGGGCCATCCCTGCCGGCGCTCTATACCATAGCACACATGATACTTACATACACTGACAATGTCACACGCCTGCACATGTGCTGGCCTTCTAAGGTGCACGTTGTCCTCAGGTCTTACATGAAGAGCGAAGAAGAGCAAAGATCAGGAGCCGGTGCCTGTACGCCAATTTTGCCCACCTAATGAAGAAGAAGCCCTCAGTCATTTGATAAATGCCTCAGGGCTTCTTCTTCATCAAATGCGCAAACTTTGCATACAGGCGCCCGCTCCTGACGTCAGTGGCCGCCGCCTTGGCCCCGCCGTCTGACCCGCCGGCCGCCTGTGCGCTGCCCTGAGGGCCTGCACTCCCCGTGGCGCCGCTGCCTGCGCCAGCGTCTGAGCTGGCGCGGCTGGGCGGACTGACGCTGGGGCCGCCCTGCACCGACGCCGCCTGGCCCTGCCCAGACCGGACATGGCTGAGCGGCGGCGTGCCAACTACAGGGCTTTTCGCACGCGTCTCATCACCTCCCAGCATGGCAAGGGCGAGTGCAATTGCTGCGCGACCTTGCGGCTGTGCTCATGCAGGCTGGGCAACCCACGCCAGCACGCTCGCAGCGCATGCGGCAGGAGGCAGCGCTCAGTGCCAGCTCGACAGGGCATGCAACGAGCAAAGCGGTGACGTGTACCTGTGAAGCAGCCGCGGTGGGTGCCGCCCAGGGCGCCGGCCGGCCCGGCGCGGCCGCGGCGAGCGCCCGCCAGTCCTCGCCCAGCAGGGCGATGTCCAGCATCGATGGGATTGCGCTGCATGCGGCGGCCGGGGGCGCGCCGGCGAGGCCGAGCGAACCCCCAGCATCCCCCACGGAGAGCCCAGCGCCGCCCAGGGGAGCCTGCGCGGGCGCGGCCGCCGCGCCGGCTGCCTGCGGCGCACCCGGCGCGCCTGCGGGCCGCCCAGCCTGCGACGGCTCCCACCATGGCTGCGACGCGGCCGCGCTGGCCGGACCCTGGCCCACCGCTGGCGCGCCTGGCGCGGGCGCGGCGCCGCGCTGCTCGGCCTTGATCTCCCACCAGGGCGCGGGCGGCGCCGCCTGGGGCAGCGCGCCGCCGCTGAGCAGCACCGCGCCCGCGGGCGCGTCCTGGGACCCCGCGCGCTCGGCCTTCACGGGCGCAGGGCCGCGCTCGACCTTCACGGACGAAAGGTCGCATAGCATCTCGTCGGGGAACAGCGGCAGCGGCGCGGCTCGGCGGCCGCGACCGCGCCCGTGGCCGCGCGGCGCGGCGGCCATGCGCGAGCTGCCGCCCGCGCGGCGCTTGCGCGCAGGCGGCTTGGCTGCCTCGCCCTCGCCTGGCTCCTCCGCGTCCGCGCGCGCTCCTGTGTTATTAACAGCACAATTCAAGTCAATTCATTAATCTTTCCACAGGACACCGAGTAGTGTCGAATTTGCGTGACCAAAGCAGACAATGACATGTGCATTCTCTGCATGTTCTCTGCCCAGTCAGGCCCCTTGCACACAGCAGCCGGCTGGGTGTGAATGCTGTGCGGAGCAATCAGTTTCCTGCATGGCGCAGGGTAACATGCCTGGCAGCAGCAGCGCCTTGACAAGCCAGGCATGAGGACGGCGCCTGCATGCTCATGCCCGCGCCGCTGCTCATGCGGTGCCACGCCACCGGGATGGGCATCACTGCATGTGCACAGGCGCACCTGCCGCGCGCTTGCGGGCGCCGCGCTTGGCGCTGCCGGCGGCCGCCGCCTCGGGCGGCCCGGCCTCGGCTGGCGGCGTCGCGGGGGCGTCCTCAACAGAGACGGCCTCCACCTCCGGCGCCACTGGCGTCGGAGCCGCGCTCGGCGCCCCGCCGGCCGCCGCTGCTGCGCCGCGCCGGCCCCGGCCGCGCCCGCGCACGGGGCCTGCGCCGGGCGCGCGCCGCACGCCCCTGGCCGCGCGCTGGGGCTGGCCCGGCTCGGCGCGCTCGCCGCTGCGGCTGCGGCTGCGCGCGGAGCCGCGCGAGGTGGAGCGCGAGCGCGGCGGCGCCAGCCCGGCCTCCTCCCAGGGCCACGCCTCCAGCCTGCCAGCGCGCCCGCCAGCGCGAAGTCAGACTCGCAAGCTAGGCGCCTCGTTGCCTGGTTGCCGGGTGCGCCTGGTATTGCGCTATAAGGCAGAAGGTGGACAGGGGGTCACGACATGACCCTCCAGACAGGCGTCTGGAGCTCGGTGCAAGCATGAGCCAATCTCTAAGGGGACACCGAGAGAGGCTCAATGCCAAACTCTGCAAGGCGAGCCAACTGCGTCTACCGCCTCCACATGATCAATGCCCGCACGGGAGCAGGGCGGGAGCGCCGCGCGCGCGGCGGGGCGCGCCCGTCCTGCGGCGGCGAGCCCGCCGCGGCCGGCGCGCCGGCCGGCGGCAGCACGCGGAATGCAAAGTCCGCCTCGCGCGCGCGCGGGAAGGGCTTGCCCTGCGGCGCGGCGGCCACGGCGGCCGCGCTCGCGTCCACCCACCTGCGCCCGCGTCGGCCATCCGCTGGCTCCACAGTGCTGCAAGTGAGACGGCAGAATGCATGCGACCGCAGAGTGCATGCGCACGCCCTCTGCAGGAGCCGTGCGGGCAGAGGCCCATGGCGCGCTCGGCATGCGTGCGGCGCTGCGCTGTCCTCCCCTGCACTGCTGCAGCAGCCCGGTGCGGTACCCCAGCTGCATGCAAGGCGCCCACTCTGTTGGAACAGTCCCTGACAGGCATAAGACAGCGCCCTGCTAAACGAGAGGCAGCGGTGGCCACAACTTTGGGGCAGCTTAGTGGCGCATCTGCACAACAGGGTGTGCCCGCACTGCTGGGTGACGAGATGCAGGGTGCGCGCGCGCAGGCCGCGCCGCAGCGCGGCCAGCGCGGCCACGCCGCCGCCGCGCTCGCGCACCGCGGCCAGCAGCGCCGCCGGCGTTGCTTCCGGCGCCCAGGGGCTGCTGCCGTCCGGCGGCGGCTGCATCGCTTTCCAGCCTGCGGGATGCGCAAGTAAATTTATGTTATGTAAAGGTGTCCTGCCTGGATCACGCAACGTAGCAAGCCTTGCGCTTTCTGATATCGTATCCTGTTGGGAGTGTCCTGCCGCGCTGACACTGAAAGAAGCATAAACCGTTTTCATTGCTACAAAAGCACACCTCAATAGCTTTCCTGCCACGACCACCCAGGCGGCGCGCCGCGCCAGGCGGCCCGGGCAGGCCGCACGCCATCAGCTAGGCGCTTGCGCGCCGCCATGGCAGCGCCGGCGCACCTGCGTCGGGCGGCGGCAGCACGACGAGGTGCGTCGTGCGCGCGTCCACCTCCTTGATCACTGCGCCGCCGCGCCACACGACCTGCCCGCGCCGCCGCAGCCCCGCATCGGCAGAGGTTGTGGCGCCGCTCCCTGCTAGCTGTGGCAGGGCACAGCTGGTGCTGCATCGCACGCCACCGCGGCCGCGCGACTCCCGACAAAGCAGCGCCTGTCGCATGCGCCCACCAGCCCGGCAGACAGGGCAAAGCAGGGCCGCGAGGCCAACAGCCCGCACCTCGGCCTCCAGGCGGCAGGCAACGAAGCCGCCCATGCGCGCGCGCGCCGCCACGGTCTCCGCATTTACTTCCTCCGCGAAAGCCAGCGAGCAGCCCAGCGCGCGCGCCGCGCCGCCCGCCGCGCCGAGGCCGTCGCCGGCCACGCCGGCGCTGCCGGCCTGGTTGCCGCCGCAGGCGGGCCCGGGGTCGGCGGCGCTGCGGCCGCCCTGGCTGGCCGCCGGCGCCGCCTGCGAGCGCGCGGGCGCGGCGGCCGAGCGACGCGGCGGCTCGGGGTCTGCGACAGGCGGCGGGTCGCCGCCGTCGTCGTCGGCGGGGTTGGCGGACGGCAGGCGCAGCAGGCACACGCGGCAGGAGCGGAACAGCACCGCGTCGGGGTCGGTCAGGCCGGCGGCCTCGAGCTCGGCGTCCAGCAGCAGCGCGATGTCGTCCTCGTCGGGCTTGCCCGACCTGCCGCCGCCACGCGCTTTGAGCACGTGGCACTGTGCGGTAGCAGCCGGACTGGGACGGGCATTGCGTGGTGTGCGATTTGCTTTGCAGTACTGACAAGACTGGTGTTGCCCTCACGCAACATTGTGAGCTGTTTCACTATCACCACGTCTTACAGGCCAGCGGCGCGGGCCTGCTAGCGCAGCCTGATCACAAGGTGATTGTATAATGTGCAAGGCTGCTGGCAATATGCCTGTAGTTCCCCAGCAGCAGTCATATCGCTGGTACCTGTTTTGCAGCACAGCAGCAGGACGCTTGCATCGTTTCAAGCCATGCGCACACTGCAGAGCACAGGATGTGACGTTGCTGCATGCGGCCGGCGCAGGCGCCAGAGCCGCGCGCGGCGCGCCTGGGCGCACGGCCAAACTCGCTGACAAGCTCCCCGCGCGCCCACGCCGCCAGCTCCGGGATGTCCATGTTCTCGACACGCATGCGGCTGACGATGGCCTCGATGTCCTCCACCGTGCTGAGCTCGTAGTACCTGTGCACGGGCGCAGCGGTCGGTCATATGATACACCCTAAACCTACCCTAACCCTGATATCAGGCGCGCCAGCGCAGAAGTGCTGCATGCGGCGCGCGCTCGCCAGCCCCTGGTGGGACGCGACAGCTCCTCCCGGCGTAAGCGCTTTCGGATGGCGCATGTGCTTCAACTCTCTCTGAATGCATGCGACCCCATTGCACTGCCAGGCCGGCGGCGGGCCGCACTCGTCGCCATAGCAGTCCACGCGCGGGTCGGCGGCGATGGCGGCCGGGTCGCGCGCCAGGTAGTGCCGCGGGCACAGCCGCACGTACGCCTTCTCCGCGCTGCACTGCAGCAGCCAGTCCAGGCGGATGACGTCCTTGTTGACCCACATACGCCACTCATACCCCTCGGCCTCCGCCGGCGACGCGATGACGTGCGTTACGCCGCGGTAGTGGTTCTGCGCCACCTGCGCGCGCGCGCGGCGGCCGCCTCTGCGGGAGCGGCCGGCGACATCGGAGGCCTCGGACAGAGCGGCAGATGAGCCTGCTGATGCTTTCTTTTCAGAGCCTGCGGTGGCCAGCCGAGGCGTGGACCGGCCTCCTGCAGCTGCGCGTGACCGGACATGCAATGCCGTGGCATCGTGTTTGACTCTGGGTGCAGAGGAGGAGCGCACCTCGCCGCCCAGGCGCTTGACGATGCCCTCCAGCTCCGCCTTGCTGTGCCCCGACTTGCGGCAGCAGCAGAAGTGCACCATCTTGCCGGCCAGCACGTCGGTCTCCACCGCCACGCCGCTCAAGTCCTCCGGGCGGAAGTGCGCCACCGCGCCACCCGCCGCGCGGCGCGACCCCGGCGCCTTGGCCGCCTTCTTGCGGCCGCGCTTGGTGCCGTCGCCGTCGCCGCCGCCGCCGCCTGCGCGCGCGCACGCCCATGACCTCCCTCCCATGACAGAACAGGGCTGGCTGTGCCCAGTCCACCGGCCCCTGGCTGTGCTGGCGCCCTCGCCTGTCCTGGAAACGTCTGCCTGGCGCGGGGCAATCGGCCTGCCGGACCAGGTACGCGTGCCGCAGCGCAACAGCGGCTGCCTCCTTGCAAAGCGCACTGCCTGCTGCCGCTTGCAGCACTGCCGATCTCATGGGCCCCTGCCCTCACACATGTTCTCCACATCGATCGACAAGTCCACTTGTGTTGAGTTAGCAGTGCTCAGTGCTAGGCCTGCCGACCCCGTATTGCACCTAGGCACAGCAACATATTCACAATCGGGCCTTCTTGCCCTTGCCGGACAGCCATCTTGAGACCTGCCCACAGACATGTCAGCAAGCACTTGACCTGATTTGCCATGAGCTTGATATATAGCACATGCTATGCGCATATAAGCTACCTGTCACACACCGGCGTGCTCATGCAAGGACATGAGCAAGCCTGAGAGATGCTCGTGCTGTGAGCGCGGCACTCAGGAACTTGGCAGATGGCGGGCACAGCAGGAGCGCGCCGTCCGCGACCTCCTTCCTGGTGACCCAGTCCCGGAGGGTGCCGAGGTGGTCGATGTCGAAGTGGGGTTTGTCCTCGCGCACGGCGTTGACGCGCGGGAAGCGCAGCGACAGCTCCGACGCGTACAGCACCGACTTGATCATGCGCACGTCGCCGTGGATCTGCGCGCGCGCGCCGCCGCTGGCAGCGCGTCAGGGCCGACCGCGCACAGCTGCGCAGGCCGTCGCACGCCCAAAGCAGATGGAGCTCTTTGGCGCTCGGCGGCTCGACCACGCTGCTGCTGCAGAGCCACCTCGGCTACGCAGGTCGTGCGGGCTGCGACCCTGGCATGCAGCGGGCGCCTGCCACAGGCCGGCATGGCTGCAGCATGGCGCAATGCCCGTGGCAGTCAGGGAGTGCGCTTGAGCAGAGGGCGGAGTCCGCCAGGTCGCAGCACAGCCTTGCGGCTGGAGCGGGCGGTATGGGGCAGGCATTTAGAACGGCAGCATTTAGATGTAATGTCTACAAAATATTTGCAACGCACATGACCAATGCTCAGGGCAAGCTCACCCCATGCCTGCAGGCGGGCGCGCAAGTCCCGAGAGCCGCGCGGCAGCCCAGACAGCGCCTTGCGGGCCGGGGCGCGCCTTGAGCACGATGGAGTTTGAGGGGTCCCTGACCCATGCGTCCGGCGTGACCTTGGGCGACTTCACGACACGGTAGTTCGCCGGCACGCGCGTGCTCGCGTCGCAGGTGTACGCCAGGTACGGCTTGAGCTGGTCGGTGATGGTCTGCAGGGCGCGGTCGGTCATGCCGCTGCCCACCCTGCCGCCGCGCCATGGCATCGCGCTCGCTTCCGGGCCCGCCGCGGGGCTCCACGGCGAACGCATGCTCGCCGTCGACACGCCCCGCAGTCAGCACGCTCGCTGAGCGTGGCGGCGCTTGAGGTGCACATGCATCGGCCTGCGTCTAGCGTCAGACGCCCTGGCTGCGCCTAGCGACCAGCGCCGCCCGCGAGCCACAGGCAGCGCGGCCCTTGCGGAGGCCCGCGCCGACGCCACCATGGGGGGGCGCGCACTTGCAGAAGGACACATACGTGAGCGGCTCCGCAGTCAGGCGGTCGTACGGCCGCTCCAGCAGTGCGAGCAGGAACTGTGACATCATGCCGCCACGGCGGTTACCCCTCCCGCCCCAGCAGCCGATGATGAGCGCGTCGATGTCCACTTGCTGCGCACCGCACTGCCCCAGTGTGATATGGAGTGACACTGCGCGGCTGCCGTGTCGAACGCGCTGCTCCAGCCAGGATGAGCAGGCACAAGGTGTTGTGCTGCGGCGTGGGTGCTGTCCGCGCCAGCTGCCGGCACTGCGTCCGCCAGTGTCACGTGCTGCCAGCTGCTGGACAGGGCAGCATGCTGAGAGCAGCCCTCCAACGCACGACAGCTGCACTGCTTCAGCATGCTATGCATATGATGCGAGGAGCATCCCGACGTGTGCAGACTGCGCCAGTGCATGAGAGCGCTTTTGGTACGGGCATGAGGCCAGGCACACGCGCAGCATGTTCACGCGGCGTGCAGCATGTGGGCACCGGGCCCCAGTGCGCGCCTTGACATACTCTGGCTTCACCTTTAGCCAGCTGCCCGAGCGGTCGTTGAGGACCCACGGGCTGTCCATGCGCTTGATCACAATGCCCTCCTCCTGTGGCGCCCACACGCAAATTGTTGATCCTGCGCAGTCCATCGCGGACATGCTTGCATTTCTGACAGGCGCCATATCCGCCACTCCCTGCTGCACACAATGCAGGACATGAGGCAAGGTTTGACTCGCAGCCGCACCTCTGCTCAAACCAATGCCAGTACGCCCACAAAGCGGACACTACTCAAAGCCTTGCGTCTGTAAGCACGCAAAGGCCGGCCGGCGCCTTATAGAGCCACGAGCGCGCACCTTCCGCTGCATGACCTCCTCAAAGACCTCCTGAATGTCCTCCAGGCGGGAGGAGTAGCGCGGCTGCGGCATGCCCTCCAGCAGCGCATGCCCGGGCAGCAGCTTGGCCACGCGCCCGGTCATGTCCGTGCCGGGGCCCAGGCGCTGGCTCTGCCCGCCGGCCGGCGCGTCCTTGAGCACGCGGTCCAGCAGCGCGTGCCGCTCGTGCAGCGGCCGATTGATGACCGACTGCCGCGCAACAGCCGGGCGTCACAGCCCGTGGCAGCCGCGCCGAGCGGGCGCATCGTGCGGCCGCGGCCGGCCGCGCCCGCTCAGGCGGCATCGCTTCAGCACAGGCGCTGGCGCAGTCGGCACCATCAGCATGCTGCCTAGCCACACGCTCTCCCTCACGCATCAATTGCATGATACCGGCTGCCACTCGCCGGCGCCGCGTCGCACAGCCGCATCAGTGTGCCGGCAGGCACTCCACGCCAAGCTGGCAAGCACTTCAGCAACCTGGCATTGCAGCACCGCGGTCAACCCCCTTCACTGCCTCCGCAGAAGTGCCGCGCCAGTCAGGTGGCTGACGCGCGGGGCATGGCCCGGGGCGCCGCGAGCGGGCCACCCGAGGACCCCGCGCCGCGCCTGCCCGTCGCAGTAGAGCACATCGAACGCAATGAGGATGACCTCCACGTCGCGCACGAAAGGCTTTTGGTAATCGGGGTCCGCGCTCATCAGCGAGCCGTCCCAGTTCTGCATGTCCAGCAGGTGCTCCGGCGGCAGGCCGGACGTCGCGGCCTCCATCACCGTGCGCACGCCGCCGAACGGCTCAAACATCAGCCTGCGCGCTGGGAGGGCAGGCCTCCGGCGCGCGGTTGCCTGATGCGGGCATCATGTGGGCGCTCGAGCATATCAGGCTGTCACAACCAGCACAGCCAGGCCCACAGACACAAATCACTTTCCCTTCGTGTGAGACGACAGAGCCCAAGGAGGTTTGCAGTTCTGGGCTGAGCTTCGGCCTCGCGGCCGGTCGCTATGTACAAAGCGCACGACAGATCAACCAGGTTGTGATGGCGGAGCCCGAGCGGTGCGGCATCAGACACACCAGAATCTGCTTCGAGGGCCCAGGCCTGGTGACCTGCAATAGTTTTTGGCGAGGCGCGCCTGGTCTTGTTCCATACAACTATCTCGCAGTCCAGGATGACGCGCTCCTGGGTCAGCGCGTCCCGGACCACGCGGTCAAAGACCGAGTAGTTGCTCATTTCGCCGTGCTCATTGCGCGCGCGGCTGAAGTAGTGCACCGCGTCCCCGACGCGGTGCACCTGGATGCGGTTGCCTACGTGGGGTACAGGGTAGGGTTAGCGCACACCCAGTCAGGCTGCCGCGATCACTTGTGTTGTATCAGGATACTATTGTGCAGACTGCCTGAGCAGAGTGCTGGTTGAGCGTGCACCCAGCGCCCAGCGTGGGGGGCTTCATGCTGTTGCTGCAGTCGCATAGAGCGCGCCTGCAGCATGTGCTTCGCTCGCGCCATGCAGCGTGTGCCCCGCCGCACCACCCCCCACACTGCCATAGCTCCAACAGCCGTGCATGGACATGCATGTCAGCGGGAAGCATACCAGCCCGCACACCATCAGCAGCTGCAGGTCAGAGAGCGAGGGCAGGGAGCAGCAGGCGCGAGGCGGCACGGCGGCAAGCAGTGGGGCAACCCGCCCTCACTGTGCACCCAAGCTGGGGAAGTGAGTTAGCAGGGACCGCGCAGCGAGGCAGCGCACCATCGTACTTGGCCTCCACCACGAACTCCTTGCCGCCCATGAGCTTGTATGCCTCCTCCAGGGTCCGCGCGGCCCGGCACAGCTGCGGGCGCGCCGCGCTGCCCGGCGTGATGTCCTGCGCGCCGCCGCGGGCGCACTTTGTGACCAGGGCATAGCGACCTGCCTAGGCTGACACATTATATCCGAAGAGCGCTCGAAGCATGCATGCAGCCTGACCGCAGGCGGGCCTCGCCATGCGTGGCCTGCTAGTCTACTTTGCCTGATGTGCCTGACGTCACCTGCTTGCCTGTGGGTATGGGAGGATACATTCGGCTTGCCAGACAACCCCATGGCCTAAGCAGTCCTACCTGGCTCAAGCAGGCTTTCTTGACCTAACACGCCCGGGTGCGCCGAAGTGCGCGCCAACCCAGAACCTTTCCTTTCATTTTGCGCCCCTGCATGTCGCTCACACAGACCTGACAAGTGCCATGGGCGGCGCGCGGGAGCGGCGCGGCGAGGGCGCTCTGAACGGCAAGCTGTGCCTGGGGAGGGCCACCTGGCGCGGGAAGCGCTTGGTCTTGTCGCGCAGGGCGACCAAGATCTTCTCCAGATCGTTCGACACGTTGAGCATGTCCTCGGCGTCTGGGTGGTACTCGCGCAGCACGGTCTTCTCAGACAGGTGCACCTGCGCGGCGGCGCCCTCACTGTCTGACCCGCAGCTCACGGCGCAGCGCCCGCCCTCGTCGTGCTGCACCCGCGCTGCACCTCGTCACGTGCCCGGCGACCCGGCGCATGTCGCCGGAGGCAAGATGCGAGACATGAGGGTCAAGCAGAGGTGTGGCGTGCATGTCGGCGCCGCAGTCAAGCCTTGCAGTAATTGCGCCTGACCACAGGAGCTTGCATGTAGGCGGACTTTTTAACTGACAGCAGCACCGCAAGTTTCATACCGGGTGTAGCTGCATCCTGGGCATGCATGCCAGTGTATGGTGTGCATGACTACATTATCATCACTCAATAGACGGGTTGAACAAAGAAGTGGCCTCGCGGCGCGCCTTGAGATTGCCCAGGATGATCTGGACGACCCAGCGCATCTGCTTGGGCGTCGTCTGCCTCATCATCCTGCTCAGTACGTCCGCCTTGGTGGCGGCGGCGGCGCCGGCGCCGCTGTCGCCCTGGGCTGCCGCCTTTGCGGCCCTCCCGTAGCCGGAGCCGCCGGCCACCACCAGCTCGTCCAGCAGCGCGTTGAGCGCGCCGACCTTCAGGGTGAAGCGGCCCAGGTACGCCTCCGCGTCCTCACGCGACGCGCTGGCCGGCAGGTCCGGGAATTCGCAGCGGTGCCGGAAGATGTGCTGCCGCGTAGCCGCGCACGGCGGACTCAGCAGGGGCGACAGTGCGCGGGCGCGCGCTCTGCGCCGACGACGCTTGCCGCTCGGCGCAGGAGGCAGGGGTCACCTCCTCCACGGTCTTGGCGAAGTTGCCGGCGGTTGCGGACGTGACGGCGCGCCACTTGATGACGGCCTGCGCGTCCTTGCTGGAGACCTCCAGCCCCGCGGCTTTCACCAGAACCGTGGAGAGCGCCTTCTCCTGCAGCCCATAGTTGCCGCGCTTGCGGTCCAGCTGCGGCAGCATACAAGTGGTTAAAGCTCGGCCCTCGACTGAGCGGCGTGCAGTCCCAAGGCGGATGCGCAATTGTCCGATGCCAAAAGCACGTGCGCCTCGTTGCCACGACGGTATGCGCACCGCGGGTAGGAGCAGGCGGAAGACTTGGTAGAGGTCGTTCGCCTCCCGGTTGAGGTATATTTCCAAGAACGTCTTGAGGTGCTTCAGGCGCGCCGCGGGGCCAGACGCAGACACGCAGTTGTCCAGGAATCCGCAGAAAGTCTCAAAGCTGAGCAGCGCATTCTCACGCACTTTCTTCTGGCTCATTGCACCCCTCCTGGAGCCAAACGAGCGATGCGGCTGTGCACGGCCTGCACTGAGGCGTGCGCCGTCACAGAGCAACACCTCGTGAGCTTCGACTTTCTGTGCACAAGCTGTGAAGCGCAACTCCAAGGCACATGAATTAAGCAAGCAGTGCATGCTGCGCCTGCTGAGCAAGCCCTGCGCAGGTTTTGCTGACCTGTGACTCCCGTTGTGCCGCAGCGATAGTGTGTGATCAGTCAGAGTTCTGGCGTCTAGTGTGTGATCAGTCAGAGTTCTGGCGCCTGCGTGAACGAGCCTTGCATAACTGTTGGAGGAAGCAGTGATGTTTGCGCCAACAGACCTGTGCGCCTTGCGCTGGCGGCCAGACTTTGCACTCTCCGGACACGAGTGTCAGCACAGCTGTGCGGCTCTGCCGATAAAGCGCCACGTCTGCTGCCACGCAGCCGCGAGCGTGAGCACAGCTAGCGAGACGTACAGGCAACACACATCGGTGAGCGCTGATGCTGCGAAGAGGGCGTTGATATCTCTAGCTTCTGAGGGCCGAGCCTCGCTCAGCCTGCAGCGGCGCGGCGTGATGGAGGAGGCGCAGGTGCTTACACGACGGGCACGCTGGCGTGCAGCGCTGGCCTCTGCATCGGCAGCGCTTGCCATGCGTATGTATATCAGCATGTGCGTTTGCAGGACGCTGCGCTCCCAAGCCCTGGCACGGTTCTGACTTGCACACTCACTGCGCGCAGCTTGCTGTGGAGGCGTTCGGCGCAGCGGTAGACTATACCCAGCTGCCCGGCCTGTGGCGGCTGATATTCACGACGGCGCCCGACGTGGTGCGCCCGGCGCGCCACCTGCGCTGCAGCCTGAGCGACCTGCGAGCGAGCCGCGTCCCGCAACGCGGCCTGGCGGCGCAGGCGCCCCTGCTGCAGGTGTCGCGGCCGAGCCCGCTGCCGCTGTGGCCGCCGTTCACCGTGGGCAACATCTACCAGCGCTTCAGCCCGGAGGCCGAGGGCATCGTGGAGAACATCATCCAGCTCAGCGTGCCCGGCCTGCTGGAGGGTGCGCTCTTCGGCGGACCGTGCGAGGCCATTCCAGCACCTCTAGCCCAGTGTGGGCACAAGCAGGCATACTTACGAAACCGGCCTTGGAAGAAGGTGTGCTGTGCGTGGCCGTGCGCGCCCTGCAGTGCCGTCTCCCGCCTGCGCTGCGCCTGCGCCCGGCGCCTGTCTGCATGGCGCACCCCCGCGCCGGCCCGCGAGCTCAGCGTGCGCGCGCAGACGGCAACGGCGTCACGGCGCGCGTGCGCGCGGCCTGGGCCGTGCGCAGCCCGCGGCGCATCCGGCTCTCGTTCCGCGAGGCCGCGCTGGGCGAGCTGCGGCCGTCGGCGCGCCTGGAGGCCGCGCTCGCGCCGGCCGCGCTGCCGCGCACCTGGCTCACGCACCGCCTGCTGCTGGGCCTGCAGGAGGTGCGGCGCCGGCCCAGGCAGGATAGCCTCGCGCTGGGCCGTGGCCTGCCGGCTGGCGGCTCCAGGCCGGCCCGCTGCCTGCTCTGTGGCGCATGGGTTGCGCGGGTGCCGCGCCCCTGGTCAGGGTAGGGTAGTTTAGGCCTGCAAGCCTGCTGGCCGCTCTGCAGGAGGAGCGCGGTGGGAGCCTGACCTGCGGAGGGGTGGAGTTGCGCTGTCGGGAAGCTGAGCACGCAGCCCCTCATCCTGCGAATGTCAACCACATCGTTACAGCCATTGTTTGCGTGCACACAGCGCAGCCCGGGTGCAGAACTCGAGGACTGCGGTGCGCGCGGGCAGTTTCGCCTGGCGGTGCCGCTGCGGCCGGAGCTGCCGGCCGCGCTGCAGGGCGTCGGCGGCGGCCTGGAGCGCAACTTTGGCAGCGACTACCTGCTGACGTTCCTGGACGACGAGATGCTCATCGGGCGGCAGACGGCTGCCGGGGGCAGCTTCATCTTCCTGAGGGAGGCGTAGCGCTGGCGGCGCAGGTCCGGCATCCAGGGTGGTATTGTAGGCCAGTGTACGGTGATGTTAGGTAAGAACTGCATACACGGCGCTACTAGGCAAGCTGGCGAGGGGGCCACATGTGCGGTTCCTCTGCACGCTTCTGACTGGTTTGCGACGCAGAGGGGTGGCTGTAGGGCCGGCCACGTTGGTTGCTGCAGAGTTCAGCTAGTGCCTGTTGGTCCACAGCATGCATGCTACCCGATGGTGAATGCATGCAAAGCAAGAGCTCTTCAACTTTTGAATGTCCAGCATCAGCGCGCCCTCTACCGTCTGCCTGCGCTGGCCATCGCTGTCTTGGAGCCTCTTGAGCATGGTTTGTGCCAGTCTGCATGAGGTACTATTCCACAACGGCTTCTAGCACGCTCTCTCTTACAAGGGCTTATGCTGACTTTGACTTGCAAGCCTGCGGAGCTGAGGGTAAGCTGTGTGCAAATCAGACATCCGTGCACCAGCAAGACAACCTGCAAAGAGGCATGGCACTTCAACTCCAGTGCTAATCGACCTCAACCTGACTGGAGTCCTTCAATGACGGGTGACGGGCAAAAGCTTGTCCACGCGCTGCAGTTGTTGTCTGATTCCAGCTTGCAGACGCACATGGCATCCGTTTTCACCGGGTCACTCTGCATGGGCGTCACAGCAGCGCAGGCATAGACAAACGGAGCTGCATGCAGCATAACATGTAAGAAAACAGCAGGCCGCTTATCTCTCTGGCACCGGCCCTGCCACACACCGTACAGCGACCAATCGTTCTAGGAATGCAGCTGCCCCGAGGCGCCAGCGCGCCGCGCGCCTCAGCGCTGCTGGCGGTGCAGGCGCGCGAGGGCGACGTACGATGCGGCATGCAGCACCAGGTAAAAGGCCAGCAGCACGCCCACGACCTGCGGCACGCCTAGCGACAGCTCCCAATACGCGAGCGCGGTGTCGCCGCTGGCCGGCCGGCAGGCGCCCAGCGCCGCGGCGGCCCTGGCGGCGCCGCCCGCGCCGCCGCCGCGGCCGCACCCGGCCGGCCAGAAGTCGCGGCCGCCCAGCTCCACGCGCGCCACGCCGTGCAGCGTCCACCTGCCCGCGCAAGCATGCAGATAGGGTTAGGGTGAAGGTGATGGTTTCACGGCTCTGCGGCATGCTGTGCTCCTGCCAGGCTTGACGGCGCTGTCAGAGGCTGCTGCAGGTACCCGGGAGGGACTGATCCTGATGAACGGCGCTGCCTGGGACGCAGACACTTCCAAAACGATAACAAGTCGAGCACAGGTTATGCGGGGGCGGTGTGATGCGCGCCTGGGGAAGGACAGGTAGCTGAGCCAGACGAGCGGCGCGACCTTGTATGCAGACGCGCGGATGAAGAAGCCCGAGAGCAGGATGGAGGCCGAGATCACCGCCGTCGACACGATGTACGCCATGTCCTGCGCGCGGCGCGCCGCGGCGCGCTGCACGCCTGACATGGCATTGCCGCACGAGGCGAAACACTGTCGAACGCCTTTCTGCAGCTCACCGCAGCGCCAGCAGATGCGCCTGCCTCGCCTTCGCACGCCTGCGCCCCGCTGGCGGCCGCCTGCTGGTGTGAGGGCATGCCGCATGGCGCAGAAAGGTGCTCAGACTTCTTGGCGACGAGTTCCGGGGAGGGCGGGGGGTGGGCAAGGTGCCGGCCGCGGCGCGCGCGGCGCGCCTGGTTGGGCGTGAGGAAGACGCTGAGCACCATGACCTGGACCGCCACCAGCGACTGCAGGGCCAGCACGAGCGCGAAGCGGCCCACCACCCACGCGTCCGGCCGCAGGCCCGCCAGCCCGTACGCGGCCAGGCCGCCCACCAGCGTGTTGGCCACCACGAACGGCGCGCCTGCGCGCGGTCGCAAGGTAAGGGTAGGGTTACCGTTCCCTATTGTCGCACAGCACGTTCTCTGCATGCACAGTGCTTCACTTATCCAAGAGGCAGACTGCACGCCACGAACGGCGCGCCTGCACGCGGTCGTCAGATTGTTGCACCGCACGTTTGCTTGCATGCACGGTGCTTGAATCTCTCCAGCAGGCAGACTGCGCGCAAGCGCCGTCGACCAGCGCTGGCGAGCGAGCGTGGTGTATGCAGGACTTGCGTGCGGTCTGCCTGATGGATATCTCGAATGCCTGGGTGTTACAGCGCTCCCTCTGCTTCCGTGCCCTGGCCGCCAGGCACTCGAGCAAGCGCATCGGGCGCCCCCGGGCGCGCGCCCCCGGCCAGCGGCGCCGCGCACCGGCCAGTGTCTGCGCGGCGTGGTAGGCCGAGGGGTGGTACAGCCCGGCGGCGACGTCCGCGCCGTAGAACTTGCGGTCGGCCACGTAGAAGGACATGTAGCAGAAGGGCAGCAGGTCGTACCTGCGCGCGCGCGCGCGCGCTGTGCGCCCCGACATGCCGCAGCCGCGTCGCTGGCGTGCAGGGGCGGGCGTGCGCGGGCTCGCGCTCGGGCAGTTTGAGAGAACGTGCAAACATTGATTGAAGCGCCTGCTGCGGGGGGGCGCGCGCAGGGTCCATCAGCATGCACACGCGAAGTGATGGCCTGGCCAGCTCGCAGTAACGCCAACGGCAGATGTCCAACCAAAAGGCCACTCCCTGGCCTTGGCGCTGCCCTGAGCCTGTGGCGCTAGACCGGGCCACTTTGAGCTTGCCACCGTACCCAACCCTGTGCTCACTGACCCGCCCTGGGGGCGCCCAGGGCGCGCACAGGAGCACCAGGAAGAAGAGTGCGGCCAGGCGCTGGAAGACTGCGCCGGGCGTCTCGGCCAGGTCGAAGAACACCAGGCCTGCGCAGGCGCGCACCGGGCGTGAAAGCTGTGAGAGACGAAGGTTGACTGCACAGGACTGTCCTCAAGGCAGCGCCTTCCTCTACGCCTCGCTCAATGCGAGCGCAAGCTGAGAGCGAGCAGCAGGCCGGCGCCATGTCAGAGCTGTCGCACATGTGCGCCGCTCGCGCCTCACGCTCTGCTGCATCTTGCCAGCGCGCGCCGGCAGGCCGAGTGGCGGCAGGCGGCGCGGGGCCGCGGGGGCGCTAGGGCGCGCCGGCCACCATGCCGACCCAGCAGCAGGCGCGCGGTGATATTGGTCGGGTTGCCCTTAGCTACCCTAAATCTATACTGCCCTACCCTATCGCGCGGGGGCGCGCCGGCAACCATGCCAACCCAGCACGACAGCAGCAGGCGCGCGGTGACGTCAGTCGGGTTGCGCAGCTGCGCGCGCAGCGCGCGCCGGAAGAGCATGCAGAACTGCGTGCCCCAGCTGCGCGCGCGCGGGCGCCGCTTTGCGTGCCTCCGCTGTGGCGCGTCATGCACCACGCATGACCTGCGCGGCATGGCGCAGGGCCAGCCAGGCACAGGCGAGCGCGGGCCCGCGCCTAGACGCGAACTGCCCGCCGCAGGCCAGAGGCCGGCCGCCGCCGCCGCCGGCCCCGCCGGCCTTGCGGCCGCCATGGCTGGCCCAGGCGGCCGCGCCGTCGCTGCCGCGCGCGCTGTCGCGCTCGGCGGCGCCGGCCTTGGCGCGCCAGCGCTCGCGTGCGGCGAGCACGTCCGCGTGGGAGGTCATCGACCTGCCGCCGGGCGCGACTCAGGCCGCCGCGTCCGGCTGCCAGCAGGGCAGCCAGCAAGGCAGCTGGCGCGCCAGCGGCTGATCCTGACCCTGCCCAAGCCCCACGCCGCTGCGGCGGCCGCGACGCGCGCACCGGCGCGCCAGGTCCGCGGGCTTGGCGAAGCGCACGGAGACCAGGTCCATGAGCCAGTCGGACGGTGCGCCGTCGCGGGCCGGCTCGTACTCATAGCCCAGGCCCGCCGTGAACCAGGCGGCCGCGCGCTCGGGCGGGCCGCAGTACGTCACGGCGCCCTCGGACATCACAACCACCTGCGCGCGCCGCCAAGCCTGCTCGCAACCAGAGCGCTCGTGCTGTCTCTGCAGGCATAGCGGCCGCATGCGCCCGTTCACGCCCTGCGCAGGCCAAGCAAGGCGATGAGGCGGAGAGAGGTGAGCGTTGCTCTCTCAGCACTCCCGCCTGCTCCGCTCCAGGGCAGACATTACCACCACCCGCGCGCGCCACGCGCTCTGCCGGGGTGCGCCACGGATTCCGTGCTGCTGGCTCGCCGCGCGCCGCCAGGCACTGGCCGTCAGGTAGAGAGCGGGTGAGCGCAGCGCTGGCAAGCACTGCTCCTGCCTGCTCCGCTCCCAGGGCAGGCCGGGCCGCGGGCGCGCCTGGTGCAGCAGGGCCCAGATGGCGGCGCGCGGCTGGTGCAGCGTGGCGACAATGGTGTGGCCCAGCGCGGCCAGGCCCGACATGTGGTCCATCACGGTCAGCGCCGCAAATGCGTCCAGGCCTGCACGCAGACAGCACCGGTCTCAGCCAGTGTGCGCTCTGCCGGCCTCCGCATCAAGTGGCTTGAAGTGGCTGCTTTGCACATGAAGATAAGCACGAGGCTGTCAGTCACCAGAGCTTTGACATGCAGCAGGGTTGCAGAAGGCACCACCAGTACGCCGTTATGCGCGCCTGTGGTCGCCTCGTCCAGGAAGAGCACCGCCGGCTGCGCGACCAGCGCGCATGCGATGCTCAGCCGCCGCTGCTCGCCGCCGGACAGGCCGCGCACGCGGATGCCGCCCGGCAGCACGCCGCCGACCTGCCAGCGCGGCCGTGCTCGCTGCCTCGCACCGCACACAGCAGGACATGTAGCGGGGCACACTCTGGCAGGGCTGAAAGCAGCACAGACAATTTGCAGCATCTCTTTGATGCGCCTGTCCATGTGCAGCTTTCAGCAGCCTAAGTCGATATGTGACTGGTTCATAGGCAGCTCTGCTCGTGAATCTCATATGATGAGACTGCATCAGCGGGGTAGCTCAGTCACAATTCTGCTGCACATATGACCAGGTCTGCCATGTGGTGCACATGCTCGGTGCACAACATGAAAGAGCGCTGTTTTGGCTCTCAACACAAGCACGCAATGAGCAGTGACCTGGCAGAGCAGCAAACACACGGGCCGCCGGGGCGCGGGCCTGGGTGTCGCGCACGCGCCAGAGGCCCATGACGGCGAGCGCGCGCAGCGTGCGCGCATGCACCTCCGCTGCCGCCGTGCCGCGCTGCGAGCGCAGCTGCGCGTGCCCCTGTCGGCCATGTCAGCTACGTGAGCAGCTGCCTCGTGCGCTGGGCCCGGTACGTTATATGAGCACGCCGCTGTGCAAATGCAGCAACGCATGCGTCACTGCACCGGCCAGTGCTGCATGACATGCTGCGTCAGGTGCATGCACCTGTACAAAGGTGCCAGCAGTGCACTGCATGCGCTTGCTTGTGTAAATGTTGTGCAACGTGGATACCATGTAGGAGCGGTCAAGGTGCGATGTGTGGACAGCTGCCCTTTGGCACAGAAGGTCGCTGTCAAGGCCTGCCTGCAGGTCTGCGAGCTAGGACCATGCGCAGAGTCCCTCACCGCAGACCTGACACCAGGGCATGCAAGCTGCAGAGCACCGGCCCCGCAGGGATGCCCGCTGGCACCCGGCAAGCAGCAGGGCGCCACCCGACAGGCAGCAGCAGGGCGCCACCCGACAGGCGGCAGGGCGCCACCTGCAGCGTCTCCCGCGCGCTGAGCGTGGGCACGAACGTGTCCTCCTGCGGCACGTACGCGCAGTGCCGCTTGAAGAGGCTTCCCACGGGCCGCCCATTCATCGTCACCTGCACCAGATCCGCCGGTGGGAGCAGCTCTGCGGCTTGGTCAAGACTGGTGAAGTCCCGTTAGCTGGCCCTTCCCAGACTATATGCATCCGCTGTACGTAGGCTGAAACACAGTGTGACACACACGTTCCAGCTCTGGCATGATTGACCAAGTGACACAGGGACTGCGGAGCTTGTGCGCAGCTGTCATTGTATATATGAAATAAAGCATTGCACTGCACAACTTGTGCCCTCTGCCTATGTGTAGCAGGTTGCGTGCGTAGGCCGCGCCTGGCCCGACACGAGGCCGCCCTTGCGCTGGCTCAGGATGTCCAGCAGCGTGCTTTTGCCTGCCACCGCAGTCGCGCATCAGCATGCCACGCGTGACAAAATAGTGCGAGAGTTCACCAGAGCGCCTGGCTGTGGCCGCCTGCTGGTTGGAGCATGTCTTGGCACCAAAGCAATGCCGCATCACCTGTCCACGCTGCCTCAATATCTATCTACCACAAGAGATGCGCCCACCGCGCGCCATGCTGCTTCATTGTCGTTTTTTGGCCCCTGTTAGCCTCTGGTGCAAAACCAGGCCTGCGTAGGTTTGGACAAGCAGATGCATCGAAGGCGTCAGCGCACAGCGCTTAGCATGCTGCTTGTGCATGTATCAGGCCAGCTCAAGCATGCGCGAAGTAGCGCCGGCATGCACGAGCTCGGCGGGCCGCGCACCCGCGCCAGAGGGCCCGATGATGGCCACAATCTCGCCCGGCACCGCCTTGCCGGAGCACGGCAGCAGGATGGGCTTGCGCGCGCGCGTGACTGGGTCCAGCACCTGCGGAGCCCCCGCGCCGCCATACGCTCATGCACACAAGTGGTCTAGGCTTGGCAGCAGAAGGCTTCAATTCCATGGCAAAGCAGAGACCAGCGCCAAGTGCTGCGCTCCTGTGCCTCGCATGCACGGCTGCAAGGATCGCAGTCAAGGGTGCAAGGTCTGATCTTGAAGGTCAGCGTGTGCTTGGCCAGAGGGCCGCTGAAGTGGACCTGGCAGGCGACGTCGTGCCACTCGAGGCTGGCAGGGAAGGCGACCAGCAGCGGGGGGCCGCCGCCCTCCTGCGGCGCCGCGGCTTGCTGCGGCTCCCACGCGCTCCCGGCATGGCCCTGCACGCGCGCGGTGCAGTGGTGGCGAGCTGCAGCCAGCCGCCCGGGCTCGCATACTTCTGCATGACTCTGCTGCTGCTCCATATCAGGCAGCTCCAGCAACAAACGTCTGCGTGAAGCAAGCCGAATGTCTGCGTGAAGCAAGCAGAATGTGCACACTGTGCATGGAACAGCAGTGAGCAGCGCCAGGGTCTAACGCCGCACCGCACGCACCTCCTCGCCTCCGTGGGTGCGCTGCCAGCGTGGCGCGCGCTTGTGCGCAGGCGCAACACTGGTCAGTGTCGTCCCGCTGCCCGCCTCCCAGCTGCTGTCACAGTCACTGTTGTGCCGTGACTGCACCCCAGGTTTGCCTGGGTGGCCAGCCACCTCGCGTCCTGCCGGCACTGGCTGCGTCGTGGTACCATCCTGGTCAAGGTCGGCGGTGTGGCTGTCCTCGGTTTTGTGGCGCCGCCAGCGGGCTCCCAGTCGCCTGATGAGCTTGGTAGTGAGACCCAGGCTCTTCTCCAGCGAGTACAGGCCCAGGACAAAGGCTACAAGGTGCGCAATTGCAATTGCAGGCGCATAGATTGCCGGGTAGGAGGGCATCGCGTGGGGCGCTGTTGCTCTATGGCCTGTTATTGGCTCGTAGCGAGCTCACCAGCGACAAAGCCAAGCTCGAACGTTGAGCTTATAAAGCACTCGGAGAGTCCAAGAATGGAAAGCAAATTGAATAGTCCTATTTGGGCAGAGGTAGCAAATCAATTCGTGGACAGTCGCAAGTTCAAGCAGCCACTTTGTTTTGACCAGGTTGCTGTACTTTGTGCATCTTGACAGTTCAAGTCATGGTTACACACCCCAGCCATCGCTTCTCTGTCACCTAAGGCATGGAAAGCCCACCTCTCATCGGGATGCCGGCAGCTTCAACAAGCCCCGGCATGCCACAGAAAGCCACATGCCCTGTGCACAGGCATACACTGTTTGGTATCAAACACTTCTGCCGCTGCATCTACCACCCAGGTAAAAAAAAACACGAGGCGCCGGCAGCCGCAACAACGATCGGCACAGCCGCGGGCGCTGGGTGTGCGCCGCAAAACAGCGGCGAGTCCCTTTTGCCTGCGCTGCACGGCCTCGCAACCCCACACTGACGCCGCCAACCCTCAGGGCAGCGGCAGCCCAAACAGGCTCCGGTCGGCGGCCATCATGGCCGCCATGCCCAGGTACGCGTTGCACAGCAGCCGCTCGTCGCCGGCGGCCTGCGCGGCCGCGAGCAGCCCGCGCAGCGCGCTCGCCTGCGCCGCCGGGCGCGCAGCCAGCTGCGCCTGCGCGCGCATCCGCCCGAGTGAGGATCCACGATGTGAATGCACAGTGAGTTGCGGAGCAGCCCTGCATACAGGGCCCGCTGTTGCAACTCGACACCCTGGCTTGCATGGGCCGTGCATGTCCGCAGGACGCGGCCGCCTGCAGGCGCATACATGCAGAGGGGTTGTACAGCACCAAGCAGACAGCGCTTGCCGCCTATGACAATGCCTAAAATCTCGGTCTTCAAGGCTGGAGCGGAGCTCCCAGCCACAGCTGCCTCGTCATGCCCCGACCATAAAGGCAGGGTGCGCGCCCGCAGGAAAGTGGCGGCCTGCAGGCGGACGCGCGCGTCGGGGTCGCGCAGCAGCCCCGCGAACAGCGCCTCGCCGCCCGCGGCCGCCAGCGCGCGCGCGTCGCCGGCGCACCGCGCGGCCGCAAGCGCGGTCACGGCCGCGCGCGCGTCCGCCGCCGCCGCCGCCCAGCCCTGCAGCAAACGAGGCAAGGGGTGCAGGAGTCAAACAGATGGCTTTGGCGGCCCGGGGGCACCATGCGGCTGACACGTTCAGCCAGGTGACACCATGCGGCCACATGCTCAAAGCCACGAAAGGCAGCGCTGTTCAGATACATCGGCGATTGCGCGCTGATGAACATTAGTGCCAAGCGGCGGCGTGGCTGGCGCCAGGCCCACAAGCCAAGCGCCCCCGCTCGTCGTCACGAGCGGCCCGTCTCACCGGAGCCTCCTCTGTCAGCCCGCCGGCGCGCACCGGCAGCACCGGCGCGTCGGGCGGCGGCAGCAGGCCGCGCGCCAGCCGCGCGAGCAGCGCCGGCGGCACGCGCGCCAGCAGCTCCGCCGGCACGCCCGCGCCGCCCGCCAGGAATGCGCCGGTGGGCGACGCGGTGGCGGCGAGGCCAGCGGCGGGCTCGCAGGAACCCTGGACAGGGTTTGAGCCAGGGTCCGAGGCGCCCGGCGACGGCGGCGCGGGGTGCGCCAGCAGCAGCAGCAGCAGCAGCTCCGCTGTCTCGAGCATCGCCTCAAACCTGGCGCGGCATGATCCACGCTTGACGCATTCCATGGCGCACACCATGCCTTCACCACCGGCAGTCACTGGTGTATCGACAGCCACAAGAGAAGCACGCATGACAGCAAAGTCCACAATTTCCTCAGATCCCCAAGAACGCAAGCAGTGCTGCTTGGAACTGCATGCAAGAGCAAGCAAGCCATGGGCAGCCCCAGTCAATGTGCTCTTGGGGGCTGCATGAGGGGCCCGATCTGTAAGAAAGCTGCAGGCCGCACCGCGCGGGCGGCGCCACGTCGAGCACCCAGCTGACCGTGGTCGCCAGCGTGGCCAGGGCGATGCCGTCCAGGTCGCGCCCCGCCCACACGCTCCCCCTCGCCGGGTGCGCCCACTCCGGTTCCCGCCCGCCGCCGCCGCCGCTGCCGCCCTTGGCCGCTTCAGCTCCGCCGCTCTGGGTGCGCACCCGCACGACGCCGGACTGGCTTGAGCGGCGGCGGGGCCGCCCGCCCGCGGTGCCAGCCGCAGAGTCGTCGCCCTCGTCGGCCGGGCCGCCGCCCGCGGCCGGGACGTGCAGGGACCCTGCCGACGACCTCTCCTCATCCACGGCATCCGCCGGGTCGCCCCGAGCGCCGGCGCCGCCGGCGGCGCGCGCGCCGCCGGCGCCACAGCCGTCCTCGTGCTCGCCGCCCGACGGGCTCCCTGCCTTCGACTCGGCCCGGGACACCGACCCCGATGCCGCCGCGGAGCCGGCGCCGGGCTCGGCGCCGCTGCCTGGGGCGGTCCCTTGGGCGCTCAGGTCCGCCCCCGACACACCCTCAGCGACCAGCGCCGCGCCCGCCCCCGGCTCTGCCAGGGGCGGTGCGCCCGCGGCCTCGCTGGCCTGCCCGCTGCCGCCCGCCGCGCCGTGCTCGGCCGCCCTGTCTTCCTCCTCAGTCACGGCAGCCGTTCCCACGGCGGCTGCTTCACTCCGCTCGCAATCGCTCTCGTCCGCCACATGCTCTGGCATGGCGGCGCCCAATCCGTGCGATGCCGCTCTCAGGCCGCCTTGCAGCGCCTGCCCGTCGCCCGGGCCGTTCCGCATGCCAAAGTCCCCGACCTCGCTCCCGCAGCCCTCCACAACCTCCGCTACCGCGCCGCCATCAGCGTCGCCGCCGCCGGCGGCGGCCTCGCCGGGCTCGCCCGGGACGGCGCCGTCCGGGCCCAGGGCGGCGGCGCCGCCGGCCGCGCCCCAGCCCGGCTCGGGCAGGCCCACGTCCAGCGCGGCGGCGGCCTCGACCGCGGCCGCGCGCTTGGCGTGCAGCAGCAGCCGGCGCACGGCGCGCACCAGGCGCAGCGCCGGGTTGGCGCCCGGGCGCGCGCGCGCGAGCGTGTGGCGCAGCAGCCGCGCCAGCTCGCCGCGCGCGGTCGGCCCGCCCGCCGCGTCCGCCGGCGCCGGCAGCAGCGACAGCCGGCGCGCCGGCGGGCTGTCCGGGTCGCACTTGCCCTGCGCAAGCAGGGACGGCGAAGAGGGTGTCGGGTGCGCCGCATGGCGGCTGGGGCAGTCCAGGGTAGAGTTAAAATGAAGGTGGCAGCAAGATCCTCCCGCACTGCTTGCCATAATGCGACTGCCTCGTCCTCATCGTCCCACAGCAGGCCCAGCAGCGCACCTGCATGCCAATGCAGAAGGCAAAGGGAAACAAACGTGTGCCGTGTTCATGGGGGAAGAGGCGCCCACCGCATCCTGCTCGGCCAGCTCGCGCTCGATGGACGCGCGCAGCAGCGCCAGCAGCCAGGCCTCGGCCGCCGCGCCGTCGGAGACCACGCGTGTGCCCAGCAGCTTCTGCAGCGCCAGCCACGCGGCGCCCACCTGTGACAGCAGTTTGCGCTTCTGGCTCAAGCTCCAGCGCAGTGTGATGAGCGCTGGGCTCCTGCGCGGAACAGGGCAGGCGCGCCACAAAGCTGGAGCCTGTCAAGATCGTGTTGCAGCCTGGGTCAGCCTGCAGGGCTGCTGAAGCATCAAACTACAGGATGTACAAGCTCCAAACCCTATGCTGAGCATGCTTTGGAAAGCCTTGGCGTTGCGACCCCGGGCGCGCGGACTCTGGCCCTGCAGCTCCGCTTCACCCCGCGCAGCGACTGCATGGCGCCCGCCCCGGCGCGCACCCCCTCCTCGGCGCTGGCGGCGGCCAGGATGCGCGCGGATGTGGTCCCCGACGCGCCCGCCTGCTCCAGCGTGAGCGCCGCCAGCGGCTGCAGCTCCGGACGCGGTGCGCCGCCGCCGGCCTCGCCCGCCACACGCTCCAGCCAGGCAGCCGCGACGCGTACATGGCGCGCCGGTGGCGCCGGTGGCGGCGGGTCCGCCTCGTCCGCCTCGTCCTGCGCATTCAGGTTTCTCGGTGGCCCTTGAGCGGCTGCAGGCGCATGTGAAGGTGCGGAGTGCGGATGTGAGGACATGGAGATGTGGTGGCGAGATGTGGTGACCGCGGCTGGTCACACCCCACTCCTGGCTCCGCTTCAGCTTTGCCGGCGGCGCTTGGCGCACGTGCCCCTTGGGTTGACGCTCGCGACCGTGCGCGGCAAACCTGCGCGCCAACGCCGCAGCAGCGCCAACAGCGGGAAACAGGGGCTGGCCGAGCGGCACACGCCGCGGGAGGAGGCCCTGGCGCCGCGCCTGCCCGCGCTCGGCCAGGCCGCACAGCGCGTCCGCCAGCTGCCGCGCGAACGCCGGCGCGCCGCTGCGCACCGCGGCGCACGCCGCGTCCGCCGCCGGCTCGGATGCCAGCAGGCCGCCCAGCGCGGCCGCCGCGCGCGCGTCCAGGGCGGGGGTGAACGCGCCGCCGCTGCCGCCCTGCACGCCCTGCGCGCCCAGGACCCAGCTTGGGGTCTGGGGCTGCGCCAGGGTTGCTGCGCCATGCCAGGCCGCAGCCATGACGTGGGCCGCGAGGGCCGAGCCTCTTACGCGCCTCCCACAATGCCAGCAGGCCAGCCTCGGCACTCACGTCTGACACTTACCAACTGCACCAGATCCATGCATGCATGCCCTTGACCGCCACGGCCGGGCGGCGCTGGGCGCACCGGCGCGAGCAGGCAGTCCAGCAGCACCGCGAGCAGGCAGCGCGCGGCCTCGCGGCCCGGCGCGGCCGCCAGCGCGCGCGCGACCTCGACCGCGCCGCCGAACGCCTCCAGCGCGCACGCGTCCAGGGTGTCCCCCAGACCCTGACACAAGCCCTGCGTGCCCCCTGCCGCCGCCCCGCGCCCCGCCCAGCCGCCGCCCTTGACGCCCCCGGCCGCCGCCTGGCCGTTGCTAGGCTGCCGCTCCTCGGCGCCGGGGTCGCTGGCGGGGGCGCCGCCTGGTTCGCGCGAGGCGCTGCCGCGCGCGTACAGGCGCGCCACGGCGAGCTGCACCAGGTGCGTGTGCACCTGCTCGCCCCTGCGCGGCGGCGCGCGCGCTCGGCCCAGCAGCGGTGACAAGCGCGTCACGTACCGGGCCTGGCTGCAGGCAGGCCCCCCCGGCCACCCTCGAGCAGAAGAGCGGCGCAGCGTCCACAACTGACGGTGGCCGCAGCACTGTGGCGCAAGTGTCCAGTCCCAGGTGCAGGCACGCCCTGCAGGCCGCCCTCGAGGACAAGATCGGCGCGGCGTCCACAGACCCGCAACTGACAGCGGCGACCCACTGTGCGGCAACCATCCAGCACCAGGCGCAGCGTGTGGGAGGAAGGGGAGTCGCTCCGCGCGCAGCCCGAGGCGGCGCACCAGCGGTAGCGCTCGGCGCAGCGCAGGAGCTTTGCGCACGCGGCCGGCGGCAGCGCGGCGGCCCACGCGCCGATCGGCCGCCCGGCCGCGGCGGTCAGGTGCAGCAGGGCGCCCAGCGCGGCGCGCCACACGACCTCCGCATCCTCCTTGCGCTGCGCCGCGCGCGCCACACCGCTCTGCACACGTGCGGCTCAGCGCGCTGCACACGCGCGGCGCAGCGCGTTGCGGCTGGCTGCCCTCTGCCCGGCTGCGCTGCGCCGAGCGCACCAACCCGCCTCTGCACCCGCGCGGCTCAGCGCGCTGCAGCTGGACGCCCTCTGCCTGGCTGTGCTGCACCAGCTCCTCTGTCAAAGGAACACTCCCTGTTCACGTTGCGAGCAATAAAGTGCACTGAAAGCAAGGCGAGAGGTTCGTTGGGGAGGAGACGGGAGGGGCGCCCAGTGCGCAGACACGAGTGCGAATCACGCTGCGGCGCGGCCGCTGGCCACGCCTGCACCCAGCCGCGCTCGCTGGTACACTAAGCACCCCGGCATTGCTTCCCCGGCCACAAGCTTGCAGTCGCGCCGGACGCGCGCCGGCGGGCCGCCGCACCCGCGTCAGGTGCAGCAGCAGCTCGCCCAGCAGCAGGCGCAGCCACGCGCGGAAGCGCTCCGTCTCCGCCTCCGCCGCCGCCTCGGCCGCCACCTCTGCCTCTGCCTCGGCGCCCGCTGCGGCCGCGCGGCCGGGCGGCTCCGCGGCCAGCGCGCCGCCCGCGGCCGGCGCGGCCTGCGACGGCGGCGGCCGGAAGAGCAGCTCGCCGTGCGCGGCCAGGTTGTACGCCAGGTCGAAGGCGCGCGCACGGCCGGCCGGCGCCGCGCTCGCCAGCACCCTGCGCGGCGCCCGGGGCTCCCTGGGCAGCTGGGCGTGCTGCAATAAGCACACCCGCGTCGCGCATGTACCCACAAACAAGCTTCCTGAGCGCTCCGCTCTTCGAGTACAGACGGGCCTTCATCCGCACTGCGGCGGCAGGTCACGGCTGCTTGCCCGCGTCGGGCGCGTGAGCGCGGCCGCCGCACCCTTCTAACACTGCTTATGTACCAGGGCATAGCAGGTAAGTAGCAGGTCAATATACTCAATCTTACCAGCTTGCACCGCTTGATCTGCTTTTCCTGCCATGATGAGGTAGGGTTGCTCAGGGCGGACGCGGGGGGCGCGCGCCGGCGCAGCAGCAGCAGCGCGAGCGGGAAGGCGGCCGCTGGGCCGGCCGCCAGCCAGAGGTCGGCGACCAGGCGCACGAGCGCGGCCGCGCACAGCTGCCGCGCGCCGCCGCCCGAGCCGCCCGCCGGCGCGCCGCGCGCGCCCGGCTCCTCCTGCGGCGCGTCACCCAGGACGCTCACCCCGGGCGGCGCGCGCGACGTGGTTCTCTCACAGGCGGCGTCCTCGCGCCGCCAAGGCCGGGCTGCCCTGTGCGTCGCTCGCCGAACAGCCGCTGCGGCTGTGTGTGAGTCCACGGCCAGCACGGATGCTGGCCCGCGTTCTGGACAGTCGGGAGACGGTCAGGACGAGACAGTGGGTCGCCGCCACAGAGGCTGCCACCTAGGATGTACCCCAGCTTAGGGGACGCGCACCGCGCACAACGCCTCCAGGCACGTCGCGACCTCCTCGGCGTCCAGGTCCAGCGGCTCGGCCTCCGCCAGCGGCCGCGGCTGGAACAGCAGGCGCGGCCTGCGGCGCACCACGCGGACGCTGAAGCTGCGGCGCAGCCACGAGCGAGAGGCGGGTTGTCGCGCCGTGCGTGCCAAGCAGCCAGACACTGTGGTGACACGTATCGCTGAGCGCCAGCTGCCACGCCAATGCGGCCGCGCCATTGCGGCCGCGCCACGTCCGCACTGGCTTGCAAATGCTGTCCATCGAGCAGGTTACTGATCAGAGCACTCCCAGCTCGGACGCTGTCGCCGCCCAAGCGCCCGCGGCGCCCGTGGCGCACCGGCTGTTGCGCAGGCGCGGCCGCGCCGCGGGCCGCGCCGGCTCCGCGGACGCCTGCTGCGCGCGCTGCGCCGCGACCACGTCGCGCAGCGCGGCGCGCAGCTCGGCGGCCGGCGCGGTCGCCGCCGCCGCGGGCGCCGCCTCGGCGCCTGCCGGCCCACGGCTTGGTGAGTGCAGCGAGGCGGCGACGTGCAGGGCGCTCGCCATGCGTGGAAAGCAGCCAGGCGGTGGTGCGCCGGCTGCACGGCAGGGGCGCCGCTGCGACGAGGCCGGGACAGTGCAGGGAGGCGCGGCCAAGGGCGGCGTGTGGGGACGCAGCGCAGCGGGGCCGCCCCCATTGGGTCAGGCGCCCGGCGGGCAGGCCTGTCAGGCCTCTGCATCGACCAGCACCGGCAAACAAAGCTCCGCCCAGGGAATCAACCCTGACTGAGACCAGGCCCCACCGGCCAGGTGGTCGAGCGCCAGCGAGGGCAGGAACTCTGCCAGCGGCGCGCCGCCGCACGGCCAGGCCGCGCCACCGCCCCAGCGCGCCGCCAGCATGTCGTGCGGCACGCACGCGCGCTCCACGCCGCCCGCGACCTGCGTGCGCAGGTGCGCAGACGATCAGGGTTGTCTGCTGGAGCTCGTGAGGGGCGCCCAGCTCATGGGACCCGCCGGGCGGGGCACACTAGCTGCGCTGCCGCTCCTGGCGACCAGCGTGCGCAGCTATCAGCCTTGTCAGCTATTGCATATCAGCAGCTGTACAGCTCCAGCCCTCTCAGCTCACGACGGCGTCGCAGGCTACACTGAACCCACCACACCACAACCTGTCCAATGCTCGTTTGCAAGCGCCTGGGTGGCGGATGGGCCGCGCACTCCAGGCAGCGCCACCCCGACTGCCGCGCCAGCGAGCTCCGCCCCGCCTCCGGCGCCGCCCCACGCTGGTCCATGCGCGCCCGCCGCGCCGGCCGCGACGGCCTCGCCGGCGCGCAGGGCATCCAACGCTGCGGAGGGCGCCGAGTGAGTGCGCGCCGGCTGCAGCCCGACGCCGCCGCCGCCGCCGCTCACGCCCGCCGGCGGCTCGGACGCGCTGCCGCGCGTGTGCAGGCCCAGCGCGGCGCCGTCCTGCGGGTGCCTGGCGCGCCGTGCGCGGGCCACGCTGGGCGCGCCGCGCGTGGCCCGACTGCGACGCCACAGGAGTGCGTGCGATGGCGTCGGGACAGTTGTGGTATTGACAAGCAGCGCACCCTGATGCAAGACCAGAGGGCGATTGCCTGCCTCTTTGGATGCACTACGTCAGCCACACGCAGACATGTGCACCAGACCAGACAGCATGCACATCTGTGGTTCAGAACCATCAGAGCGAAGCGCGCCGCACTTTGCGTCTGCGCCCATGTCCGGGTGCGCGGCTGCCAGGCGCGACGTGAGCAGGCGCAGGAAGCCCAGCGCCCGCGTCAGCCCTGCACGCCTTGCTCCTGGCCTGATCAGGATGCGCGCTGTCTCTGTGGCTTCGAGCGCAGCCCTCTTCCCGGTGCAGCAGTGCATGCAGAGCAGCAGGCGTGCACTGCACGGTGACACTGGAGCCATGCTGCAAGGTGCCGCATGAGCCATGCTGGACCGCTGCGGAGCACATGCAGGCCGATGCATGCCTGCATTGCGCTGCAGGCACAAGTCCGTGCTTCAGTGGCTGCAACTGGGGGTGTGTGAGCCAGGCGCACGTTTCTCACTGGCATGGCTGCTGCTGCAGACCGCGCAGAACGCGTCCACGCGCCGGAGCATTTGCGGGGAGGCCGGGTACCTGCGGGGTCCCAAAGCGCTGGTCGGAGGTCCGCCGTGTTTGCGTTCGCTGCCCCGCTCACGGGTCCGAGCTGAGGCACAGTATAGTTGCAATAAACAACAACAGCAAGCACCCATGTTGGCAGGTCTGCAGGAGCCGGGCGAGCGGGGGGCGCCGGGAGCGCCCGCACCGGGGCAGGTAGCGCTCGAGGAGGACGACACATTTGCCGACGCTCGCAGGGCTGCGAGCACACGCAGAGCGCGTCAGGCTCCGCCCAGGGCCTGTGGCGGCGGCGAGCGGGGGCGTGCAGCGCGCGGGCCGCGCAGCGCGCACCTGATGGGCTCGGTCAGCGCCCGGTCCACCACGGCCTGGTACACGAGGTCCGGCGTGGCCAGGTACTCCTGCAGGCACGTTCGCAGCAGAGGCTGTGAGCGCTGTCTGCACCATGCGACGGACCCGCTGCGCCGGACGCGAAGGCTGCATGACCGGAGCGGCACTATCGAGATGTCCAGCAGCGGTGGCCGCGCCTGCAGGACCTGGAGGGACGGCCCCTCCAAGGTGGCACCCAGGGGCTGCGTGCAGTCCGCCAGGGCCCGCAGCAGCCTCTGCGGAGGTCCCGCCGCGGAAGCCATGATGATCTATGAGCAACATGGCCTCAGGCCTGTCACCATGCCACCGCGGATGGCCGCGGCACGCGGAGCAGGGCCTCAGCAATGCTCTGCTTGACAGACGCAACACATTTTGCAAAGCAGCAAACGCTCTGCTCCAATCTGTGCGATACGCCACGTCAAAACAAACAACAGCCAAGCGCGTTGACACCAGACGGTTAGCAAAGTGGCGCTGCCTTCCAAACAAAGCGGAGTGGTAAAGGTCTTTTAATCCAAGGTTTTGGCACAGGCGTTGCAGGCGAGCAGTGCTGCAAGAACTAGCTGGCTGGGCACGCCAATGACATTATATTTTGGGCTGCCAAATAGTAGGGCGGGTGCAGAGCTTGAGCACTGCAATGTGGCGGGACATCAACAGGCCGGCGGGACCCCTAGGTGTCACGCTGAAGGGCATCCCGGGCATGACCAGCGTGACACGGTTGTTACACGGCGACGAGCTGCCACCGAGGTCACCAGCGGACTGTGCAGAGGAGCTTGCTCAGTGCGCGCATGCAACGCAGCCCTCCAGCACCGCCGCTCCCACGGCCGAGCTACAGGCATACATGGTACGCTCTGGCACCTGGTTCACGCTTTTGTGACAGGCACGACACAGTTCACGTCTGTTTATACAATGATGCATGCTTGCAGCAAGTCAGGCTGCGCAGGCACACATCCAACGCGACGTCAACTGCTTGGCCGCAACGGACAGAGCAACGAGACATGCAGCGGTGCAGCAACGTTACTGTCGTGCTGCTGCTCATTCTTGGCAATCTTGATGCATAGTTTTGCAGGCGTGTGCAACCTTGGTTGGCACGCGCCTCACCCTCTTCGCCTCACTCACGCAGGTGCCCCGGCTGCAAGCAAAGCTGCTTGACGGCAGCGACGGCGCGCCCGCCGCCTCTCCTGGCGTCTTGCAGGTGCGCTTGTTCTCGACCGTGTTGGCAGCTTCTGGCCAACACTGGCCTCTTCGCTCACGCCTTCTTGGAGGGATAACCGGATCCAGCTCTTTGCGGCGCTTACATACACTGGAAGATCGGGGGCGCCATACAACCAGGGCCAGGGCGTGTTTGCCGTGCCCCGCGTTGGCTTCAGCAAGGCTGGTATGACAGCACCCCGTCTCCGCAGGCGGTGCTGGGCGGGCCGCTGATGGCGCCGATGCTGCGGCTGCTGGCGGACGAGGTGGAGGCGGTGCGCGAGGCGGCCGGCGCTCTGCTGGGCGCCGTGCTGGAGCGCGCGCCCGACGCCCCGGCGCTCGTGCCGGCCGTCGCCGCCGCGCTCGTGCTGCGCCTGGCCGGTGCGCTGCACTCTGGCTCTGTCGGCTGTCGGCAGGCTGGATCACTGGATTCAGTCTGCAGAACTGTCCTGATTTATCATTTTACCCTGCTGCGGTGGGTCCAAACCTGTGCGCGCTGCCCTCACAAGTTATCATTCCACATGGTCTGTTTGGTCTCTTCGGCGGACGGCCTTGACCTGGGCTTGTATACGCTCGTTTCGTCTGTTGCCAGACGGCAACCTGGCATTGAACTGGCACATGCGGCCCATGCATCAGCCTCGCTGTCTGCTGAAGCACAGTCTCTGTCTCGCCGGCCGCTGTGCTGCTCATGTAGGCAGCCGAGCCACTGCCATAGGCACAGCGTGTCGCCGCGTGTCGAGCCTGCGCCCTTGAATCCAATGGTGCAGCACTCCACATGGCAGCACGAAGCCATGCCGCGCCCTTGAGCAAGCCGGGCAGTTATAAGCAGCCTGCATGTGAAGCTTACAGTGCAGCCGTTTGCGGAGCGGCAGGCAGCCACGGCGCGCCGGCCGAGCCGTCCGAGGAGGTGCGGCTGGCGCTGGTGCGCCTGGCGGCTGGGCCCGTCCTGGCGCGCGGCGGGCGCGCGCTGCCGGCCGCCGCGCCGGACCTGGCGGCCGCCCTGCGCCACGCGCTGGCGGACCCCTGCCCAGACATCATCAAGGCGCGCTGCCCGCCCGTGCCTCATGCCAGGCGCACCGATGCCGAGTCGAGGCCATTGCCGTAGCAGTGATCCTCGACATACGCAGCATCACACAGAGGGACAGCGGTGTTCGCATCACCAGCGCTCCGATGCACATCCAAGCCACCGCCAAGTGAGCGGCTGCAGTCGGTCATGCACGCTCGGGAAACTTGGCCAGAGTTCCGTGACCAATGGGACGGTGAGAGCTGCAGAGAGTGCTGACCCTACGGAGGTGTGCAGGCGGGGTGCGGCGGCACGGTCGGGCTGGCGGCGCGGCTGCCCGCCAACGCGCTGGCGGCGCAGGGCGGCGGCCTTGCGGCAGCGCTGGCCGGCTGCCTGGCGCATGCGCACTCGCGCGTGCGCCTGGCCGCGCTCGCGGCGCTGGACGCGCTGGTGCTGCAGGTGAGGGGCTCTGTGCAGGGTATTTGTATTGCAGTTAGAGCGTGCGCTTCTGCAGGAGCCTGGCCAGTCTCAGGGTGCTGAACGCGCAGGCGCTGCACACTGTACTGATGCAGTGGCAGGCGTGTCGGGCGCTAGGCCTTGGGGCCGCGCGGGAGCCCAGCGTTGCTGGCATCACATGCACGGCAGACATTGGGGCGTTGCTCTGCTCAGGTGCCTGGGCGTACGGCACTGGACTGTCCGCACGCGGTCTGAAACAAGGGGCTTTAGAACACGTGTGCTCGTCAGCTTTCTGGTGCTCCCAACACCCAACAATTACAGGGGCGGGACTTTCATGCCGCCCCTAAGGGCTGCGACCCTGCAGAGCTCCGGGCCGCAGCGCTCCCTGCGCAGCGGCGACGGGCGTTCAGATGTGAAGCGTGGGTGGTGCGGCTGCGGCGGTCGTGACGCCCGCGCCGGCCGCAGGGCCTGGAGCTCTCGGCGCTGCAGGGCGCGGCGCTCCCCGCGGTGCGCACGCTGGCGGGCGACCGCGCGCCGGCCGTGCGCGAGGCGGCCTTCGCCGCGGCGGCGGGCTGGTTGCAGCGGCACAGGCGCGCCGGCCTGGGCGCAGCAGGGCATGCGCGGCCCCGCGCGCGCTGCATGCATACCATGGAGCGCACGCCGAGGCAATGCGCGAGGCGCCTTTTGCCTGCATGTTTGTCTCTTGAGGACCTCATTCAGGCGGTGTGAGGCGGGCGCCGGACTCTGTCCTCGTCAGCTAGCACCTGCGCACCTCATGCAGGACGCCTGCTGTGGGTGCTGCAAGCTTAGCACTACAATGGCCTTGTGGCCCGGCATCGGGCGGTTTTTGGCCTTTGGCTCTCATGACGCAGCACGTTGTGCATAGACGCCAGGCCCTGCAGCCGTGCGGCTCGCTTCTTCAGAGACAAATGCGCAGCCGCTCAGCGCGCCGCGCGCGCGCGCCAGGGGCCCGGAGTGGTGGGAGGCGCTGCTGCCGGTGGTGCTGCTGGCGCCGACGGACCCGGCGCCGGCCGTGGCTGCGCGCGGCCTGGCCCTGGTCGGTGGCCTGGGCGCGGGGGAGCGCGGCGCCCAGGACGGCGCCGACGCCAGCGCGCAGGCGGGTCCCAAAGTCATCTGCGTGTTTACCAACTTCGTTGCCAAGAAGATACTGGCAACTGTGCTTAGACTGAGATTTCGGTAACCTGTTTACTCTGTTTTGTATGGTTCCAGGTCCAAGGTCTGTCTGATGCTGGAGCAGGACGGCTCCCTGCTAGTGCGCCTGTGGCATGATTTGGTGGCAGTGGGAATATCGTGACTGTTTCCCGTCTACCGCTCTCAGTGCTCGTGGCTGCCACCTCGGAAGTGCAGTCCCGACCGCCTGTTATGGTGCAGGGGGCTCCAGATGATGTTGCAGAGGACGATGCGCTCGCGGCGCGCGCATACGCTGCTGCCGCGGAGCAGCAGCCCGCGCGGCGCATGGCGTTCCTGCAGCCGTTCCCGGCGCGCGCCCGCCCCGCGACAATGCCGCCCACAGGCTGCGCTCACACGCATGCCCGCCCAGGTGAGCGAGCGGGCCAGCGTGCTCTCAGCTGTTGCCCTGTGTGGCGCTGTCGCAAGGCCTGCGAAGAACTTCGCTGCAGCCTTGGCGCACGTGTCCAACATGGCCGCAAGTCGGCACTCTGCTGCCACGGCCGCATTCACGCCCTGTGTCAGAGCCGGCCCTGTGAGGCGCGTCGCCTCGACCTGTGCGGCACACCGACCCTAAACCTTCCTTCTTGACCTGTGCGCGGCATGCGCGGCCCAGGCACGGCCGGCGGCGGCGCTGCGGGGCCGGGTCGGGGCGGCGCTGCCCGCCGTTCTGCCGCCCGCGCTCGCGGAGCTGGCCGGCTGGAAGCCCGCGCTGCGCGCGACGGCCGCGCGCCAGCTGCGCGCGCTCGCGCAGCTGGGCGAGGCCGCGGCCGCGCCGCACCTGCCCGCCCTGCTCGCCGCGCTCGCGGCCGCGGCAGGTGCTGCCCCGGCCGGGCCCGCCCTCGCCCGCCTGGTTGGTGCAGCCGCGACGGCGTGCAGCAGTGCTTCCCCGCGCATGCTGTAGCGCCTGCGCGCGCGCGCCGCGCTGGGGAGGGCGGCGGCGGCGCCGCCGGCCAGCGCGTCCCGCTGCGCGCAAGCGCCGGGACGCCGGCGCCGTGGCTGCGGGCCGTGTGCATATGGTAGGGTAGGGTATAGGGTTAGGGTAGGTTAGGGTAGGCCAGCGCTTCGCGCTGCGCGGAAGCGCCGGGACGCCGGCGCCGTGGCTGCGGGCCGTGGGCAGCGGCATGCCGCGCCGTGGGTGCTGCGCGCCTGCTGGCCGTGCCGGGCGGCTGTGCGCCGCGCTGCCGTTGCCTGCTCGCCCCGATGCGCACCGTGCTGACTTGCCGCATCTTCCCATCTAGAATGAAGAGGAGGGTGCCGAGGCGGCCGCACACGCGGTGGCCGGCCACGCAGGCAGTGCTTTTTATGCATGCGCATCCTGCTGTGGGGCCCGGCCCAGGCGATGAAGGCGCTGCGCTGGCAGCGCATGGTTGCGCACAGGCGCAGCCCCTGCTGCGCGACCCGGCCCGGGCGGCCCAGGACAGGAGGCGCGGAGGCGGGTCAGGATATAGGGTCACGGCCACGCAGGCTGCACTCTTGCTGCAAGCAAGGCTTCCTGCGCACCCTGCTGCGGGGCCCGGCGCAGGCGACCCAGGACAGGAGGCGCGGAGGCGGCCGCGCACATGTGGGCCGGCCACGCACGCGGCGCCCTGGCTGCAAGCAAGGCTGCCTGCGCACCCTGCTGCCGGGTGCGGCGCAGGCGACGAGGACGCGGAGGTGGCGGCGCACGTGGTGGCGGCCGCGCAGGCGCTCGGCGCGCTGGTAGCCGCCCGGCGCTGGCTGCCGCTGGCGGCGCAGGCGGCCGGCGCGGCCGGCGCGCCGCCCGAGCGCCGCGCCTGCGCGCTTGTCGTGCTGTCCGCGCTGCTATTCGGCGCGGGTGCGGCCCGACCCCGCTGCGGAGCGGGGCCAGGGCTGGGGGTAGGGTCCCTGTGTGAGCGCTGGATGCGGCGGGCTGTGTGCGGCATGCGCGCTATGCCGTCAGAGTCTCGCCCATGCTTTCTTGCTCCAGGCAGGCGCATGTGCGGCATCCCCGCCGCCGTGGCCCTGCACACGCGTGCGCTGCCCTGCCTGCTGGCGCCTGCCAGCCGCATGCCGCCCCTGCACTGGCTCCGGCCGGCGGGCGGCTTGTTGCGCCCAATCGCTGCTGCTTTGACAAAGTAATGCATGCATGCATGCACAGCAGCTTTCATCATGGCAACAACAGGCCTGCCAGCAGAGCGTGCTGGCAGGCCGGCAGGGCCGCGCGGCTGCAGGCGCGGCGGGAAAGCTATTGCAGGGCATGCTGGCAGGCCAGCAGGGTGCGCGGCGGGGCAGGCGCGGCGGGCCAGGCGGTCGGCGAGGCGGACGCGGCGCTCGTGGCGGCCGCCGTGGCGAGCGAGGAGGCGCTCGCGTGCGACCACCCGGCCGTGCAGGCGCAGACGCTGGCCGTTGTCAGCAACCTGGTCTCGCTGGCCGGTGCGCGCGCCCGCGCCCGACCCCCAGGCGGCGTCGGGGCGCGGCGGAGCGCGCCGCTGCGGCAGGTTCAATTATTTTGGCAGGAGTCGTTTCCGCTGTCGCAGGCTGGCAGCGCTCTGCTTCAGCATGCGGCCTGGATCGAGTTGGGAGACGGGCTAAGGCGCAGCAGGCGCCTCTCCAGGCAGGGAGGGCGCCGCACCAGGCGCCTGGTCGGTGCGGGGGGCAGGCTGCGCGGCGGCTGCCTTTCATGACTGTTGTCTGTAACTGTAATGGGCGTTGCAACATGCGCCTCGCCAGGGGTTTCATTTGGACCCCGACGGCGCACGGCAGGCGCCGCGTGCGGGCGCAGCAGCCGCGCGCTGTGGCGTGCGCCTCGCTAGGCTTTTTAACTTTTGGTCCCGGATGGCGCGCGGCAGGCGCCGCGTGCGCGCGCAGCAGCCGCGAGCTGTGGCGCGCGCTGCTGGCGCTGCAGGCGCGCGGCGGCAGCACGCCAGAGCCCGGCACGGCCGCCGCGGGCGCGGCCGCCGCGGCGGCCGTGCTGGCAGCCGCGCTGGGCCTGCCGTCGGCGGACGGCCTCGCCGCGCGCCACGCCGCGCCGCTGCTGGCCGAGCTCTCCAAGGTGCCGCGGGCTGCATGTTCTCACATAGTTGGGCCCACTTCACCCTCACCTGTGCACGCGGCCTGGCGACACCAACACGGACATCTGCAGCAGGTCCTCTACCTCAAAGCGCCACCCTTTCGCAAAAAGCCTGGCTCACTTCTTCTAGGACAAGGATACTATTATTGGGCTGAAGGGGCGCGGTTAACAGAGGATGTGAAATCCAAGAGCGTTCCGCCGCACGGGGCAGGAGGCGCCCGGCTGGGACGCGGACACGCCCGGGCCGCTGGTGCTGGCGGCGCTGCTGCGCGCGTGCGGGCCGGGCACGCTGCGCGCGCTGCTGCCGGCCGCGCTGCAGGTCCTGCACGGCTGCATCGCCAGCCCCGACCGGCGCGCGCCTCCGCCTGAAGCGTGCTGGCGGTCTGGCAGGAAGTAGTGACTTGCACAACACTTGATTGTCAACTGGAGACGCTGTCATGCTGCCCTGGCCTTTCTGCGCCAGTGTCGCGCCCGCAGAGACTCTGTGCCCACGCCTGCCTGAGCCAGGGGCTTGCACTGCGCCCGAGCGTGCCCTGCCTGCGCGGACGCGCGGGGGCGCGGAGGGCGCTGGCCGTCGGCCTCAGCAGTGGCTGCGCTGACGGGCCTGCCGCTGCGCCGGCGCGCCTCTTCTCACCCGCGCGCCTCGTAAAGGCCTGAGGCCGCGCGCGCCGGCGCCAGGGACCCCGCGCTGCGCCTGGCGCTGCTGCAGGCGGCCGGCGAGCTGGCCGCGCGGCGCGACGCGCCCGCCGCGCTGGCGGGCGGCGGCGGCGCCGGCCTCGCGCGCGCCGCGCTGCTGCCGCCGCTGGCCTGGCGCGCGGGCAAGGCCGCCGCGGCGCTGCGCTTTGCCGCGCTGGCCGGCCTGGGCGCGCTGCTGTCGCGCCGCCTGCTGTCCCAGGCGCGCCGCGCCAGCTCTGACGTTCACACGGGCAGGGGGATGCACAAAACCTTCAGCTGGAGCAGGTCCGGGCCTGCCTGGGCCGGCGCTCGGCAGCGCCGCCGCTTCCTCTCTCAGAGGTCATGCTCCCGCAGCAATGCAGTGCGTGCGCCAATGCCCATTGGCGACTGAGCTGTGACACTGTGCAGCCAGCGACCGCTGCGCTCTTCTTAAATGCGCCCCTGGCATGCTCGTCACGTAGCATGTCTGCCTGATCGGTCTGCGGTGCGAGCGGAACCCCGCGCGCGGCCGGCAGGCGGACGTCGCCGCGCTGGCGGCGTGCGACGCGCTGCTGCCGCTGCTGTGCCAGATGCTGGACGAGGACTACTACGCCGAGTCGCGCGCCGCCGCGGCCGCCACGGCGGCGCAGCTGCTCGCCATCCTGCGCCCTGACCGCGGTCCCCCGCACGAGCCTGCACGTGCGGCCGCCCCGCACGCCGCCGAAGGAGGGGCCCCGCACGACGGCCCGCCTCGCGACCGCGCTGGCGGCGCCACAGCGCCCCACAGCGCGGCCAGCGGCGACACGGACATGCCAGACGCGCGGGCGCCGGCGGCCGCCCCTGCCGGCCCGGGCGGCGCCGCGACGAGCGGCGCCGGCGCGGGCGGGATTTGCGCAGACGTCGCCGCCGCGCGGGCGGCCGCGGTGGAGGCGCTCACGCCAGCGCTGCTCAAGCGCCTGGACGACAGCGCGGACGCCGTGCGCGCGGCGGCCGCCGCCGCGCTCGCGGCGCTCGCCGCGTGCCTGCCGGCGGCGGCGGCGGGCGGCGTTGCCGCGCCCGGGGTGGCCGGCAGTGGCGGCGCGCGGGGCTGCAGCCGCGCGCGAGATGAGCGGGCGGCCGCGGCGGCGGCGGCGCTCCTGGTGGGGCCCAAGGGCGTGCCTGGCATGCGTGTCGCCTATGTGCATGCGCGTCTGCGGAGGTCTGCGCACCGTGTGGCGCACGTGAGGCTGTCGCGTGCGGGCTGAGCGGCATGCGTGCCTTGGCAGGCCGCACGGCCTGGCCGGCGGCCAGCAGGGCATGGTGGCACATGTATGCATGCGTGCATGTCAGGGCATGAGCGTGACGTCCAGGTGACACCAGGCGGGGGTGCATGCCGGCAAGCCTGCTGGGTGTCTGCCCTGTTAGCCTTCCAAAAACCCTGCCGTCCATGAAACCCTACACAAAGTCGCGCAGGTGCATGCGGAGGACGCCGCGCCGGCGGTGGCAGCCGCCGCCTGCGCGGCGGCCTGCGCTCTTGCCGCGGCCGCCCCGCAGCCCGTGCGCGCCGAGGCGCTGCGCGCCGCGGCGCGCGCGGGCGCCGGCCCCGCCGCCAGCCTGGTGCTCGGCGCGTGCGACGCGGCGGCCGCGCGCGGCTCGGCCAATGGCGGGGAAGAGCGCGGCTGCTGACGCGGCCCGAGGATCCGAGCATGTGCTGTGCTTGTGTCATGGGGACGGCGGATGGCCAGGGGTGCGGCGCGGGGCATCAGCACCTGGTGGCTGGCGATTGGCTCGCTTGTCCGTCAGGCATGCGCGGAGCACCTGACTGTGCTCCTTTGCATCTCCTTGCTTTGGACAGCAACGCACTGCAACCAGGCAGGCACACGTCATGTAAGTGTGGATGCCTAGGTGTGGGCATGGGGCGTTCATGCGGGGATGCACAGCACACCTCTCCGTGAGCGGCTGACCCGCTGTGAGCAGCTCCCAGCAAATGCATCGAGCATGCGCAGCATGCGGCTTGCCCACAGGCGGAGTGGTCCGGCCCATGCGCATGCGTGCGCAGCATGCGGCTGCCACCAGCATGAGTGAAACGCCAGCTTCCCAGAAGAAAGCAGATGCACTGCAGCATCTCGGGTTCCCACGTGTTTGGCCAACCCAGCTTGGCCAACCAATGCACTATGGTGCTTCACGTGCACACATGCGCGAAGCGCAAGTGTCGAATACAGATGCGGCAGGCAAGTCAGTGCAGCCCGCACAGCAGGCGCCACTGCCAAAGCAGAGCAAAGCTGGATACTGGGGCGCCGCAGAATATACACAGCCATAAGCGTGCGGCGCGAGTTCTTGACCCCAGTGAAGGCAGCAGAAAAGCACGGCGCACAGCATGCAAGCTTCTGTGTGAATGCACAACTCCAGAGCATTTGCACAGCGGGGTTCATGGCAGGCTCGTCGTGCGCAATTGATAGACTGGGGGCTGACAGCATGCAGAAGTAACGAGCAGGCGAGCGGTGCTGCGTTGTGTGGGGCTGCGGCAGGGCCGTGAAGGCGCAGTTGTCTGCAGTCTGCAGTGCAGTGGGCCAGACAGGGGCTTTGGGCAGCTGGTCAAGCGCACGGCCTTTGCGCGGTTGACCGCGGCCTTTTCTTCTGGTATCAAGGCTCGTTGGGCAGCTTCAAGGGGCCTGAACATGCATGGCATGTGTATACATGGTATATGAACGCCTGGGCTCCCCTCGAGCCTGTGCAGCAGCACGTTGTCTGTCTGCCGCACCTTGACGCAGTCCATCTGACTGTGCCTGTTGCGCCAATGCATTGGTCTTTACGAGTGCGCTGTCCCAGAGCTGCAGCTGGCATGAGCGGGTGCTAGCTGATATGTGTCCACAGTCATGCGCGCGCGAGTCTGGACCCGTTTTTGCACTGCGCTTGGGCTGGCACCAGAGCATGCAAGGAGTGGGGCTCAGCAATGACTCACCAAAACATGCACTCACCAAAACATGCATACAGTCCTAGCCTTCCTGGCGCGCGTCCTCGTCCTCTCCCACAAACACATGGCAGCACAAACAGCGTGTATGTGTTCCCTCGCCGCAGTGCATTTCTGGCTCTCCAGTGCTGCGCTTGTCCCAACTAAGGCATTTCCTGTTCAGCTGGCGGTTGGGCCTGTGCATGTACCCCCAATTTCACACAACAAGTCAGTTCTGATAAGCGTCATCCTCGCCCTGTTCATCATCATCCTCACCATCATCAGCACACGACCGGCCCCCCGCTGCCGCCCACGCGCGGGCGCGCTCGTGCGCAGCCATGGCTGCCGGCAGGTCGGACGCGCCGGGGGCAGGCCAGCGCCGCCAGGCCAGGCGGCGTAGGCTGGCCTTGGCCCGGTGGCGCCCATCAGGCGGCAACTCAGCAAATCCCACCTCCACCGCAAAGCGGTCCCCGTACCTGGTTATCATCTCGAGCACAAGCTCGCGAGTGAGACGCTTCGCATGCTCAATGTCGTACTTACGCCCCCGATCAATACGGAATATGCAAATGCCGTCGCGCTCGGCGCACAGCTCTGCAGTTTGCAGGCAGGCATGGCACAGACGCTCCGAGACCATGGCCGCATCCAGCTCGTCGACCCACAGATCCATACGGCCCCCAGACATTATGTGCACAGACCTGACCTGTTCAAAGACCTCAACATCAAAGCTGTAGATAGGCGCCCCAGAGCTGTCAACCACAAGATGCGGGAGGCTAGTAAAGCCCTCCAGGAGGGGTTGATTGTCAATGCTCAATAGTCTGCCGATTTCACTGGCTGTTTCATAGGCTACATCACCGGCTCTCAACCGCAGAGTGTGCAGCCGTGGCAGCCACCGTGCCACGCCCGAGCGCGACCCCCACGCCAGGCCCGAGATGTACTCTTCACACAGGCCGAGCAGGTCCAGCTCTTCCAGGGCGCCTGGCAGGTACTTGGGCCACAAGCATTCGTTTTTGTGGTCGTAGACATCAGAGCAGTCAGTGCCCAGCTTGGTCAGGCGCAGGCCGCTCAGTTCCAGGGCAGGCCGCGCCATGTGGCCGCTCGCACAGGCCACCAGCTGCAGCGGCACGCCGGACAGCTGCAGCAGCGTGCCGCCGTGCCGGGCCAGGAACCCATCAAGCAGTGGCCTCTCCCACAGGGCGTCCTTACATGGCTCTTCATCAGTGCTGACGCAGAACTTGGCGGCCTCTACGCGGCCGGCCTGCGCGGGCTCGAGCACCCAGCGGCGCTGCGCGCCGGTCAGGCGCGCCGCGCTGAAGTCGAGCGCCAGCGGCAGCGGTCTTCTGCGCAGCAGCTCGCGCGCGCGGCGGCACACAGACGCCAGGCCGGCCGCGGCACGCACCTCCTCGGCTGCAGGGCGCGGCGGCCTGTCTGCCCAGACGCACCGCAGAATGGCGACCAGCAGCTCGTCGGGTAGTGTCATGAAAGGCACCTGCGCGGCCGGCAGGGCGCATGGCGCGAGGCTGCGCAGCTCGGGCAGCGGCGCGAGGCAGTGCAGCCTGGCCTTGAGCAGCCGGGTGAACACGCAGACATTGCTGCACGCTCTGCGTCTCCGCCTGCGGCCAGTGCGGTGCTGCGCCAGTGCAGAGCTGAGCTAGCACGTGCTTCACACTGCGAGGCTCATGGCCTGAACTTGACTCGGGGGTGCAGGGAAGTGCGGGCTGCATGCGCAGGGCACCTGTGGGCCCACCGCGCGCGTGAATGCCTCAGCAAGGCAAGGCATGCAGCTCGCCGCACCCCCGCGCGGAACCGCATGCTGGCTCTTCTTTGGCGCTGCTGCGCAGCACCTGGGGTCGCCAAGCTACGCGGGCCCCGCACGCATGCATGTGGAGTTGTGCTGCGCTTGTACCTGCTGAAGCGGGCCGCACCTCCTTGGCGGCTTGGCCACCAGGTCCAGGACTCGCCATGCCCACACCTGCGTGCGGTGCAAAGGAGGCTCGGGGTGCAGGCTATGACGAACGGCGCCCTAGCCCTTGGCCCTGGTGTCATGTATGCGCGGCACTGTCACCCTCCTCGCGCAGGGCACTGTGCCTGCAGGTGATGTCAACCACCTGGTTCGCAGCGTTTTCACGGCGCACAGCTGTGCCAAGTGATGACACACGTGGTTGGCGAGCAACAAGGCGGCACTGCCTGCAGTTTTAAGCGTGAGTGGTGAACGCAGGCGCGCGCCTTGTCTGTGCGTGCAGACGGCGCGCACTCGCTCCTTGATGGTACCGACTCAGCTCGCCCCCGCTCTCCTTGATGGTACCGACTCAGCTCGCCCCGGAGCCTGGTCAGCAGCAGCGCACCCAGCTGCTGCTCGCCCTGCGCAACGTGGCCTCGCGTAAGCAATCAGTGTTGTGAAAGCTGAGGCGCGCGCGCGTGCAGGGGCGTGCTCCGTGCCCAAGCCGTGTAAGAGCAGGACCTGGTTTGAGGCTGCTGCGGCAGTGGTCCAGGCAGTTTCTATGCGTGCCTGGTCGCCTGGAACAAGGTGCGCGCGCAGAGAAGGCAACAGGCCCCGAGGTGATAGGAGGGCAGGATGCACCACCAAGTCAGAGCGGGAGCAGCGCGCCTCTGCTTGCAGAGAGGCGCCAGAGCTGGGCGTGTCAAGAGCAGGCAAAGGCACTGCGTGAATGTTGCGTGGTCTGGCAACGCGCTGCCGCAGCGTTGTTCCTTCGAGGCAACGGTTCGGACTTGACCTGTTGCCAGCCTCCAAGCAAGTCCAAGGGGAAGGCAGGGTAGGTAATCTGGTGTCACACTTGAGTAACGCATGCACTGTGTGGCACGCTCAACATCAACGCTGTGAATCAGCAAAAACACTCGGTCTTGGCCTGGTTTGCCGCGTTGGTTATGAGGCAAGGCCTGGATTCCAGCATCGGGCTATGAGCCATGAAGGCACAGTTGTAATACTTGGGCACGCTCTTGGCCAGCCCGCAGTTGCCTGCCAGGTGTGCTCACAGCTTGCACCTGCTGCCATCCACCTGTCACCGCAGCGCGTGTTACCAGCAGTTGGCAGGTGAGGGTAGCACCAGCTGCTGGGCGCAAAGGGTCGAGCAGCGCCTTTTGTGCTGAACAGGCTCAGGGGAAGCCATGCGTTCAGACATGGGCATCTTTCGCCACAGCTGCCCAGTAGACCTCGATCCCAGGAGGACCAAGCGCACAAAGCCCTGTCTGGTCCACTGCAGACAGGCGCGCCTCCACCGCCCTGCCGCTGCTCCATTCAGCAGAGCACCGCTCGCCTGCGCGGTACTCTTCCGTATTGCCAATCCCAGCTGCCAGTTGCCTTGCTAGAGTTCGCCCTGGTCGAACGTCCCTCCGCGGCCTGTCCGCGCTGGCGCGCTGGTCTTCGTGCATGCAGTGTGCTCCACAGCTGCAGTGGTGCCAATAGCCACGCCAGGCGCTATGCTCAGGCCTCGCGTGCTGCCTGGGCCCGTCTTGGACACGGGCAATGCGCTTGATACGCGCGCTGCAAAGCGCGCAGCGGCGTCAAGCAGGCGCTCAGCGTCGCATAGGAAGGCGCCACCGAGCGGCAGCGCCAGGCTATTGAGCGCAGCAGCGAGGCCAAGCAGCGCGTGGGGCAAGCTGGCCGCGGCGGAGCAGGCTGGGCGCCCTCGGCCCTGCGCACGTGCTGGCAGCCTCATGCAGTGACCCTCTGGAGACACAGGCCTCTGGTTGTAAAGGCGCTAGGCCTCCTTGCGTGCCATGACACTGATGAACAGCTGCAAGGTCAACGCCAGTGCGCATGCGCAGCGCGGCCGACATGCAGCGCAGGCTGCCCAGGCGCGTCGGCTCACCGTTCTCCTGCACCCGCCAGCCCGTACTCACGTCCGGGGCAGGCGGGAGGGGGGGCGCATCAGACGGCCCTGCGGCACCGATGCGCCAGGAACTCGGCCAGTCTCCCAGAGTAGAGACAAGGTCACACGCTTGCAACATGATGCAGATCTTGTTCACCATCTGCCGGCACACTGCCTACCTTGCTGGTGCTGGAGCTGTCGTGTTGTATAGCTGGAGCACACACTTGCACCGCCCGCGGTCCTGTGCGGAAGCGTATGAGCCGCACAAGAGTACAAGCTCACATCACACGCTACCACCCCTGCAACTGCGCCACACTGAACCTGAAGAGACACGCTGAATGCGGACAGCAGGGCAGCCATGACATAGTGCTCCCACTCCCCCACCAGTGCACGCCGCATGGGGCAGCCAGTGAGTCACGCTCGTGACCCACGTTGCCACTCGGCGCCTGCGCTGCGCGCAGAGCTGCTCTGGCGGCGGCCAACACTGCCCCTGGCTTGCTTCTCCAAGCCTGTTCTCGCTACAGCACGCGCAGACAGGTCGTGCAGAGCCGCGAGGCCGTCCAATAGATGCCAAATTTCCGGCATAAATCGTGCATTCACCCTACCCGGGGCAGAATTATAATTCGCGAGGCCTCCAAGTGCAAAAAGGGACTGCCGAGCTTAATCTCGGCCAGACTTCCGCGACAGGTCTCGAACCTGTGACCTTCCGCTGGCTATGCCGGGGCAGGAGCTGCCCGCGGCTTCACCGTAGGCGGATGTGATATCCACTACACCACGCGGAAACCCTAATAGGTCTAGGGGTGGCGTCTCCTCACTGCTTCGTGACCACATGCCCAACCTGACGCATATGAAGGGGCCGGGGCGCAGGCAAGCAAGCAGCATGCGCACTGCTGCTGGCCCTTGGCTGCGGTGCCGCGGCCGCGCGCCGCGTGGCGGCGGTCCCAGGCCCGGCCGCTCAAAGTGCACAGGCCTGTGTGTGCCGCGCCGCGGCCCGCAGCAACACAACCCTGTGGCTTCCCAGGGCGGGCGCGCCGCCCCCGGCCGAGCGTGGCAGGTCGCCCGGCCGGACACAGGGCACGCGTGGCCGGCGCGGGGCGGCCGAGCTGGGCGCATGCGGGTCGGGGCCGCATGCGCCTGCACGGGGTGAGGCGCACTGCACGACGGCGTGCGCGTCGGCGCGCCTGGGTCGGCCGGCGCGCGGCCCGCGCGCCCGGCGGCTCGGCGGAGGCAGTGAAGGGCGCCGCCGCGCGGCTGCATGCGCCGCGCTCCGCCGCGCCGCCGCCGCCGCCGAGCGCGGCGCGGCCGAGACCGCCGCGGGGGGGCGGAGGCCGCGCGCGGGGCCGACCGGGCGGGCGGCGCGCGCCCCCGCGC
>JAABUU010001061.1_pt1 | contig 50441 bp, 45 predicted proteins | sample 5559301 | NCBI WGS metagenome assembly JAABUU01 (sample SAMN10711884, study PRJNA513360) | rock metagenome | isolation source: Antarctica rocks | place: Antarctica: Victoria Land, Richard Nunatak white | reverse complement strand
GGCAAGGGCAGGCGCCGGCCACCCTGGAACGGATCGCTTATGGGAGAAGTCGGCGCCGGCTGCTTCCCTCACCCCGGCCCTCTCCCGGAGGGAAAGGGAGTAGATTCCGCTTTGGTGCTGGATCGGTTAGAGCATGTCCGGATCAAACGGCTTCGTTTGGGCCGGACAAATGCTTGCCAAAACAAAGGCTAGAGCGTGTTTGGTGTCTCCACTTGCACCAAACATGCTCTAGGCTCGCGGTAAAAACCGGAGGACTCGCCGTGATCCGTGCCATGACGATGCTGCTGATGCTGACCGCGGCCGCGCCTGCCCAGGCCCGCCTGCTGCGGCTGGAAGTGCTGGAGGTGGTCAGTCCGGCCTTCGACGGACGCGGGTTCGGGGCCGCCGGAACCTATGACCGGATCGCGGCCCGGGCCACGGTCGCGCTGGACCCGGCCGATCCCCACAACGAGGGGATCGCCGACCTGGCGCAGGCGCCGCGGAATGCGGACGGGAAGGTGCTGACGACCTTCCGACGTGGTGATCCTGCGGCCCACCGATCCCACCCGCGGCAACGGCGTGCTGCTGTATGATGTGGTGAACCGCGGGCGGAAGCTTGGCCTCAACCTGCTCAACGACGCGCCGCTGGGCAACGCGGTGCGCAGGGGTGCCGACGCCGGCAACGGCTTCCTGATGCGCCAGGGCTACACCGTGGTCTGGAGCGGCTGGCAGCACGACGTGCCGGCCGGCGGCGACCTGATGGCACTGCAGGCGCCGGTCCTGGCCGGCATCACCGGCACGTCGCGTGAGGAGTTCATCTGGGACAATACGGCGAACCCCGCTGGCTGGACCCTAACCTACCCCGTGGCCGAGCCGGTGCAGGCGACCCTCACGGTCCGCAACCGGGAGGACGACCCGCGGCAGACGCCGCCGGGCCTGTCCTGGCGCATGCTGGACCCGCGCCGGATCGAGGTGACGCGGCCGGACGGCCTCGACGCCGGGGCAATCTATGAGTTCATCTACACCGCCCGCGACCCGGTGGTGGGCGGCATGGGCTTTGCCGCCGTGCGGGACTTGGTGTCGTTCCTGCGGCGCGACGGCGGCCCGCTGGCCCGGGGCGGGGCGCCGGAGGCGAGCCATGCCTATGCCGTCGGGGTGTCGCAGAGCGGGCGTTTCTTGAAGGACATGCTGTATCAGGGCTTCAACGACGACGAGGACGGACGGCCCGTGTTCGACGCGGTAATGCCCTTCATCAGCGGCGCCCGGCGCAGCTTCACCAACGCCCGCTGGTCGCAGCCCGGACGCTTCTCCCGCCAGCACGAGGATCACCTGTATCCCGGAGACAGTTTCCCCTTCACCTATGGCAGCACGATTGACGCGCTGACCGGCATGACCGACGGGCTGCTGGCCCGGTGCGAGGCGACGCACACCTGCCCGGCCGTCATGCAGGTGGATACCGACAGCGAAGCCTATCAGGCCCGCGCTTCGCTGCTGGTGACGGACACGCTGGGCAACCACCTGGACCTGCCGCCCAACGTGCGCGCCTACATGCTGGCGGGCCTGCCGCATTCCAGCACGCCGGGGCTGGTCAGCGAGCCGCTGGCCGCCTGCGCCATGCCGTCCAACCCGCTGCACCCCGGCGCCGCGATACGTGCGCTGCTGACAGCGCTGGACGAATGGGTGCGGGACGAGGTGCGCCCGCCCACCAGCCGTTATCCGATGCTGGCGCACGGCACGCTGGTACCGCCGGCGCCGGATGTGTTCCCGCATCTGCCCGGCGTGCCGTATGCCGGGCTGCTCAACCGGGTGACGGAGGTGAACCGGGACCGGGAACCGCCGGCGCCGGGCCGCGCGTATCCGGTGTTCGTGCCGCGCACGGACGGGGATGGCCATGCCATCGCCGGCATACGCTTGCCGGAGGTCGAGGCGCCGATGGCCACCTACGCCGGCTGGAACCTGCGCCGTGCCGGCTATGCCGAGGGGGAGCTGTGCAGCCTCGCCGGCAGTGCCGTCCCGCTGCCGCTTATCGCCACTGACGGGGACCCGCGGCTGCCGCTCAGCCTGTGCTACCCGTATCCCGACAGCTACCCGGCGGCGGTGCGCCGGGCGGCCGAGGGGCTGGTGGCGGAACGGCTGATGCTGAGGGAGGATGCGGACGCCGCGGTGGACGCCGCCCGTGCGGACATCCTGGCGCGACTGCCGAAGGCTGCGCCATAGCGCGGGGTCAGACCCCGCTGGTGCTGTGCGCGGCGGTCAGCCGCTTCGCGGCGTTGCAGATATCGGTCAGGGTGTATGGCTTGGCGACGAACACGTCAATCTGCGATGCGGACGCCGAGCTGTCCGGATCGGGCCGGCCGGTCATGTAGATCACCGGCAGGCCAGGCATGGACTGGCGTGCCCGGTCCACCAGGGCGAAGCCGTTCAACGACCCCGGCAATTGTATGTCGGTCAGGAGCAGGCGTATGCCGGACCCCGGTTCCAGCATCGGCAGGGCCTCGTCGCCGGTTTCGGCTTCCAGGACTTCGAAGCCTTCGTCGCCCAGCGCTTCGGTCAGGGTCAGGCGGATCAGGAATTCGTCTTCCACGACCAGGATGCGTATCGGAGCAGGCGGCAACTCAGACATATCATTTCCCATGCAGGCTCGACCCATGAGGGCGATCGCGGCGGCGTTACAATGGGTTGGCCGGCACGCCGATCAACCAGATATGATAACATCCGGCTTCACATGGATGTCATGTGCGCAACGCGATTGCAACGGGGCCACCCCGGGCCATTCCGTCAAATTGTGTCATGCCGGCCACGCGGTCCCGGCTGGGGCTGGACTGCGGGCAGGGTTGGTCCAGTCCCGGCTTGAACGTGCTAGGGTGGGTGGCACATCAGCGCCGCACCCTGCGTTGGCTGTCACGGATCGGGTTTACCATGCGCCTCCTGCCGTCCTCCTGGATTCTAACCCTCCTTTTCTTAGTTGCGCCTGCCGCGGCCCGTGCGGGCGGGGTGGCGATCGTGATCAACTCCGGCGACGCCACGCTCAGCGTCCTGGACATGGACCGGGGCACCGAGCTGCGCCGCATCCCCGTGCTGCGGGAGCCGCACCATGTCGCGCTTAGCCCTAACGGGCGGGAGCTGCTGGTGGGCGATGCCGGGGGCAATGAAATGCTGTTCCTGGACCCCCACACCGGGGCGGTGCTGCACCGCATGCCCGTTGCAGACCCCTATCACCTGGCATTCAGCCCGAACGGCAAGTGGCTGGTGGTGACCGGCCTGGCCCGGAACCAGGTGGACGTCTATGACGCGGCGACGATGGCGCTGGTAAAGCGCTTCCCGTTGGGCACGATGCCGAGCCATGTCACCTACGCGCCGGACAGCAGCATGGCCTATGTGACGCTGCAAGGCACCAACAAGGTCGCCGCATTGGACCTGCACCGGCAGGCTGTTGCTTGGACGGCGGAGGTCGGCAGCACGCCGGCTGGGATCATGTGGCTGAACGGCAAGCTGCTGGTCGCCGACATGGGCACCGACTTCTTCGCCGTGCTGGACCCGGTGGACGGCCATACCGAGCAGCGGGTTCACACCGGGCGTGGCGCGCACCAGTTGTTCCTGTCGCCGGACGGCAAGACGCTGTGGGTCAACAACCGGGTGGACGGCTCGACGACGGCCGTGGACCCGGCCACGCTGTCCGTCCGGCGGACCTATCGCGTGCCCGGCGGACCCGACTGCATTGACTTCGCGCCGGACGGCAAGCTGTGGATCACCCAGCGTTTCATCCAGAAGGTCGGGGTGCTGGACCCGGTCAGCGGGGTATTGCAGTCCTATCCCGTGGGGCGCTCGCCGCATGGCATCTTCCTGACCACCGGGGCGCCGCCGGCGACGGTGGCTGCGCGATGACGGACCCGTTCAGCCTGGCAGCCGGATGGCTGCAGGAGACCGTGCTGCTGCCGGCGCTGTATGCGCTAGGCATGATGCAGTGGGAGGAAATCTCGTTCGGCTGGGCGCTGTTCGCCTGCTACGGGCTGGCGCAGGTCGTCATTACCTTCGCCGTTTGCCTGCCGCTGGAGCGGTGGCGTCCGGTGGAGCAGTGGCCGGACGCTAAGGCGGTTTGGGTGGACGTGCTTTACACCCTGATCTCCCGCGTCGGCGTGCTGCCGCTGGTGACGTTCGTGCTGTTCTACCAGTTGCAGGTGGCGCTGAACGGCTGGATGACCGACCATGGCTGGGTGCCGCCGACCTTGGAGCGGCTGGTGCCGGCTTTGCTGGGGCATCACGTGCTGACGTTCCTGGCCTATGCCGTCATCTTGGATTTTGCCGAGTATTGGCGGCACCGGCTGTCGCACCGGTTCGGCTGGTGGTGGGCGCTGCATTCGCTGCACCATGCGCAGCGGCAGATGACGTTCTGGTCGGATGACCGCAACCATGTGCTGGACGACCTGATCGGGTTCGTGTGGTTCACGGCGATTGCGCTGCTGATCGGCATCCCGCCGCTGCAGTTCCCGTTGCTGGTGCTGCTGCTGCGGCTGCTGGAGTCGCTGTCCCATGCGAATGCGCGGGTGTCGTTCGGGTGGCTGGGAGAGCGGCTGCTGATCTCGCCGCGGTTCCACCGGGCGCATCATGGGGTGCTGGCGGCGGGGCAGCGGAGCGCGAACTACGGGGCGATCCTGCCGTGGTGGGATGTGCTGTTCCGGACGGCGGATTTTGACCGGACTTATGTGCGGACGGGGGATCCCTCGGCGGAGGAGGCTATGGCGACGGGGACGTATTTGCAGCAGCAGATGGCCGGGCTGCGGCGGATGGCAGGGATGGTAGGGTGGACGAAGCGGAGAGGGACGCCTGTTTCCTCTCCGTCTGGGAGAGGGCTGGGGTAAAAGGGTTTTGCGGCGCCGAGTCAAACGACATTCTATACATGGCATCCCCCTCATTTTCTAAAGCCGTCCAGGACGTTGCATACCCTCAGCGGCGTCGAGGTTACCAACTCGCCAGCATAGAACGCCGCTTGATCACGGCGCCGTCCAATCTCGTCCATAACTCGTCCCAAACCGGCAAGCCGCCGGCTTAGAATGGAATGACATGCCAGCCAAAACCGCTGCGGACACATACCGGTACAGCGTAGATCCCACCTCGGATACCGCGGCTGCCAACGTTCTTCGCTTCGTGGGCTTGGAAAAGAAAGTATTGGAGGTCGGTGCAGGGCCCGGCTCCCTCGCCCGGCCGCTCGTAGAAATCAACCATGCCAAGCTCACCGCCCTCGAAATTGATGCCGCGAGCGTCAAGATCCTTGAGGGCTTTTGCGAACGGGTGATCCAGCAGGATCTCAACGATCCAACCTGGCCGGAGGCCCTTGGCGATACCAGGTTCGACGCCGTCGTCATCGCCGACGTCCTGGAACACCTCCATGATCCCCTGACAGCTCTTCGGTGTGCCTCAGGCCTGCTGAGCGATAGTGGCTGCATCGTCGTATCGCTGCCGCATGTGGCCCATGCGGCGGTCTTGGGCAGTCTGCTGGGAGGCGATTTCCACTACGGGGACTGGGGCCTGCTCGACCGCACCCATGTCCGCTTCTTCGCAATCAAGAACATGCAGGTCCTGTTCGAGGAGGCGGGGCTGGCGATCGTCGATTTTGCCTACGTCCTGCGTACCCCGATGCAGACCGAGTTCGCAGAGGCGTGGAGCGCCTTGCCGTCGCAGGCGAAGGCAGTGCTTGAGGCGCCGGAGTTCTCCAATGTTTACCAGGTCGTGATCAAAGCGAGGATGGCGAGCAGCCAGGCGGCCTTGCCGGGCTGCAAACTGGCGGACCACCCGCCAGCAGGTGCGAATGGCTTGAAGTTCGTAGCGTTCTACTTGCCGCAATTCTATCCCATCCCCGAAAACGATCTTTGGTGGGGCAAGGGTTTCACCGAATGGACTAACACCTCGAAGGCCGAGCCGCTGTTCCCCGGACATTATCAGCCGCACCAACCCGGTGATCTCGGCTACTACGACCTTCGCGTGCGGGAAACGCAACGGGAGCAGGTTGCCCTCGCCAAGCGCTTTGGTATCGATGCATTCTGTTTCCACTACTACTGGTTCGGTGGGCGTCGTTTGCTGGAAAGGCCGCTGCTGGATTTTCTCGCCGATCAGGACGCCAACATCGGATTTTGCCTAAGCTGGGCAAACGAGAACTGGACCCGCAAGTGGGATGCCTCCGAGAACGAGGTGCTCATGAAGCAGGACTACACGCCTGAAGACGATATCGGGTTCATCAGAAGCGTCTTGCCGTTCTTTACCGATCCCCGGTATTTGAGGGTCGAGGGCAAACCGGTCCTTCTCGTATATAGGCCGCAGCAAATGCCCGAACCGCGCGTCAGCACCGAGCGTTGGCGCACGTTCTGCCGGGAGCATGGCGTCGGCGACATCCATCTCGTTGCCTGCCTCACTCACGGAAATTCGGACTATGAGCAATTCGGCTACGACGCTGGCGTCGAGTTTCCGCCTAACAACATCCTGGCGCCGGACCTGACTGGCCAGGAGCCGTTCACCAAGATGACCGGCTATGTCGTTAGGTTCCGCGATGTCGCGATCGAGAGTTTGGGGCGCGACTACTCTGTAAGCCGGGTTTACCGGACGGTGTTTCCGTCATGGGACAACACGGCGCGGTTTGGCCATCGCTCACTGGTGGTGCTGGATGGCAATCCAGGCAATTATGAACGCTGGCTGCAAGGCGCTGCGTCAAAGGCCGTTTCCGAACGCACACCCGGTGACCGCCTCCTATTTATCAATGCCTGGAACGAGTGGGCCGAAGGCTGCCACCTTGAACCTGACCAACGCTTTGGGCTGGCGTTTTTGGAAGCTACGCGGCGCGTCAAAGACGGGCGATCGGACATCGAAGCAGGCTTTCCGGAACCCGGTTTGCCGGAAACTTCACCTTCATCCCCACCGACGCCCGTCGTTGTCGTCCAGAAGGAAAGCTATGGTCTGCGCATCGAGTTGGCGATGTGGGGTGTTCGCAAACTGCGGCGCTTCCCTGCCGTTTACCGGGGAGCACGGCACATTTATCGAGCAGCGCTCAAACGCGGCTGATCAGCGCGGCTCAGAGCGTGCCGCACGCAGCAACGGGACATGCCCATCTACCGGCATTTGGAGCGCTTCGTCCCGGGCGCCATCAAGCTGCTAAGGCGATGATGATGTTGCGTTCGCCAAGCCGAAGCGCCCTGTGGCCAAGCAAGACCCCCTCACCCCGACCCTCTCCCGAGGGAGAGGGAGAAGGGCAGAGCGGTGCTACTTCGCCGCCGCGACCGCCTTCCGGATGACATCTTCGGCGGCGGTCTTGTCGGCCCAGCCCGTCACCTTCACCCACTTGCCGGGTTCCAGGTCCTTGTACCGGGTAAAGAAGTGCTCGATCGCCTGCCGCGTGATCGCCGGCAGGTCCTCAACCTTGTGAACGTCGGTGAACTGGGTGTGTATCTTGTCGTGCGGCACACAGATGATCTTTTCGTCCTGGCCGCTTTCGTCCTCCATCTGTAGCATGCCGATGGGGCGGCAGCGGATCACCGCGCCGGGCACCATGGCGGCAGGCGCCAGCACCAGGGCATCGGCCGGGTCACCGTCATCGGCAAGCGTGCCGGGGATGAAGCCATACGCCGCCGGGTAGGCCATCGGCGTGAACAGGAAGCGGTCCACGAACACGGCGCCGCTGTCCTTGTCCACCTCATACTTGACCTGGGACCCCTGAGGTATCTCGATCACCACGTTGATGTCGTGCGGCACGTCCTTGCCGGTCGGTATCTTGGAAACGTCCATGCTACTGCGTCCTCGTTCGTTGGGGCCGGCGTCGTTCAATGGCGCGGGACCTATAGCCACGCACGCCACCCTTGCCAACGCAGCCCGCGCTGGGCATCTATGTCCCCAGGGGCGCCTGTAGCTCAGTTGGTTAGAGCGGGCCGCTCATAACGGCTTGGTCGCAGGTTCGAGTCCTGCCGGGCGCACCATCTTGCCCCGCCCCCCGGCGCGCCCCTAAACATCCGCAACTCCCGAGCAGGCGCGCCTGCCTGGGTCGTCATCTAAACGCAGACCTCACGAGGCCTGCTTAGGAGCCTGCGTCATGGCCAGCTATCAATATGTCTATGTCATGAAGGACGTCACCAAGTCTTTCCCCGGCGGGCGCGAGGTGTTCAAGGGCATCACCCTGTCCTTCCTGCCCGGCGTGAAGATCGGCATCCTGGGCATCAACGGCGCCGGCAAGAGCACCCTGCTCAAGATCATGGCGGGGATCGAGAAGGAGCATGGCGGCGAGGCCTGGGCCGCCGACGGCGTCCGCATCGGCTACCTGGAACAGGAGCCGAAGCTGGATGACAGCAAGAGCGTGGCCGAGAACGTGCAGCTCGCTTTCACGGACCTGAACGCCGCCCTGACCCGCTTTAACGCCATCAGCGAACGCTTTGCCGAGCCGATGGACGACGACGAGATGACGGCCCTGCTGGCCGAGCAGGCGGAGCTGCAGGAGAAGATAGATGCCGAGGACGGCTGGGACATGGACCGCCGCATAGACATCGCGTTGGACGCTCTGCGCTGCCCGCCTGCAGAGGCCAATGTCGCCCGGTTGTCGGGCGGCGAGCGGCGCCGGGTGGCGCTGTGCCGCCTGTTGCTGGAGAAGCCGGACCTGCTGCTGCTGGACGAGCCGACCAACCACCTGGACGCCGAATCCGTCGCCTGGCTGGAGCAGACGCTGCGCGAGTTCGCGGGGACGGTGATGATCATCACCCATGACCGCTACTTCCTGGACAATGTGACCAACTGGATCCTGGAGATCGAGCGTGGCCGCGGCTACCCGTTCGAGGGCAACTACTCGTCCTGGCTGGCGCAGAAGCGCAAGCGGCTGCAGCAGGAGGAGAAGGAGGAAAGCTCCCGGCAGCGCGCCCTCGCCGCCGAGGAGGAGTGGATACAGTCCAGCCCGCGCGCCCGCCAGACCAAGAGCCGCGCCCGCATCGCCAAATATGAGGAGATGCAGGCGAAGTCGCAGGAGATGGCAACCGGGATGGCGGAGATCGTCATCCCGCCGGGTCCGCGCCTGGGCAGCCTGGTGATCGAGGCCGAGAAGGTACGCAAAGCCTTCGGCAACCGGCTGCTGATTGACGACCTGGACTTCAAGCTGCCTCCCGGCGGGATCGTCGGCGTGATCGGGCCGAACGGCGCGGGCAAGACGACGCTGTTCCGGATGATCACCGGGCAGGAGGAGCCGGACGGCGGCAACCTGCGGGTCGGCGAGACGGTGAAGCTGGGCTACGTGGACCAGAGCCGCGACAGCCTGGACGCCGGCAAGTCGGTTTGGGAGGAGATCAGCGGCGGTACCGACGTGATCTACCTGGGCAAGCGGGCGGTGCCGTCCCGGGCCTACGTGGGGGCGTTCAACTTCAAGGGATCGGACCAGCAGAAGAAGGTCGGTATCTTATCGGGTGGCGAGCGCAACCGTGTCCACCTGGCGAAGATGCTGAAGTCGGAAAGCAACGTCATCCTGCTGGACGAGCCGACCAACGACCTGGACGTGGACACCCTGCGCGCGCTGGAGGAGGCGCTGGCGGAATTCGCCGGCTGCGTGGTGGTCATCAGCCACGACCGCTGGTTCCTGGACCGGCTGGCGACGCATATCCTGGCCTTCGAGGGGGACAGCCACATCGAGTGGTTCGAGGGCAACTTCCAGGCCTATGAAGAGGACAAGCGACGTCGTCTCGGCGCCGCGGCGACGGAGCCGCACCGCATCAAGTATCGCCCCCTGGCACGGTAGGGCGCCGGTCTTCTCCCTCTCCCTCCGGGAGAGGGTCGGGGTGAGGGAAGGCGGCGGCGTGGTGATTGCTAGTGCTAGGCCCGTTTCGCGCCGGGCCGGTTGTGGTGCTGGCGGCTTCCCTCACCCCAACCCTCTCCCGGAGGGAAAGGGAGCAGGTGGGCTTTCTCCATGAACCCGTCCTGGCAAATCCGCACCGGCCGGCTGCACCTGTCGCCAGTTGGCTGGGCCGATCTGCCCGACCTTCTGCGCCTGAAAGGCGATCCGGCCACCTACGCGCAGATGCTTGGCGGCATCCGCAATTCTGCTCAAGTTGCGAATGAGCTGGCGGCCGACACTCAATACTGGGCGGCCCAGGGTGTCGGCATGTGGATCGCGCGTCCGGCCGGGGGCGGCCCAGCCCTGGGCATCACCGGTATCCACGACCGCCCGGATGGACGCAGCCCGGCGTTGCGCTTCGCTTTCAACCCGTCATGCCGGGGTCACGGCTATGCCCGGGAGGCCGCAGGCGCTGCCCTCCGCTTCGCGCATGAAGCCGGGCTGCCTCGCGTGTTCGCGGTCGCCAAGGACAGCAACATAGCGTCGCGTACCGTGCTGGGCGCGATTGGTATGCGGACTTGCGATGCGTTCCTGCGTGGGGGCGAGCCGGTGACGGTCTATGAGAGCGTCATCAGGCCGGTTCCGGGGATCTCGGAACCCTGGCCGGAACCTGTGATGCCGGCCCGGTCTGGTCGTTGGGATTGGGGCCGCATACGCTGATCCAGGGGCTCCCGTCCTGTCTTGGGGAAGGGCGGGCGAGGGGCACCGGGCAGTGGGATATCTAGCTTGGACTGGCCTGCCGAATACCGGATGCGGGCTTATGACTTCCCCCACCCCGGCCCTCTGCCGGAGGAAAAGGGAGGAGGGCAGATAGCCTACGTCTAGAATGTGATGATCAGGCCGTCCCGGCTTGCCGCCGCATGGCCTCCAGCAGCGCGTCCACGTTGCCGCCGTGGCCGTTGATGTAGGCGCTGTAATCGTTGCGCTGCGTCAGGCGCAGGCTGACGCCTTCCGCCTGCACGTCCACGATCTTCGGCCGACCGGACGCCGTGCTGACCACCCATTGTACGTTGTTCGGCTGCTGGTTCGGGCGCTGGATGATCGTGCCGACGACGCTGTCCCCTTCACGCTGATTGGTCGTGGTCGGCCGGAAAGTTACGCCCTGGAACTGTCCCAGCTTGCCGCCGATGTTGTTCATCAGCACCGTGTGGAACAGCCGCACGAACTCCCGCTGCTGCTGCGGGTTGGCCCGGCGCCAATAAAGGCCGAGGCAGAACTGAGCGATCGTGTCCACGTCCACGGCCTGCTCGATCAGCGGCTCCAGACGGTGCTTCTTCTCCTCATAGCTGCCGGGGCCGTTGACGATGGCGGTGAGCTGGTTGCCCAGGTTGAGGACGAACCCTGTGGCATCCTGCGCCCAGGCCCGCGGCGCGGCGACCAGGGTGGCGACGGCGGCGGCGCCGAGCAGGAGGGTGTTGCGGCGTGTCAGCATAACGTCAGATGTCCTCAACGGTTGAACCAGGCGGGAACGGTGGCCCGGCGGTCGTTCCGGGTCGCCTCTATCGTGGATTGCCGGTTCTGGCGATACACGCTGCGGAAGGTGGCATAGGGGTCGAGCGCGTTGCGCTTCACGTCGTCAACCGTCTCGATCAGCCGTTCCCGCTTATCTACGGCGCCGACGCCGAAGCGCGTGCCGTCCACGGCCGCGCTGCCGCCGAAGCTCGCCCAGGTGAACGGGTCAACCAGCACATCGCCGGCGTAGCCCGACAAGTCACGTGTGCCGCTGGGTCCGATGACCGGTACGAACAGATACGGCCCGTCCCCGACCCCCCACAGGGCAAGCGTCATGCCCATGTCGGTGCTATGTGCGGGATAACCCCAGTCCGTCGCCACGTCGAACAGGCCGGCGCCCCCTGCCGTGGAATTGATGAGGAACCGCATCATGGTGTCCCCAGCCCGCCGCGGCTTGGTTTGCAGCACGTCGTTCACGAATAGGACGGGGCTGCTGGCGTTGGCCAGGACGTTGTGGACAGACCGCCGCACTCCGCCTGGCAGGACCCGGCGGTAGCCGACCGCAACGGGGCGGAAGACATAAGTGTCCAACCCGTCATTGACCCGGTACAGGAACCGATTGGTTCCTTCCAGCGGGTCGTTCACCTGGTCGGCTTGGGCCACGGCATTGTCACCGGCAGGAGCGGGGCGGCTGGTGCAGGCGGACATCGCCAGGGCTGCCGCAAGCAGGAAGGTATAGGCTAAAGGCCGGGTTGCGTGTCGCAGCATGTTGATCCCTAGGGGCCGTCGTGCGGCCCAGTTGCGGCGGCGCGGTAGAACCACAGCCGATCCGATTTCTAACCCAACATGAGCGTATGGGTGGCGTTGCGATACTACCGTCGTATATTAGATGACGTCGTGCATCTGTTGCACGATCACAACCCGGATACCACGCCCATGAACGAGATGAGCCGCCCTCAGGCCGACGCATCGCTTGACGCCGCGCCGACGCTGGAGCGCTGGCTGACCGGCCCGCGTTTCGACGCCTTGCCGGCCCGTGCGCCCGCGTTGCCGGCACCGGCCCTGTCGTTCGAGTTCTTCCCGCCTAAGAACGATGCGTTGGAAGCCCAGCTTTGGACCTGCGTGCGCCGGCTGGAGCCGTTGGCGCCGCGCTTCGTGTCGGTTACCTATGGCGCTGGCGGCACGACCCAGGCGCGGACGCATGCGACGGTCACGCGGCTGGTGACGGAGACCAACCTACACCCGGCGGCGCACCTGACCTGCGTTGGCGCGTCGCGCGGAGAGGTGGACGACGTGGCCCGGCAGTACTGGGACGCAGGCGTCCGGCACATCGTGGCGTTGCGTGGTGACGCTCCGCCGGGCCAGGAGTATCAGCCGCATCCGGATGGGTATGCCTATGCCGGCGATCTGGTGGCCGGGTTGAAGCGGGTGGCGGACTTCGAGGTGTCGGTGGCGGCGTATCCCGAAGTGCATCCGACGGCGGTCAGTGCGGACCATGACCTCGATAACCTGAAGCGTAAGCTGGACGCCGGGGCAACTCGGGCGATCACCCAGTATTTCTTCGATGGGACGGTGTTCCTGCGCTTCCTGGACCGGGCGCTGGCGGCTGGCATCACGGCGCCCATCGTGCCGGGCATCATGCCGGTGTCCAACTATGCCCAGGCCGCCAAGTTCAGCGCCATGTGCGGCGCGAGCGTGCCGGATTGGCTCGGCGCGATGTTTGAGGGGACCGAGGACGATCCCGAGACCCGGCGCATGATTGCTGCCATCCTTGCGGCGGAGCAGGTCCGGCTGCTGCAGGCAAACGGGGTGGACGAGTTCCACTTCTATACCCTGAACCGCCCGGACCTGACGTTTGCCATCGCGCACCTGTTAGGCGTGCGGGCGAAAAAGCTAGCGGCTGCGGAGGCCTGAGTCTTCGGGCCTTGTAGGGCGGAAAAGCGACGGGCTGCGGTTTTCGTCAGTGGTCGGCTAGGGCTTGGCGATGGAGCCGGGTTCAGGGGAGGCACCGGGCCGCCCACTCGGACGTGGCGGCAGTGCCGCGGCGCCGGCTGTGCACGGCCAAGGTGGCCTGCCGCGTCGGCGTAGTGTCAAGAACAGCGGCACACGGTTTCTCCGGCCCGCACCACGCCGGGCGCAGTGCGGCCTTCATGCAGCGGCACGTCGTTGCAGGGGACCGTCATCCCTGTGCCGCGGGCACCAGCCGCCGGTAGAGCGGACGTAGCAGGAACGGGCTGAGGAACAGCGGGAACTGGCAGATGCCGAAGAACAGCGCGACCCGCGGGTCGGCCGCCGCCGGCAGCACGGCAAGATACAGCGCCATGTTGCGGTTGCCGCTCATGAGCCCCGCCGTTGCCGCCACCTCCGCGCCGAACCCGGCGAAGGCGCCGGCCGTTAGGAGGTTCAATCCGTAATCCACGGCGAAGGCGGCAACCACTGCCTGCATCACCCAGCCGGGGTCCGCCGCCATCCGTGCTCCCAGGCCGTCCATGACGGCGAAGCCGTAGAACACCACCAGCCACACCAGCAGCCCGTCCACCGCATCCGCCCGGCGCAGCAGCCTCGCCGGGCCGAGCAGCCGCCGCAGCAGCAGGGACAGCAGCATCGGCAGCCCCACGATCAGCCCGAGCCGCACCATGAAGGCGCCGGTGCCGATGGACAGGTCCACCCCCAGCAGCAGCAGCACCATCGGCGGCGCGGTCAGCGGCACGAGGAAGGTGGTGGCAAGCGTCACGGCCAGGCTCAGCTCCGGGTCCAGCCCGACCATGCGGGCGAAGGCCGGGGAGGACGTGGCGGCGCAGCCAGTGGCGAAGATCACCAGCCCCGCCGTGATGCCGGCGTCCAGATGCATCGGCGCGACGACCGCCCAGGTCAGCACCGGGCAGGCTAGCAGCAGGAAGGCGATGATGGCGCCCGTCCGCACGGGCCGCCGCAGGTGCGCGAGGGTGCCGGCCAGGTCCACCCGCAGCAGCACCAGGGTCATCATCATCAGCACGGTGGGGGCGATGACGCCCTTGAACGCCGCCGCCAGTGCTGGCGACGCCACGCCGCCGAAGATGCCCACTGCCAACAGCAGCGATCCGCGCCGGGCCGATAGGGCCAACAGGCGGACGGGGAGGGAGGAGGGCGTGCTTGAGCTGGGCGGAAGGCGTCCATCCCGGCTGGACGGAAGACGTCCATCCGAAACGGACGTAGGCTGTCCGTCTGGGCTGGACGGAAGCTGTCCAGCCGGGTTGGCCGCGTTCGGCGCCTGTTCTATAGGCGGGGGGATGCCGCGCATATCTGCCTCATGACCGATTACCTCGCCCGCTTGAACCCCGAGCAGCGCGACGCCGTGGAGGCCGTGGACGGTCCCGTGCTGGTGCTGGCCGGCGCCGGCACCGGCAAGACCCGGGTGCTGACGACGCGCTTCGCCCATATCCTGCTGCAAGGCAAGGCAGCGCCGGGGCAGGTGCTGGCGGTGACGTTCACCAACAAGGCCGCTAAGGAAATGCGGGAGCGTGTGGGCCACCTGCTGAACCGCCCGGCGGAAGGCCTGTGGCTCGGCACCTTCCATGCCCTGTGCGCCCGGATGCTGCGGCGCCATGCGGAGTTGGTGGGGCTGACGAGCGGATTCACCATCCTGGACAGCGACGACCAGCTCCGCCTGCTCAAGCAAGTGATGGAGGCAGCGCACATAGACCCCAAGCGCTGGGCGCCCCAGGCGCTGATGGGCATGATCCAGCGCTGGAAGGACCGCGGCCTGACGCCGGACCGGGTGACGGCGGCCGAGGAGGGGGACTTCGCCGGCGGCCAGTCACGCAACCTGTATGCGGCGTACCAGTCCCGCTTGAAGCAGCTCAACACCGCGGATTTCGGCGACCTGCTGCTGCATATGACGGAGGTGCTGCGGACGCAGCCGGACATCCTGGCCGACTACCACCGGCGGTTCCGTTACATCCTGGTGGACGAGTATCAGGACACCAACTTGGTGCAATATCTGTGGCTGCGGCTGCTGGCGCAGGGACATAGGAATATTTGCTGCGTCGGGGACGACGACCAGTGCCTTGCGGCTGGCACGCCTGTCACGATGGCGGACGGCAGCCAGCAGCCTATCGAGAATGTGCAAAAGGGCGACGATGTGCTGGCCTGCTACGGCAGTGGCGAGTTCCGCCCGGCGCAGGTGCTTGCCGCTGCCAGCCGCCGCACGAACCGTCGGCTGGTCCGCCTGCGCTTGGCGAACGGGCGGGAATTGGTCAGCACGCCGGAGCACATCCACTTCGCTGACGTCATCCTGGGGGAAAGCCCGCAGCGCTTCTACGCTTACCTGATGCGGCGCGGGGACCATTACCGGATCGGCACGTCGCAGATCTACACCCAGGGGCAGGTCAAGCCGGTCATCGGCTTCAAGCAGCGCTGCGTGCAGGAGCACGCGGACGGCGTGTGGCTGGTCGGCTCATTTGAGAACGAGGCGGACGCCCGGGAATGCGAGCACTTGCTGAGCTTGCAGTACGGTGTGACGACGCTGCCCTTCGTGGCTCGCTTTCAAGCCGGTGCGGCCAAGGAAAGCACGCGTAGCCTGGTAGGGGACCAGGGCCGGCTCGACCGCATCCACGCCAAGGCGGCGGGCAGGGAGGGCGCGGCCCGGCTTATGGCCGACCATGGCCTCGACCCCGACCAGCCGCACCACATCCCGCAAACCTCACGCGGGCGCCGCCGCAACCTGATCCTGACCTTTTTCGCCGACCGCCGCGGGGCGACGCCGATGCACCGGGTGTCGTTGAGCGGCAACGATCCAGAGGGCTTGCAGGCCGTGCGTGCCGCCGGGCTGAACGCACGTCTGTATGCGCGCAACGCGGAGAACTGGCGCTACGAGTCCAGCTTCAACGATGTGGCGAAGGCCGATGTGGTCCGTGCCCGGCTGGAACCGCACTTGCCGCTCACGGTTCTCCGCAAAGCCAACCTGCTGGGCAAGGCGTTGACTCTGCGCCCGGCCTCCCAGGTCCGGCCCGGCATGATGATGGCTGGGGCGGATGGGCGGCATCATGCCGTGACGGCGGTGGAAACCGTAGACGAGGCCATGACCGTTCACGACCTGGATGTGGCGGGCGTCCACAACTTCGTCGCCAACGGAATTGTCACCCACAATTCGATTTATTCGTGGCGCGGCGCTGAAGTGGAGAACATCCTCCGCTTCGAGAAGGACTTTCCCGGTGCCAAGATCGTCAAGCTGGAGCGCAACTACCGCTCCACCGCGCCCATTCTCGCCGCGGCCGCCGGGCTGATCGCCAACAACGAGGGGCGGCTTGGCAAGACCCTGCGCTCCGGCCGCAACGACGCCCATGGCGAGCAGGTGCAGGTCGTGAGCCTGTGGGACTCGGACGAGGAAGCACGCATGGTCGGCGACCGGATCGAGGCGCTGCGGCGGGACGGGCACAAGCTGGGAGAGGTCGCAATCCTGGTCCGCACCTCGGCCCAGACCCGAGCCTTCGAGGAGCGGATGATCACCCTCGGCATCCCGTACCGGGTGATCGGCGGCCTGCGCTTCTATGAGCGGGCGGAAATCCGCGACGCCATCGCCTACATGCGCGTGCTGCACCAACCCGCCGACGACCTGGCGTTCGAGCGCGTCGTGAACGTGCCCCGGCGCGGTGTGGGGGAGGTGGCGCTGCGGGCCATGCACATGGCGGCGCGGGAGCAGGGCATCCCGCTGGCGCTGGCGGCGGAGCGGCTGGCGGTGTCCGGCGCGCTCAAGGGCCGGGTCGGAGGCGCGTTGCGGGAGATGTTCCAGTCCTTTGCGCGCTGGCGGGAGGCGCTGCCGCGGGACGGGCATGTGCTGGTCGCCGCGACGGTGCTGGACGAGAGCGGCTATACCGATATGTGGAAGGCCGACAAGTCGCCGGACGCGCCGGGCCGGCTGGAGAACCTGAAGGAGCTGGTGCGGGCGCTGGCCGACTTCGACAGCTTGGCCGGGTTCCTGGACCATGTTTCGCTGGTGATGGAGAACGAGCAGAACGCCGACGGCGACCGCGCCAGCATGATGACGCTGCATGCGGCGAAGGGGCTGGAATTCGACACCGTGTTCCTGCCGGGCTGGGAGGAGGGGCTGTTCCCCAGCCAGCGCACCCTGGACGAGGGCGGGCTGAAGGGGCTGGAGGAGGAACGGCGCCTGGCCTATGTCGGCCTGACCCGGGCGCGCAAGCTCGCAGTCGTCAGCCATGCCGCCAACCGCCGCCTGTATGCCAACTGGCAAAGCAGCATCCCCAGCCGTTTCGTGGACGAGCTGCCGGAGGAGCATGTCGAGCGTGCCGGGTCGGTAGCCATGCAGCGGGAAGCCCGGCTGATGTCGGCGCCAAGCGTGTTTGTCAACGGGCCGCTTGCCGCCCGGCGGCCGCAGGCCATTGCGGCGTGGGAGCAGCCGGCGCGTCCGGCGCGGGAGGAGCTGTTCGAGGTCGGCGCGCGGGTGTTCCACCAGAAGTTCGGCTATGGCGTCGTGCAGGCGGTGGACGATCACAAGCTGACCATCGAGTTCGAGCATGCCGGGCAGAAGCATTTGATGGACAGCTACGTGGAGAAGGCGCCGGAGGCGTGATAGCGTGGCCGTTGTTGCCATTGGGCGCCTGCCGAGACCGTGAGGCTGACTTCTCCCTCTCCCTCCGGGAAAGGGTCGGGGTGAGGGAAGCAGCATGCACTGCCTGCGCTATGGAGCGTCTTGGTCCCGTGCAGAAATGCGCCATGCTTGCCGTTTCCCTCACCCCGGCCCTCTCCCGGAGGGAGAGGGAGAAGGGGTTGGTCCGCTGCGGTAGGGCGCGCTCTGTTGCCACGAGGCGGCGTGCATGAAACGTCGGGCAGGACCGCTGGAAACCTTGTCGGTCGAGGTGCCGGAGCCGGCTCTGGAAGCCTACGAGTCCGCCCTGAGCACCGTTTGCGAGACGATCGGGTTCTTCCTGGCCGATGAGGACGCCCGCATCTGGCGGATTGAGGGCGTGCGCGACGTGGGCGCGGGCGACGACGTCCTGCAGAGTGCGCTGGCATTGGCCGCGATGCTGACCGGCGTCTCGGCGCCGCTGGGCCGTGCGCCGACCGAGGCGGATGGCTGGCTGGCCCGGACCTACGAGGCCTTTCCGGAGCAGCTCGTCGGCCGCCGCTTCGCCGTGCGCGGTACGCATGAGGAAGGTGCGCGGACACCGGGGCGGCTGGTGCTGATCTTGGATGCCGGGCTGGCATTCGGCTCGGGCGAGCATGGCTCCACCCGCGGCTGCCTGCGCGCGCTGGAGATCGTGGCCCGGCGGCGTCCGCGCCGCCTTCTGGACTTGGGAACTGGCTCGGGCATCCTGGCGATGGCAGCGGCGAAGCTGCTGCGCCGGCCGGTGCTGGCGACTGACATCGAGCCGTGGTCGGTCCGGGTCGCCGGGCAGAATGCGGCGATGAACGGTGTCGGGCGGCTGGTGCGCCCGCTGCTGGCTGATGGCTGGCACGCCCCGGCGGTGCAGGCGGGACGGCCGTATGACCTGGTGCTGGCCAACATCCTGGCACGGCCCCTGTGCCGGATGGCGCGGGATCTGGCGGCGGCCCTGGCGCCTGGTGGGACGGCAATCCTGGCAGGGCTGCTGGATAGCCAGGCGCGGCTGGTGGCTGCAGCACACCGGCGCCAGGGACTGCGGCTGGAGCGCGAGATCCAGGAAGGCGCGTGGACGACGCTGGTGGTTCGCAAGGGGCGTCCTGCTCCCTCTTCCTCCGGGAGAGGGTCGGGGTGAGGGGGCCTTGAAGCGCGGTCTTCGCCGAAGCAGGGCCGCGTGCCGTCAGAACGTGCGTGCGCCGGTTTGCAGCCAAGACCCCCTCACCCCGACCCTCTCCGGGAGGGAGAGGGAGAAGGCGTGCTCGGTCTGTTGACGAGTCACTGTCTTGACCCGCGGCCGTCACACCTGCATAACCCGCGCCTTGACCGCCGGGGCGCCCGCCCAGGGTGGCGCTTTGCATCAGGAAATCACTATGTCCCGTCGCTGCCAGTTCACCGGCAAAGGCGTCCAGTCTGGCAACAACGTCAGCCACGCCAACAACAAGAGCCGCCGCCGCTTCCTGCCCAACATGCAGCAGACCTCGCTGCTGTCGGACATCCTGGGCACCACCATCCAGGTGCGCCTGACCACCCACGCCATCCGCACCATCGAGCATAATGGCGGTCTCGACTCGTTTCTGCTCGGCACGCCGAACCGGAACCTGCCGGAGGAGGCGCAGGTGCTGAAGCGCCGCATCCTCCGCTGCCAGACGAAGCGTGCCGCGGCGCAGCCAGCCGCCTAGCGCGGCGCAGCCTCGCGCAAAGGCCCGCTCCGGCGGGCCTTTTTCTTTGCGGGTCTCCCAGGGACTGAAAAGCCTGGCCCGGCCCCGGCTGCTGGTGCCTTCTGCCGCGCCGTCGCTGACGGTTCGCCTCCCCGATGGCCGGGTGATCGCGGTCGAGGAGTATGGCAACCCCGCCGGGCCGCCGGTGCTGTATTTCCATGGCTGGCCGGCATCGCGGCTGGAGGCGGGGCTGATCCCTGACCTGCCGGTGCGCCTGCTGGCGCTGGACCGCCCGGGATATGGACGCAGCACGCCCCATGCCGGACGGAAGCTGCTGGACTGGCCCGCGGACGTTGCGGCGGTGGCGGACCGCCTGGGTTTGGCCAAGTTCCACGTCGTGGGCCTGTCTGGAGGCGGCCCGTATGCTGCCGCCTGCGCCCTGGCGCTGCCGGACCGCGTGCTGGGCGTGGCAATGGTCTGCCCGGTGCCGCCGCCGCACGGCGTCCATCCACGCACGCCTGGCATTGGCCACCTGTTTTTGCTCGGTCGCCATCCCGTGCTGGCCCACCGCCTGCTCAGTGTGCTGCGCCCGTTGCTGCAGCGCCGCATCATCACCCCGCGCACCCTGGTCGGCGATACCCTGCCGCCATCTGACCGCGCCTGCCTGACGCCGGAGCTCCTGGCCGGCCTCAGCCGGGCTTGGCGAGAGGGCATCGGCCGCGGCATCCAGGGCGCGGTGTCAGACGCCGGCATCTATGCCCGGGACTGGGGCGTGCCGTTCGGTGACATACGCGTGCCGGTGACGGTCTGGTATGGCGCCGAGGATTCGCTGATCCCCCTGCATGGCCTGGTGCCGCTGGAAGCAATCCCTGGGATGACGCTGCGGGTCGTGCCGGGCGAGGGACATTATTCCCTAGCGCTCCGGCATGCCGGTGCGATCCTGCGCAGCCTGACCAGCGTTTGACCATGCGGGATCGCGCCTTGCGGGATACGTGCATATGCGCCTATCCTGCCGCCAACATCTGGAGCACGCCGCCATGACCCGCCGCATCCACCCTGCATGGATCGTCGCCGCTTGCACCTTCCTGGTGCTGCTGGTCGCCGCCGGCATACGCTCAGTGCCCGGTGTGCTGATGGTGCCGCTGGAGGCAGAGTTCCACTGGTCGCGCGCTACCATCAGCTTCGCGGTCGCGGTCAACATCCTGCTGTATGGCCTGGCCGGTCCGTTCGCCGCGGCGGTCATCGAGCGGTTCGGGCTACGTCGCACCATTGCCGCCGCGCTGGCGATGGTCTCCGCCGGAGTGGCGTTGACGCCGTTCATGTTCGCGCCGTGGCAGTTGGTGCTGCTGTGGGGCGTGGTGGTCGGCAGCGGCAGCGGCGTGACGGCGCTGGTGCTGGCCTCCATCGTCGCCGGCCGCTGGTTCAGCGCCCGGCGCGGCCTGGTGGTCGGCCTGCTGACGGCCAGCACGGCCACGGGGCAACTCGTGTTCCTGCCGCTGCTGGCCTACCTGAACGAGACGGTCGGCTGGCGCGCGGTCAGCGTCACCGCCGCCGCCGTCGCCGCCGGGCTGATCGTGCCGGTGCTGGCCTTCATGCGGGACCGTCCGTCAGACCTGGGCATCCCGCCTTATGGCGGCACGGTTGTCGTGCCCTATGTGCGTCCGGCCGTGAACCCGGCGGTGCGCGCCGTCCGTGCGCTGGGCGCCGGCTTGCGGTCGCGCGATTTCTGGCTGCTGGGCGGCAGCTTTTTCGTCTGCGGCGCCAGCACCAACGGGCTGATCGGTACGCATCTGATCCCGGCCTGCGTGGATGCCGGGTTCGCGCTGCAGACCGGCGCGGCGCTGCTGGCGGCGATGGGGGTGTTCGACATGGTAGGCACTACGCTGTCCGGCTGGCTGTCGGACCGGGTGGACAACCGGATGCTGCTGGCATGGTACTATGGGCTGCGCGGCATCAGCCTGGTGTTCCTGCCCTTCGCGCTCGACCCGGCGATGGGGCCGGTGGCACTGGGCGCCTTCGCGGCGTTCTACGGACTCGACTGGATCGCGACGGTGCCCCCCACGGTGCGGCTTGCGGCGCGGTGCTTCGGCGAGGAGAACGCGCCGGTCATGTTCGGCTGGATCGCGGCCATGCACCAGTTGGGCGCGGCGACGGCGGCCTGGGCAGCCGGGCTGACGCGGGTGGAGACGGGCAGCTACTTCGGCGCGTTCCTGGTAGCGGGGGCGTTGTGCCTGGTCGCCAGCATCATGGTGACGTTCATCGGGCGGCAGAGGCGGATCGTCGTCACGGCATAGCAGGCGGCGGCAGGCGGTGCGTATGACCGCCACGGTATCGGCCACGAAGCCGAGGGCTTCCCAGAACGACGAGGCCGCCGGAGTGCCGGCATTGACCACGACCGTCATGCCCGTACGCCGGGCCTGGCGGAGTAGCGCCTGTGCCAGCGTCCGCCCGGTCCCGGCGCGGCGGCAGTTGGTATGGATGTAGAACCGGCGCATTCTCAATGCCCCTGGCAGAGCCGGGTCGAGCGTGATGCCGCCCACGCCGGCCAGAGCCGTACCGCGCCAGGCGCCGAGCAGGGCTTCACCGCGTCGGTCAAACCGTGCGCCTCCCTCCCACTCTGCGGCAAGCCGGTCCAGGAGACGATAACCCTCGGTGCGCGCCTGCGCCCGCAACCCGTCGAAGCCACGGAAGGGAATGGCCGTCACTGGCCCGACACGCAGGCCGGCCTTTGGGGTTACTTCGATGGAATTTATCGGATCAGCCAGGCCAGGAATGCGCCGACGAAGGTGAAGGCGCCCAGCAACACGACGGCGCGCAGCGCGCCGGTTTGCAGGGTGGTGCCCAGGACCTTGCGTAGGATGGTGTCGCTGGTGTTCGCCATGGTGGTCTCCGATATGATGTCGCGGATGTAGCAGCCCTGTCTTGCCGCGCGAAGCGGCGGCGGCGATACCTGTCCCATGCAAATCGCTGCCGTGACGATGGCCTACAACGAACCGGTCTGGGCGCCGGCCTGGGCGCGGCACTACGCCGCGCAGGTCGGGGCGGAGCACTGCCTGCTGCTGGACCACGGCACGGACGATGGCAGCACGGACGGGCTGCCGGTGCCGGTGCGCCGCCTGCCGCGCTCGCCGCTGGATGACGCCTGGCGTGTGAAGCAGGTGCGCGCCGTCGTGGCCGAACTGCTGGGGCGCTACGATGCGGTGATCCATACCGACGCGGACGAGCTGCTGCTGGCCGACCCGGCGCTTTACCCCGACCTGCGCGCCTACGCCGCCGCAACACGGCATCCCGTGGTGACGGCCATCGGCCTGGACGTGCAACACCTGCCGGACGAGGAACCGGCGCTGGACCCACTGACACCGTTCGGGCCGCAGCGCGAGTGGGTGAGGTTTTCGGCGGCGATGTGCAAGCCGGCGCTGGTGCGGCGGGCGGTGGCTTGGTCGCCGGGCTTCCATTGCTGCGACGCGCCGCTGGTAACGGACAGGTTGTACTTGCTGCACATGCGCTATGCCGACCTCGGCCTAGGACTGCGCCGGTTGTCGCGGACGCGAGGGCAGGCGTTCTCTTCGCCGGATATCGCCGGGCACCAGCGGGTGCCGGATGGGGAATTCGCGGGCATGATGCAGGCCATCGCCGGGCTGCCACGGCGGGATGCCGGGCTGGAGCCGGACGCGCCGCCGATGCTGGGCTGGCTAGAGCGGCTGCGGGCGTCCCGGGCGGAGCGGGAGGGGGATATTTACAAGCTGGATCTGTCCCTGTCGGGGGATGAGTTGTGGCGGCTGCCGGGGCAGTTCCGGGTGAGGTTCTGACGCCAGCGGCGCAAAGCAGGCTCAGCCTGGGCTACGCCACTGCGGCTGCATGGAGCCAAAGCACCGTGATGTCGAGCCTTCCTGAGCCTGCCGCACTCTATCCAGCCTTGCGGCAGTCATACCGAACTAGGGCCGCGAGGCTACGGCGGGGTAAGTGCAATTTTGCCGGGTCAGCGCGTGCCTCCCCGGTCAGCAGCTTGCCAAGATCAGACGTGAGCTACGCGATCAGCGGCGCCCGCTCCGCCGCCGCCCGCGCCCAGGCGGCCCGCGCGTCCTCGTCGAACAGCTCCGCCAGCTTTTTCATCACCGTGCCGCCCAGTTCCTCCGCGTCCACGATGGTCACAGCCCGGCGGTAATACCGGGTCACGTCGTGGCCGATGCCAATAGCGATCAGCTCCACCTGGTCACGGCTCTCAATCTCGCGGATCACCTCGCGCAGGTGGCGCTCAAGGTAGTTGCCGGGATTGACCGACAGGGTGCTGTCGTCCACCGGGGCGCCGTCGCTGATGACCATGAGGATGCGGCGGTGCTCGGTGCGGGCGGTCAGGCGGCGGTAGGCCCACATCAGGGCTTCGCCGTCTATGTTCTCCTTCAGCAGCCCCTCGCGCAGCATCAGGCCCAGGTTCTTGCGGCTGCGGCGCCAGGGCGCGTCGGCGGACTTGTAGATAATGTGGCGCAGGTCGTTCAGGCGGCCGGGGTTGCGTGGCTTGCCATCCTGCACCCAACGCTCGCGGCTTTGCCCCCCCTTCCAGGCGCGGGTGGTGAAGCCCAGGACCTCCACCTTCACCGCGCAGCGCTCCAGGGTGCGGGCCAGGATGTCGCCGCACATGGCGGCCACCGTGATCGGCCGACCGCGCATGGAGCCGGAGTTGTCAATCAGCAGCGTCACCACCGTGTCGCGGAAGTCGGTCTCGCGCTCCCGCTTGTAGGACAGCGACAGCATCGGGTTCACCACCACGCGGGCCAGGCGCCCGGCGTCCAGCATTCCCTCCTCAAGGTCGAATTCCCAAGCCCGGGTCTGCTGGGCCAGCAGGCGACGTTGCAGCCGGTTGGCCAGCTTGGACACCACCCCCTGCAGGTGCTGTAACTGCTGGTCCAACTGCTGGCGCAGGCGGCTTAGCTCCTCGGGGTCGCACAGGTCTTCGGCACGGATCTCCTCGTCGGTCAAGCGGGAAAAGGCGCGGTAATGCGCGTTGTCGTCGGGGATCGCCCGCTCGCGCCGCTGCTGCGGGCCGCCGGGCCGGTCGTCGCCCTCAGAGGCCGCGGCGTCCTCTTCGGCGTCGTCGTCACCTTCCTGCTCCTCGGCGTCGCCCTGCATCTGCTCGGGCTGGGCGCCGAGCTGGCTGTCGGCCTCGGACTGGGTTTCGCCCTCGGTCTGCTCCTGGTTGTCCTGGGCACCGGCTTGCTCGCCGCCGTCCTCGCCCTCGTCGGTCTGCTCGTCCGGCTCGGCTTCGACCTCGGCTTCGGCCAGGTCCAGGGCGGCGAGCAGCTTGCGGGCCGCCTTGGTGAAGCTGGCCTGGTCGTTCTGCGCGGTCGCCATCTCGTTCAGCGCGCGCTCGGCATCGTCACCCAGGGTGCCGCGCCAGGACTCCAGGATGCGCTGGGCGGCGGCGGGCGACGCCATCCCGGACATGCGCTCGCGCGCCAGCAGGGATAACGCGGCCGGCAGGGGCAACTGGTCCTTGCGGGTCATGCGGTCGAAGCCTTCGGCCTCGCATTCGTCGGACAGGCGGGCGCGCAAGTTGGAGGCGACGCCTGCCATGTGCTGGCCGCCGATAATCTCGACGCGGGCCTGTTCCAAGGCGTCATACACGTCCTTGGCCTCGCGCCGGCCGGGGCTGCGGGACGCATGCAGGGCGTCGTCGTGATGGCGCAGACGGAGGGCGACGCTGTCAGCGGCGCCGCGCAGCTTCGCCATTTCGGCGGGGGGCAAGGCTCGGGTGGGAAGGGGCAAGCGGGCGCGCTTGCCGACAACACCGCTGGGGCCGGGCTGGAAGGCGACCTGCACCTCGGGCGTTTGCGCGATGGCGCGAAGAGCGCCGGCGGTGGCGCGCTTGAACTCCTCGCTGCGGGTGTTTTCCTTGGAGCCGCTCATGCCTGTGTCCTTATCCGCTCCGATGGGCTGTGGGGTAAGAAGCTGTTCCTGCTCCCTGTTCTCTCGGGAGAGGGTCGGGGTGAGGGAGGCAACGTGGCGAGCCGCTGATCACGGGCAGCGACAGACGGCTCTTATGTGGAAAGCACATATCCTTGCGGCCTTTCCCTCACCCCGGCCCTCTCCCGGAGGGAGAGGGAGCAGGCAGCCGCCTGCTTCCATTTGCAGCCGCCCTACAAGCCCTTACGCGATCCCATCACGCCGGTGGGCAGGTCCTCGTTGAAGCAGCGCTGGTAGTATTCCGCTACCGTGCTGCGCTCGGCCTCGTCGCACTTGTTCAGGAAGGTCATGCGGAAGGCGAAGCCGACGTCTTTGAAGATGCGCGCGTTCTCGGACCAAGTGATCACCGTGCGCGGCGACATGACGGTGCTGATGTCGCCGTTGATGAACCCGGCCCGGGTCAGGTCCGCCAGCGCCACCATGCTCTCGATCTGCTTCTTCATCGCCTTGTCCGAGGGGTCCACGCCCATCTTGGCCAGCACGATGGCCGTTTCCTGGGCATGTGGCAGGTAGTTCAAGGTGGCGACGATATTCCAGCGGTCCATCTGGCCCTGGTTGATCTGCTGCGTGCCGTGATACAGCCCGGTGGTGTCGCCCAGACCCACCGTGTTGGCAGTGGCGAACAGGCGGAAGCTCGGATGCGGCTTGATGACGCGGTTCTGGTCCAGCAGGGTCAGCCGTCCCTCGACCTCCAGCACCCGCTGGATCACGAACATCACGTCTGGCCGGCCCGCGTCATACTCGTCGAACACCAGGGCGCAGGCGTGCTGGAGCGCCCAGGGCAAGATGCCCTCGCGGAACTCGGTGATCTGCTTGCCGTCCTTGAGGACAATGGCGTCCTTGCCAATCAGGTCTATACGGCTGATGTGGCTGTCAAGGTTGACGCGGATGCAGGGCCAGTTCAGGCGCGCCGCCACCTGCTCGATATGCGTGGACTTGCCGGTGCCATGATACCCCTGGATCATCACCCGGCGGTTGAAGGCAAAGCCCGCCAGGATCGCCAGCGTCGTCTCGCGGTCGAACTTATAGGTGGAATCACGCTCCGGCACATGCTCCGTATGTTCGGAGAAGGCAGGCACCTCCATATCTATGTCCAAGCCGAACATATCGCGCGCGCTGACCGTCGTGTCGGGGACGCTGAGGGGCGGGGCCGTCCGCAGGATGGCAGGGGAGGGGATGTCGTTCATTGGCCTAAAGTGTCCTGTGCAGTGTCCCAAGGGGAGGGTTTGGCCGGGCAGGCTCGTATAGACCGCCTGAACGCAGTTGCGAAGTTAACCCGCGGTGGCCATGCGGGGTTCAGCCGTCAAATGCTGACGTATGGCCGCATACGCAAGGTTGATCGTCTTCAACCTTTCCTCTGATGCACGGTCGCCGCCGTTGGCGTCGGGGTGGTGGCGCTTGGCCAGCTCCTTGTAGCGGCTCTTCAGCGCATCCAGCGATACCGGCCAGTCCAGGCCCAGGGCCTGCATCGGCTCCCGCAAGCCGGCCGGCACGGCGGGCACCGCCGGGGACCCGCCGTTGATGCCAGGACCGCCGCGGCGGATGCGGCCGGCATGCAGGATGTGCATGGGATCCCGCAGCAGCGCGTCGTCCACGGCCTGCTTGCCCAGGGAGCCCAACGGCCAAGTCGGGCGCTGCCAGCCGGTGTCGGCGCGGGTCTGCGCCTCGATCTGGCCCGGCGTCATTCCCTTGTAGAAGTCCCAGCCGGCATTGTACTCGCGGACGTGTTCCAGGCAGAACCACCAGTATTGGTTCAGTTCGGTACGGGACTTGGGCGCACGGTATTCGCCGGCGCAGGAGCAGCCGGGCAGGTCGCATGGACGGCCCGGCGCGGCCGGGTCGGGCGCAAAGGCCCGTGGTCGCGTGGATCGGGTCATCATCCATATATGTGCGCCGTCCCGGGGTGGCGGCAAGTGTTCCTCGGCGCTCGGCGCGCTTCCCAGGGCGATGCTGCCGGGTTAAGCCAGCGCGATGTCAGACACCCGCACCGACCGCATCCGTTCCGTCCTTGCCGCCCTGAACCCGGCGCTGGTGGCCGTGCAGGACGACAGCAGCAAGCATGCCGGGCACATGGGGGCGCAGCCCGGCGGTGAAACGCATTACAGCGTGCTGGTGGTGGCGGAAGCGTTCGCCGGGCTGGGGCGCGTGGCGCGGCACCGGATGGTGAATGCAGCGCTGGAAGGGGAGTTCGCAGGCGGGCTTCATGCATTGTCACTGGTGCTGCGTACGCCGGCGGAGCATGGAGCGGGCTAGGTTCTGGTTTTTGTTTTAAGGACCGCCTCCGTCTCACAAAAGCTTGCTCCAGTGAGACGTAGTATTTCATTTGATGCCGCTCAAAGGCTGGCATGGCCAAACTTGCTGATCGCGCGTAGTGCTGCGTTGTGGTGGCGGCCATGGCCCTATGCCGGAGCATCGCGAGGACCCTAAGTGTCTGTCCGGGATCATCTCGTTGATATAAGTTGATGTTTCTTCTATTGGCGCATGCCAGGTTGGTGCTTGATCACCTGATGCGTGCTGCATTTCGGTCCCTTGGCTTGTGCAAACCCGCACGCCGTAGGGGAATGTTTTCAACAACATGATCCCGGACAGACACTAAGACGAGCAGAGATAGCAACAGCATCGCGACGGCCGGGCCATCCGGCGATGCAACAAGCATCGGAAAACTTCGTTAACATTACTTTACTTGACTTGTGTTTCAATTGTGACTGACTCAACACGGCGCCGAAAGCCAGGCGTCGTGCCCAGGATTTTCGGAATGCAGCAGCCTACTTTACAATCCGCCGCCTTATACTGCCGGCCCACTCCGGTAACCCGGACTGCAACCCGCAATGCTGCGGCCTGCTGGCCCATGCCGCGCAGGGTGAGCACGGTGCTGATGACATACACCAGGGGCCTTATGCCGAGGCGGACGATACCTGTGCCGCTGTGCTTGACCAGGCGCGGCTGGGCCGGCTCGACGCCGTGCTGATGTCCCGCCTGTTGCAGTTGGGCTGCGGCCCACCGGACCTGATGGCCGCCTCCTTGCGCGGGCCAAAAAGCAGGCAAGGCAGCGTCCGCGTGCTGATGCTGGCAACAAACCGTCTGCCGCAGCGTGCGATCGCGGCGCGGCTGCGTCCCAGCAAGTATACAGTTGGCGATATCCTGGCCAGGGCCAGGATAAGGGCGTGAGGTCCGGGCGCTAGGTCGCGTCAGCAGCAGCCCCGCCGCCTGCGGCCAACTTCGCCCTGTCCTGGTCCTACTTTTAGCAGGCGCGCTTATGCTCCAAACCGTTTCGGACTGGCTTTTCGCCTCGCCAACGCTCACGTCGCATGGGTTCTGCCTGCTGTGGGAGCCGTGGCTGATCTGGTCCTGCGTGGTCGGGGACAGCGCGACCGGCCTGGCGTATCTCGGCATCCCGATTGCGCTCGTAAGCTTCGTGCGACGCCGCGACGATCTCGCCTTCAAGCCGGTGTTCTGGCTGTTTGCCGCCTTTATCCTGCTGTGCGGCATGACGCACTGGCTCGAGTTGCTGACGATCTGGGTTCCCGCCTACCGCCTCGAAGCGGTCTCGAAGCTGGCAACCGCCGCTGCGTCGGTCGCCACCACGGTCATGCTGTGGCGGTTGCTGCCGCAAGCCCTGGCGCTTCCGTCCCCCGCACAGATGCGGGCAGCCAACGCGGCTCTGCTGGCCAGCGAGGCGCAACTGCGCAGCTTCAATGCCTTGCTGGAAACGCGGGTCGAGGAGCGGACGGCAGAACTCGCGGCCAAGGAGGCCCGGCTGCTTGACCTGCTGGCCACGCTCGACCTGGGCACCTTCATGACCCGCGACCTCGATGGCACGATCCGGTTTTGGTCGGAGGGATGCGTGCGCCTTTACGGCTGGACCGCGGCGGAGGCGGTCGGGCAGAATGCGCACGAGCTGCTGCATACCGTGTTTCCGGTGTCGTTGGCCGAGGTGGAAGCGGCCCTGGAGCGGGATGGCGGATGGACTGGCGACCTGCGCCATCGTGCCCGTGACGGGCGCGAGGTGGTCGTCACGGCCCGCAGGGTGCTGCGCCGGGATGCCGACGGGGGTCCGGTGGCCGTGCTTGTGTCTCTCACGGACGTGACCGAGGCACGGCGGGTCGAGTGGGAGCGGAGGCGCGCCGATGCCCTGCTGCGCACGATCATCGGAATTGCGCCGGGCATGATCTACGCCAAGGACCAGCAAGGGCGCATGGTGTTGGCCAACAAGGCGGTGCTGGACCGGCTCGGCAAGCCTTGGGCCGAGGTGAAGGGGCGCACGGCCCTCGATTACATGGACGATCGCGCCCAGGCCGAGACGGTGATGTCGAACGACCGCCGGATCATGGAGCAGGGGCAGGCTGAGGAGCTGGAGGAGCTGTTCGGCAGCGAGGGTGGCCAGCCGCAGGTGATACTTTCGACGAAAACGCCGATGCGTGACCCGGATGGGCATGTGGAGGGGCTGGTCGGCGTTGGGCTGGAAATCACCGAGCGCAAGCGGACCGAGCAGCGGCTGCGCTTGATGGTGGACGAGCTGAACCACCGCGTGAAGAACACGCTGGCCACCGTGCAGTCCATCGCCGTGCAGACGCTGCGCGGCGGCAATCCGGCTGTCCGCCAAGTCCTCGAAGCACGGCTGCAGGCTTTGGCTGCTGCGCACGACGTGTTGACGCGCATGAACTGGGAAGGGGCGGAGTTGGATGACGTCGTGGCCGGCGCCCTCGCCCCGCACGGCGGGCGGGACAGCGGGCGCTTCCATGTCTCCGGACCGCCGGTGCGGCTGCAACCTCGCGCCGCCCTGGCATTGGCGATGGGTCTGCACGAGCTGGCCACGAACGCCCTGAAGTATGGCGCGTTTTCGCCGGGTGCGGCCGAGGGGTGGGTTGATCTGCGCTGGGCCGTGTCGGGCGGCCGGATACGCCTGGTCTGGTCTGAGCACGGCGGGCCAACCGTGACGCCGCCGTTGCGACGTGGTTTTGGCACGCGCCTTGTCGAGCGCAGCCTGGCCCAGGACCTCGGCGGGACGGTCGAGATTACATACGGTCTCGAAGGCGTGACCTGCGTCGTTGAGGCGCCGCTGGCCGAAGTGGCTGCACCCGCCGAAGTCGCGGCATTCCCGCGTGTAGGCGGCGCGGCGGGACGTTGATGGCGGAGTATGGGCTGACAGGGCTGCGGGTCCTCGTGGTGGAGACGAAGCGATGGTCTCGATGCTGGTCGGGGATTACCTGGAAGAATTGGGCTGCGAAGTGATCGGCGTGGCGTCACGCCTTGAGGATACGGTGGAAATTGCCCGCACGCTGCCGTTGGATGCGGCGGTGCTGGACATGAGCTTGCCCAGGCGCCTGAGCTACCCGGTCGCGCAAGCGTCGCACGCCCGCGGCGTGCCGGTGGTGTTCACGACGCGTTATGATACTGAGGGTTTGCCGGCAGGGCTGCAAAAGGCCGCAACTCTATCTAATGCCAATTGGCATTTGCTCTGACCCTTCTGCAAGCACGCTGTCATCGCAAGGCGCGCAGCGCCGTGGCGATCCAGAGGCCGCAAGGACGGTGCTGGCGGCCCCTGGACCGCCGCGCCGCGAGCGGCTCGCGATGACGAAAACGGTTAGGGCAAATAGCGGCTGGTAGGAGCAGCTCGCCCAGGCACTGAGTGACGTGCAAACCCGGTTTTAGGCGTTGACCGGCCTACCCTACTTCGCCGCCGGCCCGGTGTAGAAAGCCGGCCATTGCCGCTGCACCACTGGGCTGTCCGGCGCATAAGCCAGGCAGGTGCCCAGCATCATCGGCTTTTCCGCCGTTTCAGTCGCATTCGGTGCGGCATCTGCGGCAGGCGGGCGCTTGTTCCGCATGGCATACAGCGTCTGGAACGCCACCGTCCCCATCTGGCCCAGCAGCTCCCGCAGGTGCGTGCAGCCGTGCACGCCGCCCACCCGCTCGTTTGCTCCCTTGAGGAATCCGCGGCCGATCTTCAATCCTGCAAGCCGCGCAAAGTTCGGCGCAGCGGACGGGCAGATGGTGTAGGGGCCATACTCCGTTGCCGCCTCGAACTTGGTGATCACCATGTCCTCCGACACGGTCATCCGCGCCAGCATCCCATGCAGCGGGGTTCCCGGCTCGATCACGCCGCGGTCGTGGTTGCTGAACGGGTAGGATTTCGTGTCGGTCAGCCGCGCCTCAATGTCGAACATCCCGTCGGCCCGGCGGTAGCCGTGCAGCTCGATGGCGCGCGTGTGCAGCAGCTCGCGTTCGGCGGGCGGGCTGAGTGGCATGGGTGCTCTCCCTAGATGAACCGCGCCAGCCGCACGGCGGTATGGCCACGGCTGGGTCGCAGGCTGGGCATCACCAGCAGGCAGTCATCATATGGGGTGCGTATCTCCGCCGCGCCATCCAAGGCAATCAGCGTGTTGCGCCGTGGCACGACGTCACCGCCACGGAACGGCTGCAGGAAAGTGAAGCCGCCGGTTGCCGCCGTGACGGTCGTCGTGACCTCTGCCCGCCGCACCGTGGGCGGAGCGGGGGCCGGCACGCCGGCCAGGCCGGTTTGGTGCAGCAACGCGTCCACGCAGCCCTGCGCCACCGCGACGGTGCCGGGCTGCCAATGCTGTCCAGCCTCCACAAGGCAGGCGATGCTGCCGCCCTCTCCGATGAAGCGCGGGTAGTCTATCAGGCGAGGTCCGGTGGCGTGGCCGCTATCGGCCACCACCAGCCCCGGCACGCCAAGCGCTGATGCCAGCGCCAGGCCGCGCGGGGTTGGGCCAGACAGGATCAGCGGATCGGACGGCCACAGCATGGAGTGCAGGTCCAGCAGCACGTCCACTGTGTCCACCAGCGGGCGCAGCTCCCGTGCCCGGTCCAGCTCGCAGCTTCGGCGTGGTCCGTCCAGCACCGCCGGGTTCCAAAGGCGGTTCATATCCTCGTCCAGGAAGCGGGACGCCGTCGGGTGCTCCGGGTCCCAGCGCGCAAACGCCGCCAGGTTGGCGAAGCCGAGGGTCAGGCTGCCGCGCAACGGTCGGATGCCGGCGCGCATCATGCGGTCCAGCACGACGGCGCCGGCGATCTCGTTGCCATGCAGCAGCGCCACCAGCGCCACATGCGGGCCGGGATGGGCGGAGCCGAAGGTGGTGAAGCCCGGCACCCCGGTGTTTCCCCCGATCCAGGGCTGGATGTCCGGCGGCTGCAGGTCCACCGCGAAGTGCGGCACGCCGGCCGGGTCGGTCACGCCGCCATCCGGGCCGCCAGGCGGCGGATGAAGTCGTCGCACGCCGCAAGCTCGGACGCCGCGATCCATTCGTCGGGCTGGTGCGCCTGGGTGATGTCGCCGGGACCGCACACGATTGCCGGGATCCCCGCGGCCTGGAACGCCCCGGCCGCGGTGCCGTAGCTGACCTTGCCCGTGCTGTTGGTATGCGGGCCGATTACCGCGTGCAGGTTCGCCTTCCCGCCCGTGGTGTCGGGGATGATGCGGCAGGCCACACCGGGATGGTCCATGTAGGCGCGCACCCACCCGATCAGGGCGAGGTTGGAATTGCGGCTGGTGGTGTTGAAGCCGACCAGGGCGGCCAGGATCTCGGTCGTGGTCGGTGCCATGCACGCCACATTACAGGCCCAGCCCGGCGCGGCAACCACAGGGATGCCCAACGCTGCGGCCGTCTCGCGGCGGCCCCGGCGCATCGCGGGGCTGATTGCGGGACTGGCGGATCATCCCGCCGTCATGTACCCCGGGCGGGCTTTAAAAAGGAACGGTGGCCAAGGTTTTGCGCAGCCCGATGTCTTGTCATCCGCACGGCGTACAGGACGTCGCCTTGCGGACAAGCAGGTAAGCCGGGCCGTGACCGGCAGCCTGCATCCGCTGCACCGCCTGTGGCGCGGCCTGCCCCAGGGGCCGCGGCGGCGGCTGGTGACAGGTGGCGCGTCCTTGCTGGCCCCGTATCCGGACCGGCCGCCGCCCGCGGTCCAGCATGGGATTGCCGTGGGTGGGGAGCTGGACCGGGCATCCGGGCTTGGGGAGGGGGCACGGCTGATGCTGCACGGCCTGCAGGCGCTGGGCGTGCCGTGCTGGCCGCTGCGACCCGGCGAGCCGCCGCCGCCTCCTGGGGCCGCGCTGGTGCTGCACACGACGGCGCCGGGGACACCGGTTGCGCTGCTGCGTATGGGACGTGCGGCGGTGCGGGGACGGCGGGTGATCGGATACTGGGCATGGGAGCTGCCGGTGGCGCCGGAGGCATGGCAGGCCGGGCCGCCCTTCGTGCACGAGGTTTGGGCGCCGTCGCGGTTCTCCGCCGACGCGTTACAGCCGCTGCTGCCGGGCCAGGTGCGGGTGGTGCCGCATCCCGTGGCGGCGCATCCGCCCTCGGCATCAAGTCTGCGCCGGGTGGATTTCGGGCTGCCGGAGGGGGTAGTCATCACGCTGACGTCGTTCAGCCTGGCGTCCAGCTTCGTCCGTAAGAACCCGCTGGGGGCCATCGCCGCGCACCGGATGGCCTTCGGGGCGCGGGAGGACCGGCTGCTGCTGCTGCGCGTCGGCGACCCGCATCACTTTCCCGCCGACTTCGCGCGGTTGCAGGATGCCGCGGCGGCGCTGCCGAACGTGCGGCTGGACACGCGCACGCTGCCGGCCGCGGACCTGCACGCGCTGACGCTGAGCTGCGACATTGTGCTGTCCCTGCACCGCAGCGAGGGCTTCGGGCTGGTCCCGGCCGAGGCGATGCTGCTGGGCTTGCCCGTCGTGGCGACGGGGTGGTCCGGCAACATGGAATACATGGACGAGGGCAGCGCCGCCCTGGTGCCCTATGCCCTGGTGCCGGCCGTGGACCCGCGCGGCGTGTTCGAGGCGCCGGGTGCGGTCTGGGCCGAGCCGGACCTGGGTGCGGCGGCGGCGCACCTGGCGCGGCTGGCCGACGACCCGGCAGCCCGGCGGGTACTGGGAATGGCCGGGCAGGCAGCGGCGCGGCGGCGGCTGGGCACCAGGGCGCTTGCGGACGCCGTACGTGGGCTGGGGCTGGCGGTGCCGGCGTGAGGGTACTGGTCTGGCAATGGGGCCGTCGCGGCGCCGGGCCGCGCTATGCGGCGGAGCTGGCGCGCAGCTTCAGCCAGGCACCCGGCACGACAAGCCTGCTGTCCCTGGCGGCTGGCGCCGAACTCCTGCGCTCGGCCGGGCCGCCGCCGTGCGACCTGCCGTTCCCGACCTATGCCGGCGTGGCTGGCTTCGCGCTGCGGGCGCTGCGGGCGCCGCTGATCGTGCCAGGGCTGGTGCGGTGGCTGCGGCAGGAGCGGGTGGACGTGGCGCTATGCGCGATGCCGGCGGCGCTGGACCTGGTGATGGCGGCGGCGCTGCGCCGGGCCGGGGTGCCGTTCGCGGTGGTGGTGCACGACGCCGACAGCCATCCCGGCGATGGCTTTCCAATGCAGATGCGGCTGCAACGCCGGCTGATCGGCCAGGCGGATGGGCTGTTCGCGCTCAGCGCCCATGTCGCGGACCGGCTGGGCGAGCAGGGTGCGGCGGGACGGCTGCTGATGACGGGGTCGCTGCCGCCCTTCGCCTTTGGGCCGCCGCCGCCGCCGCCGGGGACGCATGGCGGGCGGCTGCGGCTGCTCTCGTTCGGGCGGCTACTGCCCTACAAGGGGCTGGATCTGCTGGCGGACGGGCTGGCGCGGCTGGGCGCGCGGAATGACTTGGAGGTGCGGGTGGTGGGCAGCGGGCCGGAGTCCACCGTGCTGGACGCGCTGCGGGCGCTGCCCGGCGTCACGGTGGAGAACCGCTGGGTGCCGGAGGATGAGGTGGGCGCGCTGCTGGCCTGGTCGGACGCGCTGGTGCTGTCGCACCGGGAGGCCAGCCAGAGCGGGGTCGCGGCGGCAGCCATCGCGGCCCGGCGGTGGATCGTGGCGACGCGGGTGGGCGGGCTGGCGGAGCAGTTGCAGGGGGTGCCGGGGGCGATCTTATGCGAGCCGGATGCGGGGAGCTTGGCGAAGGCGTTACAGCGGTTGATGGAAGGCGTGATGCCATGTCCGGCGCTGGAGCAAGCAGGGACGGCATGGCAGGGGACGGCGAACCGGATGATGGAAGTATTGGCGCGAATGCGGCAGCCTTAATTACTGCTCCGTGCTATGCTGGCAGCATGAGCGGTACCAGCTTTGCCAACTTTCGGATGCTTTACCAAAAGGCTTTCGCTGACTACGGGGCGAGTGCGTTATGGAGCAGCCGGCCCGTGCCAAATCCTGCGCCCGAGGACGCGCTGGCCATCGTAAACAGCTTGCGGTTGGAAGGTGATCTGCAGGCACGGTTCCTGGCGGAGCAGATCGAGCAGGCGTGCCGCGATGCCGCTGGCTAGGATACAGGTAGACATACTCCGCCTATTGGCTGCGCATCGCGACCCGGAAAGCTACGTCGCCGGCAGCACGCCCTTGAATGTAGCGGCAGCCCGCTATTCCAGCGACATCGACGTGTTCCATGACCGCGAGGAACGCGTGGCGCAGGCTGCCAAGCAGGACAGCAGCGTTCTGCAGGGCAACGGCTTCGACCTGCACTGGGTGCGGCGCGAGCCGGCCATGTATTCCGCGGTGGCCCGCAGGCACGAGGACGCGACAAAGCTGGAATGGGTGGTGGACGCGGATTTTCGGTTCTTTCCAACCGTTGCTGACGACCTGTTCGGTTACATGCTGCATCCGGTTGACCTTGCCACCAACAAGATGATGGCTGCCGCCGGGCGGCGCGAGCCGCGTGACGTGGTGGACCTCCTGACGATCCACGACCGTATCTTGCCGGTGGGGGCTGTGGTGTGGGCGTCTGTGGGGAAACAGCTTGGGTTCACCCCCGAAGGCTTGATCAACGAGGTTCGCCGTCAGGCTCGCTATACGGGTGCCGACTTCCGGCGCTTGGCGAGCGACCCGCCCGTTGATCCCTCGGTCACCATGACCCGGCTGCGGCAGGTCCTGGACGAGGCCGAGGAGTTTGTCCGGCAGATGCCGACGGCGAAAGCGGGACTGCTGTTCCTGCGGGATGGGCAGGTCGTGCAGCCCGATCCCCGGCGGCTGGACGCTTACCAAACCCATGCCGGGCAGCGCCGCGGCCAGTGGCCCAGCAGCACCGAGATTTCATCGGCGATGCTGGAGCAATACGGGATGTGGCGTCAATCGTAAGCGGGAGGTTTCGGATGCTTGAGAACACTGATGATAGGAATGGAATGCAACTCAGAGCATCATCTATGGGAACCAAGCTTTCACGGTACGCCTTACCGGGTTCCATGCTCTTCGTCATATTTTTGGGGGGCTTCTCGCAAATGGCTGTGGCGGTAGAGCCGCGTCCTGTGCCCGGCGCCTCTCACCTGCATTGGGAACAAGTGGCGTCAGCCACATCGCCCCTTCAACTCGACCCGAAACGTCCTGAAACCTACACGTTCGGGCCAGTCCTTGCCTGTGTTGATGACCGTTGCGGCCATCCTCCAATACCATGCACCGCTACAATTTTCCCTGTGCTTCCAGAGGCATGGGAAGGTAAGCGGACGGAGGACCTCGCGGAGCCGAGCATTTTGCAGTTTTATGATGAAACGGTGCTGTTCGATGGCGTGTATCGTCGATTGCTACCGGACTTTGTTCTTTCGGGTGGACAGACGCTTCACAGGCTCAACGCGCATACCGCAATAGTGAATAACTAGAGCGTCGCCGTGCTGGCATCGAACCTCAGTGCATCCGACGGCAACGTTGTCATCAGGCATGTCGTTTGGCTCTCGAACTCTCGCCTTTATCGCGCCACGTGCGCCGCTCACGTAGCGGTGAGTCTGGGTTTGACTCCCTTCGCGCAGGACAAGTTAGAAGCGGCTGCCCTCGACTTTGCTGCGCCACTGCGATGACCTCAGTTCTGGGCCGCCGCCGCGGGCGCATAGCGGGCGCCTGCGGCTGCTCTCGGTCGGGCGGCGGCTGCCCTACAAGGGGCTAGACCTCCTAGCGGACGGGCTGGCGCGGCTGGACGCTTGAGACGAGTTGGAAGCCTGCCTGCCCACCCCAGTCGGGACATCGCAGCACGATAAGCCACGGGCATACTTGCCGGCTGGGCACTGCGAGGTTTTCGCGAACCGTTCCTCCGGTGCTGGTCGGCCCTAGCCGGGCAACAGACGTTTTTCTGCGCCCAAGCCGCGCAACTCGCGCTTGATGGGGGAGCACCGATTCCGGGCTAGGCAAGCACTGTCCTACTCCCACACTAATGATTGAAGGCGGCTTACCCGGATGCGTGGTTCACGGGGGAGGCCGTCGTATTGCAGCCAGACAAGGCGGAGCAGCTTCGAACATGGACACAGCAGTGCAGGTTACCGAAGCTCCGCTGGCCCCGCCGCCCCCGGCGGGCGCCCGCTACACGTTGACAGCGCAGGCGCTGCACTGGGTTACGACCGGGCTGATGTTCGTCGTCCTGCCGCTGGCCTGGGTGATGGTGAACATGGGGCGGGACAATCCCGACCGCACGACACTGTTCACGCTGCACAAGTCGGTTGGCCTCACCATCCTGGCGTTGGTTGCGGTGCGGCTGCTTTGGCGCCATCGGAACCCGGCGCCGGTGCTGCGCCATACCGCGTGGTGGGAGGCTGTGGCGGCCCGGGTATCCCACTGGCTGCTGTATGTGATCATGATCGGGATGCCGGTTAGCGGTTACCTGCTATCCGCAGGCAGCGGGCGGCCGGTCAGCTACTTCGGGCTGTTCAGCATCCCGGGCATGCCGAAGAACGAGACAATGGATGAGATTGCAACCTGGCTGCACGTCGCGACGGGCCAGTGGGCGGTTTACACGCTGATCCTGCTGCACCTAGCCGCGACGGCGTGGCACGTCGTGGTGCGGCGGGACGGGCTGTTGGGACGGATGCTGCCGGCGCAGAGCGAGGGAGCATAGCGGGGGGCAGTCAGCAGCCCTCAATCTCCGGCCCAAAGTAGCTGCAGCTTTCCTCGTTGCTGTCGCGATGCACCGTCACCCGCGCCAACCCGGCACAGACCGGCGCCAACCCTCGCCAGATCCACACCGTCAGGTTCTCCAGCGTCGCCGGCCCAAGGCCTGCCACCTCATCCAGGAAACGGTGGTCCAAGCCGTCCCGCACCCCCGCCAATGCACGCTCGAACACGCCGAGGTCTATGATCATGCCGGTCGCCGGATCGGGCGCGCCGCGCACCACGACCTCAGCCCGATAGGAATGGCCGTGGATGCGCCGGCTCGGCTCGGCATCCACGGCGCGGCTGGCCAGGGTATGCGCCGCCTCGAAGCGGAACCCCTTCGTCAGCTCGAACACGTCACGGTATCCCGATCAGCTTGTGCGTTTGCAGGCTCAGCCGCCAGGCAGGGTTTGCAAGGCAGTAGGCCACCGCCGCGGCGGTGTTCGCCGCCCGGTCCGGCCCGTCCATCGGCTGCAGCCAGCGGTGCGCGAAACCGAGGCCGTCCGGCAACGCGTCCGGTTGCAGCCCGGCCTGGGGATAGACCAATTTCAGCTCCGACCCGGCACGCAGCCGCCACGGCGCCCCTGCCTTTGGGCTGACCGTGATCCAGTCCAGCCCCGGCGGGGCATCCATCGTGCCGTTTGTCTCGACAGCAACCTCGAACCTGCGGGCGTGAACGGCCTCGATCAGCGCGGCATCCAGTTGCAGCAGCGGCTCGCCACCGGTGAACACGACGTAGCGGTCCCTGGGTCCGCCGGGCCAGGCGGCCTCGATAGCCTCGGCCAAGGCGTCGGCATCCGCAAACCGGCCGCCGCCCTCGCCGTCCATTCCCACGAAATCGGTGTCGCAGAACTGGCAGGCCGCCTCCGCCCGGTCTTCCTCGCGTCCGGACCAAAGGTTGCAGCCGGCGAAGCGGCAGAACACGGAAGCGCGGCCTGCCCGCACGCCCTCGCCCTGCAGCGTCGCGAACAGCTCTTTCACGGCGTAGGCCACCTGATGTCCTCCTGGAAGCGGCGGGCTAGGCGGCCAGCCCCTCCGGCTCCTCGACCTGCAGCCGGGTGCGGATCAGCTTCTCGATTCCGCGCAGATGCGGGCGCTCGCTGCTGTCGCAGAAGCTGATCGCCATGCCGCCCTGGCCCGCCCGCGCGGTGCGGCCGATGCGGTGGACATAAGCCTCGGGCACGTTTGGCAGGTCGAAGTTCACGACGTGCGTCACGCCCTCGACGTCAATGCCGCGCGCCGCCACGTCGGTGGCCACCAGCACGCTGATGCGGCCGGACTTGAAGGCGGCCAGCGCACGCTCCCGCTGCGGCTGCGACTTGTCGCCGTGGATGGCGGCGGCGGTCTGGCCCACAGCCTCCAGATGTTGGGTCACGCGGTCGGCACCGTGCTTGGTGCGGGTGAACACCAGGACGCGGCTCATCTTGGAGTTGCGGAGCATGTTGGCCAGCATCGCTCGCTTGCGCGCGGTTTCGACGAAGATCACCCGCTGCTCCACCCGTTCCACCGTGGTCGCGACGGGAGTCACCGACACCTGCACCGGGTCGCGCAGCATCTGCCCGGCGAGCGAGGCGATCTCCTTCGGCATGGTGGCGGAGAAGAACAAGGTCTGCCGGGCCGGCGGGATGCTCTGCACGATCTTGCGGATTGGGACGATGAAGCCGAGGTCCAGCATGTGGTCGGCCTCATCCAGGACCAGAACCTCGACGCCGTTCAATTGGATCGCGCCGTCCTGCATGTGGTCCAGCAGGCGGCCCGGCGTCGCCACGACGATGTCTATGCCGCCGCCCACCGCTTTGACCTGGCGCAGCTTGGGCACGCCGCCGTACATCAGCGCCGTACGCAGGCCGGTCTGCCGGCCATAGGTGCGGAAGCTCTCGGCAATCTGGCTCGCCAGCTCGCGTGTCGGCGACAGCACCAGCACGCGGCAGCCGCGGCGGGGCGGCTGGCGCGGGTTGGCCAGCAGGCGGTGCAGGATCGGCAGCGCGAAGGCGGCGGTCTTGCCGGTGCCGGTCTGGGCGATGCCCAGCACGTCGCGCCCGGCCATCACGTGCGGGATGGCCTGTGCCTGGATCGGGGTGGGGATGGTGTAGTCCTCGTGGACCAATGCCTTCAGGATCGGCGCAGCGAGGCCGAGGGATGCGAAATCGGACATGGATGGAGACTCTCATTTGGCTCGCACCCGGGCGGATCAAGCCGCGCGGGGGATGCACCACGGTCTGCAGGACCGAGAACCGGCGCAAGGAGCTTGAAAGAGACTGTTTGTGCCGGGCATCGCACGAAGTCACGCCAAACCGCGCCATCCCGGTATGGGTTTGCAGTGCAGCAAAGTCAAGGAAAACCGGGCTGCTTAAGATACTGCCACGAAATGAACACGGAAGGGGTTGATCCCGCCTGCAATCCGGGCGACCCCTTGGAGCCATTCGCCCTCGTTCCAGGTCCCACCATGCTCATGCTCATCCCCGGCCCGGTCACAACCCATCCGGACGTGCGCGCCGCCGCCGCACAGGACTATGCGCCGTGGGACAACGAGTTCCGCGCCCTGCTGTCCCGCATTCGGGACCGGGTGCTTGCGGTGGCAGGTGGGGCGCCCGGCGAGCACGCGGCGCTGCCGCTGCCGGGATGCGGGCACTTCGCGATGGAGGCGGCATTCCGCACCTTCGTGGCCCCAGGCGGGCGCATGCTGCTGCCGATGACCGGCCACTACGCCGACCGGCTGCAGCAACTGGCGACGGAGGCGGGCCGGCACGTCGTCCCCTTGCCGGTTCCGGACGGGGAGCGCACCAGCCCGGCGACGGTCGAGGCCGCGCTGCGCGCCGACCCCGGCATCAGCCACCTGGCCTGCGTTTACAGCGAGACGGCGACCGGCGTCGTGCATGACGTGCCGGCCCTGGCCGCCGCCGCAGGCCGGGCGGGGCGACGGGTGATCGTGGACGCGGTATCCGCCTTCGGCGCGTTGCCGCTCGACATGGCGACGCTTCCGATGGTGGACAGCGTGGCCTTTACGACCAACAAGTGCCTGGAAGGGCTGCCCGGCGCATCCTTCACCGTGGCGCGGGTGGACCGGCTGGTGGCCTGCGCCGGGCAGGCCGGGAGTTGGTCGCTGGACCTGGCGGACGTTTACGCGCACGGCCTGCGCGTCGGCGCTGGCAGTCATCGCTTTACCCCGGCGGCGGGCGCTCTGGCGGCCTTCAATGTGGCGCTGGACCTGTATGACGCCGAGGGTGGGCGGCCCGCCCGCCTCCGCCGATACAACGCCAATATGCGTGTCTTGTATGATGGGATGCGCGCCTTGGGATTGCGGCCCTGCCTACCGCTGGACGTGCAGGGACCCATCGTGCTGAACGTGCATGCACCCGCAGACCCTGCCTGGAACCTGCAGGCCTTCGTGGACGCGCTGAAACGCCGGAGGGTCCTCATCAGCAATTTCTACAACACCGACGAGCCAAGCTTCCGTTTGGGCTGCATCGGCGCGGTGACGCCGGACGACATGCGCGGCGTGGTGGCCGCAATAGCGGACTCCCTGGACGAGCTGGGCATTCGCACGCGGCAGGCGGCCTGATGGCCTCCGACCTGGAGATCGCCCGGGCCGCCCGGCTGCGCCCGATCGGCGAGATCGCCGCCCTGGCCGGCATCCCCGCCGAGGCGCTGGAGCCGTATGGCCGCTACAAGGCGAAGGTGTCGCTGGACTTCGTGGCGTCCCAGGCGGAGCGGCCCGATGGCGCGCTGGTGCTGGTGACGGGCATCAGCCCCACGGCGGCCGGCGAGGGCAAGACCACCACCACCATCGGCCTGGGCGACGCGCTGAACCGGGTCGGCCGGCGCACGATGATCTGCCTGCGGGAGCCGTCGCTCGGCCCCTGCTTCGGCGTGAAGGGCGGGGCGACCGGCGGCGGTCGGGCGCAGGTAGCGCCGATGGACGAGATCAACCTGCACTTCACCGGGGACTTCCACGCGATCACGTCAGCCAACAACTTGCTGGCGGCGCTGGTGGACAACCACTTTTATTGGGGCAACGCGCTGGACATGGACCCGCGCCGGGTGACATGGCGCCGGGCGCTGGACATGAACGACCGGGCGCTGCGCTCCATCGTGAACGGCCTCGGCGGCATCGCCAACGGGTCGCCGCGGGAGGACGGGTTCGACATCACTGTGGCCAGCGAGGTCATGGCAGTATTCTGCCTGGCGCGGGACCTGAACGACCTGCAGGACCGGCTGGGCCGCATCCAGGTCGCGACTCGGCGGGACGGCACCGCCGTCACCGCGCGAGACCTGCAGGCGGACGGCGCGATGGCGGCCCTGCTACGCGACGCCTTCGCGCCCAACCTGGTGCAAACGCTGGAGGGATCGCCGGCGCTGATACATGGCGGGCCGTTCGCCAACATCGCGCATGGCTGCAACTCCGTCATGGCGACGCGGCTGGGGCTGAAACTGGCGGATGTCGTGGTGACGGAGGCCGGGTTCGGCGCGGACCTAGGCGGCGAGAAGTTCCTGGACATCAAGTGCCGCAGCGCCGGGCTGTCGCCGGCGGCCTGCGTCGTGGTGGCGACGCTGCGTGCGCTGAAGCTGCATGGCGGCGTCGCCAAGGCCGACCTGGCGCGGGAGGACCCGGGCGCGGTCGGCCGCGGCATGGCCAACCTGGCCCGGCACGTCGAGAACATGGGCAAGTTCGGCCTGCCGGTGGTGGTGGCGCTGAACCGCTTCACCAGCGACACCGACGCCGAGTTCGCGGTCGTGCGGGACGCGATGGCGGCGCACGGGGTGGACACGGTGATGTGCACGCACTGGGCGGACGGCGCCGCCGGGGCAGAGGACCTGGCGCGGGCGGTGCTGGCGCGGGTGGATGCGGGGACGGCGCGCTACCGGCCGCTGTATCCCTCCGACATGCCGCTCACCGACAAGATCAGGACCATCGCACGCGGCATCTACGGCGCCTCAGATATCCAGGTGTCCGCGCCGGTGGCGAAACGGCTGACGGCGTTCGAGGCTGCGGGGTTTGGTAGCGTGCCGGTCTGCATCGCCAAGACGCAATACAGCTTCAGCGCCGACCCAACGCTGATGGGTGCCCCGTCCGGCCACATTCTGCCGGTGCGGGAGGTGCGGCTGTCGGCTGGCGCGGGCTTCGTCGTTGCGGTGTGCGGCGACATCATGACGATGCCCGGCCTGCCGCGGGTGCCCGCAGCGAACAGCATACGACTGGGTGCGGACGGGCAGATCGAAGGGCTGTTCTAGACGCCCCCCGGCGCATTCATCGGCTGATCAGCCACTCGCTGTTCCAAACTTGCATCGTTGCGAGGAGCACGGCGACATGGCGATCCAGAGGCGGCGAGTGTAGGTCACCTTCCTCTAGGTTACCGCGCCGCAACCATCTCGCAACGACGAGCAGGAAACGTTGGTACAACCACTAGGCTTCAGCCCAGCAATCCTACCACCACGCAAACGCCGATAAACGCGGCCACCAGCAGCGTCAGCCGTCCCGCCAGCATGGTCCATTCGGGACCGGCAAGCGGGTTCCCACTGTCCAGCTCCGCTTGCCCGCACGCCTTCACGATGACCATCGTATCGGTTGCCATCATGCTGCCTCTCCGAGATCCTCATGGAAGCGGTTGCCTGCCGTCGTCGCCTGGACGTGCCCGGCGCGGATGCTCCAATCGCCGAAACGCTCGCCGGGCTGCCGGTCCGCGGCATAGGCATGCAGCAGCGGGCCAAGTGCCGCCAGGATCGCCGCCTCGTCCACATCCCGCCGATACAGCTTGTTCAGGCGGGTGCCGTCGAAGGCGCCGCCGAGATACAGGTGGTAGCGGCCGGGACCACGGCCGACCATCGCGATCTCCGCCAGGTAAGGCCGGGCGCAGCCGTTGGGGCAGCCGGTCATGCGGAACACGATCTCGTCCTCCGCCAGGCCGGCCTCCGCCATCAGCGCGTCCAGCTTCATCATCAGGCTGGGCAGGTAGCGCTCGCTTTCCGCCAGGGCCAAGCCGCATGTCGGCAACGCCACGCAAGCCATCGCACGCTGGCGCAGGCGCGACACGCCGCGGTCCAGGCTGTATTCGGCCAGGGCACTCTCGATGCTGGCCTTATCCTCTGCCGCCACGCCCGCAATCATCAGGTTCTGGTTGGCGGTCAGGACGAACTCGCAGCGGTGGATGTTGGCGATGGCGCGCAGGCCAGACATCAGCCGCCGGTCAGGGGTGTCCGTGACGCGACCGTTCTCGACGAACAGGCCGTAGTGCCAGAGGCCGCCAGCCTCATGCCAGCCCAGCCGGTCCCCGGTGCCGGTGAACGACGCGCCGTGCGCGGGGGCCAGGGCGTAGCCGAGGTGGGTTTCGACCTCTTGCCGGAACGCGTCGAGGCCCATCCGCTCGATGGTGTATTTCAGCCTGGCAAGCTTACGGACGCTGCGGTTGCCGTTGTCGCGCTGTACGCGCATCACCGCTTCTGCCACCGCTAGCGTCTGGTCGGGCGTGCAGTAGCCCAACGGCTCGCTGGTGCGCGGGAAGGTGTCTGGCTCGCCATGCGTCATGCCCATGCCGCCGCCGACCAGCACGTCATAACCGACGGTAACGCCGTCCCTTACGATGGCGACATAGCCGAGGTCGTGCGCGTATACGTCCACGTCGTTCTGCGGCGGCACGGCGATGGCGATCTTGAACTTGCGCGGCAGGTAGGTGAAGCCGTACAACGGCTCCTCCTCCGGTTCGCCGCCGGCGACAAGCTCCTCGCCCAGCCAGATCTCGTGCCAGGCGCGGGTCCGCGGCAGCAGGCTGTCGCTCAGGATCTTTGCCAACTCCAGCGCCGCCGCGTGGGCCTGACCCTCATAGGGGTTGGAGGTGGCGATCACGTTGCGGTTCACGTCGCCGCAGGCGGCTCTGGTATCCAACAGGGCGTCGCTGATGGCCTTGATGGCGGGCTGCAGGTTGCCCTTGATGATGCCGTGATACTGCACAGTCTGCCGGGTGGTCAGGCGCAGGGTTCCGTTGGCCCGCTCCCGTGCGATCTCCGACAATTGCAGCCACTGCTCCGGCGTCACGCGCCCGGCTGGGATGCGGAGGCGGGCCATGAAGCTCAACGCCGGCTCCATCCGCTTGCGCCCGCGCTCGGACCGCAAGTCACGGTCGTCCTGCTGGTAGATGCCGTGGAACTTGGTGAGCTGGGTGTCGTCCTCGGCCAGGGCGCCGGTCCAGGCCTGGGTTAGCCCCTCGGCGATGCCGCCGCGAAGGGCGCGGCTGCCGCTCTTGATAATTTCGTTCTTGGAGAGAGGCGGTACGGTGGTGTCGGACATGGGATGCCTCCTAGTACACGTCGAGCAAGTAGCGGCCAGCGCGCTTCATGTCGCTCAACTGCGCTTCGGCCGCTTCGGGGGTGATGGCGGAACCATCGGCAATGACGTCGCGCAGGGTGGCGTGTACGTCCTTCGCCATGCGGGACTGGTCGCCGCAGACATAAACGTGGGCGCCGTCCTGCAGCCAGGCGTGCAGGTTGCGGCGGTGCTCCCACAGGCGATGCTGGACATAGATCTTCTTGTCCTGATCGCGGCTGAACGCCACGTCAATCCGGGTCAGCAGCCCGCGGGCCAGCAGATCCTGCCATTCCAGCTGATACAGGAAGTCGTGGGTGTAGCGCTGGTCACCGAAGAACAGCCAGCTCCGTCCCTGCACCCCTAGGGCGTCGCGCTCCTGCATGAATGCACGGAACGGGGCGACGCCGGTGCCCGGCCCGATCATGATGATGGGCACCGCCGGGTCGGACGGCAGGCGGAAATGCTGGTTCGGCTTCACATAGATCGGCAGCGTATCGCCGGCCTTGCGCCGGTCGGCGATGTCGGTGGAGGCAACGCCGCCCCGGTCCCGCCCGTAGGTGTGATACCGCACGGCGCTGACCAGCAGATGCGCCTCCTCGCCAACCAGCTTCTGGCTGCTGGCCACGGAATACAGCCGCGACGGAAGGCCGCGCAGCAGCCCGGTCAATTGCGGCGGGGTCAGCCGGTTCGGGTAGGCCTCCAGCAGGTCCACCACGTGCCGGCCCGGCAGGAACTCCGCGAGCTTCCCGGCATCCCCGGCCAGCGCCGCCAACGCCTTGTCGCCCGTCACGTCCGCCAAGCCGCGGACCAGGTGGCCGGTCAGGGTGGCGACGTCGTGCTTGGCCATCAGCGTCTCGTGCAGCGCCACGTCGCCCTGTACTCCGGCGGCGGCCATCACGGCATCCACGGTGGCCGGGTCGTTGCGCGGAACCACGCCGATGGCATCGCCCGGTTCATACGTCAGGCCCGAGCCGGCCAGCGACAGCTCGACATGGGAGGTCTGCTTGCCGGAGCGGCTGCTGTTCAGGTTCACCAGGTCGGTGATCTCGGCCGCGAACGGGTTCAGCTTGTCATAGGCGGGTGCGGCTGCCTGGCCGAAGTCAACATGGATCACGCTGGCGGCCGGTGCGTCCTGCTCCCCGCGCAATTCCTTCAGCGTCTTCGCCAGCCAGTCCGCGGCAGGCGCGTCATAGTCGAGGTCGCATTCCAGCCGCGGCGCCGCGCGATGGGCACCCAGCGCGGCCAGGCGTTCGTCCAGCACGCGGCCGGTTTCGCAAAACTGGGCATAAGAACGGTCGCCAAGGGCCAGCACGGCATAGGTCACGCCCTCCATCCGCGGCGCAGAGTCTGCCAGCAGGGCGCCGAGCAGGCCGGTCGCACGCTGCGGCGGCTCGCCCTCGCCCCAGGTGCTGGCGATCACCAGCAGGTTTCGCGCCTTGGCGAGGTCGGCTGGCGTTGCGTCGGCAGCGTCCAACGCGCGGGCGGCAAAGCCCAGACGTCCCGCGTCCTTTGCCGCCTTGCGGGCCAGGGACTCGGAGTTGCCGGACTCCGTCGCAAACAGCACGGTCAGCGCCGGGCGCACGACGGGCGCCGCGGCAACGGCTGGGCCGGCAGTTGCGGCTTCGATCCCAGCCAGGAAGCCACTGAGCCAGCTTCGCTGGGTCGGGCTAGTGTCGCCCATGACCTTGTTCAGCGCCGCAATGGCCTCGGGCGGGAAAGGGGCGTTGGCGGGCAGGGCGGTCATACGGTGGTCCTCACAGCAATCCGAGGTGTTCGACGCCCACCACGGCAACGAAGGTCAGCACGGCGATCACCGCCATGCCGCTCACGGCAACCGCCACCGGCCGCCATCCCTGCGCCTGCAGGGCGCGCAGGTCAGTAGATAGGCCGACCCCGGCAAACGTCAGCAGGAACGCCCAGCGGGACAGGGATGCCAGGTTTGCCGACTGCGCTTGGGTGAAGGCGCCCCAGGTCGCCAGCAGCGAGATCACCAGGAAGCCCAGGACGAACTTCGGAAACTTAGCCCACAGGAAGGCGGCCTTGTTGCCGATCCGCTCGCCGTCACCGCGTGCGGCCCAATACAGCGCGTAACCCAGCACGACGAAGCCGATGGTGGCGTTGCGGGTGGTCTTAGCCAGCACGGCATAGCGCGCGGCCTCGTCCGAGAAGATGGCGCCGGCCGCCGTCGCCTCCGCCGTGTTGTCCACCGCCAGGCCGACCCACAGGCCGTAGGCATGGTCGCCCATGCCAGCCAGGTGGCCGATGACCGGGAACAGCGCCAGGCTGACCGCGCCCAGCAGCAGGATGCTGCCAATGGCGAGCGCCACGTCCTCGTCCCGGGCGCGTATTGCGCCGCGGGCGGCGATGATCGCGGACACGCCGCAGATCGAGCTGCCGATGGCCAGCAGGCTGACCAGCTTGGGCCGTAGGCCGAACCGGGTGCCGAGCCAGGTCATGATGAGCATGGACGCTGCCAGTTCCGCGGCGACCAGGACCAGCGAGGTGCCGCCCAGCCGCAACACGTCGCCTAGGAGGAAGCGCACGCCAAGCAGCACGATGCCGAGCTTCAGCCAGAACTCGTATGTCGCAATCCCAGCGCGGAAGATACGCGGGACGCCAAACACATTGGCGATCACCAGGCCATAGAGGATGGCCCACAGCACGTATTCGATGTTGGGTACCGGCGTCGCATGCGCCTTGCCCCAGGCTGTGATCGCGCCCTCGGTCAGCTTCCCGGCATAGCCGATGGCCAGCAGCAGGGCCAAGCCGGGCAGCAGTTCCAGCCCGTGCGTCAGGAGGCCGTTGCGCCGGGAAGGCGCGCCGATCACCGTGTCACTCATCTGCTAGGCCCAGCTACCAGCCCCGACCTACCAACCCACATGCGGCAATATCCCAGCCCAGGCCAGGGCGGCCAGCGCGACAGCGAGCAGAGTGGCAAGCCAGTCCGGAGACAGGCGGGGGGTGGACGAACGGCTGGCGTCGGACATGGAGTGACCTCTCAACTTCCGTGAAGTAGGAGGACCGTCCAGGCGCGCACAATATCGGTCGCCGAGAAAGCGGTATCTTGCCTGCCAAACCCGCTTACCGCAGCATATCCATCTCCCGGCAGAGGCTGCGCTGGGATGCCATTTTCAGGCCGCAGGTTCGCCCTCGACCGGGGCGACGCCCTGCGAGTGCACCAGCGCCGTGACCTCGGCGATACAGGCGTCCAGCGCCGCCGGGTCGGTGCCCTTGGCGACCAGCGCGACGCCATTGCCGGTGGCGCGGTAGAACGGGTAACTGCCCAGGTCCAGGTCGGGGAAGCGCGCCTGGACGGCGCCCAGGCCCTCGGCGATGGCGCCCTCCAGCAGTCCGATTGCATGGACGGCGCGGGACTGCACTGGGGTTCCGCCCGGCAGGGTCGGAAGCAGGGTGGAGAACATGGCCTGCATGATGCGCGGGACTCCTGCCATGACGTGGACGTTGCCGATGGTGAAGCCCGGCGCAATGGAGATGGCGTTGTCTATCAGCGTGGCGCCGCGCGGCATGGTCGCCATGCGCTGGCGGGCTGCATTGAATTCGCCGGGCTGATAGTGCCGCTCCATCCGCGCCCAGGCCTCGGGATGCCGCTCCCAGGGGACGCCGAAGGCGGCGGCGACGCACTCGCTGGTGATGTCGTCATGGGTGGGGCCGATGCCGCCCGTAGTGAAAACATGGTCGAAGCGGGCGCGGCATTCGTTGACCGTCGTCACGATGGTGCCGGGCACGTCGGGGATCACCCGGACTTCCCGCAGCGGCATGCCGATCCCGCCGAGGCCGGTGGCGATATGGCGGATGTTGGCGTCCTGGGTGCGCCCGGACAGAACCTCGTTGCCGATTACGAGCAGGCAGGCGGTGGGGTTGGTCATTGCGGCCTTTCAGGTTCTTCTCCCTCTCCCTTTGGGAGAGGGCTGGGGTGAGGGGGTCTTCAAGCGCGGTCTTTGCCGAAGAAGGGCCGCGTGCCGCCACCGCCGACAGTGCCCTGCTCCGCAGCCGAGACCCTCTCACCCCGGCCCTCTCCCGGAGGAAGAGGGAGAAGGAGGACCTACAGGAAATCCCGCAATTGCGCGACCAGCGGCAGGTCGGCCGGCGGCATCGGGTAGTCCGCCAGCCGCATCGGGCGCACCCAGGCCAGGGCCTGTCCCTCGCGCCCTTCGGGCCGTCCGGTCCAGCGTCGGCACACATAGAGCGGCATCAGCAGGTGAAACCGCTCATACGCATGGCTGGCGAAGGCGAATGGGGCCAGGCAGCTTGCGGACACGTTGATGCCCAGCTCCTCCTGCAGCTCGCGGATCAGCGCGGCCTCCGGCGTTTCGCCGGGGTTCAGCTTGCCGCCAGGGAACTCCCACAATCCCGCCATGCTCTTGCCGGCGGGACGCTGCGCCAGCAGCACGCGACCGTCCGGGTCAATCAGCGCACAAGCGGCCACCAGGACCAGGGGAGTGGCGCCGGTAGGGGCAGGCTTCGCCGGCGGCGGCTCCGCAACAGGCTTGGCGGCAGGAGCCATGTCGGCGCGCGTCGCCTCAAACCGGGTCACCGGATGCTCGCCGCCGCGGGCGAGGAAGCGCTCCCGTCCCTTGCCGACCTCGCGGAAGCCGACGCGGTGCAGCACGGCGAGGGACGCCAGGTTGTCGTCCGCGACATGCGCCACGAGATGCTCGACCGGCAGGTTGGCCAGCGCCCAGCGCGACACGGCCTCTGCCGCCTCCGTCGCGACGCCGTGTCCCCAGAACCGGC
>JAABUU010001058.1_pt1 | contig 50566 bp, 64 predicted proteins | sample 5559301 | NCBI WGS metagenome assembly JAABUU01 (sample SAMN10711884, study PRJNA513360) | rock metagenome | isolation source: Antarctica rocks | place: Antarctica: Victoria Land, Richard Nunatak white | reverse complement strand
GTGAAGGGCGAGAGAGAGAGGGCTCAGTGGTGCTGTCGAAATGGGGGGGTTGGTGAGATCGAATATTGGGGGGGGGGTTTGGGTTTGGGTTTGGGGGAGAAGAAATGCCAGAGGGAAGGGGGTATTGGCAAGATGGGGATGAGGATACGAGAACACGGGGAGAGAGAGCCTCGGGAAAAAAAAGAACTCGGGGGTACGGACGGGGCTTTTTGATAGGCATCGATAAACCCACGTTTTTTGGCATCAGGATATATATATTTTCAAGTACTAGCACGAATCTACCTACAGAGGGTATCTAGCTTCCCCGCCTCGAAAAGAAAGTCAGACGTCAGATCAGGGGTGAGGTGTGTGGGTTGTGTGTTGCGAATACGCAAGAGGCAGTTTCATGGTACTGTATGTATCCTACCTGCGAGATAAGATGCCAAGGTCGCCGGTTGTCGACATACATAGCTCAATAGCGTTTCCGTTCCACCGTGCAATCCCCCCCCTCCGTGTTATGCTGCAGAGCCCAGCCCCCTTGGGCGCCAATTAAAATCACCTCACGATGTTCTCTGCTAAACCATATCCTTCCCACACCCCGCAAGCCCCTTCACCCAAACCACTACTCCCACCCCCCACCTTCTTGCACGATCGAATCCTGCGCATTCGGCACCCCAATCAGCGCGACCCCCTTCGGCACCGCGGCGCCCTGGATATTAAAACACCCAAACGCCGTCACCTTGGCCATCAGCGGACAACTCCGGAACAAGCCCGCCGCAACCGCCGTGTCGAACCGCGTCAGGAAACTGATGTTGATGTCTCGGAGGTTCGGGTACAGCATCTTGCCATCGAAGACGGTGGCAAGGGTGGCGTAGGTGATGTGGCGGCAGGAGGAGATGTCGAGGCGCTCGAGGCGGGGCCCGGAGTGCGTCATGAGGGCCGCGAAGCCCGCGGAGGCGAGGCCGGTGGGGTCGTCCGGGCCGTCAGGTTTGGTGTAGTCGATTGAGCGGTTGCTAGAAAGGTCGATGGAGGTGAGAGGGGGGTTGGGCCAGGCGGTGAAGAGGGAGGTGAAGCCGGCGTCAGTGCAGTAGTCGTTTTCGGTGAAGCGGAGTTTTTCGAGGCGGGTGCAGGAGGAGTGGATTTGGGAGAGCACGGTGTCGTCGGCGTCGGAGAAGTTCTCGAGGGAGAGGGTGCGGAGGTTCGAGGCGATGGAGGCGATGAGGGACGCGAGGGCTGAGGCGGAGGTTGGTGATGGGAAGCGGAGGGATAGGTGTTGCAGGGATTTGAGTTCACAGAGGGCGCGGAGGGCTGAGTCGCCGAGACGAAAGCATTTTTTTAATTTGAGGCGTTTGAGATTGGGGCAGAAGCGGATGAGGTGCATGAGGGTGTCGTCGTCCATGGAGTAGTCTAGCCATGCTAGCTTAAGAGATTCAAGTCGGTCTCCGGTTTTCTCGAAGAGCGCGCCCCATTTCTCGTCAGACACGAGATTGGCTGCTTCGAGTTGGACGTTTCTGAGTGGAACATCGCGCTCCAGGATGTAGTCGATGACCTCGTCTTTGAATTGGCCGGCATTTCGGAGGTTAAGGTTTTCGATGTTATGAACGACAGAGAAGATCCTGATATAGTCTTCGACCTCGAGTTTTCCGCAGTCGTAGAGATCGAGCGTGTCGAGGTCGGGACGGAGGAACAGATCGAGCGTCCTGGGCGTAATTACACGCTTTCTCGATAAAATCTTGCTCAATTGATGAAGTAAAGACTGCGGTAAATCGCCGAATTCATCCACCTCGTGGATATTGTTGGCAACCTTCTCGATGCAGAGATCCTGTAAGGTTTTGGAGCCGGTCTGCACAATACCATCCAGCAGCTTACTTTGTGTTTCGCGGCGTTTCTCTTTGCTTCCAGCCTGCTTTTTTGGCTTCTGGTCTTTCTTCTTCTGGGCTTCCTGCTCTTTTGAACATTTCGTACACAGAAGACCACCGTCCGGACCAGTCTTGCTGTAAGCGGTGACGGTGAAACGCTTGTCGCAAAGCTCACAATTCTCTAGTTGACCAGGCAGCGGCTGGCTCTTCGTGTACATGCCCCATGCAATATCGTCGTCGTTGTCGTCTGATTCGCACTGCTTATTCCTCTTCCGCCGCTTAAAGTTTTTACTGTCTTTGATCTTGGCCAAGGCTCTTTCCTCTTGACGTTTTCTCTTCTTCTTCTGAGCTGCAGTCTCCACCCGCTCCTCATCTTCCTCCTCGGCCTCGACTGTTTGTCCATTTGCGGCCGCTTCTTGTTCAGCAGCCTGCTGAGCGGTCCTTCGACGTTGCTCATGAGTGGCGGCGATCTGGGCAGCAGAGATGTTGTTTGACTATAATAGTTTTAACTTGATCCTTTGACAAAGAGCAAATAAATAATGGGTCGGCTTACTGCTAAGAAGTCTGTCAACGCTGATTGTCTGGTGCGGCGATTGTCACTTGTCAGCAACCGACCTGATAGAAAACGCCAGAGACTAGATTGATGTATAAATTTGACTTACGGGCCCCTGATGCCGTTTGTTGCAGCTCGTCTTCCAGACCTAGATTGAATTAGCCACAGCGTACATTTAATCGAGCCGCAGGGACAACACCTACATCGTGCTTGAAGTGTAGATTCCTTGAGCTTACAGAGCTGCGAGCGTGTGTTCTTGTAGTTGCCTACCTCCAGATAACTACACAGTGAGGCGCATCAAACTTTCCAAGTAACTGAAGCCTGCTGCAAGTGGCGTCGAGATCTGATGCGAGCACTTTAGAATCCGAGATCGCGACTTGGATTTTTCGCGATCTACGCGTCTCCCTAAGTGGCAAAATCACTTTCATCCCTTTGTGGAATCAGTTCACAGTCAACTTTCACTTCTACAGTCCTTGCGCTCAATAAGATTGACATTTACACTTCGGGTCCTGGCGGCATCTGTCAGCCTTTCTACTCCATTACTCTTAACATCAAAGGCTCTCTGGCATCTTAGGAAGGCTTGGCGGTTGATCACAACGTTCGGTCTATGTAGTTTACAAGACGACCGCACATTAACTATTAGTTTCTTTTACACGCCAAAGTCTACCTCTGTAATCATTGGTATTCACCACTAGCCATCATGGGCAGACCGAAGGGTTCAACTGCGAAAGCCACTGCATCCAAACCGAAGACTTGCGGCACTAGTATATCAAAATTTGCTTCACTCACACACCTTTTACTAACAGCAATGATAGGAAATATCCAAGGATCCTCACCTATGCGTAAACCGGCAGATATCTGCAATGCAGCAAAATCAACACGTTCAGGCCTACCACATTCAGCACGTAGATCTACAATGTCTAAGAAACAGATTGCAGATAGCGACGACATAAATATGGGCTCGGACGCAGATGATCTGCTTAGTGAACCGCTTGTGAGGGATACTTTCGATGATGGGCTTGAAAATTCGAATGTCTCAGAGGACGGGGGGTGGGACAATGGGCTAGCTGGGAAGAGACGACCAACGCAGCGACAAGAGACGAAAACCCTTTTGAAGGAGGTGGCCATTCCGACTTCGAGAGCGAGTGCATCTGGAGGTCGTCTTGGACGCGTATTACCTTCACAGAGCCCTTCATCGATCGGTTCGGTTCTATCGACCAGCCGCGACCGATCAACCGAATACGACACACCAGCCACGAGTGCCGCTGTCACACCTGCAGAGTCGCTTGGCAAAGGTTCGTTGTCGAAACCTCTGGAAAATCATGTTAGACGAACGCTCCCAAATACAAGAACCATGACCAGCACGAAAGGCAAACGTAAGCGGGAGGATGTAGATGAGCTTGTGGAGGCTGATGCCCTACTCGCTCAGGCGTTGCAAGAAGAGGAGTATGGAGAGGAGGTGCCACAGCGTGGAAGGCCTAGGAACACACCAAGGAGCTTGGTCGACGACTCTGACGAAGACTCTATACTCTCTGATGTACCTCAGGAAGATCCGGATGAGGTCGACATGCCCGAGACAAAGAGAGCTAGGAAGAATAGTCGTCCATCTTTGCCGACTCGGGCAGCTCGAGAGAGTGCTAAGCAGTCTATTACAGCCAAGGCGTCACGAGAAGTCATGGATACCGACGACTCTGATGATATATCTTTTACCTACTCAGATGCTGATTTTGATAGCTTAGAAGAGATTGATGATGATGAAGACATCCTTTTGCCTGCCCCATTAAACACAGCAGCAGCGACTACAGCTCCAACGAATACTCCCACGAATCAATCATCGGTGCCAAGGAGAGCCCGCCGCCAGAATCCACAACGTGTTAACAACTGGCGACAGCGTATGCAAAGGGGAATGGACTCACGGGTAGCTCTATCCCTGGCTGTTTAGTCAGAGACTGACATAGACTGACATGCAATAGTCTGCACGAGAACGGGCAAAACTAGAAAAAGCGCATCCGGAGATCCTGACTATGTGGGCTGACCTTAAAGAAGTCCCTGTCATTGTTCCCACCCAATCCGAACAACCGGAAACCATCACCCGTAAGCTTAAATCGTTTCAGCTCGAGGGTTTAGATTGGATGATGAAGCAAGAAAACTCCAAGTGGAAAGGTGGCTTGCTAGGTGATGAGATGGGGATGGGCAAGACTATCCAAGCAGTATCTCTCATCATGTCCGACTACCCTGCCAAGGAGCCAACGCTGGTAGTAGTGCCTCCAGTAGCACTTATGCAATGGCAGAATGAGATCAAGGAGTATACAAATGGTAAACTAAAGGTGCTCGTCTACCACAACACCAATCCCAAGATCAAACAGATGACCATGAAAGGCCTAAGGTCTCACGATGTGATCATGATCTCCTATGCTGGACTCGAGTCCATCTATCGCAAGGAATCGAAGGGCTGGAAACGTGATGATGGCCTTGTCAAAGAAAACAGCAAGATCCACGCCATCAAATATCACCGATTGATATTGGATGAAGCTCACAGCATCAAAAGTCGAACCACAGGTGTTGCCAAAGCTTGTTTTGCGCTCAAAGCAGATTACAAATGGTGTTTGTCTGGTACACCGGTGCAAAACCGCATTGGAGAGTTCTTCTCACTCCTCCGCTTTTTGCAGATTAAACCCTTCGCTTGCTACTTTTGCAAAAGCTGCAGTTGCGCAGAACTTCATTGGTCGCAGGATGAGAAGAAAATGTGTACCACTTGTAGCCACAGTGGCTTCAGCCATGTCTCAATCTTCAACCAGGAACTTCTGAATCCAATTACCCAAGGCGACGATCCTGAGCTCCGCCGTGAAGGACTCAACAAACTTCGTCTCATCACTGACCGAATCATGTTGCGGCGTATGAAGCGGGACCATACAGCTTCAATGGAACTTCCACCAAAGGAGGTTATTATCCACAACGAATTCTTTGGTGAGATCGAACGAGACTTTTCTTCCAGCATTATGTCCAATACCACCCGGCAGTTTGACACCTATGTAAGCCGAGGTGTCATGCTCAACAACTATGCCAACATCTTCGGTCTTATCATGCAAATGCGTCAAGTCGCCAACCACCCCGATTTGATTCTCAAGAAACACGCCGATGGTGGACAGAATGTCCTGGTTTGTAGCATATGCGACGAGACCGCCGAAGAGCCCATCCGCTCGCGCTGCCATCACGAATTTTGTCGTAAATGCGCCAAAGACTACGTTCGATCTTTCGAGGATGCAGCACCCGATTGTCCACGCTGCCACATTCCCCTGGCCATCGACTTTGACCAGCCCGACATCGAGCAAGACGAAGACCATGTAAAGAAGAACTCTATCATCAACCGTATCAAAATGGAGGACTGGACCTCCTCCACCAAAATCGAAATGCTTGTCTATGACCTCTACAAGCTCCGCTCCCAGAAACAAACCCACAAATCCATCGTCTTCTCCCAATTCACCTCGATGCTGCAGCTCGTGGAATGGCGTCTCCGTCGCGCGGGCTTCAACACCGTCATGCTCGACGGTAGCATGAGCCCGGCCCAGCGCCAGAAATCAATTGAATATTTCATGACAAACACCGACGTCGAGGTCTTCCTCGTCTCGCTAAAAGCAGGAGGTGTGGCTCTCAATCTAACAGAAGCCTCTCGAGTCTTCATCATCGACCCGTAAGTCGCCACCTAACACCAGTAACACCCGTCCCCCCATCTCTCCCAACTTATTCATAACTAACCCACCCCACACCAGATGGTGGAATCCAGCCGCCGAATGGCAATCCGCCGACCGCTGCCACCGCATCGGCCAAAAACGGCCCTGCGTCATCACGCGCCTGTGCATCGAAGACAGCGTCGAGAGCCGCATGGTGATGCTGCAGGAAAAGAAGGCGAATATGATTAACGGCACGATTAACAACGATCAGGTTGCGATGGAGAAGTTGACGCCTGAAGATATGCAGTTTTTGTTTCGGGGCAGTTAGTGTGTGGATTTGGGGGGTTGCGGAGGCAGCGGTGGGTATATGCTTTCCTAGCGCTGAAGAGGGTCTGTGGTATGGTATGGTATGGTAGGGGCGGGGCGGGGCGGGGCCTCGTGCCTCGCTCCTGCGCTATGGCTTTATTTATGGTATATTGGCACAGCATTTAGCAAATATCACACGATGATCTTCCGGGGGGAAGCTCTCTACCCAGCATCGGTACCGGCACTGGTCACTTTCCGACGAGCGCCATGGAACACGAAGCCGCGAGCGAGTAAGAGGAACGAGATCTGTACCTCAAGGGGGTTGTATGTAGCTTCGGAGGAAAGAGAACATTGCATAGCATAGCATAGCATAGCATAGCTTCGAAACGACACGGCATATTTTAGCACAATTAAGGCTTTGCCACGTAAGTCTTTCAAACAATGGAGGACATGGGGTGGTTTGTGATGACTCGGATATGATGGACTATATCCCACATCTCCCATCAAGATATAAATAAACATGTACATTCTGGAGAAAAACTCCAACACCCAAATCCCCGTTCTTATACATCCCAAATCCTACTCTAAAGAAGCAGTTGTCAAAACTAAAACACAGCAATAGCGGGAAAGACGGAGACGAAAACAAGAACAAGTATGCCTCTACAATGATATGCACATCTTCACTCCAGATGGGTATACCCACCTCTCGTCGGCGTAGCCTCCAGCACCCCCTCCTCCCCCGCACTCGGCCACTTGCCTTCCCAAATCGTCTCCTCCGCCTCTGCCGGAACGGGACTAAACGCATCCACCTCCTCGAAATCCTCGTCCTCCTCCTCGATAATCTCTCCGCTCCTCCTTCCCGCCGCGCTCACGCTCCTGCTGGCGCCTACGCTGCTGTCCCTTCTGACGGAGCTACTACCGCTGATGCTGGGATGCGGGGAATGGGGCGTGCCGATCGTGAGCATGGGGCCGCGGAAGGGTGTTTTCTTGCGCTTGGCGAAGACGAAGCCGGGGGTGAAGGATTCGTCGTACATGGCTGGGTTTGGTGGAGCGCCGCGAACGAGACGGATGTTGGAGGGGAAAGCGGGGAGGGTTGGGGTGGCGGGGAGGACTTTGACGGAAGAGTGTGGGGAGGCGCGGTGGTGGATGACAGTGGCTTTGGTACCCATGGCAGAGGAATTAATGGAGTTCGTGGTGGAGGATGTCGAGGAGGCTTTTGAGTGGGTATTTACATGGTGGATGCTGCGGATGGAGGAGACGGAACTGGAAGTTGATTTGCGACCGCGAAGGCCGGCTGAGCGGCGGTAGGAGGAATGAGGAGTAATCGGGGCAGGGGAAAGGGAGGAGCGGTGTTGAGGGGTTGCGATACGGGGGCGAGGGGTGTGGGTTGTGTGACTGGCTTGGGTTGGGGTGGGTGTTGAGTTGGACTGGCGGTGGTGGTCGAGTTTTGGGGTTGAACGGCGGGCTTCGGTTGGACTTCTTCGTTCTTGGGGGGTTTTAAGGGTTGAGGATTCGCTTTTTTGTGACGGCGATTTGGCCCTCTTTGCCGAGTCGATGAACCAATGCTTGATAGATGCAAGTTGATTGATGAAAGCGTGCTGATGCCGTCGTCTAGCCCGCTCTTTGAAGTTGCCATTCGGAGGCGTTAAGAGATCTGGATTCGGATACACCAATTGAAGCGTACTACCCCGTGATCTCCTCCTTTCTTTAGGAGGTAGAGGCGGCCGATGCCGAGAAGAATTCACGGATCGGACGGGGTCCTTTTCTATAGGCGGGGGTGGAGTGGGTGATCCAGGTGAACGAAGAGCAGTGCCTTCTGGCAGTCGAGGAAGTTCGGGTAGAACAAGCTGAGGAGTCGATATACTACGCCTCTCGCGCCTTCCTCTACTTCTCGATGCCTCAGCAGCGTTTGGCGGGACTCCTTCCTCATCTACCTCTTTCAAGGGCGCCGCAATTCGCTCGAGGCGACTGCTGGTAGCGCTGATCCTACGCATGCTTTTAGCCTCAACTTCTCTCTCCTTTCGTTTTCGTTCTCTTCTTTTCTCTTTTCGTTCCTCTTTTTCGATTAGGAGAGCCCACCACCCAGCTAAAGCGTCACAACGTTGACCAAGTACATTCTCAATAACTTTATCTATATCAACTCCGGCGCTTCGCATCCGGTCTAGCGTTTCTTTTTCCACACTTGTGGTAAACGGTAGAGGTTGAGTCAGCTTTAGGATAGCTTGCTGTTGAGGCGCATGTTCCGCTAAGAATGGACTGGTCAGGATGTCTGCTATTGAAGGGCGATGAAGCGGCCGCTTTGACAGGAGTTTTGTAATGAGATCTTTCGCATCTGCTTGCATGGTGTCCGGGTATCTGGGCTCACTAGAAAGAATCTTATGTTTCGTTGCCATATCATCGTCGTCATCGAAAGGAAGCTCCCCAGTCAACAACGCATATAATATGATGCCGAGACTCCAAACATCGACCTTCTCTCCCGCATACTTTTCGCCTTTGAGCATCTCTGGTGCGCTGTAGCATATGGTCCCGCAGAACGTCTGTAGATAGCTGGCTTTGCCCTCATACTCGCGAGTAAAGCCAAAATCGCAGAGTTTAACATTTTCCGATTTGTCCAACAGTATATTCTCTAACTTCAAGTCTCTGTGGACACAGGACATGCCATGCACATAAGCTACAGCTCCGACAAGCTGAGTAAAGATCCTCTGCGACTTTTCATAGGGAATTGCCCCATTGCGGAGGAGATAATTATATAGTTCATCACCTAAAGTAATTCAGCAGAGGTCCAACATCCTGAACCAGTTTCTAAGTACCGGGACAGTATTCGAGAACGAGCCAAACAAGGTTTTCTGTCACAATGACCTCGTATAACCGCGCAATATGTGGGTGCAGAAATTGTCTGTGGTGATGGATCTCTCGAGCGAGGTTGGAGTCGTCCTTCTTTGCGGATTTGAGCACCACCTGGATAACGTTATTCTTTGCCTTTTTGAGATAGCATCCGAGACACTATTCTACCCTGGAGCCATTGATGAGCTTATGCGACGCAAGATAAACTTTGCCAAACGATCCCTTGCCTATGAGGCGGCCCAATGTATAATTCCCAACGGATCGTAGTTCTTTCGAGGAGAATTCTCTGTTGATGTGTTATCATCAAGCTCAGTCATCTTCGGACGCAAGCCTTACTCTAATAGGTCATGGTAGGAATTGGCAAGCTGGAGTGAATCCCCATGGGTCAGCAAACATTTCACAAGAGGGTCTTGATTCGACCACGCGCGCAGGATTTCTGCGAAAAATAAGCAGGAGGAAAGACACTGACTTTGGCTTTCTGTGCTTGCAGCTCAGCCTTGGTTTTAACAGCCGGCATATGTCGCAGAGTTTTCCGAGTGGGAAGCTATCCGCACTTGGTCCGTTGTGGAGGGCGGGGGAGAAGAGCGGAGTTTAGATTGGTCGGGATATATGACACGCTGCAGGACGGTGAGGACATCGATGGCATTGGGGTTGATAACAGAAATAGATGGAATTCAGGATTGCAGGATTTGGATTTTGAGGTTGCATTGCAGTCACACAGGCAAGTGGGATCAGCATTTTGTCGCTGCGAAATTTCCCGGAGCCGCCGTTTGGATTTTCTCGGCAGCGGGAGGCAGATGGATGCATTCAACTAATCCAATCGAGCGTCGAACCAACACAAGACCCTACAACTAGAATGATGGTAGTCTTGGTAGATATTGTGAGTTCGGTTGGATAAGTATCTGAGAGGAATCTCCCACTGGCTTCTCTCACTACGCCAAATCCTCTTCCTCTTCCTCTTCCTCACTTCTGCGAAATATCTCATTCACACCTCCAACCTCTAGTTCTCCAATATACGAAACCGAAGCCAGTCGTCTGCGAACATGCTCGCTATAGCTTATTCCTTCCTTCACCACCTTCCGTTCTATTCATATTTCGCTCAGCCCCCAACACGAGCGCGACATGTTGTGATAATGCCACAATATCCCCACCCTTATCCATAACCACAATATCAAGATCCATTCTCCCATTCTTTATCACCTTGGACCGCACCCTCACAAACAACCACTCCGCACCTTCTGGAGGCAGAGCCTTCTTGATTTCGAGATTAAGTAAGATGGTCGGATACCAGAAGCGGGCCCATTTGCTACGATCGAGCTGGTTTCCGGGAGCTGGATTTGGTCCTGTAGTAGAGGATGGAGCACTCTTTGGGGCGGCTTCGTGTCCCATTGCTCGCTCTAGTTCTTCGGGGCTGTACCTCTCCACTATTTGTGGGAATGAATCCACGACATACCCTAGGGACTCATTCGTGAAGCGCTCCCCTTCCTTCTCGAAACACATCCATTCGTCCACGAGCGCTTGCGCGACCGATCTCCGAGGGAGGTAGATTTTGGCATGCTGAGAAGATTTGCGGAAAGAGGCGAAAGGTTTTGGGTGCAGGAGGACCCAGTTCGGATCAGTGTTTGCTCGCAGGGCTGCGGTCGAGAGAAGAGGGAATGGCGAGGGTGAGACTGTGTTCGGTATTGGAAGAGAAATGCCGGATTCCGTATGCAGATTTGATTGGGTGAGATAACCAACGACGCATGGGGGGCTGTCTGGAGGTCCTGAGAAGAGGGCGACATGAACTGTGGAAGTGCGGCGGCCAAGTTTGGAGTGCTGCACTGTGATAGTTGCCGGACCGATGGAGGTGCGCCGGAGGAAGGTCAGGTAAAGGGTTATCGTGTGAGGTTGGTTCTGGGAGGAAAGCGTTGTGCTGAAGTGCAGGCTAGCTGTCGAAAGGATGCAAGAGACCACGAAGCCGCCATGAGGAACTGGAAAGATACGTGAGCAGGGCAAGATGAGGAGTTGGATTGATAACAAAGCGTCTTACCCCTGCCGATGGTCCACCCTTCAGGAAAGACCGCAGTGTAGCTATTCGCATCTATGGCTTTGACGGAGGAGGCTCGAGCCAAGGTACTCAGTGCCATTGCCATTGCAGGGCGCCAAGAACAGTCGCCAGCCGTTGTCCTTGCTGAACAGCAAAGACAGGACAAGTAGCTGGACCTGTTTTGACATGTAGTAAGTCCTCCGCCATGATTTCTATTTACTAACGCTTGAACATAGAACTTCCGTCACTAAACGCCGAACCTCGGCATGCTCGGCACTGCCTAGCGTCAGAATCCTAGGCCTCCTGGCTTAGTCATGACAACACTCATTCGTCCAGGAATCCATATCCACATTCGTCAAAGTCTTTACAATACACTGACATGTACTCTCTACTGTTGACTCAAGCTCGAGCGATATGCAAGGCACTGAGTACTTCGTCTAAGACACGTTCTGATTTGCTCCATAGACCATAGTATCGCTACTTTTACAAGCCTTCTTTTTCTACTAGCGGCCATCTATATCTAATGCATATCAAGAATCTACTCTTTTTTCGCCCGTACCTCCAGTGGTTTAGGTAGGTAAAGCATTCTTTCAAAGAATTTCAAGATCTCGTCGATGAATCTGGTCACCCAATTAGCACTGTGTACTTGTTTGCGTAGATTTAGGGTCGACTTACATGACTGGTACACTAACCAGCAGCACTGCTCTCCACTCATTCCAGTCTAGTGGCACAATAGAGAATAGAGACTGCAGAACCGGGGTGTAGAGTAGCGCAAAGTGGAGCGCCATGGACAAGCTGATGGCGTACACGAGAATCATGTTATCCCAGAGAGGTAGTGTTAAGAGGGATTCGCTTGAAGACAACGCGTTCATGGCGTTGAGCATTTCAATGACGACCAGGCTATATAACGTAGTTAGCGGAGACGCGCAACATATGGGAGCTGAATTTTACATTGATAATGAGACAGTCGAAGCGGATTTAGCACTATCATTCGTGAACATTTGGCAACCAATCTCGGGGAATTGAGAGGAGCACTGGTGGAAGTGAGACTGTATGATTGTCATTAGCAAGCTCCAAAAATTCTCTTCCAAATCAACATACCAACTGCCAGAACGAAATCTGAGGACCTTCTGGGTTGTACATGAACCACCAGGCATATCCGAACACTGTTGCTGCGCCAACGTATACACCAACGACCATGTATCTGAAGAAAAGCCACCCTCCTACGAGAGCTTCTTCGCGCTTCCTTGGTGGCCTGCGCATAACATCGTGATCCGGGGGGTTGAACGATAGAGCAGTGGCTGGAAGACCATCCGTGACAAGGTTCACCCACAGTAGCTGCACTGGGATCAGTGCTTCCGGCATACCTGCAGCAGCGGTCAAGAAGATGGAAACCACTTCTCCGATATTCGACGAGATCAGGTACCGGATAAACTGCTGGGTGTTATTGTAAATAGATCTACCTTCTTCGATTGCGCTCTCAATTGTTGCGAAGTTGTTATCTGTAAGAACCATGTCAGATGCCAGCTTAGCCACATCTGTACCTGATCCCATAGCAACTCCAATGTCAGATTTCTTGAGTGCTGGGGCATCGTTGACGCCATCACCAGTCATCGCAACAACTTCACCATTCGCTTGAAGTAGATCAACAAGCTGCGATTTGTGTGTGGGCTCCACTCTCGAGAACAGGGACGCTGTTTTGGCTGCTCGTAGCTTCTCACTATCGTTCAAGGCGTCGAATTGTCTTCCAGTGAAGCTCTTTCCCTCAAGATTTTCATGCTGGCTAAAGACACCGATCTGGCGACAGATCGCCTCGGCGGTACTCTGGTTATCGCCAGTTATCACCACAACCCGAATTCCTGCTTCTCTACATGTTCGAATCGAAGCTGGGACCTCTGGTCGCGGAGGATCTAACATGCCCACAAGTCCAATCAGGGTCATACCCTGCTCTATTTGAGTGTATTCTTCCGTCGTTTTAGCCGACTTTAACAGAGGATTCGATGATACGTGATCAATACTCGCGAGTGCGATAACACGCAATCCACGGTTGCCGTACTCTACAACCTCCTCCGAAAGGAGCTTTGCGAGTTTTTTATCTAATGGAACTCTGGTGGCATTGGTACCTAGAAGGGTATGGGAGCATCGCTCCAAGAGCGATTCCGGAGCCCCTTTAACGAGAAGACGCTGTTGGTTGCCTTGGCCAACCAGTACAGACATACTCTTCCGGTCTCTCGAGAACTCGTATGTAGCGAGAAGGGGGTTCTTGTCCTCAAAGTATTTGCTAGCGTAGTGTAGCGTATCTTGAAATGGTAGTCGACTTCTATGCTGGTTCAAGGCTGGTACTGGAGTACCAATCTTCTCTACGAGGGCGCGCAGGGCTGCCTCAGTAGGCTCGCCCACGTTGTGGAACGTACCATGTTTTGCATCAAACGATAGATGAGCTTCATTGCATAACGCGGCGACTTCCGTCATTTTCATGATCATTGGCGACGATGCTGCAAGGTTTTCAACTCGTTTACCGTGGGATAACAGGCCTCCTTCCGGAGAAAATGTCGTTCCTTCCACATCAATTTCTTCCAGGTCTGAACCAGACTCATTGAGGAATACTATCTTGTTGACGCTCATTTGGTTCGTAGTAAGTGTGCCAGTCTTGTCGGAACAAATGACACTACAGCTTCCGAGAGTCTCAACGGATGGCAGGCTTCGTACAACGGCGTTTTTAGCGGCCATTTTCCGGGTCCCAAGAGCAAGACAGGTTGTGATAACAACGGCTAAGCCCTCGGGGATTGCAGCAACACCAAGAGATACCGCTATCTATGGCCTGGTCAGCTTCTTCTTCACGAACCATAAGAGACAGAATTACCTTTAGATAGTAGATGGCTCCCTTTGCCCAACTACCGTGCGAAGGATCGTTGAAATGTTGAATGTTGATTAACCAAACAAGAACGCAAATAACAGTAATGACCTTTGCAAGCATATCACCAAAATCGTTGAGTTTCTTTTTCAGTGGGGTAGGCTCCGAGATCTGGGAGACAATGCTCTCATGAATGTCGCCGATGGCCGTTAATGCTCCGGTCAGGACGACCAGAGCAAAGGCGTGACCAGTGACAACAGTGGTTCCAGAGAAAAGCATGTTGACTTGGTCTTGTTTTACAGCCCTGGAATCCTGGATAGGTTTGGTGTCTTTCCCAACGCTCTCGCTCTCGCCAGTAAGGATGGCCTGATCGACCTGGAAGCTGTTGCTTTGAATAGAGAGCAGCCTGCAATCAGCCGGTATCCGGTCTCCTACAGCGATTGAAATGATATCTCCAGGCACAAGCTCTTCTGCTTTTATACGTTTCACAGCTCCATTGCGGACAACCTTGGCTTCGTTCGCTGAGTATTCCTGCAGTGCAGCAATAGCCTTCTCTGCGCTACTTTCTTGTGAAACCCCAACAATGGCGTTGAGAATTAGAATAGTCAGGATCTGTCCACCAGGGACGTGTCAGTATTGTCCTGTCTTGCAGTAAGAGTGCTACTGACCACTAACGGATCCACAAATGCCGTCCAGCCTTCTCCATCTTCAAAGAGCGCGAGGACAAACGAAATAGCTGCTGAACCAAGGAGAATTAGGACAAGCTGGTCTTTGAATTGCTCAAGCACAAGCTTCCAAAGTGGTGTAGCCGGGTCTTCTTCTAGAGCTGCTCGTGAACTCCATCAGTACTGTTTCGCCATCAACTAAGATCTCATGTGTATACAGTACCATTTCGCCCATACTTCCTCAGGGCATCCTGTACCTGAGGACCGCTCAAGCCACTCTGCTCTGTCACCTGGAAATGCTTCAAAGCTTCTTCTGGCGTAGAGAGGTAGGCAGCCTCCATCTTGCAGATGCGGTACTGGTCTTTTATGGATTATTCCGCAGAAGGCCTCGAATGGGCGGGGAATGGAAAGTCTAAGGTAATGGAATATAACTACAGCTCCAGGCTTCAATGAGCGACTTAAAAGATGGTTGTTGAGAAAATCATTCGGTGGTACTAAAATTCTAAAGACGTGTCCTGATCTTTTTATCAGATGTGCTTTCTCATCCAGCCAGCGCTAGGCGAAGTCTATTTTTTTCTGTCGGGAATGTTCTCGCAAGGCTGACGGCTTCACCTAATCGATCGGACTTGTCAATTTTACGGAAAGGGGAGTAAACTAAGCTGGATAAACAGATTTGTAGAGACGTCACATAAGGCCTGCCCGGTAGTCTGGATAGTGATTGTTTGCTGAGACCCGGCCCCCAAAACACTCTGTCCCCCTACCTTATAAGTGGGATAATGTTCTTTTGTAAAGGATCACTGCTGCAATGCTGGTGAAATTTGAATGGGTAGAGACCGATCTTGCATTGCATTCCCTATGTAGAACAAGTCTCAATGAGAAGACAGGATTCCTTGGCTCAGACAACGCTCCTGTGAAAGAGACATCTCTGCAGTTCAGCCGATTGAGCTGACGACAAACACCATCGACTTTCTACCACACACGCAAAAGACAAAGCTAAATCCGGAAGACTAAGAAAACATGTTTGCAGGGTGAATAGGAACGTTGACTGTCGTGCTGAGACTCCTCGCTAAGGTCCATAGCTCAGACCTCCCCTCCCTCCTCTCCCTCATGCGATCATCATGACCCATACATCGCTGTGTACATAGCCAAAACGCTTGATACAGGACAGAACGATACTATGAGTCGATGAGCGCGCGAGATTTTGCTTAAGATTCGGTGGTAGGGGGAGCAGCGGCAGGAGCCTCCGTGGCCGCAGGCGCCTCGGACTTGGGCTCTGTTGTCTTCTCAGCCTCCTTCGATGTTTCTCCAGCTGGCGCAGCCTCAGCGTCTCCGCCATCCGATGATGTCCAAAGGGTAAGGTTGTCGCGGAGTAGCTGCATGATAAGAGTGCTGTCACGGTAGGATTCCTCGGAAAGTGAGTCAAGCTCGGCAATAGCGTCATCAAAAGCCTGCTTAGCTAGATGACAGGCGCGGTCAGGGGAGTTCAAAATCTCGTAGTAAAAGACGGAGAAGTTGAGCGCGAGACCGAGGCGGATAGGGTGAGTAGGAGTCAACTCAGTTTGCGCAACATCAGTAGCGTTCTGCACAGTCATGAGTTTCATGGTAAAGTCGCGTTTGAGACAAGGCTTTCTTACTTTGTACGCCTCATGTGCAGCAGTTGCAGCAACCTTGCGCTTCTCGCCTGATGCAAACTCTGCGAGATAACGGTGGTAGTCACCCTTCCTGTAATGATAGTTTACTTAGCATTTGGCCCCTAACAAGACTGTACTCCTGCAAAACAATGGTAACATACATCTTGTGGTAGAAAACTTTTGACTCTCCAGATTCGGCCTTGGGAATGAGGGATTCGTCCAATACGTCAAGAACATCTTGACACACACGCTCCAACTCGGTTTCGATCTTCTGACGGTAGTCGCGGATGGTACCAACATGCTTGTCCGAACCCTTGGATTCCTCCTTCTGCTCAATAGACGAGATTATGCGCCAGGAAGCACGTCGAGTCCCGACCACATTCTTGTACGCGACTGAAAGTAGGTTTCGCTCATCAACGGTAAGTTCACCACCAATCTACATTGAGTATTAATACTATTTAACAAGTTCCTCTTTGACAAGGAGCAACTGCATGAGGCGGTAGTGGTACCTTCGCGACTTCCTGTGAGATGTTAGCATGTAACTTGACGATCGCAGGTATGGTTACCGACCTTCATATATGTAACCATCTCTGTTGCCATGCCGGATTAGCGTTGTATCCAAAGCGAACCTATATCCATGTAATGGCGCTTACCATCGTAACGCTCAGCTTGCTCACATAGCCTCGCAAGGAAGGTCTTGCTGTTGGGTCATTAGGATCGCCATCACTATGCACGGATAGCAGTATCATGAATGTACCTCTCACGCTATGGGACACAGTATCAAGTCAGTTATCGCAGCCATTTTGTCATTCAACCGCAAATAGACAAATGAAACACATTGTTGTGACATGAACGACAATCTGTTTGATAGGCGCGTCACCAACTTACTTCGCTCGTCATTTTGAATGCAATGACGCTGTTTGTAGCCTGAGATGGGTGTAGTAGAGAAGGATAAGGATGGCTTTGCTATGATTGTTGTGGTTGACAAGTCGCAAAAGGTTTCCAAGGAAGTGAAGTGAGGTTCAGCAGCCTCCGCGAAAAGTTTAGCGACCAATCTCCAAAGCCCCTCGGCCCGAATAGGTAAAGCGTTCGGTCACCTGAGTATCACCAGAAAACAACAAAAAGCTGTCTTGTTTACCTCTGTGCTTTTCACTGGTGGTCCTTACGTATCTATCACAGGAGGCCATTACACGATAGCTGTAGGCCCGCCAACTGAATCGGATTTTCATGCTTCGGTCTGCAACACATCCCTCTTTGCCTGATGTGACATGCGAAGAGACCGAGCCTTTTGGTACCATGCAGTTCTAAGACTATCAGAGTTCTACGAATCCCGCTGTTGAGTGCGGTCATTCCAGGCACTGAGACAGAGACGTTGCCTTGTATGAGAGGTACCTTCCATTATCTTCTGAAAAGCCTTTTGAGAGGAGCAAGAACAAGGGTTCTAGAACCACGATATGTGCAACAATTTCGGGCATTAATTATATGAACATATACCCATACCGCCCTGCCGTTATGACACCAGATTTCCAAGTTCGTTACCATAGATGAGTCATTTTCAAGATATCATGCCGGTTAAAGAAAGACCTATTCTTCTTGCCTAGGATATCTACATGGGCTACTAGTCAGCAATGAAAGCCCTGAAACGGAGTGAAGGAGTTGGCTCACACATGGGGATACTCAGTAAACAAATGCCTATCTGAATGCTTGCAATTATATAAAACGTCTTCAGTATACCTGCTTTGACCAGCCATGTATAGGCGCTCCAGGTCAAGCCGAAGCTGAACATGTTCTTGAAGATGAGCAGGCAGGTAAAGGCCTCAACGGCAATTTCACCTGGGCCAGGTCAGCACACATGACAGGCTCAAAAGCAGAGATGTTGACTTACGGTGTGCATCCACGATATACAAGGCACTTGCCACAGCTCCCAACACCATCCCCATTACCTCCAGTGCAAAGAAAAAGTCAGGCCAGAACCAACCATATTTTCCAACTTTAGCAGCCGTAACCCCAAAACCATACAAACCTACGCAGCCAAAGATGAGCTGTGGTATAACCAGCACAATACGGAACTCTGGTTCGTAGACTCCCTTGTTACGCCGGATCATAAGCTTGGTAGACCAATCTGCAAGTACGCCTGCAACGATGAAGCCAAGTATCGCTCCAACGAAGGGGCCGGTGTACATATAGCCGGTCCTTACTTCATCAAACCACAGCTAACGTGTGATTAGCAGACGCTTCCTAGCTATGAATATAATGCTTACGGGTGGACCGAGGAAGATTGCAGCGAGTACAACTCCTATCATAACCGTCCAACCAATCAGTGTGCCTTGTATGAGACAAGCCCAAAAGATTGCCGGGTGGAAAAAGAGCGGCAAAGGGCGAAATAAGAGCTTCAGAAAGCTCTCGTCTGTCTTGCGGCCATTGAAAGGCATTAAACTCTGGGCAAAGCTAACTCTGCAGGGGATCGCATCTTGCCCTTGTTGCGTTAAGCGACGTTTCCCAATCTTTCCATGTTGTTTTTCAAACGAAACCGGACCACTTGCATCTGGGCTATCACCGTTTCTAGGCGTGCCGTTAGCGGAGAGCTCATGGCCCTGGCCAGTTTGAATCGTATGTTGAACGGAGTCTTCGCCGATCAAATCCGTATTGAACGAACTGTCTCTTCGGAAAGCTGTTTCAGGAACGAAGAGGAAGATGAGTGGTAGCAATGCACCTGCGAAGATTGCAATCAAATAAAAAGACCATTGCCAGCCTAGTACCGGATGATATTAGTATCATTTGAGAGAATAGTATATAATGAATGACAAACCTATGGTATGAGTGATCTTTCCAACGAGTACCTACACGAACTTTTAGAGCCGAATATAATAGGGAATGATCAGAAGAGAGCGAATGCTTACCGGAGTAAAGAAAGCTCCGCCGAAAAGGGCCAAGTTGGACAATGCCATGCGCTTCCCACGTTCCTGGAGGAATTAAGCATATTTCCGAGACAAAGTCTTCCAAGTGAACCAACATGAACGAAGTATAGGTCGCCAACACTGGCATTCACCAAGGCTTCAAAAGGGGCAAGCCCAACCCCTTGAATGATTCGCGCCCATAATAGACTCTTATAGCTATGCCCACTGGCGCCGCCCCATGCGCTGCTGATAATAATGAGGATGGTTCCCAAGAGGTACAAATGTCTCTTGCCCCAAACCCTTGCTGATGCCACAGATAAGAAGCCTGCTACTCCAACGCCACACAGATGATATCCAGTAGCTAATGCTAGCTGTGTGAAGTCTCGATCGAAGTACAACGACAAGGTAACGGTGTTCGCGGCGAGCAACGGGCTCAAGGTCGATGCGATTACTGAGATAATGGATAATATAAGGAGGATCACGTCGCGCTTCCACAATGGCCAGTTCTATATTAAATCAGCTAGCATTCCCAAACATGGGGCCCTGCGCTCACCAGAGGATCGTTGGGATCATCACTCGGCTGAGGAACGAGTATGATGGGTACCGGACCACTTCTGTCATACTTCAAGTTGGCGTCGATCTCCCCAGGTCGAGTAGGTCGACTGGCATCGTCAAGGACGTAGGATGTCCCTAAGAGATGCTTAGTATCGCAACAGGGTCAATTCTTTTGCAATGCATATCATACCTGGAACCTGCTCTGATCTCGAAGGCTCTAAAACCCCCAGACCCATTGTGCCGATGTTGAGGGCTCAAGGTCTGGACGGTTGGAATACTCAGAAATGGCTTGAATTGTCCCACTGTAGGACAGAATTGTCTCTTAGACCACTTCGAAACATGGTCCCTCTACGGAATTGATGAGATACAAAGATAGCCATATGCCGTGACGAACTATGGTACGACTCTAGGAAGCCATAAGGCTGAACTACTGACACTGTTATTGGCCGGGAATGGAAGGGTCTCGGATCACTTCTACAATCAAACACGAAGTCACAATCAAAGACAACGATTGGACTCTCTGGGAAGGACTTTGTGATTCAATAAATAATAATAATAATATTCAAGACAAGCGTATATCTGAGAGTGGTAAATTGATGTCACTTGTAAAAGATCGAGTAAAAGCGTGGAGCTGATTCGATAAATTGATACTCTACTCCTCACAGCTCGTTAAATATCGAAGCACCCCCCCGTTTAAAATCCAAGCCTGTTTTAGTTGTATACTGTATCGTCGAAGCAGATCAATAGCTTAACATGAAGCCTGTTCAGTTATCGTTTCTGGCTTTTGCTGCCCTTGGCGCAGCTCAACTCGCTTCTCTCCCTGATTGTGCTGTAAGTGAAGAAGGCTACATTGTCTTCACAGATGACTGACTCTCGCGCAGAAACCGTGTGCATCAACGTTGCCTCCTGAATGCAATCTTGAAGTTGCCTGTATCTGCAGAAATCAGAACTGGATCAGTGGTATCTCATGCTGCGTCAAGACCAAGTGCTCTGAAGCCGATCAGCAAAGTCAGTACCAACTTCTGAACGCTACCAGATACGCGGATTCGCAAAGGCTAATAACATCTACAGAAACCCAACAAGTTGCCCAGCAACTGTGCGATACGTCAGTCTACCTGTTGACCCAAACCATGTTCCTTGCGCGGCTTCCAAGGCCTACCGTGTGGACGCGTGCTGATGGGTAACAAATATAGTGCCAAAGTCACACTTCCAACCGCGGCCTCTTGTGCGGCGTCTTCGGGCCCGACTGCATCCAGCAGCACCATAATGACCTCGTCGAGTACTGTGGGAGCTGCAGGTGCGGTGACTACTGGAATGAGCACCTCATCGAACGGAACTGCTATGTCTGGTAGGCCAACGATCGCTTCCTTGTTGGTTTATCTATTGTTTCGCATTCTCCCTTCGAGACTTTATGCATTGCACGAGATGTACTTCGATCGCCTCTATTCGTCTCTAGTAGCTCTATCTACTTCAACCTGGAATGAAGCTGACACTTAGGAAAAGGATCATCAACCAACTCGAACTCTCAAGGCTCTTCGACAGGCTCTGCTGCCGGTGGTGCATCGACTGGTGGTTCCTCGGCCACTAGTTCCTCGTCTGGCAGCGCAACTAGCACAAGTTCAGCAGCCGCAAAGGCAACCTCTAATGCTGCTGCTGCGCTCCGAACGCTTGGCTCAGGCATTGGCGCTGTCGGTGCGGCTGTAGCTGCCTTTGCCTTACTTTGAGTCACACCACTTATCGTGTCTTCCTTTGCAGTATATATCTTCGATTAGGTAACATTTTGTAATTGAAATTGCCCCCATTGAGGCTTTAACTATTTTAAAACTGCAATACTCAGTGGGAAATATACACCTAAAGATTCTCGTTCAAACTCAAGGATAGTCAGTTACGGGCGTGAGACAGCATTCTATCTTACGCACCATGCGCGCCTGGTTCGACTGCGTCCGAAACTTGTTTGCCTTCCTGGAACCACCCGAGAACATCCGCGACTAGACGATGGATATCACAGGAATCTCAATGCATTAATTACTTTTTCTTCCGTGGTTTACCAGTCAGTATGAGGTCAAGTGCGGAAGACCGTGGAAGGTTGATAGAATATCGCGGAACAAGTTCGGATATCCTAATGTTGGGCTTGCGATCACGACAACCAAGGGTAGCTTTCATGGGTGTCTTGGGCTTACGAGCTTGGCTGATGACCGCAATCGATGGGTGTGAATAGGCCGATCCCAAAGTCCCAAGGAAGCGTCTTTCACAGTCCACACCCTTAGGATGACAAAAACGCTCAAACGAGAGAACCGACCCACTGATGGAGATGGGACTTGAGCAATTTTTGTTGGTACGCTTAAATGAGAACATCGAGGTCATAGATGGCCATGCAGATAACATTAGGGACGTGAAACACTGTAGTCGTTGTTAGCAGACACCAAAGGACTCTAAGAGATATTTTCGAGCTTCGCCCCCACAATGTTAAAATACTATATTTATTTACAAAGTATTCTGGTGGTTTTAGAGCTTCTCTATCTAGACTCAGAACTGGCAACAGGACGGTTTGAGCAGGACAGTGAGGACATGAATGAGTGCATGCTGACAAGATAAGTAAATTCGTATCTCCGTAGAAGATCACATATTGCCTTTCTAGGGTTCGCTAGAGTAGGGGAAATCACTAGCCTATCAGATGTCCCGTCTCGCTATCAATTGCCCCCCCGCTTAAACCTCAGCCCACCCACCGTTGTGCTACGTTGACCCGCGGTAACGGTAAGTCGTATCTCTCACGACTCCAAGAATCCCATCTGTCAATGTCCTCACCGCATCATTCCGGATGGAACAGCTGCGCGCAAGAGCTCCATGGGCCAAGGAGGCCCGCAAACATGCGCACGACGCCCAATATTGAACCCCCAACACCGGGCCACGGCTTGTGAGAGCCACGAGCGTTCCAGCACCTTCAAATAGCACGTCCTCCTCCTGTTTCAGTCGGAGTAACGATCGTTCTCTGGATATATCGCGTTTCTGGCTCTTGAAGTATAAGAAGTATAAGAGAAGGACACACAAAAGCCAACTTCATCCGACGTTGCCTATCTTGGATATATTATACAAGTTCAATTTCTCTGTCGGTGGCGGTACTCGTACCGCAACAGATTGTCTCTATGGCTGAAAACATGGCCGAGAAGGGTTTCAAGAGAGATGGGTCGAGCTCATCACCAGGCTCGTCCTTTACAGGCGCTACGCAGCCCGTATACGATGAAGGGGTAGCGCAAAGAGAAAGCTTACCCCGGAGGGTATGGGACAGCTTCAAGCGGGATCCCAATGCATATGCCACACCAAAAGGCGTAGTGGGTGCCAATGGGAAGGTGTTTGATGTCGCGACTGCTGCGCAGGCAACGGCGGATTCGCCCTTGGCGAGGAAGCTCAAGAGCCGGCATCTGCAGATGATTGCCATTGGTGGCTCCATTGGTAAGGGACCTGTGCACATACATCTTGTCAATGCTGATACTCTCAGGCACCGGTCTTTTCGTCGGGTCTGGGAAGGCTCTTGCAAACGGTGGCCCGGCAAGCCTGGTACTCGCCTACGGCCTTATCGGTGTCATGTTGTTCTGCACAGTCCATGCGCTGGGCGAGATGGCCGTCTTGTTTCCCGTGGCGGGTTCATTCTCTGCCTATTCCACCCGTTTCCTGGACCCTGCATGGGGGTTCGCAATGGGCTGGAACTACGCTCTGCAATGGCTTGTTGCTCTGCCGCTTGAGATTGTTGCTGCAGCCATTACTGTCCAGCACTGGCATTCACCCGTCTCGCCTGCTGCCTGGGTTGCTATCTTTCTGGTGCTCATCATAAGCATCAATCTCTTTGGTGTTAAGGGATATGGAGAGGCAGAATTTGTCTTCTCCATTATCAAAGTCATTGCCGTCGTTGGTTTCATCATTCTCGGCATCATTCTCGATGTCGGTGGAGGAATCAACACTCCCTTCATCGGCGGCCGCTACTGGCGCAACCCCGGCGCCTTCAACAATGGCTTCAAAGGCCTCTGCTCTGTCTTCGTCACCGCCGCCTTTGCCTTTGCAGGTACTGAACTCGTCGGCCTCGCCGCCGCTGAAACCGCCAACCCTCGCAAGTCCCTCCCCACGGCTGTCAAGCAAGTTTTCTGGCGTATCTGCCTTTTCTACGTTGTCTCCCTCACTCTCATCGGCCTCCTAGTTCCCTATACCGACTCCCGTCTCGTTGGCCAATCCTCTGCCGACGCCAAGGCCTCCCCCTTCGTTATTGCCATCAACAATGCTGGAATTACAGGACTTGACTCTGTCATGAACGTCGTGATCATGATCGCCGTCCTTTCCGTCGGTAACTCTTCCGTCTACGGCTCCTCCCGAACCTTGGCCGCTCTCGCAGATCAAGGCCAAGCCCCCCGCTTCCTCTCCTACATTGACCGCCAAGGCCGCCCCATCTGCGCCATCATCGTCGCCTCCGCTTTCGGGTTTCTTGCGTTCCTCGCAGCTTCCAGCTCCGAAGACCGCGCCTTCACCTGGATGCAGGCTATCTCCGGTCTTTCCTCCATTTTGACTTGGGGATCTATTTGCCTCGCCCATATCCGCTTCCGCAAAGCCTGGAAAGCACAAGGCCACACCCTCGACCAGCTAGCCTTCCGCGCCCAATCCGGCGTCATCGGCTCCTGGATCGGTTTCGTTTTTAACGTGCTCGTGCTCATTGCACAATTCTGGACTGGCTTCTCCCCTGTAGTTCCTCAAGGTGGACATGCCATCACCGGCGCTAAAGCCCTGACAGAAAACTTTTTCGAAGCATACTTAGCAGCGCCAATTGTTTTGCTGCTTTATATACTATACAAGATTATATATAAGACAAAGGTGGTGCGATGCAGAGATATGGATCTGCAGACGGGGATTCGGCAGTTGAATCTGGCTGAGTTGGTCGCTGAAGAAGAGCTCGAGAGAGCGGTATGGCCGAAGTGGAAGAAGGCTTATAAGTTTTTCTGTTGAGTTCTGAACAAGCAAAAGAACACGAGAAAAGCCGACTTATATATCTGTTGAGTATTGAACAAACAGAAGGAAGGAAGAAAGTCTATTAGGTTTTCTGCTGAGTTGCTGATCCAGGCAAGAAGGCCGCAGAGGCGGCAACGTCACCAGGGTTTTACGAAAGCCAATTCATACCAACCGATTTTAGTAAATAATATGCCTACCGGTTGTTGTTTATTGACTTCTGTCAACGGACCCTGGTGAGTGATGGCGGTGTTTTGATTGCCTGGTTTTTGCCTACATGTTGGAGGATGGAGTCAGGGAGGTAACTAGGCGCTTCTTATATACCTCAGTATGAGAAGTAATAGGCGTGAAACAGGGTCTCGGGTCGGCTTGGAACAGGTTTTCCATTCTGGGTGTTCAACGGAGTTTGGAGGAGCAGCAGGAAGTCTTGCCCTGTCTACTTGCTTTTGACTCGACGTTCGGAGCAAACACAAGTAACCGGGGCGTTTTAGACTTTGGTTTCGTATAACTATATTTCGTGTCTATATTTTTTTTTTGATGTTCTTGGCTCGATAGGATAGATCTACCTAGGCGGAATCGGCTTTTGCACTTTGGAAACGCTTTGCTGTCGACTGAAAAGCTGCGATTTGATCGACGCGATATCGAGCCACCTTCTGCACCTTCTAATCCACCGCTCGCCCTCTGCTTTCCCATCCCCCCCCTTCCATCCCTTCCCACCTCCCATCCCCCCTCCCCTCCTCCCCCTCCACTCACCGCCCCTTTATCAACCTCACTCCCCCCATCCCCCCCACAACCCAATTTCCCTCACACAGAACCACTACGACTACCCAGCTACTCCAACGCCACGCACCTGAAACCTGCAGATTATGGGTATCAGAAAGGCAAGGAGTTCGTATGAGGAGGAGGAGGAGCCAAGGGCGATGGATGGTGAGGTGCAAAGCATGAGATTAAGATAATTAGAAAACGCCGGTGGGGATGAAGAAAAGGGCAGGAAGTACCCCCCTTGTCCAAAAGCAAACGAATATGGAAATTCTCACAAGGCTGGCTCGAAAGGGGGGGGAATAAACCTCTCAACACTTTCCGTGAAAGATAGGTAACCTACTATCCCCAAAGCCGCCTAAACTTTCCAAAAACCCCGGGGAACCCAGCTTCGACGCTCCGCCGTTTTGACGCGTTCGGGTAGGGGGGGAATGGGGTTTTTTGCTGGGTGGGTTGGCGAGTGGGAAAGGGGTGGTAAGGTGAAGGGTAGAGTGGAAGGATTTAGGTCGAAGGGACGTATCGAGGAGGCGGATGAAGGGGAAAAAAAGGGGGGGGGGGTGGAGCTCCAAAGAGCCATGTGGTTGATAAGGAGGCTTTTGTAAGGAAGAATATATGCAATATCTGGGAACGAGTGTCTACAAAGGATTGATGACGCTCCTGACCTTACGTTCGCTTCAGCTATAACGTTGCATGGTTAGACTCTATGCAAGCGCCGCCAATATGAGCTTTTTATAGCCTTCGACCGCAGCAAAGAGGTCATCCTCGACGAGGTGCTCATGGTCAGAATGTGCGACTAGGATGTTTCCGGGCCCGTAGAGATATTTTTTATAGTCTCCATAGAGATTGGGAATATCCGTGCCGTAGTTTACAACGATGGTGTCGAAACCTAGAAGATGTAATCGTAAGTTGCCACAGACTGTTGGAGATTTGGAATAATGATTGAAGGATTTCGAACCTTCAACATCCGTATCGATGTCCACAGGCCCATACCCCTTTGACAAGAAGTTGAGTTCAAGTCTCGCATCGACTTTCGTTATGGTATCAACGACTATATCCTTTATCTTTTCGGCGCTGCCGTCAGCGATACGTATCTGAATCTGAGCTTTTGCAGTCTCGGCAATGACGTTCCCCGCCACACCGCCCTCCATCTTGCCAATATTCAGCGTAGTGCTTCCATATTTCTTCGAGCTCGGCAACTCCAATCTATCCAAAGCCACCAACGCTGGAATCAGCATCGAGTTGGCATTCTCTCCAAGCCATGGATATCCACTATGCCCAGCTTTACCTGTGGCTTTGATATTGAACCCAAGACTTCCCTTGTGGCCTGACGCGAGCTTCAATTCCGTGGGCTCCCCAAAGATCACCGTTTCCCAGCTCAAGCCAAGGTCATTGGCTTTCCTCATGCCATCTCCACCAATCTCTTCTCCGACAACAAACAGTAGAGCTACGTCTCTTCCGGCTATTTTACCGGTAGCGAGAAGGTCTTCCACAGCCTGGATCTGCGTAGCTACGCATCCCTTCGCATCTACGCTTCCTCGTCCCCATATTTGGTCATGTTCGCGGTTCTCGTAAGGCCAGTACGGAGGGACGGTATCGATGTGGCTCGAGAGCAGGACTCGAGCGCTGTGCTTGTCGCCTGAATAGGCCAAGAGGTTGAATCTTGAGCTTTCGGCATCTGCTGCCAATGGATCAACAAGCTGTCTTTCGACAGTGAAGTTGAGGGCAGTGAGGTAGGAATGGAGGTATTCTCCAACTTTGTACTCATTGCCTGAAATCGACTCAATTTCGACCAGTGCGCGGTGGAGCGAAAGCAATCGACTCCAGTCAATTGGGTGGAGGTTCAATGGATGTTGGGCGTGGGGTAGTTCTTGGGCATGGCCAGAGATAGGCCATGGGAAGGTAACTATGGCTAGGATACAGCAATAATAGTGCGCCAATCGGACTGACAGCATCTTTCAACCACAATCCTGCATTAGAGAGTACAGCTTTACGACGTGAAAACCTGGAGTAGTAAGTAGCGTAGTATCACCGAGAGCGACATTGACCTCCAGCATGAAGTCATGGCGGCGACGACCCCCAAACATCAATATCTACTCGTAGGTGCAGCACCCTGCTGCACCCTATCCCCGACCTCCGACTTTATTCCCACCCACGCCACCGTCCCACGGGTCTCCGTTGCCGAGACTTAGGCATCTAACTGTTTGTGGACGTAGCTCCAACCTCCCCATTGCCTGCTTGCCCGCTGTGCCTGTGCATTCGTTGCACCGAGATTGGCCGCCATAAAGAATAAGGTACTCGGAGTCGTACGCATACCGTATGAAAAAATCCCTGAGAAGCCATCAAGCTATCCAGCTTTACCTTACTACTTGCTACTATCTACCTTCTACTTCTCCTTTTCCTTCAGTATCCTCATTGGTTCTCCCATCTTTCCATTCGCTTATACGTGTTGTTTTTCGTCATTGGGAGATCGGAGAGATTCGTCCCCCTGTCGATCTCGAATACTTTCTCAGTAGTTTGTTGACCTGCGGAGCTATTTTTGTACTTAGGAAAGCCTTCACTCCAAGTCAAACGATTGAGAGGAAGCATCACAGAAAGCCGACACCTCATTTCGACGACACCATAACGCATATAACAACTACAACACTCGTTTCAGACTGCCGCGCACAGCATTGTCGATCGATCCTTGCAGCTGTCTGACCTTCTCTGGCCAGAAAGCAACAACGCAAGCCACCGTCCCCCGACCCCCCGTACCACCAGCAACCGAAATAAGGTTTCAAGCATCCAGTCAATCTCCTATCCCAGAGAAACATACGGGAACACGTTCTCGCAGCACCCACCGAAAGCCAACAATACAAGTCTGCGTTGCCGTTCGGCTGTGTGCATTCTGCACTGTGCCGCCTCGCCGATGTTGCGATAGAACTCGTGGGCAACAACAAGGCCAGAATCACGGAGACCCAGCGTTGAGAGACCTACACTTTATTCATACTGTACAAACCAATTCACCATTGGAGCACATTCGAACAGCCGTCAGTCCGTCGTTGGTGACTTTATCTCAGCCTCACAGGTCACTCTAAACTGACTCTTCGCTCGCGCAGTCGGACGGGATATATACACGTCGGAGGTCCAGAGGTCTAGGAGGGTGGGAGCTTTGCCTGAATGCCTATTAAATTACCCAAAGGCTTTCCACGCAGGAAAGCCTCCGGAAATGCGCTCGAAGAACTCCCAAATCCTCCTGAACCATCATTCCGCGTCTTCGAACGGCCAGGCAGCAAATCTTTCGACGGTGGGGAGACCTTGAAGCGTATGAGCCTAGGACGACCACTGAGCGCAGGTCATTCATTAGAAAACAACCTGTTCGTTGATAGGACGGCTGATTCTAATCCTCATAATCGGTATGTCTCGGTAAATTGCTTCCCTGCAGAAGGTGCTAAAACGCCTTAGTGGTAGTGGAGGTACGAATAATTCATCTTCAAGCGGAGGACAGAATGATAATTCGTCAGCCTCGGCCCGATTCAGCTCCTCATCAACCCTACCTTCCTCAACAGACGCTCCCTTTGATGACAAACCTCTACCAAACCCTAGGGGCTCACATGATATATCAATCCCTCCCGTTCCCGAATCAAATCAGACGTGGCGAAACAAGGGTAGAGCGTTCTCATTCGGCAGAAGGAAAGCCGAATCAGCATCTATGCCTGCACCCGTATCTCAACCTGACATGGTTCTAGCGAGCTCTCAGGAATACCGGCATGTCGGTCGTGAACGGGCTTTGACAGAGAGCAGCTATGCCAGTGGGAGTACAGCAACGCCTCCGAAAATACTAGATGGAGATCTAGACTTTGGTGAATCGGATCTTGATGGTTTTGGGAGTATGTTCGAAAGCATTGGTAAGAGGAAGAGCCAAATACTAGAGAGCAAGAGCATGGGCTTACCGAACACGGAGTCTCCTGTAAGTTCAGATATGGAAGGTGCACCCCTGGTGCTTACTGACTAGTATTAGGAGGCTATGTCCCCAGCATCCAGGAACCTCACCAAGACATATTTTGGAGAACGATCAATGGATAGCCCTCGGCCGCTCAAGATTGATCGGTCCCGGCAAGTGGAATCTTCACCGTATTCTTGGGGAAGTCATGATTCACAAGATGGCTTGATGTCATCGACAAGTCCAACAGCGGCGGGTTACAATGCAAGATATGATGAAAGCCCTCCAGTGCCCCGGCATGGTCCACCACAGACACCTTCGAGAAAACCCGTACCAGATTCGACGAGTCCTTCCGGTCGAACAAGACAGCAACGTCCTCCGTCTATAAACGGATTGGGTCTCCGAAGAAGCAGCGCATATATGTCACGTAGAGATTCGGCTCCTTACAAAGATGAAGACGCCAGGCTCGTCATGGACTCTATCAGTGCGAGTCGAAGACTAAATCGTTCATCTACAGAGCAGAGCTCCCTCATGGAGGATAGGGGTGAAGCTGAATACGCCCAGTACGGCAAAAATAGGCCAGCCCCTCCCGCAGCAATGTTCGACAGTAGAGATTCGGACTTTCAAAGCCCAGATTGGAGGATCGGATCCACAGAGACAACACCTCGGGCTAAAAAGCTTGAGATGGTTCAGCCAGAAGAGCAGGGATTGTTTGACGATTTTCAGCCAACGTCTGCAAGGGCGGCTGCGCCTCGCCGAGATGACCAACAGCTGAACAAGCAAGCTCAAAAGAAAGTCATGACTCCCGCACAATTTGAGCGATACCGCCGAGAACAGGAGATGACACGCACAAAGAGCGACGCGTCAAGAAGCCAGGTGTCGGATGAGGACAGCGACAACTACGACGACGATGACGAGACGGAACACAATAAGCAACTTGCAAAGCAGAGGCGGAAGCAAGAGGCGCATCTTGCAGTGTATCGGCAACAAATGATGAAGATGACTGGAGAGCAGCCTTCAGACCTACCGAATATTGGCACACGGCCGGGGATGGAAAGGGCAAGCATGAGCACGCCCAATCTTGCCGAACGGGTTGGTACACCTACGTTTAACGTCGAAAAGGCTCCTGGAGGAAAGGCTAGCGATGATGAAGATGAAGATATACCCTTGGGTATCCTCGCAGCACATGGTTTTCCTGCTAAGAATAGACCACCAACGGCGGGTACTTTGGGCTCAGGTCCTATCAAATACACTAGTGAATCATATCCGCCGCCACCCTTGTCTTCTGCCGGTACATCTGCAGCTGGGAATCCACCGGGTCTACCCCCGTTCGCAAGGAATCTGCCTCCTGATCCATACTTTGGCGCAGGTCTGGTTAATCCAACGAACCGCGAAGCTCCACGCAACGGTGGAGGATCGGTATATGGAGCCTCCTCACCGAGCGTACATCCCGGAGGGCTTGTTGGGGTCATTGCTGGTGAGGAACGCGCAAAAGCCATACGAAGAGGAAGCCCCAACGCTCATGCTGGCTGGGGTGTTCCCCTTCCCCAAGGCATGCCTCAAATGCCAGGTATGATGTCTCCGGGTGACGAAGCTCAGGTTCAGATGTCACAGCAAATGTCACAGATGATGCAAATGCAGATGCAATGGATGCAGCAGATGCAACAGATGATGGCTGGGGGCGTGCAAGGCCAACCACCTGGCCAACCGCCGCCGCAGCTCATGCTCCCACAACAGCAGCAGATGATGAGCAATGGGTTCCTAAGTCCACCCGGCCAACTACCGAGGCCGGTGTCCCACTCTGCGCCCGCCTCTCCAGGCGTAGTCCAGGCACAACAACGAGCAATGAGCATGATGCCCTCAATGTCGCAGTGGCCAGGCCATATGCAGAGGGCATCGGCGGCACCAAGCATGATTGGCGGGCAAGGGTATGCTCCTTCCATGGCACCATCCGAAAGAAGTAATGTCGGTATGCCGACTCGATACAGGCCTGTCTCGATCGCGCCCATTGACGAACAACCGAGACCGAGCTCAAGGACGTCGACCATGCTGCAACCGCCAGATAATTACAGAAAAAGCAGCGCGTCGTCGAATCTCAGAGTTGTTCAACAGCCCAAGAAAGCATCGAGTGACGACGATGACGACGAAGGGTGGGAAGAGATGAAAAAGAAGCGGGAGAATAAGAAGAGTACGTGGAAGTTGAAGAAAAAGGATAACCCGGGCTTGCAAGAGTTGTATTATCCTGGCACATGAAATGGCAGGGTTTGGAAAATAGGGCAAAAAGATTATCGGATGGGTTATTTCTGCATTGTGCATAACTCCTCGCATCAGGGGAAGGGCGTAAACACTTCTTTTTGAATACTTTTGGGGGTTTCTCTCTCTCCGTCAACCTTGGAGATAGGAGCGAAGAGAGTGGTGGTAATTGTGTATAGGGAATTTGATGGCGAGGTTGGCGATGGGTTTGGAAATTATTCTATGGGGCAGGCTAGCGAGTCTTTGCCATGGAAGTAGCGGAAGATAAGGTAGCCTCTCGATATCACTAATACGAGCGCGAGAGGTTTCTTGCATAGAAAGACGGTCTTTTCGCTCGTTCGTTGTATGTGAATGTTTGCGCTTTGTGCTGAACCTCGTCCATGTCATAATCTCACCTCCACCCCTCTTGTATACAGTACAGTACGCTATCCACACCCTCCCCTTCTCCTTTCCTTCCCCTCCCCTTCCCCTTCCATACCTTCAATCCAAATCCAAATCCAGATCCAGATCCAATCATCCCAAGTTCCCGCATCATAGATTTCCCATTTGTCAAGAAACCGGATCTGTTTGCTGGGTCTGGTATGTGTGTGCGTGCGCGCGTAGATGGGGGTAGATGTGGGGGGTAGATGTGGGGGGAAATGATGGGGGAAATGATGGGCAGGGAGGGAGGGAGGGAGGTTTTTTTTTCTTCCAGCTTGTCTTTTATTTTCCCCGGGGGGGGGTTTTCGCGGTTTACATACTGTACATACACAGATGTTTTTTCTTTTTTGTTTTTCCTTGTTTCTTGTTTCAACATTTATTTCCAACAACTTTCTCCCGAGGTATAAGGGATATACTTCCTCTTCATTTTCCCCAAATTCATTCCCCCGCCCCCCTTTCTCATATCCCAACCCAACCCAATCGACTCGTTGTCTCTTTTCGTTTTCTTTTCGTTTTTCCTTCTTCTTTTTCTTTTAGCTATGGGTTTGGAATTTGAAATGGGTGGTTTGGTTTGGGATATGTGTGTGTGTGTTGGTTGGTGTTTTGCTTATTTATTTTTGCTTTTTGCTTTTGGATTGAAGGGTTGGATTGGATTGGGGGGAGGGGAGGTTTAGAGAGGGGTGGGTATGTAGGTGGGTGGGGAATAGGTTGGGGTGATTGGGGGGGAGGGGGGAGGAGATGGTGACCTTGGGGAGAGGAGTCCATGTGGCATACATATATGGGATGTTTGGATTTTTGGTTCTTTGAAAGAAAATCCAATAGCCAAAAGCAGGTTATCTAGTTGCAAAGACGCCACCGCAATGCCTAGCCCTAGATGCGACTGAATAATAACAAACACCACAAGCATTGCACAACAAGCCTTCGAAATCAACCGGTATAAACAACGCTATAATCCCCCTCCAAAAGCTTCCCGTCACTCCCCATCTGCGGCTGGCAAAAATTCATCGTCGACGACGACCCCCCACCGCAGTCCACCTTCGCCATCCAACACAGGTACGTCGGCGTAAACGTCACAAACGCATATGTGCCCGGCTGCTGGCCCAGCGTATTCGTCACGGTGATGGTCGTGGCATTCGTGATGCTCGTGCTCGTGCTCTTGGAAATGGACTGCGCCCACGAGTACTCGGCCGTGACGGTGACGTCGGCTTCGGCGATGAAGTCAACGCCGGTTTTGATGGCGATGCTGCCGCCGACGGTGTTGGTGATGGTTTGGTCCTGCGAGGTGCTGAAGGAGGTGGACACGGTAAGGCCGTGGGTGATGGAGAAGAAGCAAGGGGCCGTGTCGCAGCGCTGCGGGTCGGCGACCATGGTTTGCTGACCGGCTTGGGGGAAGGAGGTGCCGTCGACGGTGGCTTTGCAGTTGCTCGTGTCGAAGGCGTCGCGTGCTTTTAGGGCTTTGTAGGTGGCGGCTTTGCCGGTTAGGGAGGTGCTGGATCGTCGGGGGATCTGGGGAATTGTTAGGTGGATGTGATGGTTGGGTTGGCAAGAAGATGCTTACGATGGAATCGCTGATGGCAGCCGATGCCTTTGAGAATAGCGACAGGCTAGTGTCCTCTCTTTTCAAGAGTGCTGCATTGCCGACGCTCAACGGTGCGCAATCACCAGTCCCGCAGCAAAAGGTAGAGATGAGATCAACCCCTTGAGGAACAGACGAGTAATAGCAACCCGCTTTTGCGGCGACGAGGACCACATTTCCCGGTGGAGCCGGGAACGACATTGAGCCATACATTGTTTGGCCGTACGGCTGCATAATGGCGACACGACAACCGGGTCCTGGCTGAGCAATCTTCCAGTACACGGTATATCCTCCACCGGTTTTCGACTCTGCTCCAGGGAACGTTGGAGCGCTGTAGCGGGATACCGAAGGCCATCCAGCAGCATTGTCCCAAATCGATACGGGTTCGCTGTTGCCATCAAGTTTGTAGTCAGTTACGGGCTGAGTACATTGTCCGTCTTTGTACGGTATAATTGCTTGTGCTTGCACACTGCGTGCGGAGAGGAAGAGCGCGACCGCGACCTGGAGAGTATCTGCGAAGTGCATCTTGGGTGGTAGGAAGTGAGAATTGAAAGACTAGTATAATGTCACTGAGAACGTGATACTTAAGAGAGTGTCAGGACTGGACTGGAAATAATAATGGAAACAATGGGAGACCGAGGACCTCGAGCTCTTTATAGACCCAGAGAGGAGCTTTTGACGTATAATGCAGAGCCTCAACCCGGACTAATCTCCATGGTCTCCATAGCCCAAGGAGAACTCCGTAAGATGGACATTGTTCTAAACAGTTGTCCCAGCTAGAACACCTGGCTATGAGGCGAAATGTTTTTGACGACCATAGCCTCCACCAACACTCTGAAACGAGGTACAGTCAGCTTCGCTGCAGTTCTCAGCTCAGGCTGCCAGATCCATTCCTCTTGAAGATGTTCAACCCGGATAGCCCGAATGTGCAGATGTTGGTTTTAGATTTGTCCGCAGCAAGAAGAAACGAAATATCTGCCTTATGCTGGTCTTCCAACCCGCAATCTTGCGATAACATGGGAATTCGTTCGAAGCCTAGTAGCGCTTACAAATATCTCCTCTGCTACTGACATCGGACGAATTCGAAGGAGGAGTGTCAGTCAGCTGGGTACGAGTAACGTGGACGGTGATGCAGAAGTGAATCGGCAGATAGAACATATCATCATTGAATCCTGAGATGTCTTTGTTCATAGCCTTTGCTGCCCGCAGTCCATCAAATCTTATCATCCCTCAGAAGACCCCCGGACAGAAACATCAACCGCCACACACTCACCTCCACGATCTCCCTTCCCTGCTATGCAACACAAACCCTCATCTCTTCTATCCACGGAGTTGCAAGACTTCGCATCAACCAACTGGCGATTTGTTTCACGTACATTAAAGCTGGAGGCCTAAGGGGTCCTTTCCGCTGCGGGCCGGAGATTAAGGTACCTTAGGTGCTTAAGGTAGGTACATACTTGTAGGTACTGTTAGTCGTGGTAGTGATTTCGGGTTAAGGTACATGTATGCTCGCATACGGTAGGGTAACAGAGTCGTTGCTGATTCATTCAACGAATATACTCCGTACTGTTGCGCAAGTCAGACACGAACAACCCATCCTTTCAAAGTAGATACAGTAGTACAGCAGCCGGCACCGAAGAACAGTGACACTAGAACATGTGTTCCTGCATGTGGTACAGGTCCTTCCTGCAGCGGGCTGGACATTGCTTAAGCGTTGCCGGGATTGTTCAGGTATAAGGTAGCTGGTTTACGCTCTCATATGTACAAATAATCCTTGTTAAGAGGCTTTTTGCTAATAGGACCTGTATCATGTATGTACTCGCGGCCTCACAATCAAGCAGGGGGGCCATAACTTCAGGCATATCAAATCTCGCTTAACCGTACAGTAGCTGATTATGGCCCCCTCGGCCCGTCGGTGGGAGGAACGGAAGAACGTGCTTGAGTTATTGTGTTGACTTTGGTATCACGACAGTCTAGAATTAGGCTTCGATAAAACGTAGAATGCTGTGCCTACCGCCAGAGTTGGTTCCTTCGAAGCTGCTCTGCAGAATGTTATCCTTATTACTGCGTGCTGAGACACGACTGCCGTGGAAAGTGCTGCAGCAAGATGCCGGGTCACCAAAGGTCATCAGGGTCAACAAAACTTTAGGACTGCAACATGTCTAAGTGTTTATATAGAATTCTTGTGCTTGCCGCTGGTATCAAAAGCAATAGTTACAAATACCCCGCCAGCCCTTGCACCTGTGCGTGTATAAGAGGTCTTGGGCTGTGACAGCATGCAGACCACCACGCCCTATGCATGAGGGTATCTTTCATAATTTTATAGAAGCGGGGAAAAAGAAACTCCTGGTCAATGCTTAGGTGGTCGTGAACGGGCATCTTGATCGACTATTCGTCCGGCGTAGGCAAGGACCGATAGGGGATCCGAGTGGGACATAGGAAAAGACTCGGGGCCGTAGTCGTCGTTATGAAGGGGTGGTCGTGAATATCTCTCCGGTGGGGTAGTATGGGTTTTTGGCAATCTCTCGCCAGGCGTTTGGTGCGCATTGTGGAAGCGTTCCGCAGAGAAGATGGACCCGTTCTGGAGCACGGGCGGATGCTGAACCTGTTGAGCCTCCGGAAGGTTTCGCAGAGGGCTCCGAAGATCCTGGCCCGAACTGGGCGAGATTCCAGTGAGCGCCAAATTCTGGAGTGACTTCCTCTCGCGGGGGATATCTTCAGCAACACATTCACTATTAGCGAGAGGATCGCGGGGCGGCGGTCGGTCGTTTTGGAAAGAGATGTTATGTGGTAACGGGAGTTGAAGAGATTCAAGGGTACCTGATGAGGACGAGCCGAACGGGGAGTGTGAAGGATAACCATGTGTCGAAGCAAATTGGCTGCTGTGGGACGTGCAATGTATTTGAGCACCAGATTCTGCATTTGCGATAGGCTTGAGCCCCACAGTCGAAAGCGATGGTAGCGACCGTTGGGATTTTGGATCATCTACCGAACCGTAGATGGAAGAAGGGGCAGTATCCTCGCTTGAGAGGTTGGAAGACCTTGAGGACTGATTCGACGAGATAGTATCGTGTTGAAATAACGACGCAGGCACGATGCGGTTGGAGCGCCGCATACTCTCAAGCGGGCTATTTTGACCTCTTGTCATTGTCAGATCGGTAGATATTGATGCACTCGTGGTTGTTCCTCGACTGTTTCTAGAGTCGAGAGGCATAATACGAGGGAGATGCAGGCCTTCTGAAGTTGCTGCGCCTTGATCTATGATTTCCGTATGAGGCTGGAATCGAGGACTAGTTTGGAAGTTTTCTTTGTAACTTGCAGACGACGAGGACGGTGAATGTGATGCGGGAGTCGACGCTCCGAGCAAAGAGCTAATTCCCCCGAGCATCGCGGTAGGCGCCGCAATTGCAAGATCGCGCGGTGATGGGTGTCCACTTTGCGTCGAGCGTGTTCCGATTGAGGCCACGGAGCCAACCCGATGGCGCCCCCTGACAGTGTTGCTGGAGAAAGAGCTTACAAGGTCGTACTGGCTTCCCGCACTCTCACTGCTGGCACTGACTTGTTTCTCAAGCTTTGGTCGTTTGCCATCTAAAAGATGTTAGTTGAATTCAAACAAGGAAGCTGCCAGCAATTCCACCCCACTTCGGTTTCTCGTACCTGCATTAGAAGCGTTTTTGAGTTTGAATTCGGCCAGATATTCTGTATATTCTCGATACTGATCTGTCTTCTTGTACTTTATTAGTTCGGTGTGATACTTTTCCTTGGCAGCCGAAGCTTGCGTCTCATAGGGCTCTTTGCGTTCGGGAGACAGAATCTGCCAACTTTCTCCGACAAGCTTTGCAATTTCTGTGAAGGATAAATTACGTGGCTTTAATTCTTCGCGGATTTCTACAGAGCGATTAATGTATGTTATCGGGACGCAATCATTACGAGACCTACTATTTGAAAAGATGACATACGCCGATGGTGGTCTGTCGGGTGCATTCTCATCAGCCTGTAGAGCAAATGACAATCAGCTTCGCTATGCAATTTGAAGCTCTTCGCACCACGCCGTCGACTCACCTTAGGATGACGCCTATACTTCCTTTTTCCGCTGGCACCATTAAGCGATTTGCCTTCGGCTGTGTTATCGTGTGGATTGCCTTCTGCGCCCCTATATCGACCATCCTCGAGGGGCGACGCTCTTACGGGGGGTCTCAGATCTTTCTCGACGTTGACACCCCGTGCGTTCGCTATTTCACGTTGCAATTTCTGGAATAAGTTAGCATGATCCCAAACGCAAGATGGCGCCGACAAACGAAACCGACTGACCCTTCGATGACCAAGCTTCACTCCAAGCGCGTCGCTAATATATATCAGTTCGGACTGAAGAATTGGCAGGAGAATTCTTCAAGTCCTACAGGTCCGACTCCATGATATCTAACACGGTCTCCCAGGTCTCGAATCCTTCGTCGATAAAGCCATCGATATATTGCGCCAGGCCTAGCCGAGACAATATAGGACCCGAAGCCGTCATCCAGACTGCGAAGAGCTGGAGTATCTGAATACTCCGACGAACGTCCAATCCCCTCCTCCGTCAGTCTCACACGCCAAGGTCTCTATCAAGGCTATTGATATAGTCCCCGAGTTTCCCATAAGATGCAGTATAGGGATTATCGTTAGCGGACGTGCTGCGTCTTTTGATAGGTACTTTGATGAATGTAGTGTCGTTGCCCTTGCTCTTGACCAGCTTTGGTTTAACAGTCGAGTAGATGAGGCCTAAACCCACTTGTGGACCACCTGAAGGTCGAGATCGTTCGTCGGAAGGGTTGATGAGAACTTGGATGTTCCAACCAAATGGTGTGTGATGCAGTCCGGCCCCAACCCCCCCAGCTTTGGGTCCAGGTAGATGTGATGCTATGCTATAAACCCGAACTATTAGCGAACGATATTCTGTCAAAAGCGAACGGTCAGTATGGAATAGTCCACGGGGGTGCTGCAAACCTCCAGAAATACGCTTTCCCCCTCTGAAGCGCGGTACAGATCGTACTGGGCTAGAAGATGCTCGCGATCCTAAATGTAGTGCAATAGTTGATGCAGAGGGCAGTGCAGCTGTGGCCTGTGGGCGTGGTGCGCTCGTAGAACCGAGATGCTGGATGGGCAAGTGTGGTTGGCTTCTGATAACTCAGTAATGGTGGGTGTTTGCACTTTCGAGTATTGGGACATGACTAGATCCGCCAACGAACCAATTGTTTGAAGGGGGGAAAAGGGGAAGGGATGAGAACTTGGGGGGGGGTTGTGAGTGAGAGGAAGCTGGTGATGGTGGGAGTAATATAAGGCAGATTGGTGATATGATAGTTCGATGCACACAAGGGCTGGACAGTCGGAAAGATCTAGCGAAGCATTGCTGAAATGCCATGCACAAACAGCATACTGAGTGGGAAGGGAAAGCGAGGATTGCTGTGTGCCTCAGAGCAGACGATAGGTAGCCGTGGTGTAGGCTGTCTCCATCGACATCGGCGATGGTCCATCGAAGATCTGTGGGATCCGTATTATTGGTATTATTTGAGGCGAATAGTGAAAAATTACATTCATCGGAGATCTCGATCGAGACCAGGGGAGTTTTGTGGTTGGCTGCGGGCATCCATCCACGTTTGTCCCGTCACCCGTGGGCGGCTTAGATACACAAGGTATATAAGACTGCAGTCTTATACTGTTACAATACAGTATACAGAGGCTATTGAATCTAGCTCAGGTTCAATAGAAAGTAATATGAGCAGATTTTCCACCTATTCTTCGATGACTAACCAACGTTCGGACCGAGATCTATGTATAGTTGGGTTTTAAAACCTCATTCTTGTATTCCGTACCTTACGCCCAACAGCCCCCTAAAGTAATACAAGGTATCTTATGGCTAAGTTGGAACGCAGATGACCAGTTGGAAGCATCTCTTAAGATATACGCCGATACCTTCATGGGTTTCTTTTTCGCCGCATCTTATATGAATGATCCATGCACTAGTAATTCCAGGGCACTTGGGAAAGACTACTGTATTCCGTAGGTAGAACTCAACCAGGGTCCAGGAGGGGGGGCAATCTGAACAAATGACGATCTACCAAAGATCCAATTCCTAATTCCACGATGCTCAACTTAAACCTCGATTTCCTGTCCCCACCCATAGTCGGCGATCTCTAACCCATAGGTAACGTCACTGAACATATTGATTTCGAAAATACTGTGTTAACAGTGTATGAAACGACGATTGGGCGGTGCATCATTCAAAGTTGCCCATTTGCAGACAGTTTTCACCGATGCCATACCTGCAACGTCGATGCGTCTTTCACCTTCATTTACCTTTACCATCTTTTTCTCTTCTTCGTGGACTTCTAGAATCCCTCGCCAAGTGCCCTACAACCATTTCCTATTTTACCTACCTTACTCATACCGCATCTTCAACGACATACTTTAGGTACGGCATAGCTTACTCCGGATCAAACATGCGTTAGACCGTCACCAGCTCGTCCTACCCAATGTGGTGGTGCGATGGGATCACCAGCGATGATGGCCGGTCTCAAGTGCTACACCTCATGAGATTGCTTTCTGTAATCTGCCACATATACATACACAAATGGTGTAATCACCGCCGACGAGACGGTTTGCCCTGATTCTGAAGGCTTTGTCTCCCTTGCGTCTTTGTCTACTTACTACGGATCGTTCTTATCGGTGAATGGGTAGGCCACACCGACAAGAGCAAGCAAGCAGGCACGTGGCAGGGATGGACCTTCTGGACCCTGAAAAGCTAGACAAAAGACGCCGAGAACTGCCGAGGATGCGGGGCTAAACATTATGTAATCAAGATTCACCAACGAACCCGACAGACAGGAACTAACTAGAGTACCTACCTACTTGTACCTTATGAACCAACAATGCCCTTTTTGGCATACCATACCTTACTCCGTACGTCTCACTGTCTCACTGGTCACAAGTCACGTGTGTTCCGTGCGAGTACCTAAGGCAAGGTACGGAATACCTCATCGTCTTTTCCCGGAACAGAAGCAGAAGCAGTTACCCCACCTCTATCTTGGCGATAGGGCTAGCCGCCAAACTGAACAATACGGTACATAGCATGCTTCGTCCATTATTCTCCTTTTTGCCCCAGTCTACGCAATTACCCTGTTCCTGTTCCTGTTCCTGTTCCTGCTTCTTCCCTTCCATTAGCCTCATTCCTGTGCCTTAGTAAGCTACCTACTTGACCCATCGCCATGGCGCCAGAACGACCAAAACCCCCCGCCGCGGATCCGGAACTCGCCCAGGTGAGTGAAGCTCAAACCCCCCTATCCAGGCTGCTGCTTACGTGTTCCATCCTCGTGCTCTGAACGCTAACCCACTTCTGTACCCGTGTGATCAGGCGTTTCACGAGCTCGCAAAGTACGTCTACCGCACATTGCTTCGATGCATCTGCCCGATAATTCCATCCTTGTGCCACCACAGCTGTGGCCCCCCGCTGCCATTCCACCCTATCTCACACCTCCACTCCGCTCCTCAACCATCTTCTTCCCCTGAACGTTTTTCTTCGTACCTTTCCCATCAGGAGCTTGGTTAGAAGCCGACCCATGGACCCTCCATCACCTGACCTCACCTCTCCTTACCTACTCACTGCTCACCACGCACCGCAACCCTACCCTCTTCTCTCTCTCCCTTTCCCTTCACCCACAACCCCACCTAACCTCCCTGGCAGAGGCGAATCCACCGCCACAGCAATGGAAACCCACCTCACCTCCCTCGAGCGCAAAATCGACGACCTCCTCGCCAGCGTCGACGTCCAGGATCCCGCGCCCTTGTTGACAAACACCGGGAAAGCGGAGGAGGAAGTCCAGGTCAAAATGGGGGATGGAGAGGGCTTGATACGGGCGGGGAAGAAGGAGGGGTGACGGGATGATCAGTGGTGGGGGCGTAAAGGGCGTGGATGTTTTTGTTATGATGATACGGAATGGAACGGGGGAATGGGAAGGATAGACGGGAGTCTTCCGAGGCCAGGCGAATAGAAGAGATGGGGAATTGGGTTTATTGGTTTTTCTACATTGTCATTTCTACTATCCGCCATGAACTCCTGGGGTGACGGGTGTCTACATGCCCACTCTCATCATATCCACTACCCATGTGGATAAAACGCATCCTCAACATTATTTCCCATAAGCCATGGAACAGGAAATCACCATCCCCCAAAATTAAAATAACCTACCTATACCCCCAAAACCCCACCGGCCCCTCCCTATAAAAAACCCCTAGAATAGAAATCAACCCCTCCACCAAACCACCCAAGAACCCCATGCGTGGTATCCCTCTCTCTCTCGGTCTGCCCCCCTTCGGTTGCTTGATTAGAAAATTGAAACCCACATTACCACATGCATGCCGAACTAGCGAGTATCCAGAGCCGGCTCCAGCCTGCCAAAACGCCTCGAAAACCATGTCTTTACGGCAATTGCCTGGTACATCTTGGGGGAAAAAAACCCAAAAAAACCCACCCCCTCCACTTCACTCCCGATGATAGCAATTCCATTAACCCCCCCTTCCACACCACCCTCGCCTCCGCAATCAGGTCACCGAACAACCAGCCTCCCCCCCTGACTCCCCCTTTTCTGCAGCTTCCCCGCCTCCCTCTCCTTATCCGCTCCCATCGGGCTATTCCCACCCCCCTGGCTCCGAATTACCGGCAGCTCCCCCACCGTATCCCTCGCGCCCTTTTGCTCGACATACAATCTCGCATTCTCCGACAGCGGGAACGCGGGCATCGTAGCCGGGATCTGCGCGCCGTTCTGCACCAGCAGCTCCGCGACAGGGAAGGCGATGATTTTCGCCTGGCTAGGGCTGGGGGTGAGGGTTGTGGTGGCCGTGCTGCGCGGGGAGGGGGTGTTGGAGGAGGATGGGGAGGCAGGGTCGGCGGCGGCGAGAGCGAGGAAGACGGCGTGGGTGTTGCGGGAGCGGTCGGTGGCGTTTGGGTTTGCGCGGAGGGCGAGGGCGTAGAGGACGGCTTGGAGGTTGTTTTTCTTGATGGAGGCGAGGAGGGTTTCGTCGGCGGTGGGGTAGTGCGAGAGGGTGGGGGATAAGGGGGTGATGTAGGCGCGGTCGACGTATTTGGCGGTAATGAATTTGAGGCGTTGGTCGCGGGTTGCTTGTGGAGAGGGTTTGAGATAAAGGGAAGGGTCGAGCTTGGCTTCCCAGATCATATTACTGACGCGGTTGCCAATTTGGAGGAGCAGCTCGACGATGTCGGTGGTGAAGGAGTGGGTGTCGAGGGTTAGGGAGCGGACTTTGGAGATGTGGGTGCCGAGGGAGCGATGGATGCCGCTGCATTCGATGCAAAGGATTATGCCGAGGTTGATGGAGACCCATTCGGTTTTGATGCCAGAGCCGCAGTCGGCGCACCAACAGTTGCCTTGGTCGGTGTCGCGGACGATTTGGAGCAGTTTGGAGGGGTTACTTTGGAAGCTGCCGCTGTCGGTGCGGACATAGGTTGGGCGGGCTCCTACGGTGGTTCGTCTGTATACGTTGTTGGTGATAGAACCGGGGGTATGGGTGGGTGAGTGGCGATTGTGGTGATGGCCAGACAAGGAGGAGCTTTTGCCCGTCAGGACAGAGCCAATGTCTCTGTGCGTGGATTTGTCGCTAGACGTGGAGGGTGTAAAAGTTTGAGGTTGGCCTCGCCCCTCAACGGCGCTTTGTAAGGCGTTGTTGATGGCATTCATCCAATTGTGCAGATCATCTTCAGAGGGTGCTTGATATACACGCTTGTACTGGGGTGTGATGACCTCGAAACAGAACCTTCGATCGGCGTTCCGGGCTTCTCGAACTGATGCCATACGCAAATCGATAGGATCCATGTGTAGGTCAAGCTTTTGTTTCCAGTTACTATACTCTGACAGCTTCCCCTGATCGAGTACAATCCAGAACCTGAACTTGTCAGCTTATACCTAGAAAAAAAGGTCGATGACATACTTGTGCCACGCCTGCTTATTCAGACCCTTCATGTCAACATGAGAGTCTGGCCGGCTCAAGGCCCAGAGCAATCCTTCCTTTTTCTGTTGTACTTTGTCGGACATGCTGGGACCGTTGTGATCTTTTTCTTCAAGATCTCGAATGCCCTTGAACTTGTCAGGGCTAATTACTTGAATCCCACTAGTTGGTCGACTGTTGGGTGTAGTAGGATATCCGGTGGTAGAGGGTGCAGAGAGAGAAGAACCATATTGCGATGCCGTTGATGAGCTGTAGTGGAGTCCATTGCCGCTAACGCTGTCTGCTCGAGATAGATCGGAACCGGGGACAGAGGTTCCATTGGGAATTGGATTTCCAGCTGTCGCAGTCATTATCGATGTGGTGGCCTCAGGCTCAATGTAGGTCTTTGTGCTCTTCTCCAAAGTCCTCCGCTTCTCTTCCCTCTCGGTCCGCTGGAACTTAAATTCCTTGTCAGCCTCATTGACTTCGTGGATCAATGCCTCAAGCTGTGGAGTCATCTCTTCGACCTTTTTCGCAGTCGCTAGATAACTCTTCGCCTGTGTATCTGCGTACTTCGTCAGGTGAGATAACACTTCTTGCTCCTTCCTGCCCCCATGCAAGTCTTGCATGAACGAAGAATAATCAAACCGTTTGAGCTCAAAGTTCCGCCGTTTGTGTTGGTATTTCGAGTCACTCTCGTTGCGCTTTTTCTCCTTCAAAGAGTCTTGGCGTTGGCCGAGATATCGGCTAACATAAGCATAGTAGTCCCTACTCTCATCCTCAAAGTCCTTCTTCTTGGCTTCTGCCTGCTTGATATCGATATTATATAGCCGCGAGACAGGGTCAATGATGAGTTTCTGAAGATGAATGGTATTTTGCTGCTCGTACCGCAAGATCTGCTTTGCAATCTTCTCAAAGTAATGCTCTAAAGCTGGCTGTACGGCATCTGCATTCGATTCTCGAAGTGCTTCCATAAAAGCCGAGACAGCATTATTACATTCGACCTGCGCTGCCTGAGCGGCTTCGGCCTTCCGTAAGACTTTCTTCATCCTCATTCTCATATTTCCTGTCTTTTGTTCAAGAGCCTTCATCGTCGCACGGAAAAGGGGCCCATCTTCGACTGCGCTCAAGTCCTCTCCTGGCCTTCGACAAGAAACATCAATTTTGACACTGTCCTTAGTATAAGCCGGTACTAGACCTAGACCGTTCTCGGCTGGCTCACTGGGCGAAGGAGGCCCAAGATAATCATAGTGTTCTATATCGCTCACTCCAGACTGAACCGACTGCGTTGAAGGAAGCCTCAATCGAGGCGGAATACTCATGTCGTATGATGGGGACGGCATTTGAGGACTCAGTAGGGCTTTTGGTGTGTTCTGAACCCAAAAGCTGAACGTTACAAGTGGTTCAAGCCTATGGGCTCGCTGATCGTATTCCAAAAAACCACACGTATTACGCCAGCCCCCACCCCTATCCTCTGTCATCCTTGGAGGCTTCCATTTCCAGGACCAGTCAAACCGTACCGATGAACTCCCACCGGTCGAGTAATCCCCCACAAGTTCAACGTTGGAGTTTTTATGTAGATTCGGATCGGCGTGAAATTCTCTGGTGACTAGATTTTCTAGGTCCTTGCTATTCGACGCAAAAGCAAAGGTGAGGCCGTTAATTAAAGTATCCACGGGCGCAGTAACTCCTGGTTGACTGCATTGCCCTTGGCGAACGACGAAGGTGAAATTAAAGATAAGTTCTTCTTCGTTACTCAGGCGCAGTATGAAGGATGGTAGAGGCGAAGTTGGTGAAGATTCAGGGTCCTGATATGTTCTATCAGATAAGTTCTCATTTGATTATGCGTTCCTTACCTGTATATAATCTACTAGACTCTCGTCGCCGGTAACTTTCTTTGCAATTATCCTCGTGGCGGGAAAGACGTTTGGTACGATGTTGAGTAGCACTTTTCCGCGAGAATTAGTGACCGAGAGACATGCAATAGATACTATGGAGAGGCCTGTTAGCATTATCCCTCGCAAAGCTTCATTAAGAGGGTTTTACAGCGGTTTTGGTCTCGAAGCACGAGCGCAACTCCATCCTCTAGCCGACTGCTTACGTTCCCCATCTCCAGGACAGGAGGAGATCAATGTTCGAAGCAGTTGTTTGAGGTCTTGACCGAGAGGTGTCGTTGCGCGAGAAAGTGAAGCTTATAGCCACAGGGTTGGAGTAGGCTATGGGCAGGCTCAATATGGTCTGGGGAACACGGTTCAGAGGGTTATAGCAGCATGGATGGGAACCAGCGGAGAGCAGGTATTGATGGGTGTTATATTTGTCGGGTTTTCGAGATTTGGGCGGTCGACTCGATCATGGTCGTCTATCATTCGTGAATAGCATGTGGACAAAGATGTTCGTGGAATCGTTGTGGTCAATGATCATAATGTGAATGGCATGTTGTCGTCGCACGACTGCCCTCAGCAGACGGTACTGTACCATGCACTCACGTTACTGGGGGGTGCCGTATGGCGAATGCCAAGACCTCAAATCTGGGGAATTTTAGCGCCCGAGGAGCCGAAGATGGGTGTCAGATTCGAATACGGAATTGAAGGGTTCATTTTATAAAGTATCGATAAGAACGATCAGCTACTTTGACAGCTATTTCGATACCTAAAGTTCTGACTCTTGGAACAGGAGCGTCGACATCCGCTGCTCGCGCCCGGCGACAAGGTACAAGTGCTCAATGCAGCGCCACCATTCATCAGGAGGGGGATAGGAGCCATGATACCTTTTTCTAGGAGCTCATATCAGACTCGTGCAGTAAGTTTGACGGCCTCGTATGGTTGGTGAGCTTTTGATCTGCTGTTGGAGCCGGCAGTCGCAGACTGATAGATCACGGCACAGCGTCAAAGGTTTGAAGCTGCGGAGAATGTAGCTTATCACAGGTAAGAAGCGGAGTAATCAATCCCTCTGAGAGCATTGTGATTTGCTTCTAGTACCAGGCCCACCATCGCCATTCGCCAAGATGCAATAATCTAATCTTGTCTGCCTTTCAGTAACCTCTTCGTAACTTTGTCCTTCTCGATAATGTACACATGTGCACCCCAACCTGATAACGCATCTCGATCCACAGCATTGAGCAGAGCTTGTGATATTGTTTCGAAAAGATCCTCCGGCTCCTATAATCAATGTCAGCCGATTCAATACAGAACCAAAGCTTGATGTAAAGCACGCAGAGGAGCTTTCACGTACAAGATCTGGCTCCCACAGTCCCTCACAAGTACCGAACAACTGATCACTTGCCGTCCCGGATACAATAAAATCCTTCGCAAAATCTATGCACCCAATGCTATCGAATCCGCATATAAAAGGCTTCCCCGTTTTGTGATTTATTCCTGCAATCACTGGGCTAACAAAAAATGGCCCGAATCTCTTCTCGTATAAGCTGCTCGACACTAAGTTCGCCATGGTCTGGGGAGATATTTGGCGTTCCTCACGTAGTCGGTACATGTTGACTTTATAGCGGAATAGGTCAGAGACGGTGGTGACATCTGTGGCCAGGCCGGTAAGACCGAGATATACGTCGCCGTATGGGAAGATCTTGGGGAAGTTGTTTGAGACAGTAAGAGATGAGAGGCCAAGTCGAAGGTCACAGGCTATTGCAACGCAGTCCTTGCCTACCATAGCAACGCAGGCGCCGCCATCTGGAGGGTGTTAGTTACCAGCTGGAAGCTGGAGCAGCGAAGTAGCGGAGATCAAAGCTGAGGACCTACTTAAGCTGAAAGGGGAAGCCTGTTGCAAGGTCAGTACAACTTGGCCATCTAAAGAGATGGTCGCAGCTTCATACCATGACCAAGAGCTTTCCCGACGTATAAAAGTGGCTTGATGGGCGATTCAAGTTTAGAAACGGGATTTGGAGAGATGGTGGTACTGGATCAGGTCACTTTGTCTTCATGTAGCTCGACGTGAAATGTTTGAAGCTTCGAAGGTCCACGCGTTGATAGCTACCGGGATACATGTCGGCTATGGCGGCCACGCGCTAAAGCAGGATTGCACAAAGGTTGTGAACTTTCAATATATTGATTCTCTCGACGTTGCCAAAACAGCTTCGAGAAGTACATACAACCTCGAGGTCATACTCCATGGTAATTCAACGACACCATAACCACATAGGACATATCTAACATGGCATCTCGATCGCTTGCCACCCACAATGGACCTCCGCAGAAAACGAATGGTTCGACTGGATCTCCAAATCAGACGTACGCAATAAACCGAACCCCCCGTTAAAGGTTCATGTTATACCCGCTAAACTGATTACTGACTTTAGACTTTACTGCACAAATCTGCCCGATAAGTTGCGGAAAGACGATTTACGATTTTCACTATACACCCTGTTCTCGACCTATGGCCCAGTGCTTGATGTCGTCGCAATGAGAAGTTCGAAGCTTCGTGGCCAGGCTCATGTTGTTTTTCGCGATATTCAGGCGAGTACCCAAGCTATGAGAGGTCTGCAGGGATTTGAATTCTTTGGAAAGGAGATGGTAAGCCCCTTTCACTTAGTTGCAGATACATGTTAACATTGATAACGGCATAGAAAATTCAATATGCCAAGGGAAAATCGGACATCATTGCGAAGTTAGACGGTACATACCGAATGCCCAATGCCACGGAAAATAAGGTCGCTACCACGGAGCTTCAGCAGTCCATATTCAACGCACCACCATCCTCAGCCGCAGCTGCCACGCCTGCAGCGGCTTTGACCTCGAAAGCTCCGCAGGCAGCCACGAATGGTATGGAAGAAGACACAGACGGTCCGAAGGGTGTCAAGAGAGGGAGGGATGAAGAAAGCGATGACGAAGGGGCGCCGATGGAAGAGGGCGACAGTGATGCGCCTATGGACGCCTCCTCGTCAGATGAAGATTGATTGTTCTTAATACATTGTCCGTTCATGGCAACCAATTTTCGTTATTTATCAGAGCATCGGTTGGGCGTCCCAAGCAACTGTGGATTCAAGCCAGCCGTTCCTCCAAGAGAATTGAGAGGGTCCGAATCATCAGCCATGTTTCATCGACCAAGACCGACGAGTCCTTCACATTTATCCGGCTTATCTAGAACGAAACTCTTTGGCAGATGAAGTCCCACATAACCACCTACCAAACCCAACCATATTTGCAGATACTGCACCGCAGTCACCTCTCTATTTCCAAAAAGCTCTGCCAATGCCTCGGCAGTATTGCATGGGTGGATAAAGAATACTGGAGCATCAGTAATCGGATGGTTCTAGCTCGCAAGCCGTCAACTGATACTCAATCTTGACAATCATTGAAGACTTACACCCATACTGATACCACCCATGACTCCAACATTTCGAAGGCCTGGCCTGTATTGCTTTGGTACGAGGAAGGAATAGATGGCTTCTATACCTTGCGGACTTGAGGGAGGAATATTGCGGAGAAAGAAGTAGAGCACTGGGACACTGTAGGTTGGAGAAAGTAGGACGTTATACTCTACTGCTGGAGCTGGGGCGGAGACGTGGTGAACGGCTGCCTGCTGGTATCAGATGGCACGGCCGTGTGCATACGAGACAGCACTCACTTCGTCTTCGTCTTCAAAGATAGCCACTTGCTCCTCGTTGTCATGAGCCGCACCATTCTCCAACGCCCTTTCTACGTTTGGTAATAGAGACTCTGAGAGCACCAGACGTGCGATGATGAGATATCTACTTTCCCCCTGCATAAAAGATCTCTGGGTAAGTTCTAGAGAATTTACAATAGAGATGGCGACTCTTCGCCGATATGCGAAACCTCATACCTCACCATGAAACTCGAACCTCACGCCCTTAGCATCATTATTTTGACTGTGTTCGACCAATGAGTAACAAGCTTGGTAGTATGCCTCCTTTGACATGTAACCGGTATGCGCAATGTCTCCTGAACCCCGTTCGTTGTTCATAAGTGCAAGGCACCAAGAAGCCCAATCATAAAAAGGATGTCAGTTGTCAGCGCATTGCACTTCCGCAATCAGACGTCGTCATCAAGTAGCCGTCCTCACGATCATTGGAGTGTTTTGCGACAGGGCAAGATCCGCACCAACAGAAATAGATTCGTTCCCTGACCAGTGTACCCTCGGTAGGCAGCCTTACAGGATCCGGTGTTGTCATGGTAAACTTCCCGATCTTTTCCCGCCGATCAGCTGCGGAGGTCTCTCCGCTTCTCAGAAAATCAAATTCGATGGCTAGAGCAATAAGAACATCTTCTCAACGTTGACCCCTCGGACCAAGCATACGTGACTACCAAGCACGACTGTCAAGCAACGTTCAACTGGACCCGGGAACAATCGCTCAGTCTTTTCCATGGTTGATGTCTCAAGCGAAATTGTGGCTGTGCTGTAGATGCTAGCCTGTTTTCGGGATCCACCTAACCATAAGAGAGAGAGTCCTGCCGATCATGTGGCGTCAGTTTTGTTTACGTGTGCGAGCAACTAAAATGTTCCGTAACGACCGTTAGTTGGCCAAACCATTGACATAGTAAAAACCGGTCAATTTCCTCTGCATCACGTTTTTCATCTTTCATTTTCTCAGTAGTGACTGCGCGCATCTTCTTACTTTTCAATCGTTTATGGAGAAACTTAGCCGTAGTCGAGGCAAATTATCCTGAAACGAGGCCGTCCTGAAGGCCTGGCAGCCTCACTGCAACCTCGATGCAACCGCGGAAATCCTGCATATCATACTTTTCTACGAGGTGATGCTTTAAAGTATTGGAAATGGCCATCGTACAGCCTTAAGGGCCAACGTAGCTGATTACATAAGCACTTATATCTATCATATATTTCAATATATATCTTATAATCATTCTATTCG
>JAABUU010001057.1_pt1 | contig 50622 bp, 51 predicted proteins | sample 5559301 | NCBI WGS metagenome assembly JAABUU01 (sample SAMN10711884, study PRJNA513360) | rock metagenome | isolation source: Antarctica rocks | place: Antarctica: Victoria Land, Richard Nunatak white | reverse complement strand
TGGCATACTAAATATTGATTGGGGAATCATAGATCATATACTACTAAATAACTAGCCCAAATATTGAAGTTCCCCAGCTGAATTTGATGGTTCAATGGTTGATGCAGGTGGGGGGTGTATTGGTTGAAGAGCGCGCGACCGTGACTTAATGCGGGGTACTGTAGGCCGCATTCACCGTGGGAAGATCGCTGACGTAGATTACTACTCTGGCACTTGTTCAAAATGTCGACTTCACCACCTCAGTCTGCTCGTGCCAGGAAGTCCTTCCATACCTAATTGCCAAAGGCCCCAAGTTTCTATCAACGCCCATTTTCGCCGCCGGGATCTTTGGATTTGATTTGTGCGCAAAAGGCATCAATGAGCTCTTGATCACGGACGATTCCATACTGTTCTTAATCAAAATAAACCGATGATTATCACCATCAAGATTGCAATCACCAATCAACATCCCTATTCATGAACTACAGAACCCCTCCACCACATGCCCCTTGTCTCCAAAACCAAGTAACATCTCCCTGAACAACTAATCCCAACTAACCACCCTCACCCTTCCCGCCAACCACACCAACAGCAAACACCACCCCTTTCACACATACCACCATCCCAAAACCCTCCCTCTCCTACCAGTATCATCTTCTCACCATCCCAACCCCCTCACCGCCTACTAGCCAGTTCCCCAATGCACACACCAACCTACAACCACCCATACAGCAACACATAATCTTTCCCCACCGTATGTCAAGCTTCAAGCACTTCAGCATTCACTCATAACACTCAATCTACAACCAGAAAAACCCAAAACTTCTCTCTTTTAGTCCTTTCACAACGTACAAAGGCTAGGAGATGACGGATGGGCGAGCAGGTGGGGAGGATGTGAGTTGAAGAAGCGTTGGGCGGAGGTGGGTGAGGAGGAGGTTTGAGTTTCGAGTTTCTATGGTTGAGTTGGCTGAATTGGTTGAGTTGATTGGGGAGAGGGAGGAGGGGCAGGAGGGAAGGTGGGTGGGTGGTAGTTGTAGCCCGGGGGCGGGGGCGGGGGGGATGGAAGGAAGAGCGGTGGGAGGCGGAATGATAGTGAAGTAAGTCTCAAGTCTCCCAAAGGAAAAGATATAATATTTTTGATAAATGAATGGAAATACCTTCATCGAATAACGATTTTGGAATCTGTATCTGTTTATGAAGAAGAATTTTGAACAACTGAGGGAGTACAACAGCGATTGGCGTTTGGCTTCATGAGCGGAAGATATGCAAGGATGGGGCTCAACAATCATCGATCAGTCAGTACATATACCTGGCCAAAGTAGGTAATCTCAAATTCAATCTGATACGTAACAGTATAATGAATCCTACCAGACTTGTAGCAATCGCCATATCCAGTTGACACCACCCGCAAAGGAAGCTTTCCTGATAAGTCTGCCAGCCCACAAGCAGTGTCTCAACTGGACCAGCTCTGCTTATGGTTCTGAACCAAAAGCACCCCCTCATCATCCAAACCTGGCTGCGCAAGACTAGGACCAGAAGACGCAAGCCATTCAACACGAATCGATCTATCCTTACTCGGCTTCTGTCCGTCAAACCCTAGTCCCAAAACATTAGCCAAATGCATATCTAAGAGCCGCCAGCAGAGAGGACTTTAGAGGCAAAAATATTCTTACAGAGCTCGAAACGAATATCAGCTGGGCCAATCACGACCTTGACTTGGTATTCGACTTTGAAGTAGCGTTCTCCTTTGTTCCAGAAGCGGTGGTTTTTCGCCTTGAACTTTTACTCGTCGGCGGTCGAGAGGTCGGATTCGACTTCGCAGAGTTCTCGGGCATCCGAGCCCACCCCACTTCCCGATCCCCCACCTCAATACCCCCGATAAACAAAACACTGCACCGTACTATCCCCAATACAATGTCCCCTACACCCCCGGGCCCAAGAATAACCAGCCCATCCCATATCCAAACTCAAAAAACCACAAAAGCTTTCAAACCCCAAAGAAAACAACAAAGAAAATTTCAAAAACACAAACAAAAAAGGAGAAGACCCACGTCTGAAACCCGCCAGTATCCGGGCTGTAGCACTTTTTGTATGTGTTCTGGCAGTAGCTGGTCTGGAACGGCGCGGAGCAGTGGGCGGTGATGCAGCATTGGACGTCGGCGGGGTCTGTGGGTTTGGCGAAGAAGATGGGGCGGTGGTTAGTGGGAGTGGTGAAGGGGGGGTTTTAGTCGGTGGGATGAGGGGGTTTTGGGGTTGGGGTGGGGGGGGGGGGGGAATACCGTTGGGGCAGGCGCCGCGGAAGGAGATGGCGTTGGGGCAGTTGGTTGTGTACTGGCATGTGCCGGTGTGCTAGGAAGGTGGGGGTGTTAGTGGTGGGGTTGGTGGGGAGGGAGGTAGGGGTGTACGCCGTTGGAGGTGCATTTGCTGCCGACGGCGGCGGAGGTTAGGGTTGTGAGGGCGGCGAGTGGGAGGAGGAGGGATGGTTTCATGCTTGCGATTTTGTGATAGAAACAGAAGTTTGCGTTGAGAGGTGACTCGTAGCACCAGATGGGAACGCTCTTGACAGGGGGTAAGAAATCGGAGAATCTTGGTCTTCTTATAGACGGAACATAGGTACTTAAACACACGAGCCCGAGGTCGTAGCCAAGCTCAAGTCCGGAGACATTCGCCAAGCCATGGATTGTTGAAGGGGGACACCTAATACGAGGGAGCATCACCGATCTCTTTTTCAGCTTAGAGCTCTCAGGCCACTGATTGATAAGATTGCGGGGTGCAGTAGCGCGAGACTTGAGCATTGTTTGGTGCCTGTAGAAACCGCCACAACTCTTGTCTAGATTCCCATATCATATTCTATCAACAAAGCCTGCATTTCTGGAGCTGTGAGGAGTTGTGGCCCTGGGTGGCTTCCTCAAGTCGCGTGCTCCCCGTTTCCTCGCTTAAGGTTAACCTGACCGGCAAGGTCGTCAGCGCACTGTTTCATTGGTGTCACATCGTGGCGATAGGGGGTTGTGCTCACTAAAGCATAACTGCACCTACTCTAAGCCTCAAGCGCGTATAGACTTGATCTCGCCGAACTCATTCTTGCTAAGACGTAGCCAAGCGCGAGGTATTTTCCCCACCAGCTCAGGGCCTAAATGAGGTGGCGCAGTATGATTTGAGAGAGGTTTTATATTTGTGTGTTTGTATGAATGCTTTTCGTGGAAGAGAGCTGGGCTGAACGACACCACGAACGTTAGACGGAGACAAGAGAAAGGCTTACGCGATGATTCCTTGACCAATGAAGCATTGAGTGGATTTGAGCCGCCTGCTTGACCCCTCTCTTGAAGCGACTGAGAAGAGTCCCAAGTCTTGATTTGATCGTGCTGTAAATCGTATAGTGCAGTGATAATATCTTACACTCATGCATCATCGTCCCAGGATCAATTCCCTACCTCTCTCATTCTTTCTTCCACTCCTCGAATTCCTCCTCCAGATGATCTTTCAATGCTTTGAACTTGTTTTTAAAATTCTTCCCACACCTCCAGCACTTTAGGTCCCTCTGCAAATAGCCTTCTCCCCCTGGATGTCTCCTCACATCGCCCTTGCTCAGTGGAAAATCTTCAATATCGATAAGAAAGGGCGTTGCAAAGCTGTTGTAGTGTTTCCGATGCCGCATGCATTCGCTATACCGATCCCTGGACAGCACATGTACGTGCAAATGGTTCATGCTTGGATGTGCGTGGATGCCAGACATGACATCTCTTGACCAGTCTCTGCCAGCCGGCACTTCGTCTCCTTCTTTCCCTGCCTCTAGCGCCGCTTCTCTAGCTTCCTCCAATGCCGAGAAACGCCCGTATTTCCGCTTCAATTCTTTAGCGACCAGGACCCGCAGTTCTCGCACTTCTTCCTGCACCAAGGCAAGGAAAGTGGAATCTTCAAAGGCAACGAAGGGGTGAAGAGAGCTTTTAGACGACAAGCGAGGAATACACAATAGGTGGATGGAGGATTTGGGATAAAGATCATGGATTGTGACGAAGTCGGAGGAGTGAATAAGTACGCGGGAGGAAGGGAAAGAGGTGGGTGAGGCAATGTAGGCACCTAGCCCATTTTTGCCTGGGAATGAAGCCGCTGAAGTGGTTGTTGTGGTGGCCGATGAGTTCTTGTGCGGCAAAGAGCGACTATCATCTATTGATTGGCGTTTCTTGGGCGGCGTTGACATTTCCGTGACTGAGGGCTGGTTAGCCTAGGGCGTAGCTGAGAAGTGTAAGTAGATGGTAGTACATGCGTTTCGTTTTTGAGCTTTGGCTGGCGATTGAAAGGTGGACATTGCTGGAAGCGTGGTACCAGCAATCTGTTCCCCAGGAAAGGCATCCTGACTTGCTCCTTCTTTGTCCATGATTCTCGCAGTTATTCCTTTGACTATCCCTTTGGACTTTGACAGATCAGCTCGGAAACGTGAAGATATCTTGCTGGGACTCATTAGTTTGAGGGACGACGAGCGTGATAAGCTACCCCTGGCCCTTTAGCCCTACGACGCTAGGCTTCAAACTACAAAAACCCTTTGACGGTCTATCGTCTTGCCTGCCACTGTCTACCATGTACTTCACAACGACCGTATGGTCGATATGTTTATAAGACTAATCACTCGTCATTCGTATCGAGTCACTGCAACAGAGTTCAAAGGAGTAAATTGACAATATTTGGTTCGAGTATGTAGTAGGACCTAAGCTTAAGTGCAGATTTGGGAGATGCAAATACTTCAATTTAGGCAATCAACCTGCGCACCAGAGACCCTCATATTAATATTCCCGCTGTGCTTCCTCTCATCCCCGAAGGTAGAAGTATGTAAAAGCAAGTTTGTTCCAATCAGTAGCGTTATCTTTGTTCATTTGCCCCCGACCTTCAATGTTTTGACTACAGCCATATTGATGCCATGCAATTCGGGACCAAACCTGCATCTATCCCCGAATACGCAGTCCTTAGAACCTTCTGACCCAGTTGGGCATCTGAGATGCGTATTAGCTTGTGGTCCGGTCCACCAAACCTGCACGTTGGGGAAGCCTCTTACCTATGGCCATAAATGCACTGGATGTCATCACAATCCGATCCATATTTGCAAGGTGTCATGCGCGCAACACATCTCAAAGTGTGAAGTTCGTTTTTGCTTGGTTCATAGGAATGATCATGAGTACAACCGTCACCAAAAGGACAATCTTTACGGAGATAGTGGACGTTGCACATCTTGATTTTCTTGACTCTATAGACCTCCGTCTTATCATAACTCATTACTGGATCAACGCGTTGGCCATAGCGATTACGTGGAATAATTTTGGTAGTCGGTGGCGTTGGTTGAGGCGTAGGAGGCGGAGACGCTACGTGAGCTGGCACTGAGTTTGCAGCAGTAGCCCATGAAGTCGCCATAGGGTTCATCGTTGAGGAATTCGACGTTGATACCGATGATGAACGCGCCACAATGGGCTGGTATGGGGACTGATACTGCGGAGCCGGCAGTGCCACTGGATTAGACTGAGGCTGTGGCTGCAAGATTGACAGTGGCTGTTGCGGAGGAGGGTGCTGCTGTGGATAGACAACGACCTTTGCGGTACGAAATAAGCCTTGGAAACGAGTGGCTTCGTATTTGGTCTTAAGCAGGGCGAGCTCTCGTTCAAACGGAATGCCTTCTAAGAGTGTTATACGATTCAGATTCTGACGGTCCGCGACATCTTCAAGTAGACGAGCATAGCCATTGTCATGAGAGCAGCCGAACAATATGTGACGGCAGTGACAGTCATAAAGATGAACCTTGAATATCTCTATTTGGTAACCAATGTCAGATACGTGAGAAATGAACTTAGAGAAGACATACCAGATATCTTGTCGTCAGCACGGTCTTTACCCATACCTACGTCCACAAAGTCGAACAATTGTTTGCTTCCAGTAAATCCGCGAGCAAATTCTTCAATCAAAGAAGGTCTCTCCAGTATTCCAGATCGATGACAAGCATCGCCGAGGCCTTTGAGATTGGCATAAACACGAGTCACAATCTTATAGTCTGATGAAAGATTGGGAATTTTCTGGGTAACGTAATCTCGAACAAAGCCCCAGAGTAAGGCAGCAGCTTCTTTACCACCATTCTCACCTTTTTGAATATATTGGTCGTCAAATATCATACCATCGCCGTCAATGAGAATGAGAATAAAAGCGTCGCGTTCCTGGAATACACTCAGCAACTGCAACAGCTCTTGCTTTTCCAGATTCTTGATGGCTGTCGCAAAGGAGTAGAAGGATTTGCTTCGGCGGATGACTTACGATTATAGCTTTCATAGAACGAATTTCCTCGTGTAGTAGGAGCTCACGTACTTGAATATCTCGATTAAATTGTTTCTCCCTACTATGATCCAGCGCTTCTTGCTTAAAATCGCCGTTCAGTTTATCAAGACGACGTAAAAGCTCCTACTTAATGTCAGGGATGGCACTTTCAGGTCTAGTAGGAGTAGTACTTCGATTAGAGAATTCTTGTGGTGCTCGGCACCTCTCAGATCTTGGTACAGCAAACGTAGCTGAGATGTGTCTTCCTGAGCCATAGCTGTAGATTTGTTTAAGCTCACAGACAACGACAGCTTAGAAGGACGGGCGTTCGGGTTGAATAGGAAATGGAAGTGCGATAGTGCAGTTGGGGAACTGATGCTGTCTTCAATCTTAGCTGGTTGAGGGCGCGTACTTGAACTGTTGACGTGTCGCAGGGCTTTTTATGCTCACTCGAAAATAAAGTTTATGCCGCGTTGATCATAGAATATGCATGCATAAGAAAACTCCCATTACTTTTGAAAGTGACAACCGCTATCATCTAACTACGCCAACCTCTCCCACTTGACAGTTGTACGCACACAGGTTCCCGACTGGTTACTCTTCTCAACCTCGCAATGGTCTTCAAATCTCTCGCTACCCTAGCGCTGCTCTCACTGCAAGCCTTGAGGGCCGTAGCTCAAGATGTAATTCCCCCAACAGGCCACCTATTACCAATCCACTAATTATCATGCAGGCGGAAGAAGCAGAAGCAGAACAGCCCTCCACCTCCGCCAACCTCGCCGTAAAAGTTTCTACCTCGTTCCCCTCATCCGAAATCTTTGGCATCAAGCTCATCAACGGCCACCCAACCCAAGCCCTGCTCTCCATTAGCAATGAAGAGCCGGAGCCCATTACCGTCGTCTTCATTGGGGGCAATCTCTGGGCGCCTGAAGTCAGCGGTCAAGGACCTACAATCATTCGTAATCTCACCACTACGAGATACAATGTTGAAATCCCGGGTGGAGAGAAGGATAGCATTAGCTATAGCTTCGCAACGGAGCTGCAGCCGCAGGATCTGAAGCTTAACTTGGCGGCTGTGGTTACCGATAAAGCAGGTACAGCGTACACGCTGCAAGCCTTCAATGAGACTGTCAGTGTCGTGGAACAGGATACGAGTATCTTTGACCCTCAAATGTAGGTGACTACTTACCCGCACTTATTCTTACCACACATCTTGACACCATCTCAAAATTGAAATCCCCATGCCTTTCCTCGGCCTTTTTCGTCATTCCGACTAACCATAATATCTGATCTACCAGAATCTTCCTCTATCTCTTCCTCCTCGCGGCCTTTACTGGCACCTGTTACTTCATCTATAGCACCTGGATCAGCACTCTTTTCCCACAAAAGCGCCGTGGCGGCAAAGGCGGCGAGCGCGCCAAAAAGTCCTCTGGCGGCTCCAAGAAAGTCGATCCCGCCGACCAGGTCAGTGTTGTTGGGGCTGATGGCCCGGCGGTGACGAGCGGGGCTAAGGCGTATGATGAAAGCTGGATCCCAGCGGGCCACTTGGACAGGCCAAAGGCGAAAAGGGTACAGAGCGCGGCAAGGCCGAAGAGTAGGAGTAAGGCGGAGTAGAGGTGGGTGGAGGAGGGCATGTGGGTAGAAAGAGGTTGGGTTGAGGGATGCGAGGTGTATGTTGCATGGGTTCACACACGGAGATATCAGGCGATATCGTCCACTTGGGTCCAATTATTGTATAATACTCAAAAGTTCTGGTGTAGAACGTTTAGTACATGGCTGTTAGATGTCTCCTGGGTATCCATCGCCGCTAAAGCAAACATCGAAGTGCAGTAGAAAATACTCAAAATTGTATCCTACACAGGTCCCGAATTCAGATGATCGTTGTCCCGAACATCCTCCATCTTCTCTCCCAACCCAGATCCTCCTCTCCACTCTCATCGCCACCCTCCTCCAAGTTTCTCCTCCTCCGACTTCGAACCCCATACTCCTTCAAACAGCACCGAAACGCCTTCCGCCTCGGCGCCTCTCCGCACTCCGTCGTCCCCTGCCCGTTCCACTCGACCTGCCCCATAGCCTTCCTCGTCTGCTTCTGCTCCAACGCCTCGGCTGTTTTTTGTTCCTCGAGATCGCCCCAGAGAAGGAACAGTTTCTCGCGGAGAGCGGCGAGGGCTTGGGGGTTGGTGTGGAGGTTTTCGGCATCGAGTTTGAGCAAGAATTCTGCGTCGCCGTTGGCGATATAGACGGTCATTGTAGATTTAGCTAAGCCTTTGGGTACGGGGGTGCCGGCTTCTTCGAGGAGGAGTGCGAAGCGCCATTCCCATTGCTGGTCGCCGTTTTCGGCGTCTTCGTTCTCGGAATTTCTTCGGCTGCTCCCGCTACCACTGTCCTCTTGGTCAGACAGGACGTCGAATTCGGAAGGTTTGCGGGACCGAATGGCGAAGTCTGCGAGGTTCGAGGGGAAGAAGTCGATGACGCGGGCGGTGGTGCGGGATTTGGTGTTTTGGAAAGGGAGGGTATAGGGGGTGCCGTTGGGGGTGGTGAGGGCGTGGGTGGAGAGGGAGAGGATGGATGAAAGGGGGCGGGGGGGGATGGCTGAATGGGAGCATTTAACTGGGGAATGAGAGTGTTAGTCAAGGAATTGGGGGTTAGACTGTGGGCGCGGTAAGTGGGCTTACCGTTTTTATTCAATTCTAGCTTTGGTGGTCGCGTAGGAGGTGGAGAGGTATCGGGCGTTTGATGCCTGCCGTCGTGCCCTTCGTTGCGCTTCGAATCAATGGTTTTGTTTTCTTTACCGTGTGGTTTCTTTGTGTTCAAGGCCTCTTGACGCTTGGCTTCAGCAAGCTTTTCCACCTCTTGCTTCCGCCTCTTCTTTGCTTGGGCTTTTGAGAGCGGTTTGTCATCCCCCGTTGCTTTTCTTTTCTGACCTCTAACTTCTTCAACAAACGCCTGGCTCTGTGATTTGAATCTTTTCGTATACTCTAATTTCCGGCGGAGTAAATCCTTGACCCGGTCGTCTTCTCTATTATCTGTAAGAATCATGACATCAACGCGGTCAGGCCACAATCTATCCGAGTGCAGACTCCCTTCCATTTTGACGTCTTTACTGAATTTGACACGCATGTTCCGGAGATGGACAAAATCTAGCTCTTTCACATTCCCATTCGCAAAGTAAGAATGTGGAGGCCACAAAGTGACGGTCATAGTCATCTTCCCAAAGGGTCCGGGCCATTGTCTTCGCGATGATGCCCGAGGAACGTAGCCATAATCGTCTCCGTCCCGGGATATAGCTTCGCTATCGTCTTGACCCCATTCGTAGTTGTATAGAAGATTATTGGAGGTGTAATCCGTAATGTAGAGTTCAACACAACCATTACTTGGAAAGATTTTCACCACTTGGCCAACGACATCGTAAAAGACGTCAATCACAACGTCCTTGATCAAAGAGAACTTGTCTCGTCTACTATGTGGTGCTGGTGTAATACTATTGGCTGCCGAAGGCGAGGTATTTGCTGACATGGCTTGGGGCAGAGTCTGTGGTTTCGATATAGGTTCACTAAATGAGCTTCTGTCGCGAGCATTGCACAGGCAAGTTGCATATAACATGATCTCCGGAGACGGTATAGTAGCACGGGCCTCCTTGATGTGCTTGAGCTGGATATTGTTGGAGGGCGCTCTTTCTGGGATTGAGCTGGCCGGAAATATGGTCCAGGTGCTATGTCGGTTGGATATCGCCATGGTCGTGCCACTCCATTGCGTGATCTTCATGCTTCTAAGCACGATGACATCGCCAGTTCCTTGGATTTTGGGTAGCTCACTTTCCGTGGGTTTGAAGAAACGAATTTTAAGCCCCTGATCGTAGTCACCGCCAAAGGTAGAGTCGGCGATTGAAAATGTGCAGATCCAATCCGTACCTTTTGAGCGACTAGGTGGCATGATATCGGTTACTACACCTATGACGTCGACTGGTGTACTGAGTCGACTGGAGGCGGCGAAGAGATCAACAAAACCCGAAGGAACTGCTGACATTTTGCCCGTAGTAACAATGAGTAGACCCTAGAGTCGCAAAGGAAAGATTCTAGTATATGAAAGTGAATGTTGGCTTGTATAGAAGTGCGATTATCAAAAGACGCGACGCGACAGTAGATGATGGAAATTGTACTTGAAGCTGTCTCCAATCGCACAAAACTGATTGGTACTGATTGGTATGCACAAAACTTCTCTGATATATTAGATCTCCTTTCAGAAGATACAGCAGTGGGATACCTGCGTAAGTGAAATAATGCAGTGGAACTAACACGTCGCGATATCACGTGAGCCGCTCGCTTAGGATAGTGAGGGCCTATCATCCACGCTAGCAGCCGCCAGATCTGATCTCACTTTCAACATCCTCGACCCTCTCCAACATACCACCCCCTCTAACACACAGCAATCCTTACCGCAGCCTTGACTGCTGTACAAGAAGGATTGGATTTCAACGCAAGACAAGAAATAGAACACGAATATGTCGGAACGATACATTCCAGAGCATCGTCGCACGCAATTCAAGGCGAAGAACACCTTCAAGCCGGATGAACTCCGCCGCCGTCGTGAAGAGCAGCAGGTAGAGATTCGTAAGGCAAAGCGAGAGGAGAACTTGGCAAAACGACGAGGCATAGCTGGTAGGGATGGAGGACCAAGTTCTGCACCTGGTGCGTCTTTGGGTGCTTCTGTAGACAGTGATGATGAGGGCGGTACAATCGAGAGTCAGGTTTGTCCCCAATACTTCACTTACTTTCGGGTCATGCCATGCTGTTTTTGATGTGTCATGAGGCGCGCAATGCTAATGTCCTCGCTCATTTCTCCAAAATCGAATGCATTTTTCCAGCGTTTCCTAGAGCATTTGCGATCTTCCTGCCTAATTCTATCATTCGATTCGCACCGTGCAATCAGATCTACTCTTGTCGCATAAACAGAGAAAACGAAGGACCAGCTAACTCTTTCTGTTCAAACCAGCTCAACACCGAACTCCCACAGATGGTAGAGGGGGTGTTCTCGAATGAGATTGATGCCCAAATTCAAGCTACAACCAAATTCAGGAAACTACTATCCAAAGAACGGAATCCCCCCATCGAGAAAGTCATCGAGACCGGCGTCGTAAGCCGATTTGTGGAATTTCTTCGCTCACCCCATACTTTGGTCCAGTTTGAAGCAGCTTGGGCGTTGACCAACATTGCCTCTGGTTCGGCACAGCAAACCCAGGTTGTAATCAATGCTGGAGCTGTACCCATCTTCGTCGAACTCCTTAGCAGCCATGAGCCGGATGTCAGAGAGCAGGCAGTGTGGGCTTTGGGAAACATTGCTGGTGACAGCCCGCATTGCCGGGACTTTGTCTTATCAGCCGGTGCATTGCGGCCTCTGCTTGCGCTTCTGGGAGACAGCCGTAAATTAAGTATGCTCCGAAATGCTACATGGACATTAAGCAATTTCTGCCGTGGTAAAACCCCACAGCCCGATTGGCAAACAGTGAGCCCTCCGTCCAATATTTTGAGGTTGAATTGGCTGATTGTTATAGCAGATCTTTCCCGCACTCCCGGTCCTTGCCAAACTTGTGTACTCTCTCGATGACGAGGTCCTTATCGATGCCTGTTGGGCAATCTCATACCTTTCCGATGGTGCCAATGACAAGATCCAGGCGGTCATCGAAGCAGGTATTCCCCGTCGCTTAGTGGAGCTGCTTATGCATGCCTCTACATCTGTGCAAACTCCCGCACTTCGGTCTGTTGGAAACATCGTGACTGGCGACGATGTGCAAACTCAGATCATCATCAATTGCGGATCGCTACCGGCTTTACTCTCTCTCCTCGGGTCGAGCAAGGATGGCATCCGCAAGGAAGCATGCTGGACAATCTCCAACGTGACCGCCGGGAATTCGACACAGATCCAGGCCGTTATTGATGCAAACATCATTCCTCCCTTGATCAATTTGTTGTCCAATGGGGACTTCAAGACCAGAAAAGAAGCGTGTTGGGCGATCTCAAATGCAACCTCGGGTGGCCTCCAGAAACCGGATCAAATCCGCTATTTGGTCCAACAGGGATGTATCAAACCTCTCTGTGACTTATTAGCTTGCCCCGATAACAAGATCATCCAAGTTGCTCTGGACGGGTTGGAGAATATACTAAAGGTAGGAGACATGGATAAAGAAGCCTCGGAAGTAGCTGCCGACCAAAACGTTAATAAATTCGCACTTTATATTGAAGAAGCAGGGGGCATGGAGAAGATCCATGATTGCCAAAACAATATCAATGAGGAAATTTACATGAAGGCTTTCAACATTATCGGAAAATACTTTTCTGATGAAGAAGAAGCCGGTGTGGACATGAACGCACCTCAGCCAGGTGAAGGTGGCTTTGGATTTGGCCAGCAGCAGCAACAGCAACAAGGAGGATTCAACTTTGCCAATGGAGGTGACTCCATGGACATGTAAAAATAAAAAACGTAGTGAAATCCGCACTACCGCCTGTAACGCTCTACCAAACTCAAACTTTTGGTAAAGCCTTGTTCAGCACAGGCACCGCCGAAGTTCTGTATCTCCTGTTGCTCTCCTCGTCGAGTCAAGCAATCTTCGGTTTGGAATAAGGCTGCGGAACCGATACCGAATCCTAGACGGCCTTTTCTTGTGTTCGACCCCTCAACACCGATCAATACCCCTTTCATGTCTACCTTGGCCGTACACGAAATCAACTCTTTACACCATACCCCACCATTCCGGCACGCATCCCCTTTGTTTGTCACGAACCCTTCACGACTACGAGATTCACCGTCATGTATCCCTGGCACCGGCACAGCATAAGTCACCAAGGCGTTCACAGATCCTCCGGACCGGCTTCCCTTGCTACTCCCCCTGCGATTGGCGATTTGGCACTGTCTATAGAAGAGATTTATGCTAGCAACGATACTTGAAGTATCTCCCAGCTTACCAAAGAATCGAAAATATGAAGAAAATCAGATCATTGACTGCGTGACTTGCTGCCTTGTTATTATATTGTTACAATTTTCCAGAACTTTACTGCCCGCAGCAATGATGTCTCTCATTCCAACCGCCCCGTTTCTCCGCCAATTCTAATGCACATAGGACATTACTGACAAGGAGTTCGAAGGAGAAGGACGAGCTACTAGAGAACTTTAGCGTTCAGTCAAAGAGTCGGCAACCCAATAACCCTTTCATGATTCGTTCCTCAATCTTGGAGGTTACGAAGAGGCTACCATTTCCACAGACAATCATCCGCTCAGCGGCTTTCTCGTCGTCAAATCCGGCGCTAAAGACGACCGAGATGGTCAAACACTAACCCTAACCGATGTGCCCATATCAACACTCAACAGCGTCCGTCAAACATAAAGTAAGGTATTGATATTCACTCCTTACCCCTTGTATTGTGCCATCAACATTTATTGAGCCGAACATCCTTCTCGGATGAACGCAGGTCGGATTTGCTACGTCATGGAAAATGGCTTTACCCCGCGGACCGGCCCCGCATTGTTTGTTGTGGGGTTCAGAGGGGGGGCCAGACTCCGTCGACTCCCATTGAAGTGCTCTCCAATGTCACAGATCTAAGACTCATCTTTCTACCATAATCACCGGATCCGGATCAAAATGCCATCCACCAGCACTACCACGATGAAGGCAGTTCACTACGTGAAGCCTTTCGAAGTGGCCGTGAAAGAAGTCCCCTTACCGAGAATCGAGCATCCGGATGATGCTATACTGAAGGTCACCACCGCTGGTAGGCAGCTTCTAAAGTAAACAAGCGAGTTGGGATGAAACTGACATTCTTTCCAGCTATCTGCGGCTCTGACCTGCACATGTACCAAGGACGTACAGCAGCTGAGGGCGGTCTCATCTTCGGTATGCCAGTCGCAAAACCTAACTCACTCAAGACCACCCTCCCCCCATCTTGTTGTACCTCCAACGCAACGAACTAACTCCCACGGATATCAGGCCATGAAAACATGGGCATCATCGAGGAGGTCGGTAGCGGCGTTACTCTCCTCAAGAAAGGCGACAGAGTCGTCCTTCCGTTCAATGTTGCTGATGGACGCTGCCTCAACTGCGAAGAAGGGAACACCGCATTCTGTACAGGCGTGAACCCAGGCTTCGCAGGCGGGGCGTTCGGCTACGTCTCAATGGGCCCGTACCAAGGCGGTCAGGTACGTCCTACATGTTCCAGCATCCTTGTCCCCGGTCCCTCTGCCACGTTGTCACTAACCACGTCCCTCGCAACTTAGGCCCAATACCTCCGCGTCCCGTTCGCCGACTTCAACGCCCTCCCTCTCCCCTCGGGCACCAAACACGAATCATCTTTCGCCCTCCTCGCCGACATCTTTCCCACCGGCTGGCACGGCGTTACCCTCTCAGGCTTCAAACCAGGCGAAACCGTAGCCGTCTTCGGCGCCGGCCCCGTTGGTCTCATGGCCGCCTATTCCGCCTCTCTACGTGGGGCCTCCCGTGTCTTCGTCGTCGACCGGGTCCCTGAACGTCTCGCAACCGCCAAAAAAATCCCAGGCTGTACGCCAGTGGACTTCAGCAAGGGAGACGATGCGGTGGAGGTGATTATACGGGAGAACGATGGAAAAATGGTGGATCGCAGTATAGATGCCGTAGGGTATCAAGCGTCAGGGATGGGCAAGGGGGAGGAATCGGGGGAGGTGCCGAATGTGGTGCTGGAGAGCTGTATCCGCGTGACGAGACCGACGGGTGGGATTGGTGTGCCTGGGTTGTACGTACCTAGCGATCCTGGCGCGCCAGACGAGAAGAGCGGGAAAGGCATGCTGGCTATGAGTTTTGGCAAACTCTTCGAAAAAGTAAATTCCCCCCCCTTCTTGCTCCCTCCCCCATCTCGCCCTTTCTGACTCTGTCTAACCTTTCACAGGGTCTCACAATCGGCACCGGCCAATGCAACGTCAAAAAATACAACCGCTACCTGCGCGACCTGATCATCTCCGGCCGCGCCGACCCCAGTTTTGTCGTCAGCCACGATGTCGGCATCGATGAGGCGCCCGAGGCGTATCGCAAGTTCGATCAGAGGGTGGAGGGGTACACGAAGGTGTTGTTGCACCCGAATGGGGCTGTGGAGTAGGGGGGGGAGCCTTGCAGGAAAAAGTGTATAAAACCCTGTATATAGCGCTGCTCTACCTCCTTTTTATCCATCAAAACATTCCCAACAATCCAAACGCTCGCCAGCAAATCGGCAAACCTCACCTCACACCACCTCTACCAACCGAGCCCAAACACCACCAGCTTCAAACGCAAAGATCTTCATACCCAACCATCGTCTCCAACCTACGCAAACCACAAGACTGATTCCTTTTCCTTATCACGCCCACCACTTTTATGTATATGTACAACTCTCATCCGCCATCCTAACCTCTTCACCTCAAATCAATCCATCATACCTCACCCTCCAATCTCTCCCCCCCCCCCTCCTTCCCCCAACTCTCTAAACTTCTCCCCCCCCTTGTCAAACGATCTTTTACCGCCCACCCCTAACTCCCAATCTTCCACCCGTCCGCAACCTTCTCATCCCCCTCACCCTCATCATCATCATCCTCCTCCCTCGCTTCTCCCAACTTCCCTCAAACTCTCTAAAGCCTCTCCATCCCCATCCCCATCCCCATCCCCATCTCCATCCCCATCCCCATCCTCATCCCTTCCCCATCCCCATCCCCATCCCCATCCCCATCCCCATCCCATCTCCTCCCCATCTCCATCCCCATCTCCTCCCCATCTCCTCCCCTCCCCCCCTTCCCTTCCCTTCCCCTCCACTCCAGCACACACACTCCCTCTCTCTCCCTCTCTCTCCCCCTCTCATAACACCTACTAATATCATACCCCCCCTATTCTCGTTTTTATATATATACATAAAGCCATCCGGATGAAGTACATAGAAATGCAGGATGGGGGAGACGGGGGAGGACACGAGAAAGAAAAACGAGCGATAAAGCCGGTTCTATAATTGAAAAAAAGTAAAAGGCGGCATGGTGAGGTGTGCTGTTCTATTCCGCCACAAAAAACCCTACTACGGCAAAACGAAAAAACCCTTGCTCGGGGGGGGGCAGCTTTGCAAGAAGAACCAAGCGACCAGGTAACGGTTAGTATTTTTCTAAAACGACTATTCTTGCTCCTCTGCTTTTTTTGTTTTGGAAGTGTAAGAGAGAGCTGAGGAGATATTCAGAGTAAGTAGGCGTGTTGGATTTAGGTTATGATAGAAATGTGTGAGTGCAGGTATGTAGCTGAAAGCCAGCGCGTCAGATCGGTAGCTGCATCCAATCGTTGCAGCAGCAGGAGCGCTGAGCAAGAAAATAGAATCGAAAGAGCCAGCGCGCGAAACATGGCTATGAGAGTCTAGTATTACAGACGCCCGTTCACCCGATTTATGGGGATCAGTCACCCATGATATCCTCCTCCTCCTCATCCAGCGGCGGCGCATCAACGTCTGGGGAATCTTCCGGCTGCTCAACCCCATCTAACTCCCTAGCCCTCAAATCCTCCTCCCCTCCTTCCTCTACCTCTCCCCCCTCTTCCTCCTCCTCCTCTTCCTGATCCTCCTCATCGTCAACCACAAGCACCTCCTCCTTCTTCCCCCTACCCCTCGCCTTCCCCTTCTTCGTCTTCTTCTCCTCCAGAAACCCAAGCACCTGGCTGAAGTTCCCGCCCAAGTGCGTGCGATTGCGCACGAGGCGTTTCCTCACTTTGTCTTCGCCGGGTTTATCGAAGATGCGGCCGAGGGCCGCTAGGACAAGTTTGCCGGAGAGTTCGCAGAGGGTTTTCTCGGCGTGCAGGACCTCGGCTTTGTGCGCGTCCGAGGCGGCGTCATCGTCATCGTCGTCGGAATCCTCGGGGTCGGAAGCGAGAGAGAGGTCCGAGTCCGTAGGCGCTGAGAGGGTTTTGCGGGATTTCTTTGCAAATTGCTTTTCCGCCGCTGTGAAAGTTTTTAAAAGTGCGGACTGGGCTTCGGGGGGGATCGGATGGATGAGGGAGTGGATGCTGATGGTTTGTTTTGGTGAGGGGGCGATGTGGCGGAAGGTGGCGAAGAGGGTGTGTAAGTCTAGGTATGTGCCTGCGGCTGCGAGGCGGACTGGGTCGGTGCCGGGGCGGGAGGAGATGACGGAGAGAAGTGTGGTAGCGAAAGGGGTATAGTCTGGGAGAGAACGGATGAAGTCGTTGGCGGCGAGCGAGGTTTGCAGGGAGCGGACGAGCCACATGAAATAGAAGAGGAGGGTTTTCATAGCGGCTGTCGTAAGCTCATCTGCTTCGCCGGAGGTGTTGTTGTCAGAGTCTGGTGCACCGAAATCGTTGATTAGGTCTAAAAGGAGGGCGTATGGAGTTGCGACCGTGGTAATGCCTGATGCTTTTCCCTTCTCTGAAGGAGGTGGCGGTTGAGAGTCGAGAAAGGCAACACAATCGGAGATGCTGGCGAGATTTGACATGCGTCGTACTGTGTTGATGAGTTCTGAGAGATCTTCGGAAACGTCAGGGTCTTTACGGTCCTCGAGCTCTCGAAAGGTGGCGATGACATCTTCCCAGAGCGCCAAGACTTTCTCCTCGGTGACTTCCTCCAAATCTTCAAAGCTCCGTGCATGAAGGAGTGCAGTACTGGCTTCAGTAAGTACGCCTTGATCGACGTGGGTCATGAATTGCTTGTTGATATCGTCCAGTAGCGCAGCATATGTTGTCGAATCCTGACGCAGCTCTTGGAATATCTCGAGATTCAGGACATGCTCCAGCCGTAATACTGCTGAGGCAGTAGCAGGACTTGCGCCAAACTTCTTTAGTAATCGAGGAATGGCTTGAGCCAAGTGAAGAGCTGTCATCTCTTGAATCTCGCGAGATTCCTCTTTCCTGGCCTTGGTGATCTTGCCTTTCTTGTCTTTTTCCGAGTCAATCGCCTCGGTGAGTCTCGATTTCACAGCTACGTTGAGTACTTCGAGCAGCAATATCTCTTCTCTCTCATTCATTTGGCATCGTGCCTTGAACGTCACATCCGTATCATTCACATCCTGTGGTACGCTCGAATGGTCATAGAGAAGATATCCTGCTAGAACTTCCCAGTCTTTGACCTCTGGAACACCATCGTAAATCGCCTGCGCGGCCAATGAAAACCTCGAATCGACACCAGGAGCGTTCAGGCTTTCAGTCCCAACAGCTTGAGTTTCCTCATCCTCTTGGTCGTATGATCCTAAGACTTCTACCAGGCATTTCAGCTTCAACCATGCTATTCGCGGCGTGTCGTATTCGTCTTCAACTTCCTCGCCTAGGGCTTCTACGAGGCCTTCCTCGCCACCAAGATCTTCCACAGCAGATTCGAACAAGTCGTTGATGTTCTCAGCAAAGAATCCCGCCACGGCCTTTCGAACGCGCGGCTCGGTATCGAAGACGAGTCTACCAATGGCATCGATATCATCCGGTTCAAGCAGTCCAGTATCGCGTATCAAGTCAAGCAGGTCTACGGTTGCCGCTCTGATACCAGGTTCAGCGTCTCTGGTGGCCATTTCGACAAGCCGAGGCCGAAAACGTTCTGTGAAAGCTCGAAGCCTACCAACATCTTCCTTGTTCTTAAAGAGCTTAGTTAGCTGCTTGATGACTTCAGCTCGTGTAGGCGCAGACGTATCTGACAGTACCCAGCCCAGGTATCGAAGGTATTGGCCCCCAAAGAAGATGTCTGGGGCCGTGGTGATCCAAGTACCTAAAGCTGCGACACAATCAACGCGAATTTTCGGATCAACATCCCGGTATCGGTGGACGTAGACAGTATCGAATAGGTCAGTGAGGACGCTTTCAGTAGCAGCGCGTTTCTTCTCTCCTTCACCAACCTTTGCTTGTAAAGCTGCGACCCTGTCCTTGTTGACAGTCTTTTTCTTCTGCTCCCCTTCTTTTTGCCTCATGGTCTTTGCTATACTTTCTGCATTTTCTGTAGCTAGGCCACACAACGTCGTTCCAATGGCCAGCGAGATTACGGTTGCTGTGTGCCTGAAGGGCCGAATTGCGGAGGACGACATAGTGGTCACCCAGACCTCGATGTTCTCGATCATCGCCATGTCGCTGTATAATATGCCTGCTGCATGGGCTGTGGAAATGAGGGAGTGAAAGAAGCCTGTCATGGTAGCGCGAAAGGAAGTGTTGCCTTTAGCTTTTGATATTAATGGATAATCGGTAGGCCTCCTCCGCTGATACTCGTCTTGCAGATCCGTGAGCTTGCTGGTGACATTGTCGGGATCCTCAATGTCGTGGACATCCACCTGTGAATCACATCCAGTACACTTCAAAACGAAGTTGATCAAGTCGCACATGGCGTTGGTATTGTGCTGCTCGTAGCGCGTGATCCAGTCTGCCGCAACTGCATCGAGGGTATGCCCTCGAGAAAAGACCTCCGCTTTTCAGAAGTTAGGATCGCGTAAACTAACCACCACCAGTATTTAGAACTTACAGTAAAGCCCTGTACCATCATCGGCGATAGTGAAATTTGCGCGAGCTCGTGGCTTCCTTGGTTTTGCGGGCTTCTTAATACCATTCGTAGCGGGTCGCACTGCAAGCTTCGTAGTCATCGCAGCGGCAGTTTTGGGCTTTTTAGCGGCAGGCTTGCTCTGTAATTTCTTCGATTTTGCCGCTCTTCTGTTCTTCTCCTTCGCTTCTTCTTCGTCGGCGTCACCATCGCTATTTTCGGGGCTGGTCTCTTCCTCCGAGTCGTCGTCCTGCGCGTCTGTCATGTCTCCACCGCGTAGGTCCGTCCTTTTCCTCTTGCCAGTGCCATTGGTGAGTTGCGACATATTTGGATCTTCCTGTAAGAGTACGGGCTTGCGTACTGTTCGCCCTGATCTTCTTCGATTGGTCGCGCCATTTGTGCTGGAAGTGGGATCTGGTATCGCGGGGTCAGAGCGCTCCATACTCAAAAGCCTACCAGGCATCTAGGTTGTTGGGGGCTCAATTGTCGTGTAGTTGCTTGATCAATACTCAGCGGATTGCGAAGGCGCGTTGTCGAATGTTATGTCGTAAGTTTATCCCCAACGCGAAATATCATCATGAGCCGAAGCCCCTAGTGTAACGCTAGTGCCGTATCATTCACGGTCCGCTTGGTCAAAATAAGTGGCACAGCTGGCATAATTGGGTGGACTGGCTTGAGTGCTCACTACCTTATGCCACAAGTCTATCTTTCAAAATCTGTGACGACTTCTTGCAGTAATTGAACGATGTTGATTCATCATCTCACGCACATCAGGCCCCCTTCCCCAAACTCCCTTCCCACGCTCCCGTCCTCCTTCAACATTGCCTCCAGCCACACCTTCGCCCCTTCAACCTCCCTGGCCCCGAACTTTACAACCGTACACTCTCTGACCCTCGCCGCAGTCCAAACCAAGCCATCCCTTCCTTCCCTCTGTAGTCTCCCTTCTCTCCACTTCTCTTGCCCCGTCATCTCTCTGGCTACCTGCCCATCCGGATCCCAATTCCTGCCGCCAATACGTGGCAAGAGCTTGAACTCTTCGAGGAAGAATTGCGTGAGAAGTTCAAAGACAGGGCCATGGAGAATGACGGTAGCGAGAATTCCCATATTATCCATTCGTCCCCTAATATTCTCACCCGCTAAGATCACGCTGTCCCTCACGAGCAACCTCCTCACTGGTTCGCCTTCACGTTCCCAGGTGGTCCATATCTCATTCCTGCCTCTCCATGCCGTGAAATCCCAACTCTCTCCCCTCGCTCTCCTCCCTTCACTCACCCAATCCACAATTCCCACGCTCCCTCCGTGGGCGACATGAAAGATCTGCTTCTGAGCAAATGCCGATCCAGCGAAGGGCATTATTGGGTCTGGACCTAGCCAGAGTGCGGCATTGGCGCCGATATTGACATCGAGGTTTTGATGGCTGGTGAGATACTGGTATTCGGGGATCAGAGTGGAGAGGGAAGGGGAGTGAAGCAGAGGCTGTAGGCTGGCTTTGAAGATTTTAGTGCTGCCTTGAGTGGCAACTGTGAGGCGGGTAGACGGATCTAGGGCTATAGAGAGTGAGATCGTATCGCCTGCGACGATGCCGCCGCCATAGCTTAGTAGGAATAGGAGGGGCACTGTCGTTGGGGTAAGGTGGGCCAATGGAACCGTCGAGCTCTCAGAGCATTTCGAACGTTCCTCCAGTGCTTTGGAAGGGAGCGGTAGAATAATGTGAGGCGTGGACGGGACAAGCTTGAGAGGGTAACTGTATGTCAGGGTTGAGAAGGTGGAGTTGGAGGGGGGTAGCAGCGAGAGATGAATTGCGCCATGGCCTGGAGGAAGAGAGGCCGTGGGGAAAGGAGAGGGCATTGCGCTTTGGACATGTCGGAGACTGATTTCAGGTTACTATCGGCTCAAATAGAGACCCGACACCCATCATGATTTCAAGTTGTTTTCGGTCACTGCGATGCTTCGTTGATTGAAACAGGGAACCAAGTAGTCTCGGTATTGAACCTCAAATTCTTGACATAAACAACCAGTTAGATCAAAATTTGAGAATATCTGATCTGTCAAACACAATAGGTAGGTATAGATTCAATGGCGGTGTGCAAGGTATATCTCCTCTGGAGGTTGGTGAAGACCTGATTATAACGGATCACTTGATGCAGTGACATCCAGTACAACCCCTGCTTCGGTAAGGATTAAGATGATAATGGATTTCCGACTCGCTATCGCTTCACTGGACAAACTGCGGTTTGAAGATAAGTTAGGACTACTTGTTGAGAGTAACATTCCTCTACTGTGGTGCTGGGTGGCGGGTGTCTGTAACTATATCTACCTATTATTACCCATCCTGTCCCCCCGACATCTTCCCTTTCGCTGGCTTTTTCCCAACCATCCGCCCCAACTCCGGCACACCCACAAACCCTCCCGCAACCTGCCCCATCGCCTCCGCCCCCTTCATCCCGACCTCCCAAAGCACCACCTCCTGCAGAATTCCTCCCTCCCCTCCCCTCCCCACTTCTATACCTACGCCTCCCCAAGTAGCTATGACGCGGCCAGTGGCGAGGACGGTGATTTTACCAGCTTTGCCTAAGCTGGCGCTGATGGGGGTGGTGGAGGTGAGAGTGGGCTTCGAGTCGGGGTCGGGTTTGATCTTGGGGTGGGTCTTGTGGGGGGCAGAGAACGGGTTGCCGGGAGGAGGGGGCATTGAGGACGCGGAGGGTTGCTGTTCAGGCTTGGCGGGTGGTGGAGACAATTGTTTGGCGGCAACAGCCTCCGATTCCTCCTTTTCAGTAGGAGTGATAAGGGAAGGTATGATGGGCGGGAGCTGGAAGAGATAGACGAGGCCTTGTTTTCTGTCTCTCTTTGTCTCGTTCTTAGTGTCGGTATCAGCTTTGTCATCGCCTTCTTCCGCATCTGTTGAAATTCCTGTTGCTACAGGAGGAATGGTAGTGGTTCGAGGACCGAGTTCTTCCGTCAAGATGTAGAGATCTTCCTGATATCGAGCCCATTCTTGGCGGTCTTCGGCGGTTTGGAGAACGGGTTTTTGGGTTCTGGAGCGAGTAGTCCGGCGACGTTTGTGTTTCCGTCGGAGGGGAAGCTTCTCGACTTTGCGAGATGTTTTGGGGGAGGACAGCTGATGTGCGATTTTAGCTACGTCTGATGCGGTCAGTGCTCTAGATTCTGCGCCGTCGATCATCATGGGGTCAATGTCATCCCCCGGTTCTTCTTTTATCCTAGGTATGCTGTGGATGTCTTCTTCATCAGACCATACGCCCTGCCATTTTCGTTCGTCCTTTACGAATTCGACGTCTTTGGCTTTCCCCTTGCCTTTGGCTTTGGGGATTTTGGTGATTTCTGCCTCGTTCTCGGAAAGGAACAAACCGCCTTCTGCGAGCGCGCGCTCTTTCGCTTTGCGCCGGAATTCGGCCATAGTCGTGGAGCTAGCTTCTGTATTGACACCCACGGCTCGCTCGATGTGTTCGTGACGGTCGATTCGAACTGGTTTGAGACCGGAGATGTGTACTTTAGGGTCTCTCCCAAGCCGCCTCGGTTGCTTCTGCCTAGTTTCTTTAGGCTTGTCATCTTCGGTATCTTCATCGCTAATTAGATTGATGTGTTCAATGTTGACTCGTGGACCTCCAGTACTATCGAACTCCTCTTCGGAAGAGATATAATTAAGCCCTGACTCTTCTTTCTTGACAGTAGGCCGTGTCCTAGTGGCAACCATAACCACATCTCCATCTTTGTCCCTTTCGGATTTAGGGGTTGGCTCATGCTTCACTCTCGATGTAGAAGACCCCTTACTTGTAGAGGTAGAAGCCCCTGAGAACAATGACCCTAGGCCAGGCCTCTTCTTTCTCGCACCTTCGCCAACGGTGCCACCTCCCAAGTGCCCGCTGGCTTGGCCCCCGGAATATCTCATCGAATTCCATTTGTTCATGCCTCCGCTGAAGCTACCCCGCCCAGCCCCTCTGCCATTGAAACCTCCCCGCTGAGTCGCCGCTGAGCTTGAGGTTTCGGCAGCCGCAAGCCTAGCTCGTCTACGCTCGGCTTCTGCTCGTTCTTGAGCTTCTCGCTCTTCCTTACTCCGGCGAATGAATGATTTTGGCTGAAATTTCAGGCTACCTGCTGGCCTGGTTCCTGAAGCGCCAGATGCACTACTTCGTGAGTTAAGAGACGTAAGGCGTTGCACCGGACGTTTGGTAGGTTGCGCTGCTTTTTGCGCAGGTGGTGAAACTGGCTTCGCAGTGGATTCTAATAACAGTCTAGGAGTGGTAGGCTCAGGCGGTATTTCTTCTGATGCCGCAGAAACTTCGTCTGTCATATCGACATCTTCTGCAACTGCCTCGTTTGGCGGTATCTCGTTGGCGGTATCCTCCGTCTGTGCTTTGGCAGCACCCCGTGTCGGCTGCCGGCGAGGCTGAGCCTTCGGCTTTGGAGGCATGATTATATTCTATTTCTTGGATGGCGAGCATGACAAAATATTCAACGGATGCCAGGATTGATAAGCCAAGTACCGAAACCATAGAGCTAGAAAGATTTACGCGCTAATTGATCAAGCGAAGCCCCACTTCATGCACCCCACGCAAGATGAAACAACCTTAAATTGACGACGGCGTCATCGTGCATAGCATGTGAAAATGAAGAGAAAGCCACGAAAATCCAGTAGACGGAGGGTTTGACTACCTCTGCTCTGATCGAAAATGTTACTGTTTGTAGCACTTTGACCGACACCTTCGATAGCGTAGGGGAAACGAGCGCGAACTGATGGCCTCAGGTCGAAGGATCATCTGTTTCTACTGGGTGACCTGTGCGGTACTTCAAATACAGAGGGCATGAAAGTAAACCCAAAACCGTTGTGATTGCTGATTGTTGCTGAAACTACATAAAAGCCACCGCCAAAAACGAGCTGTATAACAGAACAAGTTTGGAGATTCGTACACAGTCGTTACCGAAAAATTGATAGAGTCCCCTGTGACAACAGTGCGCCATCGTAAACCTCCCTATGGCTCATCCCCTCCACGCTAGATATCGGAAACGTGCAAATACGAAGGAAATTACTTTTGGCAGCGAAATGGAGTAAAAGGCTCAAAAATCAGTCAAGGAATTAGGGCTTTGCGTTGGAGACACCCAATCCACGGCACCTATCCAACAATACTATCCCGACCACCCGGAACGAGAATCGCATTGCAAAGGAGTGTGGGTCGCTCAAATAGGAGCGGGAGCACTACAATAGCGCCTGGTCGAGAGGGGAAAACTGTCGAAGACGGTTCTGACGTTTGTTTGCTGTCCAGTAGGCTTATCGCATGGTGTTATCGTCAAGGTCCCGGAATCCGCAGTCCTTTGAGCACCGTCGATACCACTCTCAATAGCTGGTAAGGAGAATCACACAAGATGCAGCAAGTACGTAGGCAAGATGTCAAGCAATAGTCGGAATCAATGACGCCCTTAGTCGTAAATTCTAGCGCTTCCTCTTTTTGCTCTTCTCTGGACTTACAGACATACCGTTCTGTATGGCGCCAGCACTCTCCGAGTCATTGGTCAGTGCGAGCTCTTGGTTGTCCTTCTTGACTGAGACACCCATATGGCGACCAAAGCGTCCTTTCCGGCCATTGCCCTCATCCTCACTAAGACAGCCATCAGCACCAATACCGGCGTCCTTACAGCGCTGGCAAGGTCGTTGACGATCACAGCCTTTCTTACTCTTGCGGCATCGCTGGCAGCGTGGCTTGGATGAGAGGTCCTCTTCATCAACGCCGAGGTGGTGCTGGAAGTTCAAGGTAGAAGCTGATGACGTCTTACGTGAGTGTGGGACCACCGAGGCTGGAGACATGGGAAGCTTGGATCCGGCAGAGAGTGGCGAAGGTTTAGCCTTCTTTGTGACACCCGTAGATTTGGGCTTCAAGGTTTTGGTACTCTTCTTTGAAGAGCTATTGTTACGTGCCTTTACTGCAGCGCCTTGGGCAGACTTGGAGCCTGTAATAGTCGAGTCAATGGCTTGACCGTATTCATTGACCAGATCGTCAGGATCGCTCCTGAACACGCCATCTTTTCTCTCGTCATAGAAGTATTCACCGTCTCGCTCGTCGCCGCTGCGCTCGGTGCTATCAAAGCTGGGAAGGCCATCATTGACATGCTTGTAATGCTTCTTGATCGAACCTGGTTGAACATTAGGGCTTCCCTCTCGTTTTGGATGGAGGTGTGGCAGTGGCAGCGAAGGCTGATCGAGAGTGTCGCATTCATCGCCGCTATCACTCGTTGCAGATGAAGCAGCGTCAGCGCGACCACTGAGGGCGTCGTCCAATGTCGAAGCTGAAGTACGCCCACGTGAAATGTTCGAGGTGTCTCCAAGTCGCATTAATTGCAGAGCGACATCTTCATCAGATATGCAGCTGGCAACGGTTGGATCAGGCGTAGGGAGAATGCCAAAACCTTGAACTCGAGGCGTCATCCCAGTAATTGACCGGGTGGCGATAGATGGTAGGTTCACACGATCACGAAGCCGATGTCCATGCTGATTCGAGGATGCGATTGCATGTGGTGCATTGTTTAGGGGCACCATACTATAGGGCTGCTCACTGTGCCCATAGCTCTGTGGAGACTGAAGTGACTGGTTGTACGCGAAGGGACGCTGTGCTGGTCTGGCGAAAGGGGAGGGGTTGTCCTGAAGATTTGTCCGTCTCTGAGGCGAGATTGAGGAGATGGAATTTGGTGCTGGCACTTGAGGCGGCACAAATAAAGGTAGTTCCTATACAAAGATCATGTATTAGGGGTAAAACAAAACACAAGGATCGGCTCTGGGCCAAACTCACAGAGCTTTCGAATTTAGCCCTCTTCCTTCTGCCACCCTCCAGTATGTTATCCAGACTGATTTCGGCGCTTGCGAGTTGCTCATTTCGAGCCTTGCGGGAACTTGTTACTGAACCTGCCCCGCCATCGCCACTACTATATCCGTTGATAGCATCGCTGTTCAGATCGTCAAAACTTCCATGAGCGCTTGCCTCACGAGCTTTGATGCCTGATCGTGCATGACCTTTGTGTGCGGATTCGCTTCGTCGACTCTTGGAGCGAGGGGATGCACTCCGTTTGTTAGCAGCTCGAGATGCCGGCCGAGACGATGGCTGGCCGTAATTGAGTATCTGTGCAGGGTGAGGCGGAAGCATTCGAGGAGACTCCTCAAGTTGGTGGCTGACGCGGTTGGCGCTGATGGGGGAAGCAGAGTTGTACCCGGGTTGTGCGTGTGAGTGCGACGGTTGGGAATAATCGGGAATGACTCTAACGTATATAACCATGTGATTTTTGAAGTTCTCATGCCTCGCTATGAGAGTATTTCCTCGCTCATCCTCGAAACTGACACCTTTCGTCGCACCTTCGTAAAGCCCATAGAAGTTCTTTACTGTAGTCACAATGGAATCGGTTGTGTCGTGAGGAAAAATTTGAACCCGCATAGGTAGACGTGCTCGATACTGGGTTTCGCCATCGAAGAGAAGCTCGAAAGTAACATTCTTTGGTATTGGAACAGCTGGCGAAAGATCGTAGTTGCTCTGAATACCTTGATTACCCATACCGTAGAGATGGCTCGGTGGGGAGACCCCGTAACGCTGGTCACTCTGGGACTGGTTGTTGCTTGACAGCGAACGACGAGTAGGGTATTGATGGGATCGTTGTTGCTCTGACTGTGTGACTTCGCTTCCCTGCTGAGGACGAGTATGCTGGGGTGCATCATAGGAGAGGAGGTTGGATACGTCCATAATACCCACGCTTGTAATATAGCGACTGTTGAGAGTATTATCAGAGCGTATGGGAAGCTAATTGTAGGGATTTGCGTTGGGGCGGTCGGACGGCAAGTTCGATTGTGTGTGTTGTCGCATGAGCTTCAACAGGCCCAAGCAAGTGACAGTCTATTCATTGAACATAGAATTAGTGATTTGCATAAAAGCGTGAGAGGTTACGATATCAATCATGCTCGAAAGTGCGTTATCGGTTCGTTGTGCAGCAGAGACTTGCGAATGGGTGCGGTGGCCTGGACGATCTGCTGACAGCTCGAGCCGCTCGCAAGCCAAGGGCTAAGATGGACGATGGAATGGAAAGGCAGTACGATACGTTCTACTTGATCGCAAGTCTGTGCAAGACAAAATCTACTTACTGGAAATGTCCCCGGATTGGTTGAAGTGGCTGGCTGGACGGTTCTTCCGAAGTTCCTGAGATCAGCTCAGTACTAGATTGTTAGCAAGAGTCACAATAGATCTCGAAAAGGAAACGAGATGTTTGAGGTATGCAAGATGATTGAGAAGTAAGCCAGGGCCGATAGCAATGCAAGAAAGAAACTTACGTGGTGCAAGGCCTCTACTGATGGCTGTTGACGCTTCGGCGATGAGTGAGGAGAAGAGGAACTAAAATATGAGAAGCGAAAGCGCTTCACAACTCACAAGTCACACAGCAGCCCTGCACTGGCTGAATTATGCAATCGGCACAACTTGAAGAATGGACGCAATTTGCGGTCTGTACTGATCATGCAATATAGAATTGTTTCAAGAATGATGCTGTACAAGGAGTATCTATTCTCAGGGTACTGGCTATGTCCGGTGAGAAGCTTGAAGCGCTTCGTTCACATGCCCAAGTTACAAGTTACGAAAGATATCATTCCAAGTGGAATCGCATGCTCGCACGCATGGCCATAGGTAAGTAGCGATTGGATGGCTCGTTCGTTCAATTGATTACTATGCGGTAGTCTGGTTCACTGGTCAGGCCTACTGAGGTACAAGCTGGTTACTTGGCGAGGAGCTGGGTTGTCGGTGAATAGAAAAGGCGTGCAATCGAACCAATCCTTTTCTTAAAGGCTGCATACCAATGGAATTTCAAGCCGCTCGAGGAACGGGGTGGGAATAGATAATCGCGTCTCTTGGCCCTACCTTATGCGCCAAGTTCATCCACCTACTATCTAGAATACTACAAATACGACCCCTACGAATCAGGGCAAGGATTCGCCGTCTCTGTGACTTACTACGAAGTACTACTTCTCAAACAGGACAACACGGCGCAGACGGTTTCTCACATCCAAAACATGTCCCAATAATATTCTTAGCGAACCGTCTGCGATGACCTTTCTTTCGCTGCCGCGCCATTAGGTTTCACCGTGCTGCCTCAAACGGCCGAGGGCAGAGCAGGATTGGGGCCACAAAATACAGCAAACGAAGCTGAGATAGATGTACTGCCATGATAGGTTTACGGCTCGCTTGGTAGGAAGGATCTGCGCCTTCCATAAAGTAGGTTAGAGAGCGCATCGCACTAATGTGCTGAGTCGGTGAGTCGCCAAATTTCCTCCGCCAGATCTATGGCAGGTTTCTTTGCACATCTAGACTGCGAAGAGCTCCGCACTTCCGCCTTAGTCCCCCAGTGTCAAGACTATGATGTGCGGAGGCAAGCTCAAGCGCAAAATCTCGGCATTGCGAATGATCTTGGCGTTGATGATGGGTGCGTTTTCGCTGGGTAATTGGCAATGATGGAATTGTACCATCTCCGTCAACTTCTGGCTGGTGTACCTGAGCGCAAAGGCGTCGCAAAGTTTGGGGAGCCGATTGGCTTACTGTGAGCCCCCTTGCGCAGCGTGTTAAAATAATTCATGTAAAGAACGAAGAGAAGGTTTCGAGCCTCAAGCAGGATGTGCGATTGATAGGTCAACGGGGAAAGCCCCACCATGGTTCAGATCTTCGGCAACCATGGCGGTTATTTCTTATAATCATAACATAACGGGTTAAGTATGGACGAGAGTCCTTCATTTATAAACCATTCTTGAAAATCCAGATGAGACGGTACTTTATGTTGGGAGGTCGAGCACATAATAATGATTCTAAAATCAAAGCCTTGGTCATGTGATAGCGCGAGAGTGTGGCGTGTCGATGTCGCGCAATCGTCGATTTGCTTCCAATCCTAGTTTCGTATTGCAGCAAAGGGTCTGAAGGGGCAAAGTTCTCGGATGTGTGTCGCATCACAGTTCTGACTTCATGACTGTAGAAGTTCGACTCGCCATAGCCTTATGTTGATGCTCTGTACTCGATATAACTGTAGAGTTCTTTCCTTCGGGTGACGTGACGTTTGTTGAGGGCACGGGTAAGCTAGCACTAGCGCGTCCTGTCGCTTAGGGAGACAGGGCAACGCCTTTACTAACTTGACTCCAAAGCTGTAAAGGGGATTGTCAACAAAGCTTCTCCCACTCTTACCCAGCACCTCTTACCGCCACCATCTCATATCGAGTCTGCATATCGTATCTCGAACTCATACGGTATCTTCTCCAGCTCACAAGCACACTTTGTGATTGCAATTGCAAAGCTTGTTGCTAATTGGGAACCTCGCCAGACCGGCTATTCGTGAATGGTGTGCAGTCGAGGTCTGCTGGCAGCTAAAGAATCCTAAGAACTGCTGTGAACGCGTCAAGTCATCATGGACGCCAAGGTAAGCAACTTGCGCTCGTCTTTACCTCCATTCAAGCACCAGAAGTAATGTTGGCGGTCTCTGCCAATGCTGCCAATTGCAAATCAAGCAAGATAATGGCTCTAGCGTCCAACGCCAGGTACTGTTCGAACGATTTATCCTCAAGCATCTAAGTTGGTTCTCTGTAGGTAGTGGTCCGTGTATGCTGACGTGTGATTGCTGCTACAGCCTCAGCGACCAATGCGTGCACGCGTGTACGCAGACGAGAACGCGGTGCCTATCCTTGGGCTCCAAAAGCCAACTATTGGTGGCCAGAAGACGATACATCAGCGCAACAAGTCTAGTCCTGCACTCTCGTCGATGATACATGCGGGGAACATGAAGGCTGCTGCAAAGCGAACAGCCTTTGGGGATGTCAGCAACACAGCCAATATTTCTCGGCCTAGCAAGGATGACTCGGTCATTGGTGCCAAAGTCGAAGACTATGTCATGGAGAAGCCTGTTCTATTGATACAGGACAAGAAGACAACGGCACTGCTACGACCAGCCCAACGTCCTTTGACAGTGTCCGGATTAAAAGGCCTCTTAAACAATGTCACAAACTCCAACAATCAAACAACTAAGCAGCCTCTTCTTGAAAGTCATCAGTTAATACAGCCAGTTTCTCAGGCTGCCAATACGCGAAAAGTCTTGACCAAGCTGAGCACCGCAATCTTCAAAGATCAAGCAGTAATACCCGCCGAACATCCCATACCAACTTTACAGAAACATCTCTTATCTACAGCATCTGTTGTTCCCGTTCACCGTGACCTTCTACCCCAAACGCAACCGAGTCTACCTAAAGTCAATGAGGAGCCGCAAGTGAAGTCAAAGGGAACACAAAGCAAGTACGATGTGGAACCTGAGCAAAAAGGGCATACAGCAGAGCCTTTAGGCGTACCGGAAGCATTCGAAGATGCTGCAGCCATTCGATCAGACGGTATCTATATTGACGATCATGGCGAAGTGCAAGTGTACCAGTATATGGACGGAAATGGCTATCTAGAAGACCAAGCCATTGTATCAGACAACGGTGTTTCTATTCCCGCGGAGACGAAACACAACATGACCCATGCCCAATTGGACATGCTTCTGGAGGCACAGCTCAAGCAAGCAGAGCAAGTACCAGTTCATAAACACAAGCTTGCACCTCTGTTGGAACCGGAAGAATACTGGGATGACGAGGACGAGGAAGGTAACTACGAGGAGGAGGGTTACGTGACTGCTCGGTCCTACAAGTCTCGTGGAGACAATACCACCAGTGGTGCTACTACTGTCTTGTTCCCCAAGCTGAATCAAAAAGCGAAGAAGGAGATTGCTGCCGCCAAGGACTTGATCGAGGGCTCGAGAACAAAAGAGGAGATAGACGATGAGACTTGGGATACCACAATGGTTGCTGAGTACGGGGATGAGATATTCCAGTACATGAGAGATCTTGAGGTAATGTAGGGACGAATGCCATGGTCGGGCCATCACTGACTGGCTCTTGCAGATCAAGATGCTGCCCAACGCTCATTACATGGACAACCAAGCCGAGATCCAATGGTCAATGCGCTCCGTATTAATGGACTGGTTAGTGCAGGTCCACCACCGCTTCGGCCTTCTACCAGAGACTCTGTTTCTTTGTGTCAACTACATCGATCGGTTCCTGTCTTGCAAGATTGTGTCGCTCGGCAAGTTACAGCTTGTTGGTGCAACCGCTATATTCGTTGCCGCCAAGTACGAAGAGATCAACTGTCCCTCTGTGTCGGAAATTGTCTACATGGTCGACAGTGGTTACACCGTGGATGAGATTCTAAAGGCAGAGCGGTTCATGCTAAGCATGCTCCAATTCGAACTTGGGTGGCCCGGTCCGATGAGTTTTCTGCGAAGAATTAGCAAGGCCGATGACTACGATCTCGAGACTCGAACGCTTGCAAAGTACTTTCTTGAAATCACCATCATGGATGAGCGTTTCGTTGGTAGCCCACCAAGTTTTGCAGCTGCTGGTGCACACTGTCTTGCGAGAATGATGCTGAAGAAAGGGCATTGGGTAAGCAATTCTGGTCGATGTTCATCTATGCGTATACAACAAGCTAATGTGTTCCTAGTCGCCTGCACACGTTTATTATTCGAATTACACCTACTCACAGCTCTACAGCCTGGTCCTGCTCCTGGTGGACTGCTGTGAAGACCCCCGAAAGCATCATTACGCCGTCTTTGACAAGTACACCGATAAGCGTTATAAGCGCGCTTCTCAATTCGTAGAGAATGAGATGAAAAACGGCTTCCAGATTCTGGACCTTAACCATGGTATCGGATCGTATAATAGCTTGTACGATGATCACCATATCTGGAGCCACAAGTGATTGCTCGGTAGCGCTGGCTCACCCTGAAACCTGTTCCTGCAGGTGCTGAATCGCTCTTGTGCTGGTGTACCATATCGGACGATTACCTTGCTCGGGACTTGCTGTACGATTGCTCAGTACAAATACAAGGCTTTGTGGCAACCGACACCTTCACTAGACGTCTTGAATAGCAGCATTATTCGGTCATCATGCTTACTCCAGCCCCTGTGGCTGACACTGGGCTTTTTTTACCCTCCTTTTTTCGGTATACCCATTTCACTAGCATAACCACGGCGCGAAAATCACCTCCAACGAGACAAACGAACTTTACGCGCTTCACGACTGGTACATAGAACACATCACTTTCGATCACTCGGACTTCCCTTCCCAGCAAACTGTGCAGCAGGCCTTTCCTTTCGCATTTTAACCCGGTGGTGTTCTGGCTTTGGCGGCAGCAGGGGCGTTGCTGGAGTCGGCTTTCTGGGTGGAAGAGTTAGGCTTTGGGACTACTGGCGGCGCTGGCGGCTTTCACGCTCTGGCTGCTAGAGTATAGTAGTCTGAAAAAGAGGATTAGAGGAAGAGCTGGGATTAGGTAATTCATTCGATGCTTTTGTTAGATAAGGTAGCGAGGAGACATGCCTAGCATATTTTACCATGATACAATGGCACGCTTCTGAGAGATTGTAAATCTTCTGGTTCGATTCTTCAATGAACGTAACCTTAGTTTAGTTCGTCTCCTCGATTTGTCTTTGAATTTGAGTTCACCGCCTTCTTGAGCATGAGCGGAAAGGCTTGACAGACATGCAAGAGTGACCAAAGTAGGCAGTGTCTTGCGTTTCCAGCACTTATCATTTTCAAATGATGATAATATCATCCACTCCAAGCCAACCCAATTCCTACCAGTCAGCCACGAAGAATCCAAAGCAGAATAGTCGATCTTTTCCATACTCTCCTTTACCACGGCTTTCCTATCTACTTCACCACAGCATCCCTCTTTCCCAAACCCTTCCTCCCGGGAACAAAGTGAGTTGTTCTATCTTTTTTCTCCTATAAAGATCATTACCTACCACGCATCCGCCCGAAACCAGAAACCGGTCGCCGTTTTCAAAAGTGTGAGTTTGAGTATGCTGCTGTGTGTTGGGTGCTGAAAGGGTTTGGAGTGGGTTGGGGGAAAGAGGGAGAGAGGGGGAAAGGGGGATGATGAGAACCCTTAGTAGAGGAATAATGATGGAAGATTTACCGCTTCAACCAGCTCACAAGCTTGCACCAATCCTTCTCCAAAATATAAACGAAATCGTGGCCCAACATGCTAAGTCGACTGATCCATCTGACTACCAGGAACAACAAACCATGCCGATGAATTCCATTTCCCTAGCGCGCTAGTTTGAACGAATGTGGGAGGGTTGGAGGATTTGGTGTTTCTCGGGATTGAGGAAGTTGGATGGGGGTTGAAGAAGAGAGAGGGTCAGGGGGGATGGACGAGGTCGAGGTTGAAGTCTAGGAGGAGGACGAGAACGAGATGAGAATGTAGCATATCGAGGAATGCCCTGGGCGAGACCTCGATTCATCTCCACTCTCTGAACTGAAAAAAAAAGAGGAGAAAAAAAAGGGAAGAAGAAACAACGACCGAGAAATGAAGGAAGGAAGAAAAGGGTTGGAAATAAAGGTCTGGAAGGAGAAAAAGCACTGCGAAGAAAGAAGCTGGAGAGAAAGTCAAGAAGGGAGATGTAGTCTCAATATACGAGTTAGCGGCATGAGTGGCAATCTATGTATTGCGGACTAGTGGACAGTGGACTGGTGGAGGGGTAAAAGGCTGTGGCAAGGGAATCGTGAGAATGTGCCCTAGATCCTCATTCCCATCTAGGCATCAATCCAGATACAGAGGTGAGGCTATGTATATAAAGCTCCAACGCCATTAGGGTAGTGGATCCGAATCGAAAAATCCGAATTTATCACACCTACCTCCCAACACCCACACAATCCAAGCGAGCGAAACCACCATTCATCCAACCTACACTCTCCCAGCGTCCTAGCCACCCCATCCGTCCCAACCCTATCAAGAAAACCAGCAGTTTCCTCGTCTTGTTGAGGTCTGAGGGCTGAGATGGGGTTTGGGTTTGGGATGGGGATGGGGATTTAGGGATATTCGGGGTGGAGGAAAGGAGGGTTTGGGTGCGTGAATAGATTGGCGAGGTGTAGAAGATTCTTGGTGGTCTTGGGTATGTTCGAGTTGGGAGGTTGGAGAAGTATGACGTCTGTGGTGTTGGGGGGGTTTGGGGTTAGGGGTGAGGACTTGTTTTGTTTGGGGGGGGAAAGAAATTCTGTAGGGGGAAGGGGGTGCAGGTACTGTATGCTTGCTTGAGAACGTGGCTGCTGGATATGTCTCTTCGAGTCAGCATTTTGAGGAACTGTACGTTGCAAGAGATACCAGTTCTTTCACTTACTAAAGATTCCTACTGTGCCGTTTTGGGTTTGGGGGAATTGTTGATTTATTCGGTAGTTGTTAGCATTTTAGATAAGGTGTCTTGTCTGTCAATTTCTCGTCCCCTTACGTAGGACATTCGGTTTTGAGGGGGTTTGGTTTGAAAGTCTGGAGATTGAGAATGAGAGGGGAAGGGAGTTAAGCTATCTAAACAGGTCATAATACATTCTAGCCTGATCACTGTGCCTTGGTTCGACACCCCACACTCACCCCCCCTCATGCACAAACATGTATAAATCCTTCGTTTTAATTTTTCTCCTTCTCAGATTTCCGGGAGTGGAAAAGTGAAAAGAATAGCAAAACTTTAGCTAATCTAAGAATGCTTGCTTCGTTTCCCTTTGGAAATCCTGCACGATATCTGTAAAAATAGGCTCGCCGAACTCCACATATATTGCCTAACATACAGTACTATACGAAAGAACAGAAAAAATAATCTTTTAGTGATTCGCTCAAAACCCATCAGCTCTAACCCTCCCTTGCCATCCGAAAACCCTGCCACAAAAACAAGGTCAAAAACTTATCAACATCCAAGTACATTGGCAGACATGACAGATGAAAGAAAAGAGAGATGGAAAGGGATGATTCGGCTATATAATTGTACAATAAAGAAAAAACCCCTTACTGACTTTGTGCATGTCGACTCGTATGGTACGTGAAAGAAAAGAGAGATGGAGAAGCCGTTCTCTTACCTACTCTCTTCTGCTTCACTGCCAGCTGCTACTTCTCCTCTTCTTCAAGCCAGCACATTGAGCAACCACTAACTGCCTGATACAAAATCGAATTCACCAGGATCCCCGTTGCAGTTCTGCGATTGGAGAAGTCACTTAATCAAATATGGCCAGGCTTGCTGCTTACAATGCATATTCACCAGCATGGTATGTAAATGATTAGCCCAACGAAAAATCCCTTTTATTCAGTCCCTAAAAAATATGTACTAATTGATGCTTGTAGTATGTGTACGCGCCGCCAAATGTACACGCGCCCCCTCCTCCTCCTCCCGGACAGGCCACCCCTGGTGGCGAGGTGTGGTGTTGTGCAAACAAGCACAACAGGCCCAACGCCACCGTCGCTCACACAAACCCGTAGTCGGGCCCGACGAGGTGCGCGCGTGGAAAGGCCGAAGCCTCTCCACCGCCCAAGCCGGGCCCGACTACGACCTCCACATCCGTCGTCTTGGATATCGTGCCCAACGGAAGATCGTCGGGCTCCATGGCCACCGCACCCTCGTCCATATCTCTTGAGCTCTTGGTCCCCGCCACGGTTGACGGGGTCCCCGCTCTGCCTCGGGACGGCCAGAGCAGGGTCCCCCGGGTGTTGCTACTGGTGTAGCCACGGGAGCCGCGCGGGAACAGGCGTGGGAAGAGGTGGGCGAGGGGCGCTTTGAGCATTGGCAAGCAAGCGCAGATGATAGCGGTGGACGCTTCGATAGCCGTCCAGATGGTGGAAACGAGGGTCCCGTACGTTTGATCCTGCGATTTTGAGGAAGGTTTGAGGGTCCCCATGCGGAGGATTGAGGTTATGCATACACTAAAGAGGCGTTATCAGTTTAGATAGGGTGGGGTTTGGGAGAAAAGGGAGGGACGTACAAAGCCCCGAGGGTGAAGACGAGATAGAGACCCCACTTTTGGCGGCGCGGGAGGTGCAGGTTATTTATTTCTCTCAGTGGCAAGACCAAGATGATGGCATCGCCCAAGACGTTGGCTGTTCCGTTTGAGAACCAGAAAACGGTTAAGTTGATGCAGGTCCCAGGCAAAGTCTTGTCGAACACCCGGTTGATCGGCATGCATTGGAAGATCGTAGCGATAATGCTGGCGATTGCGTAACCGATGACAAGGACCAAAATGATATAAACACGTCGCTGGAAGATGGTTCCGGTGGTCGTGGCAGGGGCAAAGATGCGGAGATAGAGGAGGAGGATGGAAGTCTTCGTCAAACTGATTGTCATCTTGTACAGGATTTGGACGGCAAAGAAGGCCTACGGTATATAATTAGCTAAGCTGCATCAAACGAAGCAAGGATTACAGCTCACCTCAAGAGAAACGTGCGTATCATCTAAAGACAATGTAGCTGAGGCGTCGCCGTATCCGTAGTCAACAGCTAGAGAAAGATTAACCACATGCCCAGTGCCCAAAGAGGTCTGGTTCAGACTTACCAACACAACTCGCTGTAGTCAGGCCGATAGAGATTATCTAGTGACCCATGTTAGTGAGCATTCGGATCTGGAAGTTCTTCCAGTCGATATCAGATCCGAGAAGTTGATCCGGTCGATAAGATAGCGATAGCCTGGTTGAGCCTTCGCTATCTTTACAAGCTCATAAATACAACTGAATACAACTTACCAAAGATACAATAATGATATAGTCATCAGCATGAAGCTTACGACCACTCTTCAGGCGAGAGATCACCCGCCCGACGACCAAGACAGTTGCTAAAGCACTGAAGATGAGAGTAATTATGACGAGGTTGATGCCACGATGATGAAAGCCAAGCTCTGTGCCTTTGAGTACAGCCATTGTTGGAGCTGGGGTTGGAATTGCGACGAAAGGGTAGATGGAAGGTTGTTGCTTGGAGCTTGAACGTGAGGTGTTGTGCGAAGATGATCGAGTGCAAAGATGATCTTGAGCGAAGACAGGACGGTAGCTGATGTCAGGAAGATGGGTTGGTAGCTGATGTCACAAAGACAGGACGGTAGCTGATGTCAAGAAGACAGGACGGTAGCTGATGTCAAGAAGACAGGACGGTAGCTGATGTCAAGAAGATGGGACGGTAGCTGGTGTCAAGAAGACAGGACGGTAGCTGATGTCACAAAGACAGGACGGTAGCTGATGTCAAGAAGATGCGACAGTAGCTGATGTCACAAAGACAGGACGGTAGCTGATGTCACAAAGACAGGACGGTAGCTGATGTCACAAAGACAGGACGGTAGCTGATGTCAAGAAGATGGGACGGTAGCTGATGTGCAAAAGATGCGACGAAAGAGGAAGATCACCAACTTCGACGACAGCTTAAATCCTTTACGTGAAGAAACCGCAAGAAGAAGTCGCGATAACCAGTGAAGCAAAGTGGGTGTTGAAGAATTCAAAATTCGGTGTTGTGACCGCCCAATTCGGAAGTAAGGGCGCTGCCCCGATTTTCAAACCATCATCTCCCTTACATGGAAGTCACGTAGCTTTTCGGCATCACCAGAAAAAACGTCAGAAACTGGTCCACTGCGGGATGGGATATAACGAGTATAAGACATCTTGACGAGGGGAGCGTTTGCATCAGCTCCCGACGGTAGGAGAAAACCCTGCAAGGCCCCATTCTAGGTGCTCGGGAGTCTTTACGTGTCAGTGCCTTGGTATGGGACTGCATCTATTTAACCAGCGTCCTGTTACTAAGGTATACTGTTAAGGTCTGTTCATTGTCAGAATTATCAAGTGTAGTTGTGGAGTCTGGCATACGATGTCCTTGCATGATAAACACCTGTCATGCAACTGCACTGGGGATCCTTTATCCGGTCTGTCGATTGGCGGCATTGGCAGGGCTACAACCGTCCCTTCTTCAGTGCCGTGCTTGGGTCCTTGTGTCACTTGAAATACAGTACCATCCGGCTCCTTCGTACCCGGCCGCTGCAGCCAGCCGCCGTCACAAATTTTCAGCCATCATTTTCGGTCGACTCGATTCCCCCTTTCAAATGGCCTTTTTGGATCTCCGGCCAACCTTGCATATGCACCCGCGGCTACGGATTTCGACGATGCTGCAGCACCCAGACTCCCCCGAAAGAGTCTCCACTATCGAACTTAGTACCAGATTCGCGATACTCGCAGAGCGGCTACTGCCCCGCCCCATGGTCTTTGCGACAGCTGTCCCACAATGCTGCATATGTCGATCAGGATTGAGGTTAGTGCTAGAGCACAGGCCAGGTGCCTACAATACAACAGAGTATGGCGTATTGAACAGGAAACAGTCTAGGAAAGCTCTGAATTGATTCTAGGCATAGTATCTCCTAGATAATCTATACACATGAGGTGCCTTCACTGACTAACCCTTCAAGTGAGCCGCCTAGCTAAATGGTAACTGCTGGTTCCTTGGACAAGATTATGATAATATGTGATGAGTTGGTGCTATTTCTCAGCGAAAAGTGGGTATCGTAGTATATGGCAAAAATATACGTGACGAAAGGTAGCTAGCTATATGTTTGGCGGCCATAAGTCGAGTGTTTGCGTTTGCGGATCGCTCGACCCTGTACCGGTTGGCCGAAAAAGCCAGGAGGGTAGATAGGTTAGATTGATAAAAATGGATCTCATGGAAGGCGTTAAGAGGTAAGAGATCGTATAAACATCCCAGCCGCATTCGTGGTCATGACTGATAAGGTTATGGAGTAAAATTTTGGCGCATGCGATTGAAGTAGAAATTCGTGATGTCGTGGCACTGGCACCATATATTGGTGTCATAAGAAGCCGGATTCTGAAAGTAGTCTGAATTGTATAGCTATCAGCCATTGTGCGCGATTACACGATACCCTCATAGCAAAGCGTAAGAGGAGACGCCCGTTATAACCCAAGCGATTACCTCAGGGCCAAGGCGACGTTATGTCAATCATGGACGAACCACCAGTAGCTCGCGGTGTGCTTATGAGCCATCAAACAAAGATCTCACCTTGTAATCTTCTCATCTTCCCTCTCTCTCGGCTCTACTATCAAGCTCTTTTCGTACATTTCGTGTACGTCGCCTGCCGCTTGCATGTTGCTCAATATATAGTCTTGGAGGTCGCCGACCGGTTTCAGTGGGTATGGCACATTTTGATATTGTTGGATGTCACGGATAACCTCAGCTGTCTTAGCCCTTTTGGTAAAGTTGATCAAATTGGTCTTCTTGATGACCGATGGAATACCGTCCTCGATGAACGTCAAGTCGGTAAGGTAAACACCTTGAGAAGGAGATCAGTAATGTACGTTATGGTAAGGTCAGGAGCAAACATACCAAAGAAGGGGATACATGGAGGATTTGCGCAATGTAACGTCTCTCGATATTCACCAAAGTTTTTAGTACTACCCATGAGTCTTCTCATCGATTCCAGAACCGTCAGGGTTCGAGCGTTCACTTGGGTCCATGTGCGGCTCAACCTGTGTATGGGAGCCGTGCCGAGCGCTGAAATGATAGAAGTCAGCGTAGAGAAATTGTTCATAGATCGACATTTCTACTTCAATTAGTACCTGACCAAAAACCTTGAAAGGACCGACCTACATCGGCAACTTGTACGAAGTGCTTAATGACGACCACCCTCTTTTTGACATCTGACTGATTCAGTATCATTTCCGCAACCCAATTAGTTAGTTGATTCGAATGTAGTATAAGTGCCTTGACATTGGCTGCGGGCTCCGGATCATCTGGGGATACCTTCTTCTGCCAGGTCTTATTCAGACATTCGGTAGGTTTGATCTTGCCATAGAGTCGAGATTCGATAATCGTTAGCTGTCTCGCGAACTCAGTAGCATCGATATCCAGGAACTTGAGCTTCTTCATGTTCTTCGGCATAATTGGGGTTGGAGTTGAGGTGCTAGGCGTAGGCACCAATCTCTTCGCGTTTGTGTCCTGGCCCCGAAGTCTTAGCTCAATCGCTGCCATCAATGGACCAGATCCCGGTGTGCTTGTCGTTGCTATAATATCTTTGGCGAACGCGTAAATCCTTCGAAGAAGCTTGTCGCTGGCCTCGTCGGCATTCTCCATCCAATAAGTATCAAACCAACTCTTTAATATATTGACCACTCTGAACCTAATCAATCTTTGCTTCTGGTCAACCCATGTCTTATAGTCCTCCTCGGATATGCCTCGAGGTGGCTGGATACTGAAGCGCTTGACTAGCAACTCGAAGAATTCCGACGCGGTCGTGAAAGATTTGTAAGTCAAGAGAAATGTATTGTGGAAACCAGCATCGTATTTATCATGTCTCGTTAGTTGCTCCACAAGTGCGATTAAAGTACCTCCGCGCAACTGTGGTGGGGTGACTTTCATATCGTAGGCGATCTCCCCTTCATACTCAAGCTTGAGAAAGTAAGGCGTTTCTTCGGGATGGTTAGGAACTTCTCCAAAGAACTTCTTGACCTTTGTATTACCTTTGTGGTGGTGGTTCTCCGTTGCAGGGTCCACGCCTTGCGTATAAGACCTCGAACCCACCCCGTCTATTAGAGCAAGCCGCATCTGGCTCGAGGATCCTTGTGGATGTAGTGAGTTATAGTCGGATCCAATTTCTGGCCGTCGGTAGTCGTTGGACGGTGGTGTATCTCTCATCTGCTGCGTCGTTGGTTCCTGGGGTAACATGTCATGTAAGACCTGTAAAGAGAAGCCGATCTGAGTAGTGAGGGTCTCTAATTGTCTCAACGTCGTACGGACTTCGTTGAGTCGGTCTTCTAATGGATCACCCCTTGACTCAGCCCATTCGTCACCCAGTGGCGCGGCAACAGCTTGGCATGCTATCAGTAGATGCATTACCAAATCATAAAGTCTTTGCTTATGATTTGTGAAGTCGTTAATGTGCGGTGTTTGGGAAGAGGAACCCAAGGGTGCGAGGTCTACAGATTCGACCGTAGATATCCACGGACGGAACAAGTCAACAACTTTTGCAGCGGCACCACAAACAGCATTGCCAATCCGCTCATGTCTGAAAGGTGTGATGAGCTTTTCCGTGACTGCCAGCTGCTCCTCGAGTCGGCGTATACTTGAGACAATCATTCTCTTTAGATCATCTAGCCGTTCCAGAAGGTTGCCGTCCAACTTCGTCGTTGGTTCGATAGAGGGGTCGTATTCGTCCTGGTCCATGAACGACGTGGATAACATGGGATCTCGTGTTGCTGAATTGTTGTTTTGCCAGCTGCCACCGTTGTTGGTGCCCAGTACAAATCCAGGGGTTAAGCGGGGGATTTCTTCACCACGCTGAGAACGCGCCACCTCAACGTAGCCATAAACACCATGTAATACCCCTTCTGCTTCCTGAAGGCATTTGGAGTATGAATCTGGGGCTGGCCAGTCTGCCGCAGCGATGTGTGAGGATAGCACGAGCTTCGAGAACCGAGACATCATATCCCGGAAATGCGGATATAGAGCCTTGTTGGTTGAGATGATTGAAGGGTTACCCGAGTGGTTATCGGTCGTGCCTGAAGCAGCTGCGAGCAACATTCGAAGATGGTCCGAGATGTCTTCTGCCCGGCGAACGTATTCTGAACGATCGGAATTATTGATCGCCTGTCTGTAAAGTTCAACCGATCGGCGCATGTTCTCGACGAGCTTATTCCAAGTTAAAGGCGCGGTATCGCCGTCATCGAAGAACGACCGAGGTATGACAGCAACAGACATTTGGCCAATAGGATTTCCCAAGAACGATGTCTGATTCCTGCCGATCGCCGACATCGACGCCGAGGAAGTATGAATCGCACTGAGGGAAGGATTAGAATTATCCAGGTCGTAAGAATCCCCTCGACCCCGAATATTCGGTGAAATCTCCAAGGAGTCGGTAGACGCAGATGGTGATACCCCATCGGATATGTCTGACCTCCTTTTTGTTGACCGAGAGCCCCGGGATGTGAGCATTACTGAGTCACCATCAATTTCTGAAGCCGAATTTTCCTCGTAGTAATCATAGTCCTCTCGTTCAATGCCTCGAGCCAAAATCTCTGGAGGTGCCCTCGTTTGACCAGGAACATGGATATTAAGACGGTCAGATGGGCCTGGTTCGTTCGCTGAGGTCGGCGTCTCTAAAGGAAGCTCCATTGTGGATACACCCGTGAGAGTGTTGAAGTAATAAAGTCTTCCATCTGGCGTAGCCTGTGGTATCCAAAAAGCCGCCACCTCCGGATCTTGGTCTTCTGTGGCGTCGTTGTTCACCCTGTCGCTTCTCGATGACCCATTTGCGACCGGTGCCTCCCCATACTCTTTGCCGTTGTCGTCGGTGCCAGAATCCCCAGAGAGATCGTCGCCATGCGCAGGCTGTTGTTCTCCTCCCAAGATTGAATCGCCTGGGCCGTTGATCACTGCGCAGTAATTGCTCGGAAACCAACCTCGGACTCCATGGATAATGCCATCCCACCATCCGCTCGCGAGCTGTGTGATGACTTGGATGGTGTCGCCTTGGTGAAAGCTTAGGCTTGTCCTGTCGTCCGCTTCATAGTCATATAATGCGCGAACGTAAAGTACTGTCGGTGGTGCAACATTGACCAATGGTACACTCATGCCAACGGTCTGGGAATTGACCCGTTTTCTTGACGGCGACCCGTTGACTCCGAGTTGCTGCTGATACGTTTGATCTATGGTGGCTGCCGTTCGTAACGCTGATTCTTCGGTATATTGAAATGCAGCCGCACTGAAAACCCCTGGTTTACCATTTGTACTTTTCGTATTGATGGTCAACGGTGCGATGGTTTCCCTGGTGGTCATGGTGATCAAATAGGACCGGGCGAGTTTTTAGGAAGGTTTCGAGAGAGCTGTCGCACAGTCATTCAAATCCGTAGACCAACGGTTGAGAAAGGGTATGGACAACAGCAAATGCTGGCTGGTTGAGTCGGGTACCGTGAAATGGATAGGAAGCGTGATAGGTAGACGATAGTGATAGCGTTAGGTATACAATCGCGAAGCAGCGTCCTACTGGTGCCTCGGTCGTCAGCCCCAAGCGCCGATCCCCTGTAGAGAGGCTGCCCACAACGATTATTGGCAGTGACAGGCGATGTGTGTTAGTACTCGTGCGTGGGTATGTCCAGCGTCGAGCCGTGCCTACTTCCTCTTTTGCGCTGGGGGGAGGGGGGGACTGTGGAGGCTGACTTGGGGGGAAAACAAAGTACGTGGGATTTGTTGGTTCATACAGAACTGCGAGGGTAGGATTGTTGTACTTCTTGTCGTACTCGTGCCGCCATCACAGAAGCAGAGGGTGCAGATGAGGCAAGCAAGGTGGTACAATCACAATCCTTTCGTATGTAGCCTTGATGCGGGCAGCGGCAGTGGGGCCTGGGCGAGACTCTCGGGGAAGCGAGACGGTCCAAGGATCGCAGAAACGCTCCATATTTGTTCATATTGAGACTACCAAATATTCTACTGCAGTCATCTATCACTACCTACCTTACTCCATCCTCCTCCTTGCTTCATGACGAGTCTCCACACGGAGTCGCAGGAATGATACAGCACAAATAAGCAACAGCACAGGGAAAGTACCGTACCTCGCCCATCCTGCCGTGCCTGCTTCATGCTTGCGGCAGGGTACTATTAGATCGATTGCTGTTTCCGAAGGGGCCTCTCGGCCTCGGGGCTATCGAAGCCTGGCCGGTTACAGTTGCTACGCTTTACCAAAGTCCCAACCTGTTGTCCTGGGAATGACTGAATTAATAGGTCATACGTTGTATAGTCGCTTGAGCACCGCAACGAGATGGACGGAGTATTCCGTCGTTAATATATGATAATATGGAGTACCTTACGCAGTAGGCAAATCCAGTGGGCAGTAAGGTACTACGTAAGCGTGGTAAGGAACCTAGTACGGAATAAATAAGGTACCTTAGTGGGTAATATTCGATGATGAGCCTTATCAGCCCTTCGCCCTCAAGCCAGGGCAAGATCTAAGCAACACTAGGCAAGGTGCTGCATTGCATGAGGATCACGTGATCTCCCACACAACTCCAATTGCACTGCGGCGCTGAGTACCCGAAGTGTGTAGTCCATCACATTGGTTGCACGATTCACGACTACCTGAGGTGTCAGCACGGGGAATTGTAGTTTCAGTGTCATTCTCTATTAACCTTTCAGCAGTAGCTTTTATGTTGTGTTGCTGAATCCCTTAGAAAGAAGCCAGGCGGTCTTGTCATAAAAAGCTACTGTATATTGCAATGTGCGTGGGGGCTGTATACCTACACCAGGGACGCTGCGTTTCTCATTCCATCCAGGGGTGTTGATCCTACCCGGTTGTTCAGGCAATGAGAACGGATACAATGGACCAACTTCCACGTTGGAGAGAACGACTCTCCAACCTCACTGTATCTCCACTGACCCGTAAGTGCTCGGCAGTTGCCCAAGAACGGGTATCCGGCTGATGAGGCTTTAAGGCGACTACCCTGAGCCCCTGCAGTCAGCTCCGGAGTCAGCCCAACGGCCCATTGAAGCCTGTGAAACGCTTCAGCTGTCATCCGATGCTGTGGCTGCATTGCAGCAGCTGCAGAACCTTGAAAATCATAAACACTCTAGTTTTGTTGTTCTGCTCACCGCACTGGTGGTGCTTACAAGCCGACTGACCGGTGATGAAGATATTGCTCTTGGATCAAGCGATGGCCATGGGCTTCCATTTGTCCTACGTACAGCTGTGGATGCAAAAGAATCTTTTACTCAGCTGTTGGTTAGAGTGGGAAAGATTTTCTCCGAATACGCTTCAGATGCAGTGCCGATGGAGAAGCTGCTGCACGGCCTGGGCACGTCAAGTCTCTACCGTATTGAGTTATACTCTTTCTCGGACCCTCCTATTACAACCTCAAATGCCACGGACCTGACGATCTATTACGTAGAAAAGAGTGGAGACATTCCACAATCGAAAGGGATTGGTGGGACAATACATGACCAGGTGCCAGAATTGCGAGCCGTCTACAATCAAAGATTTTTTGCCTCTTCTCGAATATCTACTATCCTTAGTCAATTGCTTCAACTCGTTCTTAATGCGTCCTCAAGTCCTCAAGAATGCATTGGTACGATTGATCTTATGACAGAGGCTCAACGCATGGTTTTACCAGATCCACGCAAGGACCTTCACTGGTCGCACTTTATAGGTCCTATTCATGACATTTTTGCTGCTAATGCACGTCGATATCCGGAAAGACTGTGCGTTAAGGAAACAGTGTCTAATTCCACTCCGCAACGAGAATTCACATACAGGCAGATCGATGAGGCCTCTAACATTGTAGCCCACCATCTCATACAGTCAGGTATACAGAGAGGAGAGGTCGTAATGGTTTATGCACACAGAGGTGTAGATTTGGTTGTGGCTGTTATGGGTGCCTTGAAAGCTGGGGCCACATTTTCTGTGCTTGACCCACTGTACCCACCAGACCGTCAGACCATTTATCTAGACGTCGCGAAGCCCCGGGCGCTGATAAATTTAGAAAAGGCGACTCTTGAAGCCGGAGAGCTGACCGATCACGTTAGGTCCTTTATCAGGGGCAACCTGCATCTGAGAACGGAAATACCAGCTCTTGTGATCAAGGATGATGGTACTTTGTATGGAGGGACAATCGAAGGACGAGATGTGCTTCAGGACCAGCAAGCGTCCAGGACGATGCCTACTAATGTCGTCGTTGGACCTGATGACATTCCAACTCTGAGCTTCACCTCTGGTTCAGAAGGCATACCCAAAGGTGTACGAGGACGTCATTTTTCTCTAGCGTATTACTTTCCTTGGATGGCGCAACGGTTCAATCTCGGAGAAAACGATCGTTTCACAATGTTGTCAGGTATTGCTCATGATCCCATACAGAGAGACATATTTACCCCTCTTTTCCTTGGTGCACAGCTTCTAGTCCCTTCAAGAGACGATATTCAAAACGAGAAGCTTGCGGAGTGGATGCAAACTTATGGTGCTACAATCACGCACCTAACCCCAGCGATGGGCCAAATTCTAGTTGGGAACGCCATAGCTGAGTTTCCCCAGCTGCACCACGCTTTTTTCGTTGGTGATATTTTGATTAAGCGTGACTGCAAGTCTCTGCAAAGACTTGCTCCGAATGTCAGGGTTGTAAATATGTATGGTACAACGGAAACACAGCGGGCTGTTAGCTACTACGAGATTCCCAGCTTCAATGATGATTCGACTTACCTTGACAACATGAAGGATGTCATACCAGCTGGTAAAGGCATGTCGGAAGACGTTCAACTTCTTGTAATCAATCGGGCAGACCCAACCAAAGTATGCGGAATAGGTGAAATAGGCGAAATCTATGTACGAGCCGGCGGTCTGGCAGAAGGCTATCTAGGACTCCCAGAGCTCACTAATAAAAAATTTGTGCTGAATTGGTTTATTGATGCCCAGAAATGGATCACGGAAGACAATGAAAAGGTAGCGACCTCTGAGAAAGAACCGTGGAGAGAACACTATAAGGGACCCCGAGACAGACTTTATCGATCTGGAGACTTGGGCCGGTATACCCCTTCAGGGGGTGAGTCAGCTCTAGGCGGTCTTCTTTTCCACCGCTAATATGTTGAGTGGTATAGATGTTGAATGCTCTGGACGAGCTGACGATCAAGTCAAGGTAAGTAGCCATTGCGAAGAAGCTGCTCCAACTAATTTGTCGAACACCAGATTCGAGGCTTTCGTATAGAATTAGGAGAAATTGACACGCATCTATCTAAGCACCCTCTGGTTCGTGAAAACGTAACTCTGGTGCGCAGGGACAAAGACGAAGAACCTACTCTTGTCAGTTATATCGTGCCACAGATGAACGCATGGTCTTTCTGGCTAGGGGAGCGCGGAATGAAGGACGAGACAGATGCAGAAGGCATGGTAGGCCTCTTGCGACGGTTCCGCCCTTTGAGGGACGATGTGAGAGCCTATCTTAAGACAAAACTGCCCGTATATGCAGTTCCTACCACTGTAATTCCACTGAGAAAGATGCCCTTGAATCCAAATGGGAAGATTTCGAAACCTGCTCTGCCTTTCCCGGATATCTCAGAAATTTCTGCAGCAGCACCTCGGCGACCCTCCACATCTTTGTCCGCGTTGTCAGAGACAGAAAGCACTTTAACGTCAATCTGGGCCGATCTGCTTGGAATACCCAAGAAAATGATAGGCGGTGAAGATTCATTCTTTGATTTGGGTGGCGACAGTATCAAAGGGAACAGAATGGTTCTCGAAGTCAGGAGAACCTGGCGGGGAATAAACATCAGCATGAGTGCTGTCTTCCAGAGCCCTAAGTTGAAGGGCTTTGCTTTAGCAATTGATAGACTGCGGGATCCTGACGCGTTCGAAGCTAGTCATCAAAACCAGGGTGCTGACGCTGACGGTAACCAGAATGGCGTAAAGCAGCATGAAGAGGACTACGCCGCTGATGGCCGGAGACTGACCAAGAAACTCTCCAAGAGTTTTCCGTCCGCAGAAAAGGCCAACCTGTTACACCCGATGACCGTCTTTCTCACCGGTGCGACTGGCTTTCTTGGTGCCTACATTTTGCGCGAATTGTTGTCTCGGGGACCACTGCTAAATGTTGTGGCCCATGTGCGGTCGAAGTCCCCAGAGTCAGCGCTTTCAAGGGTCAAACAGACTTGCAGAGTGAGTCCACGCATTCAATTTTCAGCATCGCTTACTGACCACAGATTTTTATAGGCTTATGGTGTCTGGTCCACAAGTTGGGAGCCCAGACTTCGATGTGTGACTGGTAACCTTGGAGATCCTGAATTAGGGCTATCTAAGGATGTCTGGGAAGAGCTGTCTCAGTCGGTTGACATCGTTATCCATAACGGCGCGCTCGTCCATTGGGTGTATGCCCGAGATTTCTGCTAGTAGTCTCTTGTTAATGCATCTTAGATACCCGTATTCGACACTTAAAGCGCCAAATGTTCAAGGTACGATTGACGCTCTTGAGCTCTGCGCCGTCGGCCGTCCGAAAACTTTTCTCTTCGTCAGCTCGACCGCTGTGCTCGATAACGACTATTACGTACGGCTTTCGGATCGCCTTTGTAACGAGGGTGAAGCGGGAGTCCCAGAAGATGATGATTTAGAAGGGAGTTGTAAGGGCCTGGGTAAGTCTCGTATCACAAGTCACAGTGGATAATCTAACGACTATAGATATCGGTTATGGACAATCCAAATGGGTCAGTGAATACCTCACAAGGGAAGCAGGGCGTAGGGGCCTGAAAGGGGCGATTGTCAGGTATATCAATACGTTCCAATTACCCTGCTTCCACTTTCAACTGACGACCAAAAGGCCTGGCTATGTCAGTGGAGACTCGCGAACAGGAGGTCAATCGCCAGCGAAAAGCAACTTCATAAATTGAGGCTAAAAAGTCTTCTAGTGACCAATATTGACGACTTCTTGATCCGGATGGTGAAAGGTACTGTTATACCGCTTCACGAATCTAGTCCAGGGAGCTGTGGCTGATCAATATAGGCTGCATACAACTCTCTGCTCGACCAGATATCAACAACAGCATCAATATGTCACCCGTCGATTTCGTAGCTCGCCTCGTGGTCGCATCTGCCTTGAATCCTGGCTCCTCCCTCACCGTTGTACAATGCACCAGCCATCCGCGGCTACGCTTTAACGAGTACCTCGGCATGCTTCAATCGTGCGGCTATAACGTGCCGAAGGTGAGATACCCTTAATTGGCCTGAGTATTTGATGCCCAGAAGGCAAATCTGATATCCCTAGGTGGACTATATCCCCTGGCGCGCATCTCTCGAGCGCTACGTAGCCCGCAGGGACTCCAACAAAGAAGCTCAGCATGCCCTGTACGCCCCCTCTCATGGTCTTCCTTGTCTCTGAACCATTTACCTTTTCAACGGTACTAACCCTTCGTCTCTCCCAACTAGCCTCCCACTTTACCACTTCGTAACCGCCGACCTCCCCTCCAGCACCAAGTCCCCCGAACTCGACGACACCAACGCCGCTGCCGTCATGAAAGCCGACGTCCAGCAAACCCATGCTCAGTCCACAACCGAGAATCCTTTGAGCGGCAGCGGCGTTACCTTGGAGATCATGAAACGCTATCTGGCGTATCTGGTCGCGGTGGGGTTTTTGGAAAGTCCGGGTGAGGGCAAGCTGCCGGCGGTGAAGTTGGGCGAGGGCCAGAGGGAGGCGTTGAGTGAGGTTGGGGGAAGGGGAGGGTTGGTGTGATAGTGAGAGGGGTGGGTGAGGGTAGGCAAAGATTGATAGATTGGTATACTTTGGGGGAGCTCACGCTTAAAAAAAAAAGATATGAGTATATAGAAGTTACAAAAGCAAGACGTAGAACATCTCTGTGATTTTTGAAACTTTTACATCCCTTCCCAATCAGGGATCCACATCTGACGTGACCACAACCTTTGCCTTCCCTCGAGGTACAGTACATTCCGAAAGATCCTCCCCCCCCCCCCCAAACTAACTACCACAAACCTAAGTACCGTACCCAGCACTCGCCTACCTTACCTGCCCAAGTCACTCAAAGCTTTAAGAGAGGGTCATCTACCGTACTTTCCAGAAAGTAACACGACACTTGCTCGGAAGCACGCCCCAAGCTTTGAGAAGAAGAAGAAAAGGGCGACTTGAAAGCTTTGTACTGTATGTATGGAATAATCACCTCCAGTAGCATTCGACGTGGGTTATAAAGTATAGAATAGGTACTGTACTGTACTGTAGAACTACGGTATAAATAAAACAATTTTAAAGTCTGAATTTGGTTTTTTATTGTGTGTTGTTTTTGTTGCCGTTCGTTGCCAGTTTTGGACATGTGGAAGTGGGTAAGGTACCTGGGGCTTTGTTTCTGTCTGGCAGGGTGCTGGGAGGGAAGGGAAGGGTGAGGGCACTTTACGGGGGCTAGAGTAGTTGCTGCGTTGCGTTCGGTGTGTAAAGGTGTCCCATTTGATATGTATCCGCGGCGTCCCTTAGGTTGGGGGGGGGGGGGGGGGGGACGATAGCGGGAT
>JAABUU010001054.1_pt1 | contig 50767 bp, 45 predicted proteins | sample 5559301 | NCBI WGS metagenome assembly JAABUU01 (sample SAMN10711884, study PRJNA513360) | rock metagenome | isolation source: Antarctica rocks | place: Antarctica: Victoria Land, Richard Nunatak white | reverse complement strand
GTATAAGCCCAATCTCGTCGGTGGCAGCAGCTACATAATACCGCGGCGATGCCACCATCGTCAGCGACGTGGTGGACTGCCAGTACCCGACCGCCGCGCCGCCGAGCGGGTCTATGCCGATCCGCACGCCGGACGACCGGATCAGGCCCATGTCAACGACGTTCCCGAGGTCCGCGACATAGGGGCCGATGTAGTCGTGCTTGTGGACATGGCCTGATTGCAGCGCGCGGCCGAGCGGGATGCGCTTGACGCCCTCCAGGCCCGCGGTGAGCAGGGCATTGGCGGTGCGCTCGATTTCACCCGTCACGGCGGTGTCCGCCGGGCCGCCATCCGGGGTGTTATACTTAAAGCCGCCGTCCTCCGGCGGGTTGTGCGACGGGGTAACCACGACCCCGTCGGCCAACCTCGCCGTCCGCCTGCGGTTGTAGGCCAGGATGGCGTGCGAGACGACCGGCGTCGGCGTGAAGCCGTCGTGCTCGTCTATGAACGCCTCCACGCCGTTGGCGGCGAACACTTCCAACGCAGTGGCGAGGGCAAGCCGGGACAGGGTATGGGTGTCAATGCCGATGAACAACGGGCCGTTGACGCCGGCCCCCTGGCGGCGCTGGCACACGGCCTGGCTGATCGCCAGTATGTGCGCCTCGTTGAACGTTGCATTCAGGGCGGACCCGCGGTGGCCCGAGGTGCCGAAGGCGACCCGCTGCGCCGGGACCGCCGGGTCAGGCGCCATGGTGAAGTAGGCCGTGAACAGCCGCGGCACGTCCACCAGGAGCGGCGCGGGAAGCAGCTTGCCGGCGAGAGGGCTGACCGTCATGCGCCATACTCTCAGCCAAGCGTCACCTCGGCAAGATGGGAGCCGCCATCGTCCAGCAGCGTCACCGGCCCGGCTGCCGCGTCCGCGCCGTCCAGCCGGACTGAGGCCACCCCCTTGCAGGCCCGGCCTGGGTTCTCAACCACGATGCGGTAGCGGGCGGAGCGCCAGATGACAGTGGCCTCGAAGCGCGGCCAGTTGCGGGAGATGCAGGGGTCAACGTGGAGGATGCCGTTCAGGGTGCGTATGCCCAGGATGCCCTCCACCCCCGCCCGCTGCATCCAGCCGGCGGATGCTGAACAGCTCGCCGTGCAGCGGCGCGCGGTCCCAGGGTTGCAGGGGCGGAGGCTGCTCGGACAGGTGGCCGGCGATCACCGCCCGGCCTGCCGGGACTGGCGGCCGTTCATGGGCACTGCGTCAGCGCCGGAACAGGCTGCGGCGATACTGCGACGCGGCAGGGCGGGACAGCAGCGAGTGCTCGTACGGGCCGGCGCCCTGGTCCGCGCCGCTATCTATCCTGGGTTTGCCTTGGGACATGGGCAACTGCCCGGACGACGCATCCGGCTCCGGCAGGGTAGATGTGCCGTCGGTGACCGGCAGGTTGCTTTGGACATCGCTCATGCGACGCTCCATTCCTGGAAGATCGGCGGCGCTCATGGACTGGGACAGCGGGACCCACCCGCAACAAGGTGGCAGTCCGGTCCATGGCCACTGCGTTCCGCTGGCCTGTTTGGGGGCCAGCCGCTCGTTCTTCGGTATGCAGGCATACATTGATGGGCGGCTGTGCGGCAGGTTCGGAAACTACCTGCTTCCGGTGTGCGCCCCGGCGTGGCAGCCTGCTTCGAGAAGCCCCGCCAGTGCGGCCTGTGCCGATGCGGGCCGACAAAAGTTCATGGCTCTGCCGACTTCCATGTGTGCGATAGGCCGCACAAGCCTGCTTGGGCACCCTCGCGACGCAAGCGTTACCGTGGGCAGGGCTGGCCATGGTTGCACAGGCCGGGTGCATCGTCCGGCATTTACCGGCGGCCCCCCGCAGGTTTGCGCACGAACAAAGTCCTAATCAGCCTGAACAGCGTGGAACGCCATCTGCGTTCCAAGCCGCGCAAGGCTGCTCAGTAGCGGCTGCTTACCGCAGGGGCCACCCTTGCGGCGCCCGTCGTCGCCGGGCCGACCCTGGTGCTGTTGAGGTTGCCGGCAGGGCCTGTCAACGCCCTCCCTACCGAGGAGCCACGGGGCAGGCTGTTGGCCGGCTCCGGCTCCGTGCTGGACGGACCCATGCCGCCGAAGGCGGTGGACACCGGAGCCTGGCTCGACTCCTGTGCACAGCTTGCAAGTGCGACCATTGGTAGAATGGCAAGAATGCTGAAACGCATGATTTAGCCTCCATTGTTATGTGCGGCCGACAGCGGTGTGGCGAATAATTGGCTACTGGATTGCATCAAGCCCCAGCAGAGCCTGGCACCGCGGGGACATCACGTTGCCAAGCCTGCGCCGCGTTCATGCCGGGCTTCCCCAGCGCCAGTTCCTGATCTCCGGCAGGTCCTGGCCGTGCTTGTCTATATACAGCTTGTGCTCGATCAGCTTGTCCCGAACCATCTGCTTCAGGTAGGCGCCCCGGCTGCCCATGCCGCCCACCCGGTCCACCACGTCCTGCACCAGGTGGAAGCGGTCCAGGTCGTTCTGCACCCGCATGTCGAAGGGCGTCGTGATCGTCCCCTCCTCCTTGTAGCCGCGCACGTGCAGGTTCGTGTTGGCCCGGCGATACGTCAGCCTGTGCACAAGCCACGGGTAACCGTGGAAGGCAAAGACGATGTGCTTGTCCCGGGTGAACAGCGAGTCGTAGTCCGTGTCGCTCAAGCCGTGCGGATGCTCGCTTGCCGATTGCAGGCGCATCAGGTCCACGACGTTGACGACCCTGATCCTCAGTTCCGGCAGGTGCTCGCGCAGGATGGACACCGCGGCCAGCACCTCCAGCGTCGGCGTGTCGCCGCAGCAGGCCATCACCACGTCCGGTTCGCCGTGCTGGTCGTTGCTGGCCCACTTCCAGATGCCCAGGCCCTCGGTGCAGTGGGTGACGGCCTGCTCCATCGTCAGCCATTGCGGCATGGCGTGCTTGCCGGCGACGACGACGTTGACGTAGTGCCGGGTCCGCAGGCAGTGGTCGAACACCGACAGCAGGCAGTTGGCGTCCGGCGGCAGATAGACACGGACGATGTCAGCCTTCTTGTTGACCACGTGATCCAGGAAGCCCGGGTCCTGATGGGTGAAGCCGTTGTGGTCCTGCTGCCAGACGTGGGACGCCAACAGGTAGTTCAGCGAGGCGATCTTGCGCTGCCAGGGCAGCTCCAGCGTCACCTTCAGCCACTTGGCGTGCTGGCTGAACATGCTGTCCACGATGCGGATGAACGCCTCGTAGCTGTTGAACATCCCGTGCCGGCCGGTCAGCAGGTAGCCCTCCAGCCAGCCCTGGCACTGGTGCTCGCTGAGCATGGAGTCCAGCACGCGTCCGGCGGGCGCCAGGAACTCGTCGTTCGGCTCCGTGCCGGCGTCCCACTGGCGGCTTGTCGCCTCGAACACCGCGCCGAGCATGTTGGACAGGGTTTCGTCGGGACCGAAGATGCGGAAGTTGCGCCGCTCCATGTTCAGCTTCACCACGTCGCGCAGGAACCGGCCCAGCACGGTCGTGTCGGAGGCATCGGCGGCGCCGGGAACCGCGACGGTAACGGCGTGCCGGCGGAAGTCGGGCATGCGCAGGTCGTGCAGCAGGGCGCCGCCGTTGGCGTGCGGGTTGGCGCCCATGCGCCGGTCGCCCTTGGGCGCCAGCTCGGCCAGCTCGGCGAGCAGGGTGCCGTTGCTGTCGAACAGCTCCTCGGGCTTGTAGCTCCGCATCCAGTCTTCGAGCAGCTTGACGTGCTCGGGGTGCGCTGGGTCCACCAGGATCGGCACCTGGTGGGAGCGGAAGGTACCCTCAATCTGGAGGCCGTCCACCACCTTCGGCCCGGTCCAGCCCTTGGGGGAGCGCAGCACGATCACCGGCCAGCGCGGGCGGGGAGCGGGCTGGCCGGCGCGGGCAGCGTCCTGGTAGGCGCGGATGTCCTCGATGGCGCGGTCCAGCACGCCGGCCATGCGCTGGTGCATGGTAGCGGGATCGTCGCCTTCCACAAAGTAGGGGGTCCAGCCGCAGCCGCGCAGGAACTGCTCAAGCTCCTCCGGCTCGATCCGTGACAGGACGGTGGGGTTGCTGATCTTGTAGCCGTTCAGGTGCAGGATCGGCAGCACGGCCCCGTCGGTAGCCGGGTCGAGCAGCTTGCCGGACTGCCAGGCAGTCGCCAGCGGCCCGGTTTCGGCCTCACCGTCGCCGATGACGCAGGCGACGATCAGGCCGGGGTTGTCGAACACGGCGCCGAAGGCCTGGCTGAGGGAGTAGCCCAGCTCGCCGCCCTCATGGATGGACCCCGGCGTGCTCGGGGCGACGTGGCTGGAGATGCCGCCGGGGAAGGAGAACTGGGTGAACAGCTTGCACAGGCCGGCTTCGTCCTGGGTGACGTCCGGGTAAACCTCGCTCCAGGTGCCTTCGAGGTAGACGTTGCCAACGATGGCCGGGCCGCCGTGGCCGGGGCCGGCGACGTAGAGCATGTCCAGGTCGTACTTCTTGATGGCGCGGTTCAGGTGGACGTAGATGAAGTTCTGGCCCGGCGTCGTGCCCCAGTGGCCCACCACCAGCGGCTTGATGTGGGCCAGGGTCAGCGGCTCGCGCAGCAGCGGGTTGCCGTAGAGGTAAATCTGCCCGACCGACACGTAGTTGGTTGCGCGCCAGTAGGCGTCCATCCGGCGCAGCTCGTCGGCGGACAGGGGCGATTGTCGCCGTAGGGGGGCAGCAGCGCCAGTAGGGCGTAGAGTGTCGAGTGTTGGTAGGGGCGTGTCCATCTTGTCCGGACTCCTTACGTGGTTCTGCTCCGCCGCACGCCCGGCGCATCCCTGACGCAGTGCGCCCGCCTGTCCGGTGACGTCCTGGTGCGGTGACGGCCGGCCCTGGTGTAGTTGTCTCATCGGCAAAGACGGCGGAGATGATGCCAAAGCTACGTATCCGGTAGAGGAACAGCCTTGCAGGTTCGGAATCTACCTAGTTGCAGCGACTTGCATTCATCCGGGGCTGGGCGCGCACTTAGCCGTGTTGCATGGAGCAGGGGTGCGGGCATAGTTTCCGCAGCCCCGTTCGGGGGTTCAGGCGACGCGGACGGAAATCGCGCATCCAAGCTGCAGCATGCGGTTGAGCGCATGGACGGTCACGCCCACCTCGGTCGCCCGGCGGCGGTCCGTGCGTGAAGGTAGCCCGTCGCCGGTCACCTGCTTGGACCTGCTGATGGCCGCCTCGGCCCGAGCCCGCTTCGTGTAGCCGGATGCTTTCTGCCAAGCCGCACGTCCGTGATCGGCGATGCCCGGCGAACCTCTTGGTCCGACGTGCGGCAGGTAGCGGTCGCGCTGCGTGGATGCGGTCGCGGCGCCGCCCGTCATGCCTCGACGGCGTCGCCCATGAACCAGGCCGTCAAGTTGCCGTGCTGGCGCAAGGCTGACCAAGCGGCGCTGGCGCATCCGAATATCGAGGGGGCAATCCTGCATGGCCCGAACTCGGGCGGCCTGGGCTACCGGGTGGCCGGGCATGACATGGCCGAGGCAGCGCTGCGTCTTGGATAAAACACCAAGTATTACTTGGACTCCGACATGTTCGCCAATACTGGTCCTGTTCAGCCCCAACTTCTGGGAGCGCACCAGTGCCCGGTCAAGGCGTCGAGCGAGTAGGCGCCTCAGCCGCCGTTGATCGTCAGGATCGTGCCGGACGTGTAGCCCGAGCGCGGGCTGGCCAGGAAGGCGACTGCGGCGGCTATCTCCCCTGGCTCCGCCGGACGGCCGAACGCCATGCCGCGCGTAAGCTCTTGCCAGCGTCCGGCGTCGCCGAGTTCCCGCTCCGCACGGGCGCGCAGCAGCATGATCAGCCGGTCGGTCGCGACCGGACCGGGGTTGATCCCGACCACCCGCATGCCGTCCGCGGGCGCCGCCCGGCCCAGGGCGCGGGTAAAGGCCATCAAAGCCGCGTTGCCCGCGGACCCCGCGATGTAGTTGGGGTCGAACTGCTCCCCGGCCGCGCCGATGACGTTCGCCACGACGCCGCCTCGCCCCTTCAGCGCGGGATACAGCGCCCGGGTCAGGCTGATGAAGCCGAACACCTTGAGGTCCCACGCCGCGCGCCAGGTGCCGTCGTCCACCGCAAGCAGGCTGCCCGGCGGGATGGCGCCGGCGTTGTTGACCAGCACGTCAACCGCTCCTGCGGCGCCTGCCACGCGTTCCACCTCGGCCTGCTGGCTGAGGTCGGCGGCCAGCGTTTCGACGCGGACCTGATGGCGGGCGCGCAGCCCGGCGGCTGTGGTCTCCAGCACCGCCCCGTCGCGGGCGACCAGCAGCAGGTCGCAGCCTTCCTCGGCCAGGGTCTGCGCCGACGCCGCGCCGATCCCCTTGGAGCCGCCTGTGATGAGAATGCGCTTGCCGGCAAGGTGCAGGTCCATGCAGGGTGCTATCCACGCACCCTGCCGGCGCTGTCAATGAACGGACCGGCGAGGCAGGGGAAGACCGGCCTCAGTTGATCTTCCACCCCTCGGTCCCGTGCCGGGTGAAGTGGCAGGTCATCACCCGCCCGTCCTGCTTCTGTAGCGCCCGGATCACGTCCATCCGACGCTCCGGCTGGAGCAGGGTCACGAACCCGCCGCCGCCCGCGCCGGACACCTTGCCTGCCCGCGCGCCGGCGTCCAGGGCAGCCTGCACGACGCTATCAATGTGCCCGGTGGTCACGTTGTCGGCCAGGCGCTTCTTGCTGTCCCAGGTGCGCCGCATGCAGGCGGCGAAGCGGTCGAAGTCGCCGCGCAGCAGGCATTCCTTCATCACGAAGGCGTCCTGCTTGATGGCGTGCATCGCTTCTAGCGTCGTGCCGCTGTGCCGGGTCAGGTTGTCGGTTTGCTCCTGGATGATCCGCGCCGAGGAGCGCGACACCCCGCTGTCGAACAGCACGAGCGAGGTTTCCATCTCCGAGATGATCCAGTTTTTCACTCGCAGCGGGTTCACGATGACCCTGTCCTCCGGGTGGAACTCCATGAAGTTCACTCCGCCGAACGTCGCGGCATACTGGTCCTGCCGGCCGCCGCCGAGGCCTGCGTCAATCCGCTCGATCTCAAAGGCCAGGTGGGCGATCTCGTATTCGCCCAGCGGCAGGTTCAGCCACTCGACGAACGCCTTCACCAGGGACACCACCATCGTGGAGGACGTGCCCAGCCCCGAACCCGGCGGCGCGTCGCAGAAAGTGGTCACGGCGCAGGGCAGGGGGCGCCCGCCATTGAAGTCCCGCACGACGCGCCGGTAAACCGCCCGGTGCAGCACCAGCAGGCAGCCCTCCATCCCGTCATCGGCCGGGCCGTCCCACTCCTGCCTGAGGTCCGTGGCTGCGAAGCGGACCCGCCCGTCGTCGGCCGGAACGATGATGGTGTAGGCATACAGGTCCACGGTGACGTTCAGCACGGCGCCGCCATGCTCGTCGCAGTACGGCGACACGTCGGTGCCGCCGCCGGCCAGGCCCAGCCGAAGCGGCGCGCGGGAGCGGATGATCACGCCGGCGCCTGCGCCAGCGCCGGCGCGAACAGCGGGTCGAACCCGCGCAGGCGCCCGGCCCAACTGTAATCCTGCAGCACGCGGTCCCGCGCAGCCGGGCCAAGGGCTGCTCCGGCAGGCGTCAGCGATGCCAGGCAGGCCGCAGCGAAGGCGCTGGCGTCGGCGGCCAGCAGCACCTCCTGTCCCGGGCGCGCGGCGATGCCCTCCAGCGCGTCGGGGGTGACGACGACGGGGCGGGCCATCGCCATTGCCTCCAGCACCTTGTTCTGGATGCCGCGGGCGATCCGCATGGGGGCGACAGCGGCGGTGGCATGCGCCAGGTAGGGCCGCACGTCCGGCACCCGGCCGGTCACAGAGACCCCCGGCAGCGCCGACAGCGCCTGCACCCGCGGCGCCGGGCTGGCGCCGACGATGAAGAAAGCAGCATCCGGCGCCCCCTGCCGGACCAGCGGCAGCACCGCCTCGGCAAACCACGCCACGGCGTCCACGTTGGGCGGGTAATCCATCGTGCCGGTGAACACGAAGGTTGGGCGGTCCGTGGGGTAAGGCGCATCCGTGGGCAGCGCCGGATCGAAGTAGCCGGCGTCCACCCCGTTGCTGATGGCGCGGACGCGCCCGTCGTAACCGGGGTTCAGGCGGGTAAACAGGGCCGCTTCCTCATCGGACACGAAGGTGCTCCAGTCGCAGTCCCGCAGGATCTGCGCCTCCAGTGCCGCAACGCGCCGCCATTCCCGGCGGTAAACCCAGCGCATCGGCAGCCCCGCCGTTGCGGCGTAGGCCCGCCACTTCTCCGAGTCCACATCGGTCAGGTCCACCACGCAGGTCTGCCCAGGCCGGCGCAGGCCGAGCACGTAGGGCGCCATGTTGGAGGAGAACACATACACCGCTGCTGGCCGTATCCCGTCCATAACCCCCCGCACCCAACGCGCCAGGCCGCGGTCGCGGAAGAAGGTGACGCTCAGCGGCTCCCCGGTCAGCAACCCCGTCATGCACGTCGCTTTCGCGCGGCGCCGGTCCAAGGTGGCAAAATAGCTGCCAGCGCACATCGCCTGCACCGCCGGGATGTGCTGCTGGTCCGCCGGGTCGTCCACCAGGGTGCCGAGGTGGACGTCGAAGTGGCGGCGCAGGTGCTGCAGGATGTGATAGGGCCGTATCTTCTCGCCCTTGGTCGGCGGGTAGGGAATGCGCTGGGTCAGGAACAGCAAGGGGGGCATGGGCAGGTCCCGGCAGGGTGGGCCGCTATACAAGGCGGCGCGGCCGGCAGGAAGGGGAGGGTGGCGGCCCGGCCGCTTCACCCTGCCGCTGACCAATGTGCCTGGCGCACCTGCTGCGCGACGCACTTACGCTTCGGAGTGCGGCGACACCGCCTTCAGCGCCGTGTTCCCGCTGCTGCTGCGCGCCATCGCCATCGGGCAGCGGCGGAAGGGGCTGGCCGGCAGCACCCTCCAGCAATACCAGGCCGACCTGGACCGCAGGCTCGACCGGATCATGGCCGCTGTCCCCGTTGGCGAGCCAGGGCGCAAGCTGCGCCGCCGCATCGCCGCCAACCGGGCGCACCTGTTCGTGCTCGTCACCAACCGCGGCGTGCCCGCCACCAACACCGTGTCCGAACGCTGCCTCCGCCCCAGCGTGATCTTCCGCAAAGCGACCAACAGGTTCCGCTGCGAGTGGGGCGCCGAAACCTACGCCGCCTGCCAAACCACCGTCAGCACCGCAAAGGCCAACCAAGCCTCAGCGCTCGACGTCCTCCGCTTCGTCCTCCCCGCCCCGTCAGCCGAAAAAACCATCGCCTACCCAGGATGAGTAATTACAGCTCATAAGATTGCCTACACTCATCGAAATCATGCGAAGACGAACCGCCTCACTCCATCGTCGGCGCTAGTTTCTTTACGGAAGCAACATCTTCGCCCAGCCATCTCGAGTTCTTGGCTGTGCCGTCGAACGTCGCACTGGTCTTGAACAGCTCGTATTTTCCCTGCAAAGCATAGGGCCGGCTACGCGCCAGCAGTTCCGCCACCTTCGCCTTGTCCATCGGCTGGAATGTCCGGGCCGCTGTGAACGCTTGATCCAGGTCGCGCTGGTTTTCAACACCTGTGATGACTACGGACGTAGGCAGGTTCAAGGAATAGTGCAAATACTCCAGCGGCTGGATCGGCGCGTCGCTCTTGAGCAGCACGCTGTCGCCGAACGACTTCATGCCCAGCACAGCGATGCCCTGCTCCACTAGGTGCGGCAGCACGCCGTGGGCAAAGGAGCGGAAGTGCGCGTCCATCACGTTGAGCGGCATCTGGACAGCGTCGAACTGGAAGCCACGCTCGGCGGCGACTGCCAGCATCTGCAAGTGGATGCGCGGGTCTTTGTGGCCAGTGAAGCCAATGTAGCGAAGCTTGCCGGCCTTCTTCGCCTCCAGGAAGCCTTCCATAGCCCCGTCCTCAGCGAACACGCGGTCCGGGTCATCGAAGCGAAGAATCTCGTGGTGCTGCACGAGGTCAATGTGGTCAGTCCGCAGGCGTTTCAGCGAGGTGTCAATCTGGTCTATGGCTTCCTTCTTGGTCCGCCCGTCCATTTTGGACATCAGGAACACCTTGTTGCGGTAGCCGCCCTGCTCCAGGGCGACACCCATCCGCAGCTCGGACCGCCCCTTGTTGTAGTCCCAGCAGTTGTCCATGAAGGTGATGCCGCGGTCCACACCCTCGTGGACCAGGCGGGTTGCCTCGTCGTCCGTCAGCACGCTTTTGCCAAGGTGGAAGCCGCCCATGCCGATGGCCGAGATGCGCTCCTCCGAGCGGCCGAACCGGCGATAAAGCATGTCGCCACGCCGCTCCCCGGGGTCGGACACGAAAAGAAGGTCCGCCGGGTCCGCCACGGTGTTGCCAGGCAGGGACATAAGCGGGGCTGAGGATGGCGCGGCCTGCGCCACGCCTGCTGCTGCGGCGACGCCGCTGCCCAGGGCTGCAGTCTGAATAAAATCACGACGGTCCATGGCACGCCCCTTATTGATCATGTCATCTCAGCGATGCGATGGGCGGCGCCCAGCAGCCGCAACGCTGCGCAGGCGGCGCCGTAGCCGTTATCAATATTCACGACGGTGATACCCGGCGCGCAGGAGGACAGGATTGCATCCAATGCTGCGCGCCCCCCGGCCGCGACGCCATACCCGACCGACGTCGGAACCGCGATCACGACGCCCGGGACCAGCCCTGCGAGCACGCTGGGCAGGGCAGCATCCATTCCAGCGGCGACGATGATCACCGGCGTTGCGCGAATTTCATCCAGCCGCCGGGTCAGGCGCCACAACCCGGCAACGCCGACATCCGCGATCAGCGGCGCCGCTTCTCCGTTGAAGGCCAGGGTCCGCACCGCCTCCCGGGCAACCGGCACATCGGACGTGCCGGCGCAGACAACTGCCACGCGGCCCGTGGAGGCCGCCTCGGGCCTGGTGCCGAACACAGCGGTTTCCGACACCGGGCAATAGTCGAGCTGATCGCGAAGGGCGGCATCCAGGGCAATGAATTTGCTGGGGTCAAGCCTCGTCAGCAGCATGGATGCGCCCTGTGCCGCGGCCTCTGCGAGAATGGCGTCAAGCTGTGCAGGTGACTTCCCGGCGGAGAACACCGCCTCATCCAGCCCAATGCGGTCCCGACGCTCGAAATCCAGCACGAATTCGGCGGCAACGGCACTCATGCGCCCGGCACCAAGAAGGCGCTTCCCACGCGATAGGGCGCGAAACCTACAGGTCGTCCAGCTAAGCGCGCCGGTGCTGCAGCGCCAATGAGCTGCTCCAGTGCCGCCCGTTCCGCCTCGTTGAATTTGACCAGGCTTGCAGGGTCGAGTTCGATTACCACGCCCGCTGCCCGTACCCGGCATCGCACAGACCGCTCAGCCCCGCCTTTGACGCCAAGCCGCTCTGCCACCAGCCGTTCGGTATCGTGCACGAAGGCAAGCACCTCCGGCTCGACCCGGATCCCTGTCTCGATGCGGCTGGACAGGCAGGGCGCTGACGGAAGCTCGGCTATGTCCCGCAGTCCCAGCGTGCGCGCCAGCGCCCTGACCGCGGCCTTGCTGTACCCCGCTTCCACGAAGGGATGCCGCACGACATGGTTCCGCGCGGCGTCCAGGCCAGGGCGGTATTCCCCCAGATCGTCCGTGTTGGTGCCGGACACGATCTGCCAAGGCGTCTCGGCCGCGACGGAGCCATACAGGTTGGTCTTGCAGAAAAAGCAGCGGTTGACGGGGTTGGCGCGATAGGCTGCGTCAGCAAATTCCCCAGCGTCAATTACTCGAAGCTGCCATCCCGCCCGTGCAGCCTCGTCACGGACGCGAGCCGTTGCCTCAGCCGGAACGGCAGGGGACGCCGCATGGACGGCCAGCACCGAGCCTGAGCCGAGCAGCCTGTGCGCGAAACTTGCCAGGGTCATGCTGTCCACCCCGCCGCTTACTGCAACGGCAATTGGAGCGGAATCCCGCAAAGCGTGCTCAAGCTGGCCTACCGCGGCGGTCAGCGCCCGTCTCCCGCCAGAACCGCCTGCTCAGCCTCCCGGCGCAGGGCGACCCTGGCAGCATGGCCATCTTGCGCCAGCACGTCATCGGCCTCCGCCTTGGCCGTGCGCCCGCCGGGGCGTTCCACCGATTTCACGCGCACCGTCCTGCCACCCACCTCCACCGTGTCCGACCGCCGCGCCAACGCCGCGCCGGAGACGCAGTGGTGGCGGAGGCCGATCGTGGTGGTTTCGCGAAAGCATGCGCCGATCGCTTCATCCAGGGCATCCGCACGAACCAGGGCGCGCACATGCGTCATCATCCGGCCCTTCTTGCCGAACACCGGCATCTGCACGACGTCGAAGATATCAGGGTGGGTCCGCAGGCGGTCCAGCCCCATCGCCAGCTCTTCCGCCGACTGGTCGTCCACCTCAAATTCGATGATCCCCAGCTCGCGGTGACCCTCCGCCACCGGCATCTGGACAAAGGCGAGGAGGCGGACGCAGTTCGGGATGCCCGGCAAGGTTCGGGTCCCAAACCCAATCCCGGTGCGATGGAGCCGGCGCGGATTGCGCAATGCTGGGCTGTCGCTGCACAGGTGCCGCAGGATGGCAGCGCCGGTGGGAGTGACCCGCTCACCGCCTACCCCGTCATCCATCGTAGCAAAGCCCTGCAGCAGTAGCGTGGTTGCCGGCGCCGGAATCGGCAGCCAACCATGGGCGGTGTTGACCCGGCCGCTTCCCAGTGGCAACGGCCCCACGGTCCAAGTCGCCGGGGAAAGAACTGCAGCGAGGTGCGCCGCCGCCACTATATCAGCGATCGAGTCCCATGCACCGACCTCGTGGAATGCCACATCTGCCACCTGTATGCCATGCACCCGCGCCTCCGCCTTCGCGAGGTGCTCGAAAATGGCCAAAGAGCCGTCACGCACAGCCGGATCGAGCGGCGCCCGTTCGATCAGGGAGCGTATCACCGCCCAGCTTTGGTGCAGGCTGTGGCTGTGCTCGTGATGGCTGTGTTCGTGACGGCGGTGATGGTCATGCCCATCGTTCCCCACTCCAGGCAGATCCACGCTGAAGCGGCAGCCTTGGAGTACGCCGTCATGATGCGGGAGCAACCGGCATCGCACGGACTCCGACCCTGTGACTGCTGCCACGCTGGCCAGGGTGCCCGCCTCATGCTCCGGAAAGGCGTCCAGCACCGCGGCTGTGAACATATCGCCTGCCATGCCGCCGAGTGCGTCTATCTGGAATTGCATGGACTCTGGAAGGGTTTTGGCCATGGGGCGCGAACGTGCGGCCTGACCGGAAGGTTCATCCCGGGCGCTATGGTTATAAGGAATTGAAGGACCTTGTTGAAGTATGATGTCGTGAAAGTCCCAGACTTGCTCGGGAGCCGCCAATGGTCGTGCAGCTTCTGCTCTACTTGCGCAATAGAGTTCCGCTGCAAGCGGCGCGCAATGACGGCGGAGGCATGTCGGACGCAGTTGACGTAGGCAATCAGGCCGCCGGCCGATACCCGCCAGCATGCTCCTCTGAACGGACGCAGTTATTTAGGCGCTGCCGTCTTTTTTGCCTGGCGGACGGCCCGGCGGTGTTCCTTGATGTCATCCAACGTCACGTAGCCGCGCTTCGCCGTATCTATCTCGGCAAAATCCCGCACGACCGCATTTATCCGACCAGCACGCGCCTGTTCCAACGTCAGGTGCCCGTCATGGGTCGTGTTCGCCGCATCGAAGCGTTCCTGCATGGTCCGGCGGCGGTGCGTGGGGGCGGCATTCGCCGGCGCACCCGCTGCAGCCGTCGCCGGCTGACCCGAACGGGGAGCGGCAGGCTGCGCGAGGACTGGACCAGCTAGCACGGCCAACACAGCAGCAACTATGGTCAAACGCATCTTGAGCTCCTTGGTGCGACTCGGATCAGGCCGCGGCAGCTTGGCGCAAGACCGTCACGGCGTCATCCATGTCGCGGCTGTTGACGTCCAGGTGCGTGCAGGCTCGCGCGCGGAAACGGCCCATGACGGAGATCAGCACACCTTCCGCCCGCGCCCGCGTCGCCAACTCCTGTGCAGGCATCCCTGCAGCCTCGGTGTCTATATAAACCAGGTTGGTTTCCGGCATTGCGACGCCTAACCCCCGCACCTGCGCCAGTCCCCGTGCCAGGACGCGTGCATTGACATGGTCGTCCGCCAGCCGGGCCACGTTGTGGTCCAGCGCATATAGGCACGCGGCGGCACACATGCCGCCTTGCCTGAGTGCCCCGCCCATCCGCTGCTTCCAGCGCCAGGCCGCGTCAATCACCTCGGCCGATCCCGCCAGCACCGCGCCGAGCGGCGCACCCAATCCTTTGGTGAAGTCCAGCCACACCGTGTCGTAGCCGGCCGCCATCTCCGCCGCGGATACGCCGGACGCCACCACGGCGTTCATCAGCCGTGCCCCGTCCATATGCGTCACCATGCCATTGGCCCGGGCGACTTCAGCGACCCCGTTGAGCGCATCCAAGCTCCAGACCGCGCCGCCTCCCAGGTTAGCGGTTTGCTCGACCGCCGCCATGCGCTGGGTTGGTGAATACCGCGACACCGGCCGGATTGCCGCGGCCAGCGCCTGCTTGGAAAACATTCCATCCGGGCCGTCCAGCGGACTGACCTGCACGCCTGCAAGCGCCCAGGGCGCCCCGCCCTCGGACTCGCTGATATGCGCGGTGTGATGCGCCAGGATTTCGTCGCCGGGTCGGCATTGCGTAAGGATCGCGATCTCGTTGCACATGGTGCCGGTGGGCAGGAACATCGCGGCCTCCTTGCCCAGCATCGCCGCCATGCGGTCGCACAACGCGTTGATGGTGGGGTCGGACCCGCTCTGCTCATCGCCGACCTCGGCCTCCATCATTGCCGCTTTCATGGCGGCGGAGGGCTTGGTCTGGGTGTCGGAATACAGGTTGATGCGGACGGGAACGGAGGTGTCGAAGCGGGGCGGCGCATACATCTGGGTCAACCTTTCGCCGGGACCGTCGCCGGGCTGACGGTCATCGTCGCTGCCGGCTGGCCATAGACATCCCGTGCCCGCTTCAGGAATGAATTGACCATCAGGCGCACGGCCTCGTTGAACACGACGCCGATGGCGGCCTGCAGCAGCCGGCTTTTGAACTCGAAGTCCACGAAGAACTTGACTTCGCACCCCTTTGGGTTCGGCTCGAACGACCACTGGTTGTTCAGGTAGCGGAATGGGCCATTCTCATACTTCACCTGGACCATATGCGGCCGGTCCAGGCTGACGCGGCTGGTGAAGCTCTCGCGGAACATCTTGAACCCGATGGTCAGGTCGGCCACCAGCAAGTCCTCGGTCCGGCTCTGCACCTTCGCACCGGCACACCAGGGCAGGAACTCGGGATACTTGCCGACATCTGCCACCAGGTCGAACATCTGCTCAGGCGTATAGGGCAGCACCTTGCGCTCGGCGTGGGTGGGCATCTTTCAGGCTACCACATCGGCGAGCTGCCGGGCGCGGGCGTCGCGCAACTGCGCAAAATCGGCATCGGCATGATAGGAACTGCGCGTGAGCGGGGTGGCGCTGACCATCAGGAAGCCCTTAGCCCGGGCCATCGCAGCATACTCGCCGAACTCATCCGGCGGCACGAAGCGGTCCACAGCGGCGTGCTTCACCGTCGGCTGCAGATATTGGCCGAGCGTGAGGAAGTCCACGTCCGCTACCCGCAGGTCATCCATCACTTGCAGAACCTCCATCCGCTGCTCCCCCAATCCCAGCATCAGGCCGGACTTGGTGAAGATCGTGGGGTCCACCAGTTTCACCCGGTCCAGCAGCCGTAGCGATTGGTAGTAGCGCGCGCCGGGCCGGATGGTTGTGTAGAGCCGCGGAACCGTCTCCAAGTTATGGTTGAACACGTCCGGACGAGCCGCCGCCACGACCTCCAGCGCGCCGGGCTTGCGGAGGAAGTCGGGGGTCAGCACCTCGATCGTCGTGCCCGGCGCCGCGGCGCGGATGGCGCGGATCACTGCGGCAAAATGCCCGGCGCCCCCGTCCGCCAGGTCGTCGCGATCCACCGACGTGATGACGATGTGCTGCAGGCCGAGCTTGGCGACCGCGTCCGCCACCCGCGCCGGCTCGTCGCTGTCAAGCGCGTCCGGCTGGCCAGTGCGGACATTGCAGAAGCTGCACGCGCGGGTACAGGTGTCGCCCATGATCATCATGGTGGCATGGCGCTGCGACCAGCACTCCCCGATGTTGGGGCAGGCCGCCTCCTCGCACACCGTCACCAGCCGGTTCTCGCGCATCAATGCCCTGGTTTCGTGGTAGGTCGGGTGGTTGGGCGCGCGCACCCGGATCCAATCCGGCTTGCGCTGGATCGGGTTGTCAGGCCGGTTCGCCTTCTCGGGATGGCGCGGAGCGCTGAGGCGGTGGTCAATCAGGACACGCGTAGCCATGGATGACTCCTGCGGAGCAATGCTGGGTCCGCATGTCTCAAATGATGGGGCGGCACAATGCAGTCAAGCGAGCCACGGAGCACTGCTAAGCTACCTCTCCCTCCGGGAAAGGGTTGGAGTGAGCGAAACCAACAGGGCGATCTCCGGCGGCAAAGAGCAGGGACGGTGCTGTCCCTCAGAGATCTGTGCCTGCGGCTTCCTTCACCCTGGCCCTCTCCCGGAGGGAGAGGAAGCAGGACACCCTCGCCTAGAAATGGATCGCCCGGCCCCAGGCGCCCAGCACGGACTCGTGCATCGTCTCGCTGACGGTCGGGTGTGGGAAGACGGTGTGCATCAACTCCACCTCCGTCGTTTCCAATGTGCGGGCGATTGCGAAACCTTGGATCATCTCCGTCACTTCGGCGCCGATCATGTGCGCGCCAAGCAGTTCCCCAGTCTTGGCGTCAAACACGGTCTTGACCATGCCTTCCGGCTCTCCCATCGCGATGGCTTTGCCATTGCCAATGAAGGGGAAGCGGCCGACCTTGACCTCGTAACCAGCCTCCTTCGCCTTCGCCTCAGTCATGCCGACCGAGGCGATCTGCGGTCGGCTATAGGTGCAGCCCGGGATGTTGCCGACATGCAGAGGCTGTACATCGTTCTGCCGTGCGATAGCCTCGACACAGATAACGCCCTCATGGCTTGCCTTGTGCGCCAGCCAGGGCGCCCCGGTCACGTCGCCGATGGCATACACGCCGGGTTCGCCGGTTCGGCAGTATTCGTCAATGACGATGTGGCTGCGCTCGACCCTCACGCCAGTGCCCTCGAGTCCGATGTCCTCGACGTTGCCGACGATGCCCACGGCGGAGATCACCCGGTCCACCGTCATCTCGGTCGTCTTGCCTCCGGCCTCGATGGTCGCGGTCACGCTGTCGGCGTTCTTGGCGGCTTTGGTCACCTTGGCCGCGGTCAGAATCTTGATGCCCTGCTTTTCGAACGCCTTGCGGGCGAAGGTGCTGATCTCCTCGTCCTCCACCGGCAGAATGCGGTCGAGCAGCTCGACGACCGTCACCTCGGCGCCCATGTTGCGGTAGAAGCTGGCGAATTCGATGCCGATGGCGCCGGAGCCAATCACCAGCAGCGACTTCGGCATCGCCGCCGGCACCATCGCCTCGCGGTAGGTCCAGATCAGCTTGCCATCGCCCTCCAGCCCCGGCAGTTGCCGGGCGCGGGCGCCGGACGCCAGGATGATGTGCGGGGCGGTCAGCAATGTTTCCTTGCCGTCCTTCGTCACCGACATGGTGTTCTTGCCGGCCAGGCGTCCCTGCCCGTCGAACACAGTGATCTTGTTCTTCTTCATCAGGTGCGTGACGCCCGACGACAACTGCTTGGCAATCCCGCGCGACCGCTTCACCACCGCCGGCAGGTCGAACCGGATGTTGTCCGCCGCAAACCCGAACTCCCCGAGGTTGTGCAACAGGTGGTTGATCTCGGACGAGCGCAGCAGCGCCTTGGTCGGGATGCAGCCCCAGTTTAGGCAGATCCCGCCAAGGTTCTCGCGCTCCACGACGGCGGCCTTCATGCCGAGTTGGGCGGCGCGTATGGCGGCGACATAGCCGCCGGGGCCGCCGCCGAGGACGATCAGGTCGAACTTGGTTTCCATCAGGGCTTCTCCGGACCAGCCTACAACATCAGGCTAAGTGGGTCCTCGACGATGTTCTTGAACACCTGCATCCACTCCGCCCCCAGCGCGCCATCGGCAACGCGATGGTCCACGGACAGGGTGCAGGTCATCACAGTGGCGATGGCCAGCGCGCCATTCTTCACCACCGGCCGCTGCTCCCCGGCGCCCACCGCCAGGATGCCGGCCTGCGGTGGGTTAATGATGGCGGTGAACTGACGCACCCCAAACATGCCGAGGTTGCTGATCGAGAAGCTGCCGCCCTGGAACTCCTCCGGCTTCAGCTTGCCTAACTTTGCCCGTGCGCCGAGGTCCTTCATCTCGCTGCTGATCGTCGCCAACCCCTTCTGATCGGCCTTGCGGACGATGGGGGTGATCAGGCCGTCGGGCATGGACACTGCGACGCTGATGTCCACGTCGTCATAAACGACCGTGGCGTCGTCGGTGTAGCTGGCGTTCATCTTCGGTACCCGGCGCAACGCGGCTGCGGCAGCCTTAATAACCAAGTCGTTGACGGACAGCTTGAAGGCGCCTTTACCCTCCTTGGGCGCACGGGCGTTCAGGTCGGCGCGCAGCTTGAGCAGCGCATCCAGCTCGATGTCCATCGTGACGTAGAAATTCGGCACCTGCTGGTGGCTTTCCAGCAGGCGGCGCGCAATCACCTTCCGCATGGCGCTGTTGGGCACGAGTTGGTGCGGTGCGATGATCGGCGCGGCCTTCGACGGCGCCGGAATGTCGGACGGCGCGGGCGCTGGTGCGGCGGGCTTGACCTGCTCGACCGGTGTGGCCTGGACCGCATCCGTCTCGCGCCCGCCTGCCTCCGCCTGGACGCCTGCGGCCTGCGGCACCATGGCGCCCGGCCCGGCAGCGTGCTTCGCCTCGATGTCGGCGCGGATAATGCGGCCGTTCGGGCCGCTGCCCTTCATGGTGGACAGGTCAATGCCGGCCTGCTTCGCCATACGCCGGGCAAGGGGGGAAGCGAACACCCGCTCGGCATGCTGGTCATGACCATTGACGACCGGCGCCGGGCCCGAAACCGGTGCCGCCGCGGCGACCGCAGGCGTGGCCGCCGCCGGTGCGGGCGGGGCCGCAGGTGACGGCGCCGCCGCGGGCGGGGCAGCAGGGGCAGCCGCAGCCGCGTCCTCCCCCTCACCCTGCAACACCGCGATTGGGTCGTTTACCTTCACGCCAGCAGTGCCGTCGGCGACAAGGATTTTGCTCAGTATGCCCTCGTCAACGGCCTCGACCTCCATCGTGGCCTTGTCCGTCTCGATCTCGGCGATCACGTCGCCGGCGCGTATCTCCTCGCCTTCCTTTTTAAGCCAGCGAGCCAGAGTACCCTCGGTCATGGTCGGCGACAGCGCCGGCATCAGGATGTTGGTCGGCATATCGGGCGCCCCTAGACGATCTTCTTTACGGCATCCACGACCCAGCCTGGCTGTGGCAGGGCCAGCTTCTCCAGGTTCGCGGCATAGGGCAGCGGCACGTCTAGCCCGGCGACCCGCACCGGCGGTGCATCCAGCCAGTCGAAGCAGTGCTCGATGATCTGCATCGCAATCTCCGCGCCTATGCCGGCGTAGGGCCAGCCCTCCTCCACCGTCACCAGCCGGCTGGTCTTCTTCACGCTGTCCACGATGGTTTGCGTGTCCATCGGGCGCAGGCTGCGGAGGTTGACGACCTCGGCCTCGACGCCCTGCTCCGCAAGGGTCTCGGCGGCCTTCATCGCGACGCCGACCATGATGCTGTAGGCGACGATGGTGACGTGCTTGCCGGTCCGTTCAATCTTTGCCTTGCCGATTGGCAGGATGAAATCCTCATCGGTCGGGCACTCGAAGGTCTGGCCGTATAGGATCTCATTTTCCAGCACGATGACCGGGTTCGGGTCGCGTATAGCGGCGCGCAGCAGCCCCTTGGCGTCCGCGGCCGACCATGGCGCCACCACCTTCAGGCCGGGGCAGTGGGCATACCACGACGCATAATCCTGGCTGTGCTGCGCCCCCACGCGGGACGCGGCGCCGTTCGGGCCGCGGAACACGATCGGGCAGCCCATCTGGCCGCCGGACATATAAAGCGTTTTGGCGGCGGAGTTGATGATGTGGTCAATCGCCTGCATGGCGAAGTTGAAGGTCATGAACTCGACGATCGGCCGCAGCCCGTCCATCGCCGCGCCGACCGCCATGCCGGTGAAGCCGTGCTCGGTGATCGGCATGTCAATGATACGGCGCTCGCCGAACTCGTCCAGCAAGCCTTGGCTGATCTTGTAGGCGCCCTGGTATTGCGCGACCTCCTCGCCGATCAGGAACACCCGGTCGTCGGCGCGCAACTCGATGGCCATGGCGTCGCGCAGGGCTTCGCGCACGGTGGTCGGCTTGGTCGGCCCCCAATCTTTCTCCGGCGCAGCCGCCGCGGTGGTCGGCACAAGCTGGCTGGCCGTCGCCTTGTCGGCAACGGCGCTTTCGCTCTCAGACGCCGGCTTGGCAGATGCCGGTGCGGGAGCCGTCGTTGCGGCCGGCGCCGGAGCAGCGGCCGGTACGGGCGCAGCAGCCTGGCCGTCCCCGTTCAGCACGGCGATGGGCGTGTTCACCGCGACGCCGTCGGTGCCCTCTTCGATCAGGATTTGCGACAGCTTGCCTTCGTCAACTGCCTCGACCTCCATGGTCGCCTTGTCGGTCTCGATCTCGGCGATGACATCCCCGGCGCGCACGTCCTCGCCAACCTTCTTCAGCCACCGCGCTAGCTTGCCCTCGGTCATCGTCGGCGACAGCGCCGGCATCAAGATCTGCGTGGACAAGGCTAACCCTCCACGAGGATATCGGTCCACAGCTCGCGCTCGTCCGGTTCCGGGCTGCTTTGCGCGAAGTCGGCTGCCTCCTGCACGCGGGCCTTGATGTCGGCGTCTATCTTCTTGAACTGTTCGTCCGCCACTCCCAATGCCTCCAGCAAATGCCGCGCGCCCTCGATAGGATCGCGCTCGGTCCGCATCTTCTGGACCTCCTCGCGGGTGCGGTATTTCGCCGGGTCGGACATGGAGTGGCCGCGGTAACGGTAGGTTTGCACCTCCATCACGAACGGCCCCTTCCCGGCGCGGCAATGCGCCACGGCCTGTTCCGCTGCAGCCTTCACCGCCGTCACGTCCATGCCGTCCACCTGCGCGCCTGGGATGCCCCAAGGCGCGCCGTTCTTGGACAGGTCATGCGACGCCGACGACCGCTCCAGGCTGGTGCCCATGCCATACTTGTTGTTTTCGATCACATACAGGCACGGCAGCTTCAGCAAGGCCGCCAGGTTGAAGCTCTCATAGACCTGGCCCTGGTTGGACGCGCCATCGCCGAAGTAGGTCGCGCTGACCCGGTCGCTGCCCCGATACCAGTTGGCCATCGCCAATCCCGTGCCGATGCTCACCTGCGCGCCCACGATCCCATGCCCGCCGAAGAACCGCTTCTCCTTGCTGAACATGTGCATGGAGCCGCCCTTGCCCTTGGAATAGCCGCCGCTGCGTCCGGTCAGCTCCGCCATGACGCCGCGCGGCTCCATCCCGGTGGCCAGCATGTGGCCGTGGTCGCGATATGAAGTGATCACCTGGTCGCCCTCGCCCAGCGCCGCCTGGATGCCAACGACGACCGCTTCCTGGCCGATATACAGGTGGCAGAAGCCGCCAATCAGGCCCATGCCGTAGAGCTGACCAGCCTTCTCCTCGAAGCGGCGGATCAGCAGCATGTCGCCGTAGGCTTGCATAAGCTGGTCGCGGTTCATGGACTGGTTCGTCGCCGGGGCGGGTGGGGCCGGTGCAGCCTGGACCTCGCCTACACCCTGTTCCGCTGCCTGGGCCATGCGCGCTGTCTCCGTCCCTAAGAATGTCTCTCTGGGACACCTAGCCCTGCGAACGGGCAACGACAACCCCAAGCGGCGCAGGGCGGCTGTGAGAAAGCCAAGCAACGTATTGTTGTGCAATGCAATATGGACCTTTCCCAGCAGCCGGCGCCACACGGCGAAGCCGACCCTTGGAGGCCGGCGCAGCGACGAAACCTCAGAGCCTGATCCCGGTAGGCGGCGGCGGAGGGCCTGCGAGGAAGTTTCCGTCCTGGGAAGGAACGACCGCAGCCCCGATATGACCCATCGGGGCAAGGGCCTGACGTTCCCAGCGCGGAGGATCTCCGCAGAACTTACCCGCAGCCTACCGGGATAAGCTCCTAAGCAGGGCCATGCGACCTGGTCCCACCGTGCGTCGTAGAAGTCCGAGGCGCACCGGCTGACCTAAAACAGGCGCTTATTTGCCCCGTATGGCACGACGATGTCGGCCGGGTCGGCAACGTTCAGCATCGCACGTGCCCGCTCGTCCAACGTATCCGGGTCCAGGCGCTGGGTACGCAGGCCCGTCACCCGGCGCTCCCAAATATCGCGCTCGGCCTGCACACGGGCAAGCTCGGCCTGTACGGACGTCAACTGCTCCTGGCGCATGGCGTAGGCTTTCAGCCCTCGCTCACCCTGCGTTGCGTTCCAGCCGAAATAACCGACCAGCGCTGCAAAGATGGCCGGCGCGACTGCCGCCCGCAACTGACGCTTCAACCCATCCCAAAATCGCATCTCTACGCCTCGCCGTTCACGCCGACGCTACCCTATTGTGGGCGTCCACACAGCCGAAAAACATCTACCGGCGCAGGATCGTCCGTCCGGCGTAGCGCGCAGCCGGGCCAAGCTCGGCCTCAATGCGGATGAGCTGGTTATACTTCGCCGTGCGGTCGCTGCGCGCCAGGCTGCCGGTCTTGATCTGCCCGCAGTTGGTGGCCACGGCCAGGTCGGCGATGGTCGAGTCCTCGGTTTCGCCGGAACGGTGGCTCATCACGGCGGAGTAGCCGGCGCGCTGCGCCACCTCCATCGCGTCGAGCGTTTCCGTCAGCGTGCCGATCTGGTTCACCTTCACCAGGATGGAGTTCGCTGTCTCCGCCTCGATGCCACGCCGCAGGCGCTCGGTGTTGGTCACGAACAGGTCGTCGCCTACAAGCTGCACCTTGCCGCCCAGCACCTCCGTCAGGTGCCGCCAGCCGTCCCAGTCGTCCTCGCTGCACCCGTCCTCGATGGACATGATCGGGTAGCGCCCGGCCAGGTCAGCCAGGTAGGCGACCATCCCAGCGGAGTCGAGCCGCTTGCCCTCCCCTGCCATGTCATAGGTGCCGTCCCGGAAGAACTCGGTCGCGGCGCAATCCAGCGCAAAGGTTACGTCCTCGCCAGGCCGGTAGCCCGCGGTCTCGCACGCCTTACTGATGAAGCCCAGTGCCTCGTCTGCAGACGAGAGGTTGGGCGCAAATCCGCCCTCATCCCCGACATTGGTGTTGTGCCCGGCGTCATGCAGCGCCCGCTTGAGCGCCTGGAAAATCTCGGACCCCATGCGCACGGCCTCGGAGAAGGTCGGGGCGCCCACGGGCTGCACCATGAACTCCTGGATGTCTATCGGATTGTCGGCGTGCTGGCCGCCGTTCACGATGTTCATCATCGGCACCGGCAAGGTGCGAGCGAACACGCCGCCGACATAGCGATACAGCGGCTGCCCCAACTCCGCCGCCGCGGCCTTGGCGACCGCCAGCGACACCGCCAGGATCGCATTGGCACCCAGCCGCGCCTTGTTCGGGGTGCCGTCGAGGTCAATCATGATCTCGTCCAGCTTGACTTGCTGGAACGGGTCCATGCCGCCCAGGGCATCGAAGATCTCCCCCTCCACGTTGGCGCAGGCGTTGCGCACGCCCTTGCCGCCATAGCGGGACTTGTCGCCGTCGCGCAGCTCCACTGCCTCATGCGCGCCGGTGCTGGCGCCGCTGGGCACAATGGCACGTCCGACTGCACCGCTATCCAGCACGACCTCTGCCTCCACCGTGGGATTGCCCCGGCTGTCCAGGACTTCACGGGCGATCAGGTCGGCGATGGCGCTCATTACAGGAGAGTCCCGGTTGTGGATGGTGAGGTCAGGCGCGGCTTCATGAAGTCGTCCAGGGCACGCAGCCCAGCGATGAGCGCCGGCATGTCCCGAAGCGGGATCATGTTCGGCCCGTCGCTTGGGGCATGATCGGGGTCCTCATGAGCTTCGATGAACAGCGCCGCCACGCCCACGGCCAGGGCGGCGCGGGCCAGAACCGGCGCGAACTCCCGCTGTCCGCCGGAGGACCCGCCATGTCCGCCGGGCTGCTGCACGGAGTGCGTGGCGTCGAACACCACGGGGTAGCCCGTGCGCGCCATCACCGGCAGGCCGCGGAAATCCGTCACCAGCGTGTTGTAGCCGAAGCTGACGCCGCGCTCCGTCAGCAGGATGCTCTCGTTGCCGGTGTCGGCGATCTTGGCGGCGACGTTGGCCATGTCCCAGGGCGCCAGGAACTGGCCCTTCTTCACGTTGATCGCCCGGCCAGTTTCGCCCGCCGCCAGCAGCAGGTCGGTTTGCCGGCACAGGAAGGCGGGAATTTGCAGGATGTCCACGGCCTCTGCCGCCGGCTCGCACTGGTCGGGCGCATGCACGTCGGTCAGCACGGGGATGCGGAACCGCTCGCGCACGGCGGCCAGGATGCCTAGGCCGCGTATGATGCCGACGCCGCGGGCCGCGCCGCCGCTGGTGCGGTTCGCCTTGTCGAAGCTGGACTTGTAGATCAGCGGCACGCCGGCGGCCTGTGCGATGCCGCTCAGCGCGTCCGCCATCTCGAAGGCGTGGCTTTCCGACTCAATCTGGCAAGGGCCGGCGATCAGTACGAACGGCCGGTCGTTGCCGATCTCCACATCGCGCACCCGGACGGTGCGCATCTCGCCGGGCGTCGTGTCAGACAAGGCGGGACTGCTTCACGGCGGCACGGATGAAGCCGGAGAACAGCGGATGCGGCGCCAGCGGCTTCGACTTCAGCTCGGGATGATACTGCACGCCGATGAACCAGGGGTGGGCCGGGCGCTCGACAATTTCCGGCAGGATGCCGTCCGGCGACATGCCGGAGAAGCGCAGCCCCTGGGCCTCCATCCCCTCGCGGTAATGCACGTTGACCTCCCAGCGGTGGCGGTGCCGCTCCTGGATGCGCGTCGTGCCATAGACGGCGCTGACGAGCGAGTCCGCCGCAAGGTCCGCCGGGTAGGCACCCAGACGCATGGTGCCGCCGAGGTTGCCACCCTCCTCCCGCCGCTCGATCTCGTTGCCCCTGGCCCACTCCGTCAGCAGGCCGACAACAGGATTTTCGCAAGGGCCAAACTCGGTGCTGGAAGCGTCAGGCAAATGGAGTTGGTTCCGCGCGCACTCGATGACCGCCATCTGCATACCGAAGCAGATGCCCAGAAACGGCACCCGCCGCTCCCGCGCGAAGCGGACGGCGGCAATCTTGCCTTCCGTGCCGCGCTCGCCGAAGCCGCCGGGCACCAGGATGCCGTGGACTCCATCTAACCGGGCGACGGTGTCCGGCTGCTCGAAAATCTGGCTGTCTACCCAGTCCAACTGCACCTTGACCCGGTTCTGGAGGCCGCCGTGCGCCAGGGCCTCGGCCAGGCTTTTGTAGCTGTCGAGCAGGTTGGTATACTTGCCGACCACCGCGATCCGCACCTCGCCCTCAGGCGCGCGGACCAGGTCCACGATGCGCTGCCAGGGCCGCAGGTCAGGCTCGGCGTCGAAGGGCAGGCCGAAGTGGCGCAGCACCTCGCGGTCCATGCCCTCTTGGTGGTAGCTGATTGGCACGGCATAGATCGTGTCCACGTCCAGTGCTGCGATCACCGCCTGCGGACGGACGTTGCAGAAGCTGGCGATCTTGCGCCGCTCCGCATCAGGGATTGCCCGGTCGCAGCGGCACAGCAGCATCTGCGGCTGGATGCCGACATTCTGCAGCCCCTTGACGGAGTGCTGGGTCGGCTTGGTCTTCAGTTCTCCGGCGGATGGGATATACGGCACCAGCGTCAGGTGGACGAACATGGTCTGCGCCGGGCCAAGGTCGTTGCCGAGCTGGCGTATCGCTTCCAGGAACGGCAGGCTCTCGATGTCGCCGACGGTGCCGCCGATCTCGATCAGGGCGAAATCCAGCCCCTCGGTGTCGCGAGTGATCGCCTCCTTGATGGCGTCGGTGATGTGCGGGATGACCTGGACGGTAGCACCCAGGTATTCGCCCCGGCGCTCCTTGGCGATCACCTCGGAGTAGATGCGCCCAGTGGTGGCGTTGTCGGCCTGCGTCGCGTGGACGCCGGTGAACCGCTCGTAATGGCCCAGGTCCAGGTCGGTCTCGGCGCCATCGTCGGTGACGAACACTTCGCCGTGCTGGTAGGGGCTCATCGTCCCCGGATCCACGTTCAGATAAGGGTCCAGCTTGCGCAGGCGCACGTTATAGCCGCGCGCCTGCAACAGCGTGCCCAGCGCCGCCGAAGCGACGCCTTTGCCAAGCGAGGAGACCACGCCGCCGGTGATGAATACGAACCGCGTCATGGAAGGTCGTGATACACCGGATGCGGTTCCCGGCAACACCCCGGGCGCCGCATTCCAGCCCAGCGCAGCACCCGCGCTAGTTCGTCGGGACCGCAGGCCCCCGCGGCGCGGCAGGAACCGGGGCCGACTCGGCGCCTGGGGCCGGGTTTGCCGGGGCCGAGGCAGGCGGCACATCCAGCAGGGATGGCCGTCCTTGGCTGACGGCGCCGCGGTTCAGCAACGCCAGGGTCAGCGACAGGACAAAGAACGCCGTCCCCAATATGGCCGTGGTGCGCGTCAGCAGGTTGGTCGTGCCCCGCCCCGACATGAACCCACCCATACCCTGCGACGTGCCGATGCCCAAGCCACCGCCCTCGCTGCGCTGGATCAGCACGACGCCGATCAGGGCAAGGGTCACGAACAGATGGACGATAAGCAGCACGGTGGTCATGGCGTGAGGTTCCTAGCGGCAGGCGCGTCATACTCGGCCCGGCGCCGCGTGGGAAGCTAGACCCTGGCCAAGCTGGCCCTGGCGATGCCGAGGAAGTCCGCCACCACCAGGCTCGCGCCGCCCACTAGCGCACCGCCGACCTCCGGCAGGCCCAGCAGTCCCGCCGCATTGTCCGGCTTCACCGAGCCGCCGTACAAGATGCGCAATCCCGCCCCGGCCTCCCCCAAATCCGCCACGAGCTGCTTGCGTATGTGCGCGTGCATGGCCGCCACATCCCCAGCGGTCGGGACGCGCCCGGTGCCGATGGCCCAGATCGGCTCATACGCAACGACGCCGGAGAAGCCGGGCGGTAGGCTGCCGGCCAACTGCGCGCCCACAACGGTGCGCGCCTGCCCGGCCTCCCGCTGCGCCTCGGTCTCGCCGACGCAGACGATGGGGATAAGCCCGGCCTCCGCCGCTGCGGCAGCCTTGCGCCGGACCACCGCATCGGTTTCCCCATGCGCCTGCCGGCGCTCGGAATGGCCTAGGATCACCCAGGCTGCGCCGGCGTCACGCAGCATGGGTGCGGAAATGTCTCCGGTATGGGCGCCCCCCGGCGCGCTGTGGCAATCCTGACCGCCGACCGCAACCGGGCCGCCCGCCAGTAGGCCGGCGACTTGCGCCAGCACCGTCATCGGCGGACACACCAGCAGGTCGCACCCGGGAACGCCGTCCCGCAGCGCCGCCGCTAGCGCCGCAGCATCCGCCTGCAATCCGTTCATCTTCCAGTTGCCGGCGATCAGTGGCTGCATCCCCATGGTCCCATCTGCTATTCCAGCCCTTATAGCCGGGGCGGCGGCGGTGCAAACGGGGGCGGCTGGCATATGGCGGGCGCCATGCCTATGGTGCCGCCGCTGATTGGGACCTGACCGATGCTCGCCATGTTTCGCCGCTTCCTGGGCACCTGGGCCGCCCGGGCGTTCTTCATCGTGCTGATCGGCTCGTTCGGGCTGTGGGGCATCTCTGGCGTTGTGCACGACTTCGCGACCGACAATTCGTTGGCCCAGGTCGGCAGCCGGCGCATCCAGCCCGGCGACTTCCAAGTGCAATACCGCCGCGCCCTCGCCCAGGTGTCGCGCATGATGGGCGGCAAGGTCGAGCCCACGCCCGCCATCAGCCGTGCCGTCGCCGGGCAAACGCTGGAGCGCATGGTGGTGGAGGCGGCATTGGACGACCAGGCGGCACAGCTAGGCGTCGTCGTCCCGCCGGAGGAGGTCCGCCGGGCAGTGTTCGACATTCCTGGCTTCCGCGGTCCCAACGGCGCCTTCGACCGCAATAAGTTCAATGCGGTGATGCGTGACAACAACCTGACCGAGGCTGGCTTCCTGGAGCAGGTGCGCGCCAACTTGGCGCAGAACCAAGTGGTGGACGCCGTCACAGCGGGTGTGGCGCCGCCTGATGCGCTGACTGGCATCGTGTTCGCATTCCAGCGGGAAACCCGGGTGGTCGAGTATGTGGAGCTGCCGTTCGCCCTCGCGCCTGAGCCTCCGGCCCCTACGGCCGATGACTTGCAGCGCCAGTATGAGAACAACCTGCCATCCTATAGCGCCGCCGAGTTCCGCCGGATCAAGCTCGTCCTGCTGTCCCCGGAGACGGTGGCCCGCACGACGGACATATCCGACGAGGACATCAAGGCGTACTACGACCAGCACCAGGCCGAGTTCGTCAAGGAGGCGAAGCGGTCGGTCCACATCGTGTCCACTTCCGATGAGGCCCGGGCGCACAGCCTCGCCGCGGCATGGAGCGGCGGCGCGGGATGGGACGACATCCAGCATCAGGCCGAGTCTGGCGCATCGGCTATAACGCTGGACGACGCCGGGCAGGCCGAGATCCCTTCGCCCGAGCTTGCCGCCGCCGTGTTCTCCGCCGCGCCGGACGCGGTCGTCGGACCTGTTGGCTCGCCCCTGGGTTGGCAGGTTTTCCAGGTGTTCCATGTGTCGCTGGGCGCCACCACGACCCTGGCGGACGCTACGGACGGGATACGCGCCACCATCGCCAAGGAGCGTGTGGCGGACGGGATGTATGACCGCATTAACACGCTGGAGGACGCCGTTGCGGCCAGCCCGACGCTTGATGAAATCCCGGCAGGGCTTGGCGTGATCGCCGCGTCCGGCACCTTGGACGCCCGCGGCAACACGCAAGACGGCGAGCCGGCGCCTATTCCCGGCACCCCGGCCCAGCGCCAGGCCATCCTGACCGCAGCCTTCGCGCTGCAGAAGGGCGAGCCGCCCCGCCTGACCGACGGGCCGGAGAACAGCCACTTCGCCGTGCTGGTCGAGGATATGACGGCTGCCGCCCCCAAGCCATTCGCAGAAGTTGAAGGCGTGGTTCGCGAGGACTGGCTGCGCGCAGCCCGCCGCAAGTTCCAGGAGCAGGCTGCCGCCAAGCTAATGACCGCCGCGCAGGCGGGCAGCAGCCTGGACGACGCCGCGACGGTGGCCGGGCTGCGCGTGCAGCGCACCCCGCCGCTGCCACGCGGCGCCCCGCCGTCCGGCGTGCCGCAGGAGCTGGCGACGGCGGCATTCAGCCTTAAGCCGAAGGAGGCCACGATGGTTGGGGTGCCCGAGGCGTTCCTGGTCGCCACGCTGGGCGAGGTGTCCAAGCCGGACATGGCCGCCGACCCGATCGGCGCCGGGCAAACCCGCAAGCAGCTTGCGGACTCCATGAGCCAGGATGTGCAGAACGTCTATGCCTCGGCCTTGCGCACGCGGTTGCGGCCGTCTGTCAACCAGCGGGTGCTGGACAGCGTCGTGCAGCCTCCGTCCTAACTTCTCATCTTACATACGGCACCATGAACGCAATTCCCCCGACCCAGGCCCACTTCCGCAGCAGCTACGAAGCCGGACGCGGCACCCTGGTCTGGACCACCGGCGTCGCCGACCTGGAAACGCCGGTCGGCGCATTTCTCAAGCTGGCGCATGGCCGCCCCAACTCCTTCCTGCTGGAAAGCATCGAGGGCGGGTCGGCCCGCAGCCGCTACTCGATCATTGGCATGGACCCCGACCTGGTGTGGCGCTGCCGCGGCGGTCGGGCAGAGGTGAACCGGCACGCCCGCTCTGCCCCACACGCCTTCGTGCCGGACGACCGCCCGGCGTTGGACAGCCTGCGCGCCCTGATCCAGGAAGCGCAGCTTGACCTTCCGGACCACCTGCCGCCGATGCTGGGCGGCCTAGTCGGCTATTTGGGCTATGACATGGTGCGGCTGATGGAGCGGCTGCCCGAGAAGAACGTGGACTCGGTCGGCCTGCCCGAGGCGATCCTGATCCGCCCCACGGTGTTCGCCGTGTTCGACAACGTGAAGGACGAGCTGACCCTGGCCGCACCAATTTACCCGCAACCCGGCGTTTCCGCCCAGGCCGCATGGGATCAGGCGCAGGCGGCCCTGGCCCAGGCCGACGCGGCGCTAGTGCGCGCCCTGCCCCACGCCGCCCCGCCAGTCGCCCTGCCGCCGCAGCCCGAGCCGCAATCTAACCTGACCAAGGCCGAGTTCATGGCGATCGTGGACCGCATGAAGGAGTACATCGCCGCCGGCGATGCCTTCCAAGTCGTCCCGAGCCAGCGTTTCACGGTGCCGTTCGCCCTGCCGCCCTTCGCGCTCTACCGTGCCCTGCGGCGCATCAACCCGGCGCCGTTCCTGTTCTTCCTCGACTTCGGCGGCTTCGCCGTCGTCGGCAGCAGCCCGGAAGTCCTGGTCCGCCTGCGCGATGGCACCGTGACCCTGCGCCCCCTGGCCGGCACCCGCCCCCGCGGCACCACTCCCGAGCACGACCGGCAGCTCGAGGCCGAGTTGCTGGCCGATCCCAAGGAGCGTGCCGAGCACCTGATGCTGCTGGATCTCGGCCGCAAAGACGTCGGCCGGGTGGCGGAGCTGGGCAGCGTGCGCGTGACCGAAAGCTTCGCCATCGAGCGGTTCAGCCATGTCATGCACATCTCCTCCACCGTCGAGGGCCGGCTGCGTCCCGAGTTGGACGCGCTGGATGCGCTGATCGGCGGCTTCCCCGCCGGCACCCTGACCGGCGCCCCCAAGATACGCGCCATGGAGATCATCGAGGAGCTGGAGCCGACCCGGCGCGGCATCTACGCCGGCTGCATCGGCTACTTCGCCGCCAACGGCACCATGGACACCTGCATCGGCCTCCGCACCGCGGTCGTGAAGGACGGGACGATGTATGTGCAGGCCGGCGGCGGCGTCGTCGCCGACAGCACCGCCGAAGGTGAATGGGAGGAAACCCGGCAAAAGTCCCGCGCCCTGTTCCGGGCCGCCGAAGAGGCCGTGCGCTTCGCCGCCCTGAAAGCCTGAGCCATGATCCTGCTGATAGACAACTACGACAGCTTTACCTTCAACCTCGTCCACTTCCTCGGCGACCTCGGCGCACGGAGCCAGGTCATACGCAACGATGCCTGGACGGTGCAGCAGGCGATGGACAGTGCGCCGGAGGCCATCGTGCTCTCCCCCGGCCCCTGTACGCCTGCGGAGGCCGGCATCTGCTGCGACCTGATCCAGGCCGCCGCCGGACGCATCCCGGTGCTGGGCGTCTGCCTGGGCCACCAGGCAATCGGCCAGGTGTTCGGCGGCGACGTGGTGCGCGCGCCCCTCCCCATGCACGGCAAGGTCAGCCTAGTGCGGCATGACGGCACTGACGTGTTTGCCGGGCTGCCCAGCCCGTTCCGGGCCACGCGCTACCACAGCTTGATCGTGGACGCGGCAACCCTCCCCGACACGCTGATCCCGACCGCCTGGACTGAAGATCGCTCCATCATGGGCCTGCGCCACCGGACACTGCCGGTGTTCGGCGTGCAATTCCACCCCGAGAGCATTGCCTCCGAGCACGGGCACGATATCCTGGCCAACTTCCTCGCAATCGCCCGTGGCGCCAACGCCCCCGCTTCCACGACGCCCGCTTCCACGACGCCGGCCCGCGCGGCGTAGCTTGTCCACCTTGAAACCGGTCTTGGCCCGCCTGGCAGAGGGCGTCGCCCTGTCTGCGGACGAGGCGGAGGAGGCTTTCGGCATCATTATGTCCGGCGAAGCGACGCCGGCGCAGATTGCCGGGATGCTGATGGCGATGCGTGTCCGGGGAGAGACAGTCGGCGAGCTGACCGGCGCCGTCCGTGCCATGCGCGCCCGGATGGCGGCCGTGGCTGCGCCGCCCGAAGCCCTGGATGTCTGCGGCACCGGCGGCGACGGCCGGGGCACGCTGAACGTATCCACGGCCGTGACCTTCGTCCTGGCCGGCTGCGGCGTGCCCGTCGCCAAGCACGGCAACCGCAACCTGTCCTCGCTCACCGGCGGGGCCGACGTGCTGACCGCGCTCGGCGTCAACGTGGACGTGCCGCTCGAACGTTTGCCCGGCGTGCTGCTGGAGGCTGGCTGCGCCTTCCTGTTCGCCCCCCGGCATCACGCAGCTTTGCGCCATGCCGCCGGGCCACGGGTTGAGCTAGGGACACGCACCATTTTCAACCTGCTCGGGCCGCTAGCCAATCCGGCCGGGGTGCGGCGGCAACTGACAGGAGTGTATGATCCCCGATGGCTGGCGCCTATGGCCGAAACGCTACATCTGCTCGGCACGCAGCACGCCTGGCTGGTCCATGGGCAAGGCCTGGATGAGCTGACGGTTGCTGGCGAGAGCCAGGTGACGGAGTTGAAGGAGGGCGCGTTGCGGAGCTTCTCCGTCACGCCGGAAATGGCAGGCCTCTCCCGCTCGCCGGTCGAAGCGATACGAGGTGGCGACTCCGCAACAAACGCGGCGGCCTTGCTCGCGTTGCTGGACGGCGAGGCCAGCGCGTATCGGGACACGGTGCTGCTGAATGCCGCCGCTGGCATGGTTGTTGCGGGCCGTGCCGACGACCTTCGTGAGGGAGCCTCCCTGGCTGCCGCCGCAATTGACGGTGGCCAGGCACTTGCCGCACTGGACAAGCTGCGCCGTGCAACCGTCTAGGATTGTTTGAGGTTAGAATGGATATCGCCCTTCCTGATGCCTTATCGCAGATTTGCGCCGACACCCTGGCCGAGGTGGGACGACGCAAGGCCGGCCAGCCGTTGCCGACACTGGCCAGCCGCCAAGATGCGAAGCGGCACCCAACCCGGGGTTTCGGCCATGCGCTGAAACATGCGGTCGTGGTCGGACGCTATGGCCTGATCGCCGAAATCAAGCGTGCCTCGCCTTCTGCTGGCGTCATCCGGGAAGATTTCGACCCCGTGCAGCTCGCCAAAACCTATGCAGCCGCCGGAGCCGCATGCCTGTCGGTGCTGACCGATAAGCCCTACTTCCAGGGCGAGGCCGAGCATCTCCGCGCTGCGCGCGGCGCCGTCACCATGCCGGTCCTGCGCAAGGACTTCATGCTCGACCCCTGGCAGATCTATGAGAGCCGCGCCATGGGCGCTGACTGTGTTCTGCTGATTCTGGCTGCGCTCACTGACGCCCGTGCGCGTGAGCTGGAGGAGTTGGCCCGGGCGCTGGACATGGACGTCCTGGCCGAGGTGCACAACCGGCACGAGCTGGACCGCGCCCTAGGGCTGGAGACGCAGTTGATCGGTATAAACAACCGCGATCTCAAAACTTTGCGGACCAGCCTGGAGGTGACGGAGGAACTGGCGCCGCATGTGCCGTCCGACCGTTTCCTGATCGCCGAGAGCGGCATACGCACCCATGCCGACGTGCTGAGGCTGGCAAACGCTGGGGCGACCTGCTTCCTGGTCGGCGAGAGCCTGCTTCGCCAGCCCGATGTGGGTGAGGCGACCCGTGCGTTGCTGGGCACGCCTGCATGACAACGCTGACGCATTTCGATGCCGAGGGACGGGCGGTAATGGTGGACGTGTCCGCCAAGCCGGAAACCGACCGCACGGCGACCGCCAACGTGCGTGTCGTAATGCAGCCTGCCACCCTGGCCCTGATCCTGTCTGGCCAGGCCAAGAAAGGCGACGTGATCGGGGTTGCGCGGCTGGCCGGGATCATGGCGTCCAAGCGCACTGCTGACCTGATCCCCCTGTGCCATCCCCTGCCGATCTCCGCTGTGACTGTGGACCTGCAAGCCGCGCCGGACCGGACCGGCGTGGACGTGTCCGCCACCGTCCGCACCACCGGCCGTACTGGGGTCGAGATGGAGGCCCTCACGGCGGCCAGCGTCGCGGCGCTGACGGTCTATGATATGTGCAAGGCGGTGGACCGCGGCATGCGAATTGACGGCTTGCGGGTCGTCCACAAGGACGGCGGCGCGTCCGGCGCATTCCGGCAGGACTGAGCGGTGCTGCCAGTCGCCGAGGCGTGCGCCCGCATCATTGCCGGGCTGCGCCCGACCGCGGCGGAGGTGGTGGCTCTGTCGGATGCCTGGGACCGGGTCACGGCCGTTCCGATCCTTGCCCGGCTGACCCAGCCTCCAACGGATGTGTCCGCAATGGACGGGTATGCCTTGCGCGCCTTGGACGGCGCTTCCGGCGCGCGGCTCCGGGTTGCCGGCCGTGCTCCGGCGGGTCACCCCTTCACCGGCCAGGTTGGCCCGGGCGAGACCGTGCGGCTCTACACCGGCAGCGCCATCCCGGACGGTGCGGACTGCGTGATAGCGCAGGAGGATGTGACTGCCGACGACGGGACCGTGATCCTGAATGCCGCGGCCCAGGCCGGACGCCACGTCCGCCTCGCAGGCGGCGACTTCCGCCAAGGAACGGAGTTGGTGCCGGCGGGCACCCGGCTAGGCGCCCGGGCCATCGGATTGGCGGCGGCTGGCAACCACCCGTGGGTCACCGTTCACCGGCGCCCGCGCGTTGGCTTGCTGGCAACGGGCGACGAGATTGCCATGCCAGGCGATCCGCTCGGCCCCGGCAGTATCGTCAGCTCGAATGTTCACGCGCTGGCCGCGCTGGTCCGCTCCGGCGGCGGCGAGCCTGTGATGCTGCCGATTGCGCGCGACACTGCCGCTGCCATCGCGCAGGCGGCCCAGGGGACATCGGGCCTCGACATGCTCGTAACGACTGGCGGCGTGAGCGTCGGAGATTATGACCTGGTGCAGACCGGCCTGGCGCAGCAGGGCTTCGCGCTGGACTTCTGGCGCATCGCCATGCGGCCCGGCAAGCCGCTGCTGTCCGGCACGCTGCACGGCGTACCGGTGCTGGGATTGCCGGGCAACCCGGTATCCGCCTTGGTATGCGCAGTGCTGTTCCTCTGGCCGGCGCTCGGCTGCCTGTCCGGTTTGGCTGGCGATTCCCTGCCCAGCGTGACCATGCCGCTTGGCAGGGACATCGCAGCGAACGATCGCCGCGAAGACTACCTCCGTGCCGCTATCGCCTCTGGGCCGGACGGGTTGGACCGTGTAATCCCGTTCCCGGTCCAGGACTCGTCCATGCTGCATGTGCTGGCGCAGGCGCAGGGCCTGGTCATCCGTCCGCCGCACGCACCGGCAGTGCCGGCCGGGACGCATGTTCCCGTGCTGCGCCTGGATGGTTTAGGCCTCTAAGTAAACATGTTGACGACAGGCTGCGAACTAACCTAGAACAAGGATGGTTGCCGGTTTGTTCCATGTTTGACCCGATTCGTCGGCTACCCCCTGCCGGGCACGCGAGAGACACGTCCTATGTTGACCCGTAAACAGCACGAGCTGCTGACGTTCATAGATAAGCACCTGAAGGCGACCGGCTTTTCCCCAAGCTTTGAGGAGATGAAGGAGGCGTTGCAGCTCCGGTCCAAATCCGGCATCCACCGCCTAATCTCGGCACTGGAGGAGCGTGGCTTCCTACGCCGGCGCCATCATCGCGCCCGCGCGCTGGAGGTAGTGCGTCTGCCGAATGAGGCAGGGCGTGAGATCGAGGTGGTTGCCGACCCCGTTCTGGACGAGGCGGAGGCGCCCGCCTTCTCACCTAACGTCATACAGGGAGACTTCTCCGGCCGACTCCCCGGTGTGCGGGCTGCCAACGAGGCTGCCGCCGTGCAGCTTCCGCTCTATGGGCGAATTGCAGCCGGCCTGCCGATTGAGGCGTTGCGCGACGCCGGCGCCCATATCGAGGTGCCAGTCGCGCTGCTCGGCAACGGTGAGCACTATGCTTTGGAAGTTGCCGGTGACTCCATGATCGAGGCCGGCATTCTGGACGGCGACACCGTGGTCATCCGCAAGGGAGAGTCGGCTGACAACGGCCAGATTATCGTCGCACTGATTGACGACGCCGAAGTGACGCTGAAGCGCCTGCGCCGCCGCGGCAACTCAGTCGCGCTGGAGCCAGCGAACATGAGGCATGAGATACGCATCTTCCCGGCGGACCGGGTGAAGGTGCAGGGCCGGCTGGTGGCGCTGCTGCGGAAGTTCTAGACCGGCTTACATCCAGACTGGATGCAAGGCGATTTAGCTTCTTGTTTGCGTGTAGAGACTTGCAAGGTCCGGTCGCTGCGCGCCCGGACCCGACTGCTGTCTGCGCTGGGTCCTAATCGTCCGCGGCTGGCGGCAGCTCCTCGGTCGCAGCCATCGGCAGGTTCGGCACGCTGCGCCGAGGCGTTGGCAGTGGCGGCACCCAGGGTCGCGCGCCGCGGTTCGCGCGATCGGAAAGGATGCGTGGCCCATCGGCGGTCAGCCATACCGCTTGGGCGCCGTCCCGCCAGACACTGAACCGGTCCAGATAGGGAACGCCGGCCGGGCACTCGCCCCGGGCTGGTTCAGCCGACACCAGCAGGCGCACGCCGGTGCAGTCCGTCACGTGCGAAGCCTCGCGGAGCAGCAGCAAGCCGCCGGACTCCATCCAGCATCCAGTGGCGGTGCACGATGCCGGCGGCCCGTTCTGCAACCGTCGCAGCGGGCCGGCTGCCAGGTGGTCGCGCCAGGCATCCAGCACGAACTTGGACGCGCCCGACCGCGCCTGCACCCAGTATCCGCCGTCGCGGATCGCGATCAGCCGGGCGTCGCTGGACATCAGCAGGTCCGGCGGCGCAATGGCCAGCGGCGACAGCAGCCCGGCCAGCATCACCGGCACGCCCAATAGCCGCGCACGGGACCGCCACAGCCCCAGCCACGCCAGCCCGACGCTGAACACCACCAGCCCCCAGCCCGGCATCGCCGGCACCTGCACGGTTGCCGCTGGCCAGGACGACACGGTACGGCCGATCCACAGGATCGCCTCGATCCCCCATCCCATCGGCGCCAGGGCCAGCCGCTCCAGCCCCAGCGGCATCAGGAACAGCGCGATCATCCCCGCCGGCATGACCCAGAACGCGCACACCGGCACTGCCAGCAGGTTCGCCAGGATGAAATAGGCCTGGACGTGCCCGAAATGGTAGGCGCCGTAAGGTGCCGATGCCGTCCCCGCCAGCAGGCTCGTGAGGGTTAGCGCGGCGGCATGGGACAGCACCCTCAGCCGCATGCTGTCGCCGTGCAACCGCGCCAGAAGCGGACGCATGGCCTCATAGCCGGAGATCAACGCCAGCACCGCCGCGAAGCTCATCTGGAAGCTGACGCCCACGACCTCGTTCGGCGCAATCAGGATGATGGCGCCGGCGGCCAGCGTCAGCCCCCGCAGCGACAGCGCCCGACGGCCGACGACGATGCCGAGCGTCACCAGGCATGCCATCGCGAAGCTGCGCATGATCGGCACGTGCGCGCCTGTCAGCAGCAGGTAGCACGCCCCCGCCGCGAGCGCCGCCGCCCCGGCGATGGCCTTGGTCGGCCAGTGCAGAGCCGTATGCTCCACCGCGGCCAGTCCCAGCCGGGTCGTGCCCATGAACAGGCCCATGACGATGCCGATATGCAGCCCGGCCACCGCGAGCAGATGCGCCAGGCCGGAATCGCGAAAGGCTTCCCGGTCGGCTTGCGGGATCGCCAGCGTCGTCCCGGTCAGCAGCGTGCTGGCGACAGCGCCCTGCGGCCCCGGCAGGCCCTCCAGCACCCGCCGGGCGATGCCGTCCCGCAACGCTTGCAAGACTGCACCGGCCCCCGAAGGCTCCGCGTGCTCCAGCGTGACGACCGGATTTAGGGCATAGCCGGAGGCGCCAAGCCCGGAGAAGAAGGCGTCGTGCTGCAGGTCCCACGCCCCGGGATAGGCCGGGGGCGCCGGCGGGCGCACCAGGCTGCGTATCTGCACACGGTCCCCGGCGGCGACCTCCGCCGGGTCGCCCCGGCGCAGGCGGACCCGCACGGACCTGGCCAGCGGCGGCCCAGCCGGGTCGAGCCGCGCTCCGGACAGGGTGACGCGCCGCCCCTCCGGCAGGATGTCCACAGCGCGGACGGTGCCGGTCAGGATGACTGCCTTGGTTGGAATTGCCTCGATCGGCAGGGCGCGCCGGGTTTGCATCTGTGCCGACAGGAAGCCAGCGGTCGCCGCCACCCCGACCAGCGCCGCCGCCCGCGACACGGGATGACGCCATCCCACGACGCAGGCCAGCAGCGACGCTGCCAAGCCGGCTGCCCCTGCCCACCATGCGGGTTCCGCGGGTTGGGCGAAGTATAGCCCGACGCCGGCCATCGCCGCGACGGCGAGCCACGAGACGAAACGTCCCCGCTCCGCCTCGACCCAGGCGTGCCACAACGCTGCGACGCGCAGTGGCCGCATCTGGTACAGGAATAGCTCGGCGGTGGTGATCGCGTGCTGCACGGCGGCTCCGGCACGGGCGGCCTTCTTCGCTGGCCCGTTTAAGCAAAAGCTATACCCTCGCGCCCCTTCACGCCACCGCCGGGCGTGTTATGCAGCCGGCATGACCGTCCGCACCCGCTTCGCCCCCAGCCCAACCGGCCAATTGCACATCGGCGGCGCCCGCACCGCGCTGTTCAACTTCCTGTTCAGCCGTCATCACGGCGGCCAGTTCCTGCTGCGGATCGAGGACACCGACCGGGAGCGCAGCACCGCAGCCAACACCCAGGTGATCCTGGACGCGCTGGCCTGGCTGGACCTGCAAGCGGACGAGCCGCCGGTATTCCAGTCCTCCCGCCAGGCCCGCCACGCCGAGGTCGCCCTTGCCATGCTCGCCGCCGGCCAGGCCTACCGCTGCTACACCAGCGCAGAGGAGCTGCGCGGGATGCGGGAGCGCGCGATGGCCGAGGGCCGCCCGCCCCGCTATGACGGCCGCTGGCGCGACCGCGATCCGGCGGACGCGCCGCCCGGCATCCCTCCAGTCATCCGCCTGCGTGCGCCGCAGGAGGGCGAGACGGTGGTGGATGACCTGGTGCAGGGCACCGTCCGCGTCGCCAACAGCGAACTGGACGACATGATCATCCTGCGGAGCGACGGCACGCCGACCTACCTCCACGCCGTCGTGGTGGACGACCACGACATGGACATCACCCACGTCATCCGCGGCGACGACCACATGACCAACACCTTCCGGCAAATTCAGGTGTTTCAGGCAATGGGCTGGGATCTGCCGCGCTTCGCCCATCTGCCGCTCATACACGGCCCGGACGGCGGCAAGCTGTCCAAGCGGCACGGCGCCAGCAGCATCCTCGACTTCCAGCAGGTGGGCATTTTGCCGGAGGCTATGTGCAACGTGCTGCTCCGCCTGGGCTGGGGCCACGGCGACGCCGAGGTGCTGGACCGCGACGAGATGATCCGCCTGTTCGACCTGGACGGCGTCGGCAAGTCCGCCGCCCGACTGGACCCGGCCAAGGTAGCGAACCTGAATGCGGTCTGGCTACGGCGCGCCGATGACGGGCGGCTGACCCGCGAGGTGGCCGCACGCCTGTCCGCCTCCGGCCTTGTGGTGGATGACGCAGCGGTGCAGCGCATACTTGCCCTTATGCCTGGCCTGAAAGAGCGGGCGAAAACTTTGGCGGATTTGGCTGACAGTGCAGCCTTCCTGGTCAAGCCGACCCCGCTCGCCTTCGACCCGAAGGCGCTGGCGCAACTGACGCCGGAGGCCAAGGCGTCGCTGCCGCCCTTGGCCGCTGCCCTGGCCGCCACTGACTTCACCGCCCCGGCCCTGGACGCCGCCCTGCGCGCCCATGCCGAGGCGTCCGGCCGTAAGCTCGGCCAGGTCGCCCAGCCCTTGCGCGCTGCGCTGACCGGCAGCACCACTAGTCCGCCGATAGACCAGACCCTAGCGGCCCTGGGCCGCGACGAGGCGCTGGCCCGCATCGCGCAAGCCGCCGCATGATGCGCTATCCGCACCGTCACCTGCTGAAGATCGAAGGCCTGTATCCGCCTGAGATCACAGCATTGCTGGACCTGGCCGAGAGCTACGTCCTGCTCAACCGCTCCGGCAAGACGCAACGCGACCTGCTGCGCGGGCGCACGCTGATCAACCTGTTCTTCGAGGACAGCACCCGCACCCGCACCAGCTTCGAGCTGGCTGGCAAGCGGCTGGGTGCCGACGTCATCAACATGTCCGTCAGCACCAGCAGCGTGAACAAGGGCGAGACGCTGCTCGACACCGCATCCACCCTGAATGCCATGCGCTGCGACCTGCTGGTAGTGCGGCACGACCAGTCCGGGGCGCCGAACCTGCTGGCGCAGAAGGTCAGCAGCGCCGTCATCAACGCCGGCGACGGCACGCATGAGCATCCGACGCAGGCGCTGCTGGACGCCCTGACGCTCCGCCGCCGCCGCGGCACGCTGGAGGGCTTGCAGGTCGCCATCTGCGGCGACGTGCTGCACAGCCGGGTCGCGCGGTCCAACATACACCTGCTGACAACGATGGGCGGCCGGGTGCGCGTGGTCGGCCCGCCGACGCTGATCCCGGCGGAGGCGGCTGACCTCGGCGTAGAGGTGTTCCACGACATGGACGCCGGCCTGCAAGGCGTTGACGTCGTGATGATGTTGCGCCTGCAAAAGGAGCGCATGTCGAGCGGCCTGGTGCCCAGTGCCCGCGAGTATTTCCGCTTCTTCGGCCTGGACGCCGCCCGGCTGTCCCGTGCCAAGCCTGACGTGCTGGTGATGCACCCCGGCCCGATGAACCGCGGCGTCGAGATCGACAGCGCCGTCGCCGACGATCCGGTCCACAGCGTCATTGGCGAGCAGGTCGAGATGGGGGTTGCCGTCCGGATGGCCGTGCTGGACGTGCTATCCCGCGGGGACCGGCGCAATGCGTGACCTGCTGCTGACCGGCGCACGGCTGATGGACCCTGCCACCTGCCTGGACCAGCACGGCGACTTGCTGGTGCGGGACGGAATCATCGCGGATTTCGGCCCTGCCCTGGGCCGCCCTGACGGTGCGGACACGGTTGAGTGCGACGACGGCATCCTGTGCCCCGGCCTGGTGGACATGCGCGCCGCCCTTGGCGAACCCGGCTACGAATACCGCGAAACCATCAAGTCGGCTGCACGCGCCGCCGCCAGCAGCGGCATCACGACCCTGGCCGCCCTGCCCGACAGCCTGCCCGCCATAGACGACCCGGCGCTCGTCAGGCTGTTGCGCGCCCGCGGCGAGGAGATGGGCAGCCTGACCATCCTGCCCTATGGCGCCGTCACGCGGGGCTGCCGGGGCGAGGAGATGGCGGAGATCGGCCTGCTGCGGGAGGCCGGAGCCGTGGCCTTCACCGACGGCCAGCGCGCCGTGGGCGACGCCCGCTTGATGCGCCTGGCGCTGTCGTATGCCCACGGCTTCGGCGCGTTGGTCATCCAGCATCCGGAGGACCCGGCCCTAGCCCGCGGCGGCGCCGCGACCGAGGGCGCGCTGGCCACCCGCATGGGCCTGCCCGGCATCCCTGCCGCCGCCGAGGCCATCCTGGTCGCCCGCGACATACGCCTGGCCGAGTTGACCGGCGGCGCGCTGCACTTCGCCCATGTTTCGACGGCGGAGGCGCTGGAGCTGATCCGCCGCGCCAAACATGCCGGCCTGCCCATCACCTGCGACACTGCCCCGCCCTACTTCGACCTGAACGAGACTGCCATCGGCGACTACCGCACCTATGCCAAGCTGTCGCCGCCGCTGCGCCCGGACTCTGACCGGCGAGCGGTGTGTGCGGCGCTGGCCGATGGCACCGTGGATGCCATCGCCTCCGACCACCAGCCGCGGGATGCCGACGACAAGCGGCTGCCCTTCGCCCTGGCGACGCCGGGCGGGGCTGGGCTGGCGACCCTGCTGGGCGTCACGCTCGCCCAGGTGCACGGCAATGACCTGCCGCTGATGCAGGCGCTGGACCTGCTGACCGCCCGGCCCGCGCGGCTGCTTGGCGCGGCCGCCGGGCGGCTTGCAAAGGGCGCGGCGGCGGATCTCTGCCTGTTCGACCTGGAACGGGTTTGGAAGGTCGAGGCAGGGCTGCTGCCGGGCAAGGCGCCGAACACGCCTTTCGACGGCCGGGCGCTGGAGGGACGCGTGGTCGGCACCTGGAAGGGCGGGAGGCGGGTGTTCGGATGACGCCGTACCGCCTCCGAGCTACGGCTCGGCCTTTCCCAGAGGGATCGTACCTACTCCCTCTCCCCGCGGGAGAGGGCCGGGGTGAGGGGGTCTTGGCTGCGGAGCGGGAAACGGCTCTTGCCGCACGGCAACGGTCCTGCATTGGGGGAAGCCTGCGCCTGAAGACCCCCTCACCCCCGCCCTCTTCCGGAGGGAGAGGGCGCAGAAAGCCCCTTGCCTCAACAGAAAGCCTCTTGGGGCAGCGACGGTGATGGCATCCCTGACCTGGCAAGCCGCCTTGCTCTCCACAGTCGGCGGCTACCTGCTCGGCTCCATTCCCTTCGGCTACCTCCTCACTAGGGCTGCAGGGCTGGGCGACATACGCGCGATCGGCTCCGGCAACATCGGTGCGACCAACGTACTGCGGACCGGGCGCAAGGACGTGGCCGCGGCGACGCTGCTGCTGGACGGCGGCAAGGGCGCAATGGCGGTGCTGGCCGGGACGTACTTTGCCGGCCCGTTGATAGGACTGATCGCAGGGGTGGCGTCGGTCGCCGGGCACTGCACCTCCGTCTGGATGCGCGGCAACGGCGGCAAGGGCGTGGCGACCGGGTTGGGCATGATCCTGGGCACGGCATGGCCGGTAGGGCTTGGCGCCTGTGCTATCTGGCTGGCTGCAGCCCGCGTGACGCGGCGGTCCTCCGCCGGGTCGCTGATCGCCTTCGCGGCGGCGCCGGTGCTGATGCTGCTCTGGGCCGGCGCCAACCCGGCCCTGGCCGTCGGCGTCGTGTCGCTGATCATCTTCGTCCGGCACGAGGGCAACATACGCCGCCTGCTGGCCGGCACCGAGCCGCGCATCGGCCAGGGCAAATGACCCTAGCCGAAAGCCTGGACCGCCTGCGTTTGGCGCGCACCGACGGGGTCGGTCCCGTCACCTATCGCCGTCTGCTGCGCCGATACGCCACCGCTGCAGAGGCGCTGGATGCCCTGCCCGGCCTAGCCCAGGCCGGCGGTAAAAAGGAAGCGCCGACCGTCCCGACCGCGTCAGCCGCCAAGAAGGAAATGGACAAGCTTGCAAAGGTTGGCGGCCGGATGGTGTTCCTGGACGGCCCCGGCTACCCCCCGGCGCTCGCAGCCTTTGACCCGGCACCGCCGCTGCTGTCGGTCATCGGCAACGCTGCATTACTAACCGAACGCGCCGTGGCGGTGGTCGGTGCCCGCAACGCGTCGGTCAACGGCCAGCGGATGGCGGAGCTGCTGGCGTCCGACTTGGCGATGGCTGGGCTGGTCGTGGTGTCCGGCATGGCCCGCGGTGTGGACGCCGCGGCGCATGAGGGCGCTCTGCGCATGGGGCGCACAATTGCGGCTGTTGCCGGCGGTGTGGACGTGGCTTACCCGCCGGAAAACGCTGATCTGCAGCGCCGGGTCGCAGAAGGCGGTGCAGTTGTTGCAGAAGCGCCACTAGGAACGGCGCCGCAGGCCCGGCACTTTCCTCGCCGCAACTGGGTGATTGCCGGGCTGTCCCTCGGCGTCGTAGTAATCGAGGCCGCGCCGCGTTCAGGCAGCCTCATCACCGCGCAGATTGCCCTCGATGAGGGCCGGGCGGTATTTGCCGTGCCCGGGTCGCCGCTGGACCCGCGCTGCCGCGGCTCCAACAACCTGTTGCGTGAAGGCGCGGTTCTGACGGAAAGCGCCGCCGACGTAACCGGCCACCTGCCGATGGAACTCGCCTCGCCCATGCCGGCCGGCTTTGCCGAGGACCCAGCGCCTTTCGACGCCCCGATAGATCTCGCGGCCGTTGTCGCCCAGGTTGCACTGCTGCTAAGTCACTCGCCCACGCCCGTTGACGACCTGGTGCGGCGCTGCCAGTTGTCGGTTCATGCCGTGCAGGCGGCGCTGATGGCCTTGGAACTTAACCACCGCGTCCAAATGTTGCCAGGCAACCAAGTATCTATGATCGGTTAAGGGGGCAGCCCGCCAGCATGCCCCGGTAAGGACCCTATGACTGACGTCGTCGTCGTCGAATCGCCCGCCAAGGCCAAAACTATCAACAAGTATCTTGGCGACGGCTATACCGTGCTCGCCAGCTTCGGCCACGTCCGCGACCTGCCGCCTAAGGACGGCAGCGTGCGGCCGGAGGAAGGTTTTGCCATGGATTGGGCTGCCGACGACCGCGGCGACCGGCAGGTCGCGGCCATCGCCAAGGCACTGAAAGGCGCCGAAACGCTGTATCTTGCCACCGACCCGGACCGTGAGGGCGAGGCGATAAGCTGGCACGTCCGCACCATGCTGGAGGAGCGCCGGGCGCTGCGCGGCGTCCACGTCCACCGCATCACGTTTAACGAAGTCACCAAGTCCGCCGTCCAGTATGCCATCGCCCACCCGCGCGAGCTGGACCAGCCGCTAATCGAGGCCTACCTAGCCCGGCGCGCCCTGGACTACCTAGTCGGATTCACCTTGTCCCCCGTGCTGTGGCGCAAGCTGCCCGGCAGCAAGAGCGCCGGCCGCGTGCAGTCGGTGGCGCTGCGCATTATCTGCGAGCGGGAAGCAGAGATCGAGGTCTTCAAGCCGCGCGAATACTGGACGGTCGAGGCGCATTTCCGCACTCCGGCCGGCGCCCCGTTCACCGCGCGCCTGACCCACCTGGACGGCAAGCGGCTGGATCAGTTCGACCTGAACACCGCCGACCTGGCGCATCGTGCCAGGGAGGCGGCGGAGGCCGACGCCTTTACCGTCGCCACCGTCGAGCGCAGGCGCGTCAAGCGCCACCCGCCGCCGCCCTTCACCACCAGCACCCTGCAGCAGGAGGCCAGCCGCAAGCTCGGCATGGGCGCGCAGGCCACCATGCGTTGCGCCCAGCAGCTTTATGAAGGTATCGAGCTGGACGGCGAGACGACGGGCCTCATCACCTACATGCGGACCGACGGCGTGCAGATGGCGCGGGAGGCCATGATGGCCATACGCGGTCACGTGGATGACACTTTCGGCTCCAGCTACGTCCCCGCTGCCCCGCGCGAATACAACAGCAAGGCCAAGAACGCCCAGGAAGCGCACGAGGCGATCCGCCCAACCGACGTGTCCCGCACCCCGGACAGCGTGGCCCGGCGCCTCAGCCCCGAGCAGGCCCGGCTGTATGAGCTGGTCTGGAAGCGTGCCGTCGCCTCGCAGATGCAGTCGGCGGAGCTGGACCAGGTCGCCGTGGACATCGCCGGCGCTCGGATCCGGCTGCGCGCCAACGGCTCCATCGTCGCCTTCGACGGCTTCCTCAAGCTATATCGCGAGGACGTTGACGACGCGCCGGAAGCGAGCGTCCCCGACGACAGCCGGATGCTGCCGCCGATGAAGGAGCAGGACCCGCTGAGCCTGGGCCAGGTTCAGGCCGACCAGCATTTCACCCAGCCGCCGCCGCGCTACTCCGAGGCGAGCCTGGTCAAGCGCATGGAAGAGCTGGGCATCGGCCGCCCGTCCACCTACGCCAGCATCCTCACGGTGCTGCGCGACCGCAGCTACGTGCGCATGGAGAACAAGCGCTTCGTGCCGGAGGACCGGGGACGGCTGGTGACGGCGTTCCTGACCAGCTTTTTCGAGCGCTACGTGGACACCGGCTTCACCGCGTCGCTGGAAGAACAGCTCGACGACATCAGCGGCGGCCGGGTGGACTGGCGCGCTGTCATGCAGGCATTCTGGGACCAGTTCTCCCACGCGGTGGAGCAGACCCGTGACCTCAAGATCTCCGATGTCATTGACGCGCTGGATCAGGACCTGGGCGAGCACTTCTTCCCGGCCCGCGCAGATGGCGGCGACCCGCGGATATGCCCGTCCTGCCACCAGGGACGGCTTGGCCTGCGCCTGGGCCGCCACGGCAGCTTCATCGGCTGCGCCAACTACCCGGAGTGCAAATACACCCGTCCCCTGGCGATAGACGGCGGGGACGACAGCAGCGAAACGCTCAAGGAGGGAAAGCGCGACCTGGGCCTCCATCCCACGACCGCCGACCCCATCAGCGTCCGCCGCGGTCCCTATGGGCTGTATGTGCAGCAGGGCGAGGCCGACCCGGAAGATAAGAAGCGCAAGCCCCGCCGCACCTCCCTGCCTAAGGGCGTCGAAGGCGACACGCTGACCCTGGAACAGGCGCTCGGCCTGTTGTCCCTGCCCCGCATCGTCGGCATCCATCCCGAGCGCAAAGAGGAAATCGAGGCTGGGCTGGGCCGCTTCGGGCCGTTCGTCCGGATGGGCAGCATCTATGCCTCGTTGGACCCAGACGACGACGTGCTCGCGGTCGGGCTGAACCGGGCGGTGGACGTGCTGGCCAAGAAGCTGGACAGCGTGCGCTCGATGGGACCGCATCCCAAAGACAGGGAGCCGGTGACGGTGCATAAAGGCCGGTTCGGCCCCTATGCCAAGCACGGGCAGCGGGTTGCCAACCTGCCGCGGGAGGCGGCGATGGAGGACGTAACGCTGGAGCAGATGGTCGCCTTGCTGGACGAGAAGGGTAAGGTCCCGGCCAAGGCCGGTGCTAAGGCAAAGAAGGCGCCGGCCAAGAAGGTTGCGAACGGCGCTGCGGCAGAGGTTGCAGGCAAGAAGCCGGCGGCCCGCAAGGCGGTAGTGAAGAAGCCTGCCGCGAAGAAGGCTGCGGCGAGGAAGGCAGTGGCCAAGTCCGCCCCGAAGCGTGCCGCGGCCAAACCAGCCAAGGCGCCGGCGGGCTAGGGTGGCCCGCAAGCCCCCTACGGACCTGCCCAGCCGCGATGCGGTCCGGCGCTTCATCCACTCCGCCCCGGGGCGGGTCGGAAAGCGCGAGATTTCCAGGCAATTTGGGATCGGCCCCGAACTGAGGGGCGAGTTGCGCGCTTTGTTGTCCGATCTTTCCAAGGAGGGTGCCATCGCACCGGCTGGACACCGCCGTTTTACCCCGCCCGGCCGCGACACCGACGCCATCGTGGTGCGTATCACCGGCACCGATCCCGACGGCGACGCCATAGCCCGTCCAGTGGAGTGGACCGGCGACGGGCCGCCGCCGATGGTGCTGATGGCTCCGGAGCGACGCGGCCAACCGGCCCTCGCGCCCGGCGAGAAGGTGCTGGCCCGCATCAACCCGATCGGCAACGGCAAGTGGGAAGGCCGCACGCTCAAGCGCCTGTCGGAGGAGCCGGGCCGCATCCTGGGCGTGTTCCGCGCGCCGGGCCGCCTGGTGCCGACGGACCGCCGGGCCAAGGCAGAGTGGCGCATTCCGCCGGGCGAGGATGGCGGCGCCGAAACAGACGAGATCGTGGTGGCCGAGCCTCTGCCCGGCGGCACGCACGGCCTCAAGCCGGCCCGAATTATCGAGCGCCTGGGCCGCATCGGCGATGCCAGCGCCGTGAGCCTGATCTGCATCCATGCCCACGGCATCCCGCAGGAGTTCCCGGAAGAGGCGCTGGCCGCCGCCGCCCGTGCCCGCGGCGTGCCGCTCGGCAAGCGGGAAGACCTGCGCGGCACCCCACTGATCACCATTGACGGCGAGGACGCACGCGACTTCGACGACGCCGTGTTCGCGGAGCAGGACGGCGCTGGCTTCCGGCTGATCGTCGCCATCGCGGACGTGGCGCACTATGTCCGGCCGGGCGCGCCGCTCGACACCGCTGCCTGGACCCGCGGGAACAGCGTCTATTTTCCCGACCGCGTCGTGCCGATGCTGCCGGAAGATCTGTCCAACGGCTGGTGCAGCCTGCGGCCCCAGGAGGACCGCGGCTGCCTGTTCGTCGAGATGCGCGTGGACGCCAGCGGACGCAAGACCGGGCATCGTTTCGGGCGCGGCCTGATGCGCAGCGCCGCGCGCCTGACCTACACCCAGGTTCAGGACGCGCACGACGCCGGTGACGGGCTGGGCCTGCCCGGCGTCATCGCGCCGCTCTATGCTGCCTTCCGCGCCCTGCTCGCCGCCCGGCAGGCCCGCGGTACCCTCGACCTCGACCTGCCGGAACGCAAGGTGGTCCTGGAGGCGGGTAAGGTGGTGTCCGTCGCCCCCCGTCCGCGCCTGGACAGCCACCGCCTGATTGAGGAGTTCATGGTGCTGGCCAACGTGGCCGCCGCGGAGGAGCTGGAGCGGCTGCATCGGCCCTGCATGTATCGGGTCCATGCTCCACCCTCCGAGGAGAAGCTGGAAACCCTGCGCACCTTCCTGCACAGCCTCGGTATCTCCCTCGTGCCCGGCAATGACCTGCACCCGCGCGACCTGGACCGGGTACTGCAGAAGGTCGCGGGAACCGAGCAGGCGCCGCTAGTGAACGAAGTCATCCTACGCAGCCAGTCGCAGGCTGCTTACAGCCCGGACAACATCGGTCATTTCGGCCTGGCCCTGCCGCGCTACGCCCACTTCACCAGCCCTATCCGCCGTTACTCCGACCTGCTGGTCCACCGTGCGCTGATCACCGGACTGAAGCTCGGCCTGGGCGAGCTGTCGCCGGAGGAGGTCGGACGGCTGCCGGACACTGCCGAGCACATCAGCGCCACCGAGCGCCGGGCGGCGCTGGCGGAGCGGGAGGCGATTGACCGCTATCTTTCCGCTTACATGGCGGACAAGGTCGGCACGACCTTTGCCGCGCGCATCAGCGGCGTGCAGCGTTTCGGCCTGTTCGTGACCCTGGCCGACACCGGCGCCAGCGGGCTGGTGCCGATGTCAGCCCTCGGCGACGACTACTGGCTGTATGAGGAAGCCTCGCAGTCCCTGCACGGGCGCCGCACCCGTATGTCTTACCACTTGGCCCAGGAGGTTGAGGTCCGTCTGCAGGAGGCGACGCCGCTGACCGGTGGGCTGCTGTTCAGCATGGCGTCCCCGGCGCGTCCCGCCGCCGATGCCCTCCTGGACCGTCAGCGCGGCGAGCAACGCAGCGCCGGGAGCCAGCGCGCCCGCCGGCGATGAGGCTGCTGCTGGTTTTGCTGCTGCTGGCTGCCCCTGCCCTGGCGCAGCCGAGGACTGCCGAGCCCGCGTTCAACCTAGCCCTTGCGGCATCTGTGTTTTCGTCGGCCCTGTCGTTCACCGCTCCCCGAACCCTTGAGGCCGTGACGGTGCCACAGCTCACGGCTTGGGGCTTGCAGGGTGTGACCGCGCTGGACACTGCGCTGACTGTGCAGCTCCGGGACGGTGCGATTGCCCTGGATGTCGGTGGGAAGGCGCAGTTCCAGCGTGGTGCACCGCCGTTGCCAACCGCTGACGGCTGGGGCGCCGCCGCTGCCGACGTCTTTGCCGCGGCCTGGGAAGTTTCCCCCAGCCTGCGCCAGGCAGGAACGCAGGCGCTGATCGGCGCCTTCTTCGACGAGGTGTTCAACCACCTAGACCCGTACTCGCGCTATGTCCCGCCGGGCGCCGCCGATGCGGACCGGGCGCACCGGTCAGGGGAGGCCGGCGCCGGGCTGTCTCTCGTGCGGCGCGGCGGGATGCTGATCGTGGACAATGTTAATGCCGACGGTCCCGCCGGAGAGGCCGGCATCATTGTCGGCGACCGGGTGAGCGCAGTGGATGGCCGCTCCACCCAGGGCGCGTCTGCCGCAACGGTGATGGGTTGGCTGGCAGGACCTGAAAGCACTGTTGTGACCATCGCTGTGCGCGGCCGCGACGGGCGTGTCCGGGTGCTGGATGTCGAGCGTGCCGTCACTCCGCCGGAAACGGTCTATGCCGTCCGCAGCGGGGACGTGCTGGCGCTGCGGATCACCAGCTTCAGTGCCGATACCGGAGCAAGGCTGGCCCGGGAACTGAACACCGCCTTCGGACCCACGACCGCTCCGGCGCGCAGACCACGCGGGCTGGTGCTGGACCTGCGTGGCAACCGCGGCGGCCTGCTGCGCCAGGCGGTGGCCGTGGCGGGCCTGCTGCTGGACGCCGGGCTGATCACGGTCACGGAGGGACGCAATCCCAACGCCTCCCACCGGTGGGAGGCGGGGGCGGCTGGCGACGCGACCGGCGGCGTGCCGGTGGTCGTTGCCGTGGATGGCCGCACCGCCAGCGCGGCCGAAATCCTGGCGGCGGCGCTGGCCGATGACGGCCGGGCCGTGGTCGTCGGCAGTTCCACCTTGGGGAAGGGCCTGGTGCAGACCATTGGCACGCTGCCGGACGGCGGCGAGCTGTTCGTGACCTGGAGCCGCGTGCTGGCGCCGCTCGGCTGGCCGATCCAAGGGCTGGGCGTGCTGCCGCAGGTGTGCACCAGCCTGGGCCAGGACAACCTGGCCTTGCAGCTTTCCAGCCTGGAACGCGGGGTGCAACGGCTACAGGCCGCCCTGGACCGGCACCGTGCCGCCCGCATCCCGGTCGCACCTGCCATGATCGTGGAGCAGCGTACCGCCTGCCCCGCCGGAGAACCGCGGGAGGGCGACATGCTCGCCGCGCACTACCTCCTGGAACATCCAAGCGCCTATGCTGCGGCCCGTTTGTTACCGGCGGCCTCGGCCACCTTGCGTTAGAGCATGTTTGGTGCAAGTGGAGACACCAAACAGTAACCGGGGCAAAACCCCGGGTCGGCCTGTGTTTCAGGCGGGCTGACCGCGACAGCGGATGAGGTCGGCGAGCGGGGCGATGGTGGGAGCATCGGGGACGCCGATCCTGGCGCCGAGGTAGTCC